>Ga0316217_10000397_pt1 | contig 62675 bp, 47 predicted proteins | sample 1anoAmetaG_FD_203633 | JGI IMG/M metagenome (GOLD analysis project Ga0316217, IMG submission 203633) | Freshwater microbial communities from Trout Bog Lake, Wisconsin, USA - 1anoA | ecosystem: Environmental > Aquatic > Freshwater > Lake > Hypolimnion/Profundal zone | place: USA: Wisconsin... | reverse complement strand
GCGTGGATCGGGTTGAATTGGACCGGCTTGAACCTTGACAACATCCATGCTGGTAGTATTATCGGCTGTTGAGCGTAAAAGACGCTAATTATGCACCAAATCTGTACCTATAAGGATCAGCATCTGTAGGCCTTGCAAATTCTGCAAATGCACCAGCCCCGCGTCCGTCACGTTCGTGTAACCAAGGTCCAGTTCCCGCAAACTCTTGAGGTGCTCGAGGTTTACCAAATCGGCGTCCGTCACGTCTGTATAATGAAGATCCAGCGATTGCAAAGTTCTCAGGTTTTTCAGATGCGTCAGTCCCGGCATGTCCACATCATCCGATAATCTTGGCATCAAGGACGGTGCCATGCAAACATATTCTGTCGCGACCGAACGAATGATGAAACGGTTTTTTCCGTGGCTCTCGGAGAAGGACCGACGGCGTTACGCGGCGGTGGAGGCCGCCAAACTCGGGCATGGCGGCGTGGAATAGGTGGCGCGGGTGCTGGGGTGCGATGCCAAGACCATCCAGCAGGGGCGTGAGGAACTGGAACAACCCCAAGACCCGGCCGGGGATCGGGTGCGAAAAAAAGGGGTGGATGCCAACGGCTGATCGACGTCTGTCCGGCGTTGGAGGCCAACTTCCTGGCGGTGCTGCGGGAGCACACGGCCGGCGACCCGATGCGAGAAGCCGTGAAGTGGACCGCCCTGACGCGGCGGGAGATATCGCAGCGGCTGGCCAGCCGGGGGACGCCGGCCGGCAAGCGTGTGGTCAAGCAACTGCTCCAGAAGCATGGGTACGTGAAACGCAAGGCGCGGAAGAAACTGGAGATGGGGCCGCGTCATCCCGACCGCAACGGCCAGTTCCAGAACATCGCCCGGCTGAAGCAGGAGTACCTGGACGCCGGCCAGCCGGTGCTGAGCATTGACACCAAGAAAAAGGAACTGCTGGGCAGTTTTTATCGCCAGGGGAAGCTGTACACGCAGGAGGCCATCGCGGTGTTCGACCACGACTTCCCCAGCGCGGCCAGCGGCGTGGTGTTTCCGCACGGGCGGTACGACCTGGGGCGGAATTGCGCCCACATCAACTTGGGGACCAGCCACGAAACCAGCCAGTTCGCCTGCGACAGCCTCGAGCGCTGGTGGCAGCGGCAGGGATGTGTGCAGTATCCAGCGGCGAGGCAACTGCTGCTGTTGTGTGATGGCGGCGGCAGCAACAGCGCCAGCCGCTAGGTGTTCAAGGAGCAGTTGCAACAGTTGGCCGACCGCTTGGGGCTGGAAATTCGCGTGGCCCATTACCCGCCGTATTGTTCCAAGTACAACCCGATCGAACACCGGCTGTTTCCGCACGTGACCCGTGCCTGCCAGGGGGTGGTGTTTCACACGGTTGGGGTGGTCAAGTCGCTGATGGAAAAGACCCACACCAGCACGGGCCTACAGGTGACGGTGGACATCATCGACAAGGTCTACGAGGTCGGCGGCACGTGCGCCAAGGGATTCACGCAGACGATGAAGATCGTCTTTGACGACTTCCTGCCCAAATGGAACTACCGGGCCATTCCCGCCGTCACATAAATAGGGAAGTTATTCCGGCCCCGTTTCTTAGCCAGAATATCATCTTGGCCGCGCAGATGCGAATGAATGCTGCGCCATTGCCAGTCCTGGGCACGGCCCACCAGTTTGGCCCGAATCCGCCTATTTTGCCGCAGCCGCCGACGGGCAGCCATCAGGCCCTTCTCGGGCTGATGGGCACATCCCCGAGCGAGGCATAATTGTCGCAACATTGCCAATTTGTGGGTTCCGGTGATTTTATCATTGCATATCATAATGAATATGATATACTGTGAAACAACAAAGGAGCATCGCATATGACCAAGCCCATCGCCAAGCACAAAGCCGTCACCCTTCCATCGCCCAGTGCGGCCGTAGCCGCTACCGCCGCCACCGGTGACTTGATCGACATGGATCAAGCCATCGCCCTGCTGAAAACCACTCGGCCGACGTTTTATCGCTGGCTGCGCGCCGGCAAGATCAAATCGATGAAAGTCGGCCGGCAATGGCGCTTCTACCGTGCGGACATCGAACGCTTTCTGCAAGGTGAGGAGCCGCGCGTGGAAGTCACCGGCGATCTGTCGGGGTTCCTGGCGGCGTTGGACCAAAAGTTCAAGGCGTACGACATCAAGCTGCCGCCGCCTGCGCCGGAACAAGCCTTGGCCGAAGCGGTCAATCGCATGATGGAACTGGCGTTTACCATGCGGGCCAGCGACGTGCATATCGAGCCACCGGCCGGTGGCGGCGATGCCAAGGCACGCCTGCGGCAGCGGATTGATGGGGCGTTGCAGCAGGTCATGCGCTTTGATGCACGCCTGCTGCCGGCAATTATCGATCGTCTGAAAACTCTGGCCGGCTGCGATTTGACGTTGAAGAAGCGACCGCAGGATGGACGCATTCTGCTGACCATCAAGCAGCAAGAGGTGGACGTTCGCGTGAGCTTTCTGCCGGCAATGATGGGCGAGGCCGCGACGTTGCGCATCCTGCGTCGCGATGGCGTTTCGTTCAAACTCGATCAACTGCCGTACGCCCTGGTGGATTTGGAACGCATCCGCCAAGTCTTGCGCATCCCCTGGGGCCTGGTGCTTTTTACCGGCCCGACCGGCTCGGGAAAAACCACGTCGCTTTACGCGGCGCTACACGAGGTCAACACGCCGGAGCGCAAAGTGGTGACCGTGGAAGACCCGGTGGAATATCTGTTCCCCGGGATGGTGCAGGTGGCGGTGAATCCACGGGAGAACATGACGTTTGCCACCGTGCTGCGGGCATTTTTGCGCAGTGACCCGGATGTCGTGATGGCCGGTGAAATACGCGATAGCGAATCACTGCAAATCTGCACTCAGACCGCGTTGACCGGCCACCTGGTGCTGACCACGCTGCATACCGATGAAGCGGCCGCGGCGCTGACGCGGATGATCGACCTCGGGCTAAGCCCGTTTCTGGTCGTCGATGCCGTCAAACTGGTGGTGGCCCAGCGATTGATCCGCAGCCTGTGCAAACATTGCAGCGTGCCCACCGAGCCGGCCCCCGATCAATTAGCCGAAGCGGCGAAACTGGCACGCGAAGGCGGCCTGGCGTGGGACAGCTTGGCCAAGCAGTTTCGCAAGCCGGTGGGATGCAAGGAGTGTAGCTTCACCGGTTATCGCGGGCGGACGCTGGCGGCCGAAGCCATGCTCATGTCGCCGGCCCTGGGCGAAGCGCTGCGCAAGGGCACCAGCGCCGCGGAACTGCGCCGTATCGCGGTGATGCACGGCATGACGACGATCTCCGCCGATGCCCTGGCGCGCGCCGCCGCCGGACAAACCTCGCTGGCGGAGGCGCTGCGCCTGTTCCATTAGCTCCGGCCTTAGCCGGATTGCTGGCTCTAGAATTTCAATTGACGCCCAATCGTTGCCGGATGAAATCCGCGCGCGCCGCCCGGCGCGGATCGCCTTCCAGTTTCTTCCCCAGCAACTTCTGCAAGTGCGCCTGCTGCGTCAGCAGGAAAAGCTCGTTCACCTTGTTGATGTCGATATCGCGCACGCGCGACATGTTCACACCCAGCCGCACATGGCTCAGCAACGCCAGCGTTTCTTCCGACGAGATCATGCGGGCACTGCGCAGCACGCCCAGCGCCCGGTAAACTTTATCATCCAACGGCAGCGCCCTTTCGCTGGCCAAAGCCCTGCGGGCCAGGTGCTCGTACTCGATAATCTTAGGAATCACCTGCGACTTGAAATCGCCGATGACATCCTCTTCGGATTTGCCCAGCGTGGTCTGGTTGGAAATCTGATAAAAATCGCCGGTGGCCTCGGTGCCTTCACCGTACAGGCCGCGCACCGCCAGGCGCATTTCCTTGGCGGCGCGGAAGACCTTTTCGATTTCGCCGGTCAGTTTCAGGGCCGGCAAATGCAGCATGACGCTGACGCGCAAACCGGTGCCCACGTTGGTGGGGCAAGCGGTGAGATAACCAAACCGCGGGTGGAAGGCGAAGTCGAGCTTGGCCTCCAGCGTATCATCCACCTTGTTGATTTGCTCCCAGGCCTCTTCCAATTGCAGGCCGCTGCGCAGCACTTGAATCCGCAGGTGGTCTTCTTCGTTGACCATCACCGACAGGGTTTCATTTTCACCGATGGCCACGCCGCGTGCCCCTTCGGCTTCTTTGTGCGGCTTGCTGATCAGGTGGCGTTCGACCAGCAGTTGCCGATCGATTTCCGGGGCCGCTTCCAGATCGACATACAGCGTGTTGGGCGAGGAGACCGCCGAACTGAGAATGGTATCGCGAATCAAATGTTCCAAGGTTTGCCGCTGGGCACGCGAGCAGCGGGTCAGAAACGGGAAACCGGAGACATTTCGCGCCAGGCGGATGCGCGAGGAAATCACGATTTCGCTCATCGGGCCATTGCCCCGCAGCCATTCGCCCGCCTGGGATGTTAAATCGCTTAGCTTCATTTTTATGGCGTCCAAGCCGTTTAATCAATGCCGAATGTTAAGGCGCACATCGGTATTTTCCATTTGGCAATCGGCATTCGGCAATCGGCATTGCCTAAGTTTTCGGCTCGCTGCTTTCCGCCTGGCGAATCTGATCGCGCAATTTGGCGGCCTTTTCGTAATCCTCGGTTTCCACCGCCTTGGCCAAATCCTTGCGCAGCCGGTTGATATCGAGCATCCGCCGCACCGGCACCCCGCTGCCGCCGCGCCGCGTGGGAACCTTGCCCACATGATGCGTGGCCCCTTCGTGGGCACGCTGCACCAGCGGCGTGAGATCCTTTTCAAAGAACGTGTAATCCTGTTCGCAGCCAAACAGCCCGGTCTGCCGGAAATCCGCCCAACTGATGCCGCACTGCCCGCAGGTGTTGGCCCCTTCTTTTTCCTGGGCCTGGATGCCGCTGTGCGCCAGCACGAAATTGGTCAGCAGTTCGTTGATCGGCGTATGGGCCGGATTAACCGGCAACCCTTCCGCCTGGGCGGCACACTGTTCACACAGATGCCGTTCGATTTTTTTCCCACCGTGGATTTCGGTGAGATGAACGGTCGCGGTTCGCGTGCATTTGTCACACTTCATGATGCGTAATGATATATCGGTTGGATGGGTCTGACAATCGCAGCTTTCCGGCGGACGCACTTAAGTGCGTCCGCCGGAAAATCACCCGCGCTCGTACCGTTGATAAGGAATGCCTTCCATGAACGCCTCTTTTTCCAAGGCTCGCCTTACCCCAACATCCAATTCAATCCGCATATGCGTGTGTGGGTACAGCTTGTAATCCGCGCATATTCCGTGCCGCCGGCTTTGCGCGAGCTTATACCGATACGCCCGGCGGCATTGCAACTCATCCCGGATGCAGCCGTCGAAATATTCCTTGTGGCTGGCCTCGCGCCAAAAAGGCACTTGCCGCACCGGCAAGGTATCGTTGACCAACTTAGCCACCGCGCCATGAATGCAGCGCATCATTTCCCCAAGCTCGCGGCCGACTTTCAGGTATCCCAGCGTGTGGTAGTGATTATCCAGCAAGGTGGTCACCCACGGCACAAACCCGTGTTTGGCGGTGTAGTAATCAAACCGATCCCAGAAAATCGCCTTGGCGGATTCGGCCTGAAACGACGGGAATCGCTCGCGGCATCTTGCGGTTATGAAGTAAACCTGATTGTCTCGATACCAATGTTCGGCTTTGTGCTTACCATTGAAGTATTCACGCGTAGACTGATTGCTCCGTGTGAAACGATGAAAGCTGGCCATGGATCGTAATATACCACATCCGGCGGACGCACTTAAGTGCGTCAGCCAGATCAATGCCCCGCCCGTTCACGGCCGCGGGGCCGGTGGTAACCCGGCCAACCGCTTCGTGCGCCTGGACGTGCTGCCCGATCCGGAAACCGCCGATGATGGCGTGGGGCCGCGGACGCAGTTTTTTATCGATTCCAGCCGGCAGGTGATCGCCCACAACGACAGCCCGGACGTGGGATTTGAATTCACCATCAATCCCTATCACGGCTGTGAACATGGCTGCATATGCTTTAGCAATACGCCACGGTCGCCAGCATTTTTGACGGTGGTGAACCACTCCGTAGCGTTTCGGCACTGAAAGACTGCTACAATAATCTCATGGACGACAGACTAAACGCGATCTTAGAACTGCGGAATCGAAGCCAGCGGTTCATCACGGGAGAGATGCAATTTAGTGAATTCCTGTCGGCCCTAAGCTGGTATCGATTTGATGACGAAATGGAAGACGAAAACGGAGAGTGGGACCCCGAACGAGCCGTGAAAGATTTGTCCGATGAACTTCAGCAGGAATACCTTTTTTACGTCAGATGGCATTTGGCGGCATCGACCAAGAAGTTTGCCAATCCACATTGGGTCTACGGCGAGAGCCAAGAACCCTACGGCTGGATCGACAAAAAGGCGTATTGCAAACAATTTGTCAAAGCTTTCCAAAGTCTGAAACTGTCAAGAATAGGCTAATGCGTAAGCTATTGCCGAACATCCGGGGCCGTGGTGCGGACTCCAATCCGCCTAATCGCTTCCAACCGTTACACATTGAGCCAGACCCCGACGGTTACAACGCGGCGGATTGGGAACAGGAGCCACCACAGACCGTCTATCTGCTCGACACCAGCAAGTCCATCATCGCCCGCAATGACAGTCCCGATGTTGGATTTGAATACACCATCAACCCATTCAGGGGATGTTCGCACGGCTGCATCTATTGCTATGCCCGGCCCACGCACGAATATCTCGGTTTTTCCGCCGGGCTGGATTTTGAAACGCGCATTATGGTCAAGCGCGACGCCCCGGCCATTCTGCGGCGGGATTTGTCTTCGCCGAAATATCAGCCGGCGCCGCTGGCGTTCAGCGGCGTCACCGATTGCTACCAGCCCATCGAACGCAAGCTGCTGATCACCCGCGGCTGCCTGCAAGTGCTGCACGAATTCCGCAACCCGGTCAATATCATCACCAAAAACCATCTGGTGACGCGGGATATCGATCTGCTGAGAGATTTGGCCGGGTGGCAGGCGGTTAGCGTGGTGATCTCCGTCACCACGCTGGATGCGAACCTGGCGGCCAAGATGGAACCGCGTGCCAGCAGCCCGCGCCGGCGGTTGCAGGCAGTGGCGGAATTGGCGGCCGCCGGGATTCCGGTGGGCGTGATGGTGGCGCCGGTGGTGCCGGGGTTGACCGAGCATGAGATGCCGGCGATTTTGGCCGAAGCCGCCAAGGGCGGCGCCTTTGCCGCGGGATTTGAAGTATTGCGCTTGCCGTATGCGGTGAAAGATTTGTTTGCTGATTGGCTGCAAGTACATTATCCCGATCGTCGTGACAAGGTGCTCAATCGCATCCGCGAGTTGCGCGGCGGGAAACTCAACGATCCCAATTTCAACACGCGTATGACCGGCCAGGGCGTTTGGGCCGAACAATTCAAGAGCATGTACAAGCTGGCCAAGAAAGCCGCGGGGTTGGAGAACCGGAAGTATCCGCAGCTATCAACCGCGGCGTTTCGCGTGCCGGGCGCGGTCAAACAGATGACGTTGTGGTAAGCCCTCTGGCCGACGCACTTGATTGCGACCGCTGACTTTTTCAATTCCGCCGCTACACTACACGCCATGGCACTACAACTATCCTGGCGTGGCGAAGACGATCTGGACCGCGTGGCGGAAACGCGCATGCTTTGTTATTCCACTGCGGCCAATACGCTGGAGAATTTCCGCACGGGGATTCGCGCCGACCGGCGGGCTAGGCCCGGTGATTATCTGCTGGCCGAGCGTGATGGCCTGGCGGTGGGCACGGCCACGCATATGGATTTGACCATGTGGATCGGCGGCAAGGCGATGGCTTGCCAGGGTGTGGCGTATGTGGGCACGATCAAAACACAGCGGCGGGTTGGGGCCAAGGGCGAAGCGGGCGTGGCGTCACAAGTGATGCGCGAAATGCAGCGCGGGGCGCGGGAGCGCGGAAAGATCATCACCGCGTTGATGCCGTTTCGCGTGTCGTATTACGAACATTTCGGCTATGGCATCGTCGAGCAGCGTGACCTGTGGACGGTGCCGCTGGCGATTTTGCCGGGCGGGGAATTCGACGGCATCGGCATCATGTCCGAAAGACAGTTGCCGCTGTTGCAGAGGCTCCATCAACTTAATGTCGAGCAGGGGCAATGCGAGGTAAAGCGCAGCTCGGAATCGTGGGAACTGCGGAAAGCGCCAAACGTGTGGTGGCAGTTTGCCGGCAACGGTTTGGAAGTGCTCGACGTTGATCCGCATAGCGGTGACGCGCGCGGCTATGCCTGCTTTACGCAGGAAAACGAGGACGGTAAGAATATCGTGAAGGTGATCGAGCATCACTTTGCCGACCAAGCAGCTCTGCTGCGAATGCTGCGGTTTTTCGGCAGTTTGCGCGATCAGTATTCGTTCCTGCGCATGCAATTCCCGAACGGGTTCAGGTTCAACTGGCTGCTGAAGGAAAAACAACTTCCGCATCGGTCGGCCGAACATGCCGCGGCGTCGCTCACGTCGATGACGCGGATGCAGCTTCGCATTCTCGATCATCTGCAATTCTTCGCCGGGCTGTGTTTGCGGCAATCGCCATTAGTTGGCCAAGCAGTCGTGGAAGTGCGCGAAAGCGAAGGGCATGCCAGCCGGTTTGGCTTGCAGATCGACAAGGAAAACATTGCGGCCAAGGCCTCGCAAGCCACGCCGGATTTTGCCTGCGCCGATTACACCTGGGCGTCTATTGCCTGCGGCCATTTGCCGGCCAGCCAGGCGTTACGCCTGGGCATGGCCGAAGGTTCCGAAACCGCCGCCGCGTTGCTCGATGTTTTTTCGTTTGGCCCAACGCCATTTTGCAACGAGTTTTTTTGAATCGCGCTTTATTTCAACCGCTTGAGCAGCGGTGATTTGCTCTTGCGGATGAATTCCTGATTGCGCTGGATCAGCTCACAGCGCTGGTCCACACACAGTTTCGTACGCAGCGGGTCTTCCGGCGTGTTCTTCAGGTAATCCAGCAGTTTTTCCACGGTCGTGCGGGCCACGTGCAGGCGTGTGTCGCTGGAGGCGTAATAGATCAGCAGTTCGCCGTTGTCGCGGGCCACCAGGCCGTTGGTGAACGCCACGTTGGAAACATCGCCGATACGCTCCTCGCCACGCGGGGCGATCAGATAGCCGCCGGGCTTGGCGATCACTTTCCATGGCTCGTGCAAATCACAGAGGAAAGCGTAGACCACGTAACGCAGCCCGGCGGCACAGGCACGCACGCCGTGGACCACGTGAAGCCAGCCTTCGGCGGTCTTGATGGGCGGGGCGCCGGCACCGTTCTTCACCTCCTTAATGGTGTGATACAGCCGCGGATCGATCAGTTTTTCTTCGCCGGTCACGCACGGGCCCATGCTGTCGGCCAGGGCGTAACAAATCCCCATGCCGCTGCCGGCGTCAATAAATCCATCCTGCGGCCGGGTGTAGAGCAGGTATTTCCCCTGGACGAATTCCGGATGCAACACCACGTTGCGCTGCTGGCTGGAGCGCGATTTGAGATCGGGCAGGCGTTGCCAGTCGATCAAATCTTTCGTGCGGGCGATGCCGCACTGTGCGGTGGCACTGGACAAATCGCCCGGCGGGGCTTTGGGGTCTTTGCGCTCGGCACAAAACAGGCCATAAATCCAGCCGTCCTGATGTTCCGTTAAACGCATGTCATAGACGTTGGTTTCCGGATCGGCGGCGTCTTCCGGCAGGCGCACCGGCTCGGGCCAGAACTTAAACTTATCCACGCCGCTCTTGCTTTCGGCCACGGCAAAAAACGACTTGCGGTCGTTGCCTTCCACGCGGGCCATCACCACCACTTTGTTCTTCCACAGCATGGCCCCGGCATTAAACGCGGCGTTGATGCCCAGCCGTTCCTGCAATTGCGGATTACTCTGCGGATTGAGATCATAGCGCCAGGTGAGCGGCGCATGATCGGCGGTCAGCACCGGATATTCGAAGCGATCAAAAATGCCGTTGTACCAAGTGTGATCGACCTTGTTCCGCCGGCTCAGCAGCCGCTGTTGATACTTGATCAGTTTTTCCAGCTTCTTCCCAAACGGTTTGCCTAACGAGGTTTTGGCCATGAGTCGCTCCACAATGAGTTCACTAGTCGTTTAGTATACCGGTAAATCCGCCTGCACCAAATCGGGTTGATTGGGGCGTGACAAAATCCGGCTGTCATAGCGTTTGATGCCGAAATTGCTCTGCCCGCACATCGCGCCGGTTTCCAGATTAAACGTCCAATAATGCCAGGGGCAGATGGCGCAGCCATTTTCGACGAACCCGTCCGCCAGCGGCCCACCGGCGTGCGGACAGTTGTTGTCCAGCACGTACACCCGGCCCTCGTGCAGATACACGGCCAATTCAAAGCCGTCGATCTGCACGTACTTGCCGGTGCCTTCGTGCAATTCGGAAACGTCGCATAAGCTGATCCAGCCCATGCGGGTCAGCGTAATGCAGGGGATGGGGGGATGACAAGGTGACCGAACACGTTGCTTCACGGCTCAATGGGTTTCAGCCGCTGAATCAATTGCTGCATATCCGGAGCTATCGGGGCCTGTAGCGTCATCCGTTCCAGTGTGCCCGGATGTACGAAACTGATCTCGAAGGCGTGCAACGCCTGGCGGGCGAAACGGAAATCGCCTTCTTCAAAGATACGGCCGCCGTACATGGTGTCGCCGACGATGGGGTAGCCGGTGGCGGACATATGCACGCGCAATTGGTGCGTGCGGCCGGTTTTGGGGGTCAGCTTGAGCAGGGCAAATTGGCCCTTGGGCATTGGCAGCCGGCGATCTTTGACAAACTCGCTGGGTTTTAAGACTTCGGCGGCGGCCGATTGGTAAATCTGTTGGACTTCATACTTGGTCACTGCGGGGCGGCCGCCGTTTTCTTCCTTGCGGACGGCCTGTTTTTCGCGGATGTATTTGTCTTTGCCGATGGGCAGGTCGATCACGTCGGAGAGGAGTTCGGGGATGCCGTGGATCACGGCCATATAGGTTTTTTGGATGGTGCGGTTTTCAAATTGGCGGGCCAGCCGCCAATGGGCTTCGTCGCTTTTGGCGACCAGCATGATACCGGTGGTGTTGCGGTCCAGGCGGTGCAGGATGCCGGGGCGCCAATTGCCGTTGACCGTGCTCCATTTGTTGCCGTAATACACCAGGCCGTTGACCAGCGTGCCGCTCCAGCGGCCGCGGGCGGGGTGGACAATTAAATCGGCCTGCTTGTTCAGCGCCAGGAAATGTTCGTCTTCGTAAATAATGTCCAAGGGAATCGGTTCGGGGAGAAGATCGTTGACCGGCTCCGGCGGCGCGACCATTTCCACCAGGTCGCCGTTCTTGATTTTGTAGGAAGCCTTGGTGGGCTTGCCGTTGACTTTCACCAGGGCGTCGTCGATGAGCCGCTGCACACCGGCCCGGCTTAGCCAGGTGATGCGGTCGGTAAGGAATTGATCGATGCGGCGAATTTGGGTTTTGGTGGCCTTGAAGTGGAAATGAACCACGTCGGCTTCTTCAGCCGAATCGGGGGCGTCGGCTAAGTCGATGGAGGGATCGAGGATTTCATTTTCGTCGGTCATGGCACCTTGTTACCTTCGCACGCCACCACCGACCAGCAAGCGGTGGCGATGACGAAAAAATAGTAATTGCAGAACGCCTGCTTGTTCATCGCGAAAAACGTCAGATACGTCAACGTCAGCATGGCGGCAAAACCGGCGGGATTGCGCGGCAACCGCCACAGGGCCAAAGCCACGATCGGCAGCAGGGCCAGGAACGGCGTCCAGAGCGGTGGCGGATTCTTCGCATTCCAACCCAAAACCAAAAAACTCAAGGCATCATCGCGAAACGGCTGGACGAATTGCCATTGCACCACCGCCCGCCAGAATTCGTGCGGATTCCACAGGAAAAACGGCAGGGTTATCGTGCCGGCCACAGCCAAGGCGAGGGCGATCAGCTTGCAAAATTCGCGGCGGCGATGCGGCCCGGTGGTAAGCAGCCACACTGCCGGCACCGCCAGCACGGTGTATTGCTTGGTGGCGAAAAATAGGCCCAAGGCGACGGGCAAGGCTTTGCGCCAGCGCAGCGCACAGTACATCACCAGCGAAAGCGTGAAAAGCAGCAAAGCTTCGGTCCAGGCGTATTTGACCATCCAGAAACAGGCCGGCGAAAGAAACACCGCCGCCGCCGCCAGCACGCTGATGGCACGCCGCCGTGCAAGCCACATCAGCAGCCCGCTGGCCGCCAGGGCATACAGGTGTGCGTAACGCACATCGCCCAACCAATGTCCCGGCAAGACCAGCAAGAGACTCAAGGGAAAGTACGGGAAGCCATAGGTAAGCCGGTTGTTTTCATCCACCACGCCCGGGCCGTAATACGGCGTGTTGGGAGGATAAACGCTGTTGTAGCGCATGGCGTAAGGATTGTGGCCATGCCAAAGTTCGGTGGCGGATTCGCGTTGAAAATCAAGCACATCGATATTGGTTTGCTGGCCATAAATGGCAATCGCCCGATTCAACAGCAGCACCACAAAGACCAGCACCATCGGCAGCGCCAGTACCCGGATTAATGGCCAGCGCAGCAGCGACAGCAGCGCGGCCAGCACGATCGCCAGGGGAAGCAAGATGAACCATTCATCATGCTGATAATCGTTGGCGGCATTGCCGCCGTTGCGTATTTGTAGAAGCAATTCCGAGCACAAGAAGCCGGCCAACAGCACGTGCATGACGGTTTTTGCCGTAGCCGAACCGGAGCGCCAAGCCCATGGAACCAACCCCGCCAGCCCAAGCAGTGCCGCCATGCCCAGGCACAGAATACCCAACGGCGAATAATTCCCCGGCGGCTTTTTATCGTCAATGGCCAGATTGACCGCCACCGCCAGCAGCAACTGGGAAATGGCCAGGACCATCGCGCCGCCAGCCAGACGCCCATCGGTAGACTTTCCCAAATCGCCGGATGCGTTGCTTGGGGAAGTTAACGGCATGATTCACCAGCGTTGTTCATCAGCCGGCAATTGTAACCGCTAATAGCCATCTGGCGACAATTAGCCTTTTTTCGGGCGTAGGCTATAATGGTTTCCCAATGGATCCAACCTCACGGGCACCCAACCATGACCACCCCCACTAATAACAAGATGATGCACGACATCCGCAACTGCCTCAACGCCCTGCGGCTTAACTCGGCCTATCTGGATCATTTTGCCAAAGAAGACCTGCTGGACAGTATGGCCGGATTGATCGAAGCGGCCGACAGACTGGACCAACTCATGGTCGAATTCGCGGATGACGCCCCGCGCCACGATGGCGGCGACGATTCATCAAAAGCCCCGCACGCGACGCCGCCGTCCTATCTTTAGTCACCCCGCAGCGGCCGCGGCATTTGCCGCTAATGCGGCAGCATACTAATGGCGTGATATTCCATGCCGAGCATCAGGCGGATCACGCTGATGCACAGCCAGAACGCCGCCGCCGACGTTTCCCCGACAATCAAACCGATGAAAAACAAGCGTGCCTGGCGGTAAAGGTTGATCCCGCCGAAACGCACGATCAGCACTTTGGCCAGCCAGCCCAGGAAGATGCTGAACCATCCCACTTCGATGGCATAGGAACTACACAAGAGCAGCCCGATGGGATGCAACGGCCAGGCCACGTAGCGCAGGCGTAAAATGGCCAGGGCACCGCTGAGGATGGCGCCGATGGCAAAAAACACCGCATGGTTCTGCACTTCATGCGGACCAAGGCGCGGCGGCACGAAATCGTTGGCCGCGATCAGCCCATTCTGCGGCGAGGTGGCGATGCCGTAGTCATTAATCGGACCTTTGCGGGCCGTATCCAAGGTATCGCTGTAGGCATATTCCACGTAAAGCATGGAGGCCCCGGAGACGGCATAACCCACCACCAGCGACAACAGCATGGCCGCAAATACCGCCCGCCCCGACCGCCCCCGGGTGTGGCCTTGGTTGGCGTCATCGGCCAGTTTGAAACCGGTCATGGCAAAGCCCGGCAAGGATTCGCGGGCATCGTGCGCGAAGATCTGATTGAACCAGGAAATGAAAAAATAGCTCTTGGTGGTGGTATGGATCGGTTGGATGCCGGGAATCCCCGGCTGGATCAGTTGAACCCAGGGGCGATGCACCGGCATGTTGATCTGGACAAAGACCAAGCCGGTTTCGGCCAGGATGCGCGCCACCAGCATCAACAGCATGACCATGGTTACCAGCAAAACCACCGCCGCCACCAGCGACACCCCCGCCGCCAATAACCACCCCACCGCCAGAGCGATGCAGGCCAGCAATCCCCAGCCGGCCACCCGATAGGAAACAAAATCGCCGGTCGGCTCGTACTGGCCCGGTTTGGCGAACATCTGGCGGATCACCATCCACCAGTGTTTACGCCCCACCCAGACCAGCGTCCCGGCGTAAACCATCGCCGCGCCGAGGTTAAAATCCTGCTGGCGATTCTGATCATAATCATATTTTACCGTGCCCAGGCCCATCTTCACCACGTTGAATAAGATGAAGAAAAACCACAGGCTGAAGGAAATCTTGGTTTGCAGGAAGAAACAGATGCCAATAAAGCAGAAGTAGACCTGCTGTTGCTTCAAGCTCCATTCCGCCCAATCCCACGGCGGGCCTTTGAGAATGTTCCACAGATTAAAATTCAGCGGGAAATCGGGAAAGACGTTCTGGTCATACACATGCAAAGCGTGCAGGCTTTGCACCAGGAACACCGCCACCACGGCAATCCAGAAAATAATGGAGCGGAACAGCGTGTTGAACGCTTTGCCCGGCGCGGGTTGCTCAATGAGCGACAGATAAATTGACGCCAGTGGAAACGGCAGGCGCTCGTTGCGTGCCCACTGGTGATGCACGACCACGCTTAAACACAGGTAGATGCCGTACAACCCGCAGAGGAAAATCGCCCAGGTAACCGCGGGAACCAGCCATGCGCCCCATGGGGTGCCATAACGCAGATGCCCCAAAAAGGTGTCCTGTTCCGGCGGCAGCGGGGTGCGGCCCCAGAAATGCTGAATGACCGGGTCTTCCGCCTGCTGGGCGGCGGTGGCACCGCGCATTTTCGGCAACAACCACCGGGGCAGATGTACCATATCCAGCACGCGGGCGGCATCGGAATCCACCCCGGCGCGGTGATACACGCCGACAATGTTGGAAGGCAAATAGCGCATCAAACCGCTGCTGGGCAAAGCGCAACTGACCAGCATCATGAGCATCGCCAGGGCCAAATCGCGCTGCTTCAGTGCCATGGTTGGTTTGATCTTCCACAGCAGCGAATTAATGCCCAGGATAAAGATCAGGAAGAATGCCACCAGCCCGATGGGCAGGAAGTTGCCCACCAGGTAGGTGTTGTTGACGGCGTAATCGTTGAACGCGGTGAACCCACAAATGAAGATCACGCCCAGCAGGCCAAGCAGCCAGCCACGCCAGGTGAAATTGGCGGCTTTCGGCTGGGTTTCCTTGACGGCAATGCTCATCAACACTCCGGCTTATGGTATTTCCCCCACCCACGGTACGCCGGGTGGGGCGATTTGGAATTTCAAATCTCAAATCTCAGATTTCAAATCGCCAATTTCAAATCTGCGATCAATCCACCAACGCCCGCGCCAACTGATCCGGCCGGCCATCGAAGCCGGTGAGAACCAACGAAAACGCAAACGCTTCCGGCTTGCACTGGTATTGCGGCAACACGCCTGGCCCGCAGCTTGCCGTGCCGATGCCGTTTTGCTGGTGATCCAGATTGAGCGTGACAAAATCGCGGCGCACCAATTCGTTGGTGTGTTTGGCCGCTTCCAAATCTTCGGTGGTAAACCAGTGGGCGCTAAAATCCAGCGTCGGCTGACCAACCGCCAACAGGCCCAAACCGCGCGGGTTGGTGATGGCCATCCAGCGCGTCTGGTGCCGGTTGCCGTTTTCCTGGGGGTAAGCGTATGGCGTGTATAAGCCATCCACGGTCGAAGCATACCGCCCGAACCGCCCTGCCTCCCGCGTGTCGGCGTATGCTTCGCCCGGCCCGCGGCCAAACCATGCCACCTGATCGAACGCGCTCAAAAGCTGCGCCTGCAAGCCAATGCGCGGCAAGGTCTCCGGCCACTTGCCTTGCGGAACACCTTTCACTTCCAGCCGCACCGTGCCACTGGCATCAATGGTATAGGTGTACGTGGCACTGATGCCCACACAATTAAGTACGGGCGGCGCGACGCGCGTTTTGACGATGATGCGCACCGACTGCCCGGACAGCCGCTCCAACTGCACGCTGTCCACGCGATGCTGCAACCAGTGCAGCCCACCGGCACGCCAGGCGTTGGCGGTATTGGTCGGCCAGCCGCCGCGATCGTTATCAGTCGTGGCCCGCCAGAAATGCAGGCGTGGCCCGGTTTTGAGGATCGGCACGCCGCGATATTCCCAAGCCGACAATCGCGCCCGCACGGCATCAAACCGCAGGACAAAATCATCGCCCTTGACCGCGATGGCGGTGGATGATTCCTCCACTTGCAACGACGATTTGACCGTAGGCCGCGCCACCGCCGGCGCTTTCCATGGCAATGCGAATTGCGCCCAAGCCACTTCATGCCCGGCCGCGGCCCACAACGTATCGGCCGCCAGCGCGAACGCTACCGTCACAAAATATTCCGCGCCCGGTACCGGCAATGCCGGCTTGGCAATCGGCAAGCTAATCTCGCCGGTTGCCCGCGCCGCGATGGTCGGCGTGGCCGCCGTACCCGATGCCACCACCGCGCCATCCGCCGTAACACTCCACGACATCTGCAAATGTTCCAGCCCGCTAAAATCATAGCGATTGGTGATGCGGAATTTTCCCGCGCCGGCATCCATCGCCTCCACTTTCACCGGCTCCAGCACTTTTTTCAGTTCGATCAATCCCGGCGTCGGCCTGCGGTCCGCGAACAGCAAACCATCGCAGACAAAATTGCCGTCATTCGGTTGATCGCCAAAGTCACCGCCGTAGGCGAAGAATTCCTTGCCGGCGGCATCACGCTGGCGAATGCCATGATCCAGCCATTCCCAAACCCACGCCCCCTGCGTGCGCGGGTGCTGCCACAACGCATCCCAATAATCCTTCAACCCGCCCGGCCCGTTGCCCATGGCGTGCGCGTATTCGCACAACACAAACGGCTTGGCGGCAACCACTTCCGGCGGAATCTTAAAACCCCACGATTCAAATTCGCCTTCAACCGTCTGGACGCGGTGGATGTAATCAATGGTCGCGTACATCCGGCTATGCACGTCGCTTATTTCCAGCGCGTAATCGCCTTCGTAGTGGATGAACCGCGTATTATCGATCGCCACCGCCGCGGCCTTCATCGCCTTGTGGTTGTCGCCGAACGACGATTCATTGCCTAACGACCACAAAATCACGCTGGGCCGGTTCTTATCGCGCTGCACCATGCGCACCATGCGATCCACGCAGGCCTCTTTCCAAGCGGGATCCTTGCTGGGATTGTTCTCGGCGGTCTTGTAGTCAAAGCCATGCGTTTCCAAATCGCATTCGTCGATCAGGTAAATGCCGTAGCGGTCGCATAAGTCGTACCAACGCGGATCATCGGGATAATGGCTAGTACGCACCGCGTTGATATTGTTGCGCTTCATCATCAGCACGTCGGCAACCATCGCTTCAAACGGCACCGCCCGGCCAAGATCGCAATGATGCTCGTGCCGATTGACGCCGCGGAACATGACATGCTTGCCGTTGATCAGAATCGAACTATCTTTGATCTCGACGCAGCGGAAGCCCACTTGCACGGGGATTACTTCCACTACTTTGCCGCGGGCATCTTTCAGCGTCACCAGCAGGGTATACAGATTCGGCTCTTCCGCCGACCATTTACGCGGATTGGCGATCTTGGCCGACAGTTCCACGCTCGCTTGTTTGCCGGCTGCCACCGCGACATCTTTCGCCTGCCCCGCCGCTTTCACCGGCTGCTGGTTTTCGTCCAGCAGCGCCGTTTCCACCGAACCCTTAAACGCCTTCGTGCCATGCAGCACCACTTTGACGCCCAATTTGGCATCCTTGTATTTGCCATCCAGTTCGGTGTTGACGTGGATGTCTTCAACATGCGTGGCCGGATGCGCAATCAGCAGCACATCGCGGAAGATGCCGCTGAGCCACCACATGTCCTGGTCTTCCATGTACGAGCCATCGGACCATTGCATCACCCGCACGGCGATGACGTTCCGCCCCGGCTTGGCATGCGCGGTGATATCAAACTCCGCCGGCAATCGGCTGCCCTTGCTGAACCCCACCTCTTTGCCGTTGATCCACACGTTGAAGGCCGAATCCACGCCTTCAAACCGCAGCACCAGCCGCCGGCCGGCCAGAAATTCCTCCGCCAGCCAAAATTCCCGCCGATAACTGCCGGTGGGGTTTTCCGTCGGCACCCGTGGCGGATCGACCGGAAACGGATATTGCACATTGGTGTAATGCGGCTTGCCAAACCCGTGCATCTGCCAGCAACTCGGCACCGCCAAATCGCCCCACCCGGAATCGTCAAATTCCTGGGCAAAAAACTCCCGCGGCGCTTCGGCCACGGTAGGCGACAAATGGAACTTCCATTGCCCATTCAGCGGCGTCACCCAGGGGCTGGCCAGTCGGTCCAGCGTCAGCGCCAAAGCTTGGTTCGGAAACGGAAAGAAATAGGCATGAGGCGCAAGCCTCTGCCTGCCGGTAATCGCAGGGTTTTCCCAATCGTTCATGGACGAGAAGATTAGCGAAATTCCGGCGGAATGCACGCGCGATGGTGTTGGGATGCAGCCCGAAGCACCCGGACACGGTAGCCAGCGATGGTATACTCGACGCGACCGGAAATGAGCCATTACTCAAAGATATCTACAGGGATGAACAAGATATACAGGATGATGTCATGCGTTTTATATCCGGACCATCCTGTTGATCCCTGTTAAATTGTCTTTGTCAATTCACGTTAGATTCCGCGCCTTCCACACTTTTCAGCATATACGCAATATTTAGATATCAGTGTAGGTCGTTATGGCAACATTGGTTACACGCAAGCCACGCGGCAATTAGCAAACTAGCGACATACCAAGCGCGGAATATGTCTTTATATTGCCGACATGCGGCATTTTCGATTTTTCGTTTGACACACGGTTATACATCCGTTAACATTCCAATCTTTGTATGATCTCATGTTTACGTTTGGAGATTTTATGTCTAGTCATGAAGCAACCAGCAACGAGTCGTCCCCATTGGCGATGGCTCCCCAGAACGCCGGCATCCAGCCAACCCTGACGCCGGAGCAAGCCGCGGCGCTGAATATGCTGCAAGGGGGAGACACCATCGCCCGAACCGCACGCGAGGTCGGCGTGGATCGCAAGACCATTTACAACTGGCTGAAGCACGATGCGGCTTTCGCGGCGGCCTACCACCAGTGGCGTGAGGAACTGGCCGAAGAATCCACGGCCCGCCTGCACGCCGTCTGCGCGCGTGCTGTGGAAAACTTGCAGGACGTCATCGACGCCGGCGACCCCAAATATTCCCTGCAATTGCTAAAAGGCTTGGGATTTTTTAACCGCGGCAAGGCGGCGAAATGAGGGAAATGGCCAAACGTGGCGCGATTCATCAGCGGTCGATGCTGTTTGTGGGTAGCCCGAGACCATGACACATTTGGCGGTCGGAGGTTTGAATCGGCGGCCTGTTCTAACCCCGTGTGCGCGGTAATCGGAACCATGTTTAGGGCGGGATCATCGTTGGTTGCATGATGTGACCTTGCAGAAACCCAGTCAAAGCAACGGCTGGTTGTGCGGTCACGGCCGAGTCGAGGGCCGGAGAATCACAGGTCCATGACGATCCGCGATCTGCGTTTCGTATCCGGGTTTAGATACTCGCACCATCGTCGTATATGCCTCGACGCCAGCGGGGAAGTTGCCCTCACCGTTCGCGTTTGTCACATCGCCCGGATCGCCTGGTGCAACCGCGACAGCCTCCAGTCGAGCCCCTTCGATAGGCTTTCCTGACGGATCGACCACGCGGACGTAACAACTACAGCCGGCCAGTGCTGCTGCCAGCATACTAGCGACGAGTAACCGCATAACATCTCCATTTCGTCACATTAGTGGGCATTCTAATCGTGCGGCGTTGGCTGGTAAAGCAGGTTTCAGCCCACTCGCCCATCACAACCTCGGGGTGAGGCAGGTGCCTGGCGGGTAAAGGGGGGAGAAAGCCACATCGCCCGGCAAAGCCGGTCCTTATTGGTGGGTTCCTCTAAAATGCAGCGATAGCTGCAAGAGGATACCCGCTTGCGCGTATTGCCAAGCAAAGTTGCCCAGCAAGTCGGCCGTGTCGGCCGTCTTCTCGGCTGGACGATCATCGGGAATTCGGTATCCTCGGTGCATGGCAAAAGAGAACCGGGACAAGCGGATGGAAATACCGGGAAAGACCGTCCAGCGCGGGCGCGGTCTGGGCATTGTCCACTTTTGCACTGAAAGGCAGGATTCACCATGGAATGGTGGCACTGTACTGCGTATTTCTTTGGCGGCGCGTTTCTTTCCAATGCCATACCCCATTTGGTCAGTGGGTCGATGGGACATCCCTTTCAAAGCCCTTTCGCTAAGAGCCTATCCGAATAACTAATGGCCCGGCGATGGCCAGGAAAAGGCCCAGATGCAAGGCGGAGGGCCGAAGCGTATCCACCCAAAAGATACTCTGAGGCCCGACAACGCCGCAGATGGGGCTTTTCCTGACCACCCCTTCGGGGCGACATGCTTTTCGCCTCGCCTCGGCGGCGCTCCTCCTCGCCATATCGTTTGATTGATATGACTCGTCGTCGCTACTTGATGCGAGGCGAAAATCATGTCGTCACGGGGCCATTAGTTATTCGGATAGGCTCTGAGCCGCCCGGCCAGGGACTTTCCTCTTCGACCGTCAATGTGGTGTGGGGCTTTTGAGGGCGCGCCACTTTGGCAGATTCCATGGCGGCAATTCTCCCGGCTGATTTAATGCCGGGTTCCGTTGAATCCCCGCGTGACTCTGACCGGCGCGATCCATTGATTCCGAAGATGTCGCGTATGGTCAACGTCGCGCCAGGTCGGCGCGCCGGGCTTGACAGAACGCCTTCTGAACACATAATGTACTCATGCGGATCATCAAGCGCTCAACCTTGGCCGAGTATTGGCGCTAGCACCCGGCCGCGGAAAGATCGCTGAAGCAGTGGTTGGACTTCGCCCAAGCCGCCGACTGGCAGAACATTCAACAGGTGCGGACGACTTTCCCCCATGCCGACGACGCCACCGTCGCCAGCGGTAACACGGTGACGATTTTTAATATTGGCGGCAACGATTTTCGGCTGCTGGTCAGCATTAAATACCGGTGGGGTGTGATCTATATCCGCGATTTTATGACCCACGCCGAGTACACCAAGGACGCTGGAAAAAGCGGCACTGAAAGGAAATAGCCCATGCACATGAGAATGACCAAGAACGTCAATGTCGCCGACGATTATCTGGAACTGATCCAGCGTTTCCCGCTGACCCCGATCCGGGATGAGGCGCATCTCCAGCAGGCCTTCGAGCTGATCGATGAATTGTCGGTGATTGATGAAGAAAAACTCACTGCCGGCCAGGCGGACTATCTGCTGGTGCTGACCGATCTGGTGGCGAAGTTTGAGGATGCGCACCACGCGGTGGACGCCGCCTTTGCCGATGGCATCGCCGCGCTGAAATACCTGCTGGCGCAGCACCAGATGACGGCGTCGGACCTTGGCCGGCTATTGGGCAACCGCCAGATCGGCTCGGCCATTCTGCGGCGGGAACGGCAACTGAGCAAAGCCAACGTGCTGAAGTTGGCCGCCCACTTCCACGTCAGCACCGACCTGCTGCTACGGCAGCACGGTCAACGCATCGCCCGTCAAATTCAATGATCCGGGAACACTGACGCAACTGGCTTTGAGTAGGCCCCAAGATATCTGCCGCTGCGCGGCATCCAAGTCTCGCCGCACGGCGGGCTATATGCAAATGCCAGCCCGGTCTATTTCACCTCCTGCCAGTTCTTGCCCCAGCCGATTTCGACTTTCAATGGCACAGTCAATTTCATCGCGCCGGTCATTTCCGCGCGGATCATTGCTGCTTCGCTTTCGACCGCTTCGGCCGGAGTTTCAAATACCAGTTCGTCGTGGACTTGTAACAGCATCCGGCTGGGGTGGTTCTCGGCCTGCAAGCGGGCGTGTACGTTGTTCATCGCCACCTTGATTAGATCGGCGGCGCTGCCTTGCACCACGCTGTTGATGGCCATGCGCTCGCCGGCGTTGCGGATGGCGATCACGCCGCTTTGCACCTCGGGAATCGGGCGGCGGCGGCCGAGGATCGTTTCCACGTAACCTTGGCCCTGGGCTTCCATTACGCACTTGTCCAGGAACTTCTGGATGGCGGGAAAACGCCGATGGTAGAGATTGATGAAGTCCTGGGCGGCGGCAGTGGTCAGGCCTTCGATGCGCCGGCTTAACCCCCCTGCCGTGACGCCATAGACGATGCCGAAGTTGATGGTTTTGGCCTGGCCACGCTGCTCGCGGGTGACCTTGTCCAGCGGCACGCCGAAGACTTCGGCGGCGACCGCTTTGTGAATGTCTTCGTCGGCGGCGAAGGCGGCCAGCAGGGCCGGTTCCTGCGTGAAATGCGCCAGCAGGCGCAGCTCGATCTGGCTGTAATCGGCGGTCAGCAGCACATTATGCCACGGATCGCCCGGCACGAAAGCCAGGCGGATGCGGCGGCCTTCATCGGTTCTGATGGGAATATTTTGCAGATTGGGATCGCTGCAACTCAAGCGGCCGGTGGCGGCACCGATCTGGCTGAAACTGGCGTGAATCCGCCCGGTACGCGGGTTGGTGTAATCGGTGAGATTGTCCAGATACGTGTTCTTCAGCTTCGAGAGGCTGCGGTAATCCAAAATGAGTTTCGGCAGCGGGTGCTCATCGGCCAGTTTATCCAGCACTTCCACATCAGTGCTGGGGCCGGTCTTGTTGCGCTTGATGATGCGTAGCTTGAGCTTGTTGAAAAGAATCTCCTGCAACTGTTTTGGCGAATCGATATTGAATTCGCCGCCGGCAGCGGAATAAATCGAAGTTTGCAGCGCGGCGATGCGTTCGCCCAGCACGGCACTTTGCTCTTTGAGGATAGCCGGATCGACGGCGATGCCGGCCGATTCCATTTCCACCAGCACGTCGATGAGCGGCGTTTCCACTTCATCGGCCAGTTTTTGCAGCGCGGGGATTTTGGCAAGCTGACCGCCCAGCAGATCGGCCAGCCGCAGGGCGATGTCGGCATCCTCGGCAGCATAAATGGCGATAGTTTCCAAAGCCACTTTCCGCATGGAAATCTGCGATTGGCCTTTACCGATCAAATCGCTGGTGGGAATTTTGCGGAAGTGCAACAGATCGAGGGCCAGCCGATCGATGCCATATTGCATCCGGCTGGCATCGAGCAAAAACGCGGCGATCATCGAATCCAGCTCAACGCCGCGAACGTTGACGCCGGCCTGCCGCATGGCCAGCATGTCGTACTTGATATTGTGGCCGACTTTTTTGATCTGCGGATTTTCCAAGATCGGCTTCACCGCAGCCAAGACTTTTTCCCGTGGCAGCAACGGTGAACCTTGCGGGCCAAGCACCGGCACATACCAGCCGGTGGCAGGTTGCCAACTGAAACTCATGCCGACCAGATTGGAGCGCATCGCGCCCAAGGCATCGGTTTCGGTATCGAAGGCAAAACGCTTTTGCATGCCAAGCTCGCGGAGGAATTCGGCAAACTGCTCTTCGGTTTGCACCAGGTGATAAGGGCAGCCGGCACAGGTTTCCACGTCCGTCGGCGGCAACGGTTGTGTCTCGGATGGTTTCTCTTCGCTCATCCCACCAAATAGACTCGGCTGGTCATCGACCATTTTGCTGGTCTTGAGCAACCCCGCATCCTGCGGCGCGGCCGGCGAATCAAACCCCAGCCGCTTCAATAATCCGCTGAACCCCAGCGTCGTCAAATGCGCCTTCAGCGCCTCCGTATTCAACCCGGTAAACCGGCAAGCCTCGGCGTCAAAATCCATCGCCACATCGCGCTTCAGCGTTACCAGTTGCCGGGTGATCGGCAGCCGATCCTTGTAATTCTCAAAATTCTCCCGCAACTTGGGCGTCATTTCCGTCAGATGTTTCAGCACCTCTTCCACCGTGCCATATTTGCCGATCAACTTGGCCGCGGTTTTTTCGCCCACGCCGGGAATGCCCTGCACATTGTCCACCGTGTCGCCGGTCAGGGTTTGCACTTCGACAGCCTGGGTGGGCGTATAACCATAATCCTTCAGTAACATATCCCCGTCGAAAAATTCATCCTTCTGCACATCGTACATGCGTACGCTGTCGGTCATCAGTTGGCACAAATCCTTGTCCTTGGACACAATCACCGTATCAAATCCGCGATCGACCAGGCGCTGGCACATGGTGGCGATCAAGTCATCGGCTTCCAAGCCCGGCTTGACGAAGATTGGCACGCCGGCATCACGCACGATTTGCAGGATGCGTTTTTCCTGCGGGGCCAAATCGTCCGGCCGGGCGGCGCGGTTGGCTTTGTAATTAGGATCGATCACCTTGCGAAACACCGTCTCATCCCCGCTGTCGATCACCATGGCCAGATAGTCCGGCTTGCGCCGCTCCACCAAGTTGAGCAGCATCTGCGTAAAAACAAAGGTGGCCTTGGTCGGCTCGCCATCCGGGCTGGTCAAATCCCGGAACGGCGCGTAATACGCGCGATAAATCTGGGCATGTCCATCGACGATATAAAACGTTTTGCGTTCGGCCACGTTTGCTTCTTTTCCTATTGCAAGGCGGGGAAGAAGATCTTCCGATCCACTGGCCCGCGACTTTTCGGTCTGGTCAATTTAGAGTATACTCGATAGACGATTTGTTCTCGATCAACAGGAGTGCAGAAATGGCCTTGAAATTACGCTGGATTACCGCGGGTGTATTGGTGCCGGGAATGACTTCCACGGGTTTGGCCGCGGCCTTGTACGATGGCTCGCTGGGAACCTCGCCGGTGGCGCAAGGGTATTTTTCCTATGGCGCGGCGCATCCGGCGGGAATCTACTACACACAGGATGCCAACGCGGTTGAACTCAATTCCACCGGCAACATGGCCATCCAGTCCGGCTTCGAGAATTACACGCAGACGCTCACCGGCCTGAAAAACCCGTCTTTCCCGACGCTCAATGCCAGCACCGGCTACACCATCAGCATCGACATGCAAACGGTGGCCGAGAACCACGAGGTTGATGATCGCGCCGGTTTTAATCTGATCGCCATTTCGTCCAATGATATGGGCATTGCCCTGGGATTCTGGCCCGGTACGATTTTCGCGCAGAACGCCGATTTCGCCAGCGTTGGCGAATCCACCAGTTTCGACACCACCGCCGCGATCACCCAATACGATCTGACGGTATCTGGATCCAGCTATACGCTATCCACCGGCAATACTACCTTGTTGAGCGGCGCGTTGCGTGCTTACAGCACGTCTGCCGACCCCGGTTTCGTGTTGCTACCCAATTTCGTCTTCTTCGGCGATGATACCGGTGGCGCCGATGGTGACACCCTCGTCTCCGGCCTGGCGGTGAGCGTGCCGGAACCTGCTAGTGCATCTTTGTTGCTGCTGGGCGGCGTTGCCGGCTTAGCGCGCCGCCGCGTACGCCGCTAAATTCCTCACGGCTTGGCCGGTTGTGTCTGCGGCTTCTCTTTTTGCTTATCCGCTAGTTCGCTGCCGCAGCAGGAACTGAACTGGCTTTCGTAAGTGGACAGCTTCGTACCATCTTTGGATTGCACGTGTTCTTTAATGTTGACGTCGGCGCCGACAATCTGCGATTCGGCCACGTCGATGCGCAACACGCCGGACACTTCGCTGTCGGTTTCGTCGCCGTTATCGTTCTCGGTGACGATTGCCGCCGATTCGGTGATCTGGGCCACCCGCCGGCCATTGATGGTTTTCACCCAATCCAGCTTGAGCTTGGCCGCGCCGCGGGCCTTGGTGTCCAGTTCCGAATGCACGGCAAATTCCGGCCCGGCGTCCCAGGTGTCCCCCACCGCCACGGGATGATCCGGAAACATATCTGCATCGGGCGCCAGCACCCCTTCGGCAAAATTGATGTCCATCTCCGCGGTTTCGCTGTCGTCCACTTTTTGGTCGATCGTGGCCGTGCCATCGTCAGCCCGGGTGACTAAGGCGGTTTTACCGGCCAGGGCGTTGGTGAACCTCTCCTCCTTTATGTACGCCTGCTTGCGCGTGTTGTAACTGTCAGGGGTAACTTCCACCTTCATCTGCGTCGCCGAGCCGTCTTTCACCTGGGTAATCGTCAGCTTGGCTTTGACATATTGGTGATCGCGGATTTGCGTGTTGTCGGCATTGATCAGCTTGCCGTTATTAGTGCATTCAATCTCCACCACCTGCCCGACATGCACGTTTTCCTTGAAGGTAAACTTTTCCGGCGCATCGGCCCAGGCCGACGCGCCAACCAACATCAATCCGGCCATGGCAACACATAATTCGCGCAACATAAATGCCTCGCACTTTCGTACTTTCACGCCCTTCACTCCTTCCCACCGGCAGTGTTAGCCTTCCGCTGTTGCAGGGCATGAATCGCCACCGGTATCACCGAGATCACGACGATGGCGATCACCACCACTTCAAAGTGCTTTTGTACCCATGGCTGCCCGCCAAAGAACACGCCAGCCAAGGTCACCACCAGCACCCACAGCATGCCGCCGCCGATGCTAAAACCGATAAACCGACTAAACGGCATTTTACCAACCCCGGCCACAAACGGGGCAAAGGTGCGGATGATCGGCACAAACCGCGCAAGGATAATCGTCTTGCGGCCATGCTTTTCATAAAACCGTTGGGCTTCCAGCAGGTGCTTCTTGTTCAATAGCCGGGAGCTTTCCGAGCCAAACACTTTCGGCCCGATGCGGTAGCCGATGGTGTAATTGAGCACGTCACCGATATTCGCCGCCAGGCACAGCAGCACGATCAGCAAGATGAGGTTGATGGGTGAATTGGGGCTGGCCGCCACCGCGCCCAAGGTAAACAGCAGGCTGTCACCGGGCAGAAAGGGCGTCACCACCAGTCCGGTTTCCATGAACACAATGGCGAAGAAAACCACGTACAGCCACGGCCCGACGAACGCGACCAGTTCGTTGACATGCTGTGGATTCAGATGCAACACGATGTTGGTCAGCAAGTGCAGAAGGTCCATAGCAGGGTTGATACCCGAGACGGGGTTGAATGACAATCTTAGGCGATCGCGCGGCGGCGATTGTCAGATTTTGCCGTTTTATAGGCAGTTGTATTGCACCCCGGATTAATAATGATAACCTACGGTAAGAATCAGAGTTGATCGAATCGTGACCGGATTAAAAAACCTGGGCGCGGCCCTGTCAGAAAGGAGCTTTTATCATGCGAAAAAAAGTACCGTTTGGTTTGTTGGCGATGGTTGCGCCGATTGGCCTTGGCGGCCAGGCATACGCGAACAACGGCAGTCAGCGGATCATTCAGCCGGAATACACCTTCATTGATCTCTCGCCGGCAGATATCTACTCGGATTGGAGTTGGGACAGCAACAAGGTGGTTGCCGCCAGTTCCGGTTACCAGGCGGGAGATTATTTGCAGCAATCGTCTGCGCCCAGCGGCTACACCGTTCAAGCCGCGGTTTGGTCAGGCACGGCGGCCAGCGCGACGATCATCGCACTGCCGGACAGCGCTGCCGGGTCAGTGACCCCGTGCGCCATCGCCAATGGCAATGTCTATGGCACGTATACTTCTTCAAGCACTTACGCCAACCAACCCTTCAGCTACAACATTGCCACGCAACAGAATACGGACCTTAACTTGGCCATACCGGGCAGCGCCGCGTCGTGGCCGTCACCCACACTGGCCGGCGCCGGTGGAACGCAGTTGGTGGGCAACGTACACTTTCCGCCTGCGCCCAGCACGTCCGATTCCTACGAGCCGCATGCGATGCTGTGGTCCGGCAGTACCGGCATCGACCTCAATCCCGATGGTTACACCAAATCCAGCGCCCTGGCCACCGACGGTTTACAACAAGTCGGCTATGGACTGATCGGCCCGGGGATGGGCACCGGCCTGTCGCAACCGTTGCTCTGGAATGGCTCGGCGAATGCCGTGAACCTCATTCAGGGCACAAGCTGGGACTTGGGCCGGGCTACTGGTGTCAGCAACGGCCAACAGGTGGGCTATGCCGCCAACCTTGGTGGTTCCTTTCAGGCCATGCTTTGGTCCGGCAACGCTAGCAGCGGGACGGATCTGAACCCGACCGGTTTCGCCTCTTCCCAAGCCACGGCAATCGCCAGTGGATTTGTGGCGGGCCAAGCCACCACTGCCGGCCAGGTGACGCACGCGGTCGTGTGGACCGTTGCCAACGGCAATGTGACCAATCTCGACTTGGATAACTACATCCCCGGCAACTATGCCGGGCCAACGATAACCATGAATGCCTATGCCACGAGCGTAGACAGCCACGGCGACGTTGCCGGCTATCTTCAGCTCACCGACACCACCACTTACACCAGCACCACGGTGCCGGTGCTGTGGCAATTGAATCGCCAACCCGTCTTCGAGGACTTCACCAAACCCGGCGCCACCCTGCAAAATGTGGGATTAACGTTAACCGGCTCCGGCAGCACCTTCGGTGCTTCATTCGATTCCGTCCCTGCGCCACTTGGCGGCAACCAGTCGCTGCACCTGTCGAATAGCGGCACTGATCCCAATACCTGGGTGGCGGTTGACGACGGTGGACTAGGTCTGATGAGTTCGTTCAGCGTATCGTTTCAGTATGCCTTTGATACCCCCGGCAAGCTGCAAGTCCTCCTTGATGGCCAGATCTTGGATACCATCCAATCACCTGGTCCCGGCCAACTCGGCTATGCCGACACCGGTTGGGCGGCCTACAACAACACCTTCACGATCCCCGCGCCCGATTTGGCCGGTACGTTGGAGTTCAAATTGAGCAATGTAGGCGATCCAGACATCTACCTGAATGGCATACAGGTCACCAACAGTGACACTGCGCCCGTTCCGGAACCGGCCACAACACTGCTCCTAAGCGCTGGCGGTCTGGGATGGCTTGCACGCCGCCGCAAACGCATTGCCGTAGTTAGGCAGAATTGAAGATCGCTATCGATGCAAATGGCAACATTGCGATTCCCGCTCACACCCGGACGGGCATTCACGCCATTGCGCAATCGGCATTCGGTTTTTGACCGGCTGAAAATTGTCCCGCCGCCTTGAAGTGGCTTCCTTGCCGTTGCTATTATCGTCCATGCAAGAAACACTCACTAACGATTCGGAGATGAAATGCCGGGCGCATTTCAATCGCGCCTTGGCCTATGCCGCGATGCAACCGCCGCAGACCCGGCAGGCGATTGCCGACTACACCGCCGTGATCGACATGCCCGAGGCCCCGGCGGAACTGAAAGCCAAGGCGCTGGTCAGCCGGGGGTTTGCCCGCGGCCAGGCGGGGGATACCGCCGGCGAAATCGCCGACTACACCACGCTGATCGACATGGACGACGCGCCAGCGGATTTGAAAGTGCGGGCGTTGGTGAACCGCGGCGTGCGGAAAAACGCCGCCGGTGACACCGCCGGCGCGATCGCCGATTACACCGCGGTGATTGACACCCCCGACGCGCCGGCGGTGCTGAAAGCCAAGGCACTAGTCTACCGTGCCGGCGCCAAGCGCCAGGCGGGAGACACCGCCGGGGAAATCGCCGATTACACGGCGATCATCAACATGCCGGATGCCGGGGCGTGAAGGCAAACAGGTCTTGCTTAATCCCGCTTCCCTGCGCGTCGGAGTACCGACCGCTCCGGGGCGCGGCTAAACTTGCGCCAAATTGTGACATTTCTGCCTGTCTCTGGACATTTATCTCCGATCGTCTACCATCCCGCCCTGCTTTGTTATCGAAAGAATTCCATGAAACTGACAGTGCGCGATGCGGCCAGGTTGTTAAGTGTTTCCGAGAAAACCGTTTATCGCTGGATTAAGGACGGGGCGATTCCCGCTTACCAGATCAACGATCAGTACCGGTTTAACCGGGCGGAGCTTTTGGAATGGGCGACCTCGCGGAAGATTCAGGTGTCGCCGGAGATTTTTGCTGAGCCGGAAGGCGGGGATACGCCGCCGCCATCGCTGAGCGAGGCATTGCAGGGTGGGGGGATTTATTACCGGATCAGCGGGACCGACAAAACTTCGGTTTTGCACGCGGTAGTGGATACCATGAAATTGCCGGAGGAAGTGGATCGGCAGTTTCTGTTCCAGGTGTTGCTGGCCCGCGAGGCGCTCGGATCGACCGGCATCGGCGAAGGCATTGCCATTCCCCATGTGCGCAACCCGATCGTGCTACATCTGGCGCGGCCGATGGTCACGCTGTCGTTCCTAGAAAAACCGGTCGATTTCGGGGCGTTGGACGGCCAGCCGGTGACCACGCTGTTTACTTTGATCAGCCCGACGGTGCGGGCACACCTGCATCTGCTGTCGCGGCTGGGGTTTGCGCTGCGGAATCCGGAATTCAAAGAAGCGGTGGTCAAGCAGCATTCGCGCGAGGATATCCTGGCGGCGCTGGCCAAAGTGGAAGCGTCGATCAATCATCCGGCGGCAATTTCTTCACCTGCGTTATGATCATCAAGCTGCTCATGCTGGGAGTTGGCTTAACGGCGATCAGTGGATTGCCGGGGATGCTGCTGCCGCGCCGCAGCGGCGCGGGGCAATGCTTGGCGGTGCTGCTGGCGGTGCTGGGGGCGCTGCTGGGCGGCGCGGGGATCATCGCCCATGCGGCCGGCGTGAAGACGGAAATCCTCAATATCGAGTGGACATTGCCATGGGGACATTTTTCGGTGGGCCTGGACGCTCTGGGCGCGATCTTTCTGATGCCGATTTTCTTGATGTCGGCATTGGGTTCGATTTATGGGCTGGGGTATTGGCCGCAGGCTCGCAATCCGCGCACCGCGCCGCGCTTGCAGTTGTGTTGGGGGTTGATGGCCGCGGCCATGGCCATGGTGGTGCTGGCACGCGACGGCGTGCTGCTGCTGATGGCCTGGGAAATCATGGCAGTGGCGGCGTTTTTGCTGGTGGGGACAGACGATCATCGGCTGGCAGTCCGCAATGCCGCGTGGGTTTATCTGGTGGCATCGCACTTTAGCATCCTCTGCTTGTTCGGTTGTTTTGGACTGCTGAACCTGGCGACGCAATCGTTCGATCTTTGGCGCACGTTGCCGGAGAGTGTTTCGCCCGGTTTGGCGGCGGCGATCTTTGCCTTGGGAGCGTTGGGATTCGGACTCAAGGCCGGTGTGATGCCGCTGCATTTCTGGCTGCCGGGCGCGCACGCCAGCGCCCCGAGCCATGTGTCGGCATTTTTGTCCGGTGTGCTGCTGAAAGTGGGCATTTATGGCCTGCTGCGCGTGGTGATGCTTTTGCAGAACCCGCCGGCCGTATGGGGAATCATGGTATTGATCCTCGGCACCATCAGTGCCCTGCTGGGCGTGGCGTTTGCCCTGGGCCAGCACGATCTGAAACGCTTGCTGGCCTACCACAGTGTCGAGAATATTGGCATCATCTTGATGGGCCTGGGCGTGGCCATGATTGGCCTGTCCACGCACCACGCGGCGTGGGTCATTTTGGGCATGGGCGGTTGCCTGCTGCACGTCTGGAATCACGGCTTATTCAAGTCGCTGTTATTCTTCGCGGCCGGCTCAGTGGTTCATGCCACGGATACGCGCGAGATTGATGCCTTGGGCGGCTTGGGCCGGCGGATGCCGTGGACCGCGCTGTTTTTCGCCATTGGGGCCGTGGCTATCTGCGGGTTGCCGCCGCTCAATGGTTTTGTCAGCGAACTTCTCATCTATCTGGGATTGTTCAACAGTGTCGCCAGCAAATGGGGCTGCGTGGCACTGGCCGCACCGGTCTTGGCGATGGTGGGCGCATTGGCGGTCGCCTGTTTTGTCAAAGCGCACGGCATCGTCTTTTTAGGCACCGCCCGCACGCCCGCGGCCGCCAAAGCACACGAATCGCCGCTGACGATGCGCATGCCCATGGCCGTGCTGGCGGGCGGTTGCGTGCTGATCGGTTTGTTTTCCATCCTGGTCGCGCCGGCTCTAAACGCGGCGATTTCCTCCTGGGCCGGTGCCGACTATGCGGCGCATATTCCATTGGAGAGTCTATATCCGGGCTGGGCGATCACCATCTTGGGATTATCGCTGATAGCCGCCACGGTGGTGATCGGCCTGCTGTATCGTTTCGTCTTCAGGCAACAGCAGCCGCGGGAAACCGGCACATGGGATTGTGGTTATGTCGCCATCGGCCCGCGCGTGCAATACACCGCCTCGTCGTTTGCGCAAATGCTGGTCGGCATCTTCCGCTGGGTGCTCCGGCCGCATACGCAGCAGACGCCGATCACCCAATTGTTCCCCGATGGTTCGGCGTTTCACTCCAGCGTGCCGGAAGTGGTCCTGGACGGAATGCTCACGAAAACCTGGGCATGGATCAAAGGTTTATTGGTTCCCGCACGCGGCGTGCAGCATGGCCGGGTGCAGCAATATGTATTGTATATCCTGTTGGCGTTGGTGGTGCTGCTGTTGTTGCAAGTTCCTGTGATGGAGCTATTTCGAGAGATGTTGGGACATTGATTGGGTAGATAGATGACTGTCGTAAGACTACTATTTTTGGCATTAGGCACCACCGCCTTTAGCGGCGTACCGAGCTTGTTCCTGCCGCGCCGCAGCCGTGCTGGACAATACACCGCCGTGGCACTGGTGACGCTCGGTTCCGCCTTGGCCTTCGCGGCGCTGATCCTCAGCCAGTTCCCCAATCAGAGTCTCAGTCTGGTCCGCACCTGGGCGATTCCCTGGGGACAGTTTGCCATCGCGCTGGATAATCTCAGCCTGATCTTCCTGATCCCGATTTTTCTAATCTCCGCGCTGGGGGCAATCTATGGCCTGGGCTATTGGCCACAGAACCGCAATCCGGCGACCGCGCCGCGGCTGCAATTATGCTGGGGATTGATGGCCGCGGCCATGGCCACCGTGGTGCTGGCACGTGACGGCGTGCTGCTGATGATGGCTTGGGAAATCATGGCCATCGCGGCATTCTTTTTGGTGGCCACCGAGGAAGATCAAGCCGATGCCCGCAGCGCCGCCTGGGCGTTTCTGGCGGCCTCGCACTTTGGCACACTCTGTTTGTTTGGATTCTTCGCCCTGCTGAAAACCGCCACCGGGTCATTCGATCTCTGGAAAACTTTGCCGGACGGGATATCGCCGCATCTGGCCACGGCGCTTTTCGTATTGGGCACAGTGGGCTTCGGCCTGAAAGCCGGCCTGATGCCGCTGCACGTGTGGCTGCCGGGCGCGCACTCCAACGCCCCGAGCCATGTGTCGGCGATTTTTTCCGGCGTGCTGCTGAAAGTCGGCATCTATGGCCTGCTGCGCGTGGCCGGATTGCAAGCCCATCCACCGGTTTGGTGCGGCGTGACCCTGCTGGCGGTGGGCGTATGCTCGGGATTGTTCGGCATCTCCTTCTCCGCCGGCCAACGCGATCTCAAGCGACTGCTGGCCTACAGCAGCATCGAAAACATCGGTATCATTACCATGGGCATTGGTCTGGCGGTCCTAGGCAAATCGCTGGACCGCCCGGCCTGGATCATCCTCGGCTTGGGCGGAGCGCTGCTGCACGTGCTGAATCACGGGCTATTTAAGCCGCTGCTGTTTATGGGCGCCGGCAGCGTCATCCATGCCACCGGCACGCGGCAAATCGATCGGCTAGGCGGGCTGGGCAAATCCATGCCGGGAACGCTAGTGCTGTTTGCCATCGGCGCGGTGGCCATCTGCGGCCTGCCGCCGCTCAATGGATTTTTCAGTGAACTGTTAATCTACCTTGGCCTGTTTGGCACCGCTGCCGACAAAGCCACCGGATGGTCGTGGATTGCCTTGGCCGCGCCGGCGCTGGCGATGATTGGGGCCATGGCGGTGGTGACGTTCGTTAAACTGGTCGGCTTCGTGTTCCTCGGCAATCCGCGCAATGATTATCCGCACGCGCATGATCCGGCGACCGCGATGCGACTGCCCATGATGGTCCTGGCGGGACTGTGCATCATCATCGGCGTAGCGCCGGGGCTGCTGATGGGAACTCTACAGCGTGGCGTGGCGGCTTGGTCGCCCAGCCTTGGCAATGCAGGCAATGCCCTCTCCGCAAATATTCCGCCGCTACGCTACAGCATGATCGCCCTTGCCTTATTGGCCTTGGCGGCTCTCATTGCCTGCATCGCCTTCAAACGTCGCGCCGCGGCGGTTCGCCCGGGTGTCACCTGGGACTGCGGCTACGCCCGCCCCACCGCCCGCATGGAATATACTGGAACGTCCTTTGCGCAAATGCCGGTGGAACTGCTGGCGTGGATACTGTTGCCGCTCAAGCGCCTGCCGAAGATTCCGCAGATCTTTTCCCCAGCCAGCCGGTTCCAATACGATGTGCCCGACGCCATCATGGACCGCGGCCTGATGCCGGCGCTGCGCCGCATCGAACAAGGCATGTGGCGGGCGCGGTTTTTCCAAGGCGGCTCGATCCAACTGTATTTGCTGTATTTCATGGGAATATTGGCGTTATTGCTCTTTTTGAGTTAACCGATGGACTTGGCGAATTTACTGATTCACGTGCTGCTGCTGACGGTGCTGCCGCCGCTGCTCTTGGGCATTATCAACAAAACCAAGGCGTGGTTTGCCGGCCGCAATGGCCCGCCGGTTTTGCAGCTTTACTACGATTTGGCCCGGCTGATGCGCAAAGGCATGGTCATCAGCCAAACCACCACCTGGATGTTTCAAATCGGCCCGATCATCACCCTGGCGGCGATTCTGCTGGCCGGCACGCTGGTGCCGCTGGCGGGTTTCAATGCCCCGATTAACTTTCCGGGCGATCTGGTGCTGTTCGCCTATCTCTTTGCCCTGGGCCGATTCTTCACCACGTCGGCCGCGCTGGATACCGGATCATCTTTTGAAGGCATGGGCGCGGCTCGCGAAGTCACCTTCGCCTGCCTCTCCGAGCCTGCCTTGTTTCTGGGCTTTCTCGTGCTCATCAAACTGTCCGGCCAGTGGAGCCTGACGCCCATGCTGCATAAGCCGATGACCATGGCGGCCACGGCACTGTCATCCTTGCCGATCGCATCGCTGGTGCTGGTGGCGGCGGGGTTGTTCGTAGTGCTGTTAGCCGAGAACTCCCGCATTCCCGTGGACGATCCCAACACCCATTTGGAACTGACCATGATCCACGAAGTCATGGTGCTGGATCACAGCGGCCCGCTGCTGGGCGTGATTCTTTACGGCGCGGCTGTCAAACTGTTTGTGCTCTCGGCGGTGCTGCTGCATCTGATCGTTCCCTTCCAAACCGGCATTATGCCGCTGGATTGGGCCTTGTTCGCCGTGGAGATCATGGCCGTGGCCGTGCTCATTGGCATCGTCGAATCGGTCATGGCCCGGCTGCAAATGCGGCACGTGCCGACCTTGCTGGTCGCCGCCATCCTCTTCTGCGGATTTGGCTTCTTTCTGATGTTGAGGTGATACGTTGGATACATGGATAAATGCCATTCTGGTTGTGGTCATCCTGCTGAACCTGTTTCTGCTGGGTTCCAGCCGCATTCGCGCGCTGGTGCAGAGTGCGGCCATCCAGGGCACGCTGCTGGGTTTCCTGCCGATGCTGGTCAATCCGGAAGTGAGCGTGCTGCGGACGCTGGTCGCCATCGCCACCATCCTGCTCAAAGGCATCCTCATTCCGCAGATGCTCTTTAAGGCGCTGCGCGATGCCCAGATTAAACGCGAAGTGGAACCGTTGATCGGCTTTGTGCCGACCATGCTCTTTGGCGCGGTGGGCACCGCGGTGTCGATTGCCTTTGCTTCCAAGCTTCCGCTGCTCAAAGGCCACGCCGAACTGATCGTGGTGCCGGCGTCGTTCTCCACCATTTTCACCGGCTTCCTGCTGCTCACCACCCGCGTCAAGGCCATCACGCAAACCATCGGTTATCTGGTTTTGGAGAACGGCATCTATATCTTCGGCATCCTCTTGCTGGAAGCCGTGCCCTTCCTGGTGGAACTGGGGATTTTGCTGGACCTTTTCGTCGGCATCTTTGTGGTGAGTATTATTATCAACCACATTAATCGTGAATTTGATTCGTTGGATACCAACCGGCTTACGTCGCTGAAGGAATAACGCATGTGCCTGTGGTTAGTCGTTCTCCCCCTGATTGCCGCCGGAATCGCCGCCGCGATGCCCGGCCGGCGCCTGCGCCCCTGGCTGCTGCCGCTCACCGGCATCGCCCACCTGATTTTTACCGTGCTGACGCTGCAAGCCGCCGATCCGCATTTCACGCAATTCCTTGGCCTGGACGCACCGGGCAAGCTGGTGCTGCTGCTCATCAGCGTGGTATTTTTCATCTGCGGCGTCTATGCCGTCGGCTATTTGCACTTTATGGCGCATCGGCCCAACCGCATCTTTTGCCTCTGCCTGCTGCTGTTTCTGGCCACGGCCAGCCTGGTGATTTTATCGCGGACCTTGGGCTTGATGTGGGTGGCCATGGAAGCCACCACCCTGTCCACCGCGCCGCTGATTTATTTCAAACGCACGCCGCGCTCCATCGAAGCCACCTGGAAATATCTGCTGATTTGCTCGGTGGGCATCGCCCTGGCATTGCTGGGATCATTTTTCATGGCCTACGCCGCCATGGATGTCAACGGCCAGCCCACTTCGCTGGCCTTTGCCGACCTGCTCCGCAACGCCCCGCAGCTTTCCAAGCCGTGGCTGCATGTGGCCTTTGTGCTGCTGTTGGTGGGCTACGGCACCAAAATGGGCCTGGCGCCCATGCACACCTGGAAGCCCGATGCCTATGGCGAAGCTTCCGGCGTGGTCGGCGCGCTGCTGGCCGGCGGCGTCACCAGTTGCGCTTTCCTGGCGGTGCTGCGCGTGCAGCATATCTGCTGTGCCGCGGGCGAATCCGCCTACGCTTCCCACTTACTGATGTTGCTGGGATTGCTCTCGATGATCACCGCGGCGATTTTTATGATCGGCCAACGCGATTTCAAACGCCTGCTGGCTTATTCCAGCATCGAACACATGGGCATCCTGGCGCTGGGCATCGGCGTGGGCGGGCCGTGGGCCAGCCTGGGCGCGATGCTGCACATGCTCAACAACGGCCTGACCAAATGCGTGCTATTCCTGTCAGCCGGAAATATCCAACGCGCTTACGACAGCAAGCTGGTAGGCCAAGTACACGGCGCGATCCGCCGGCTGCCGTTGTCCGGGCCGATGTTTCTGCTGGGATTTCTGGCGATCACCGGCTCGCCGCCGTTTGGGCCGTTTATCAGCCAGTTCACCATCCTTAACGGCATGGTGCAAAACCGCCGGTTTGTGCTGGCCGGCGCGTTCCTGCTGCTGCTCTTGATCGTCTTCATCGGCATGGGGCGAACCGTGCTGGATGTGGTGCAAGGCCGGCCATCGGCCGAGTCGCGCAAAACCACCTTCCGCGACAATTTCCTTACCGGCGTGCCGATCGTGGCGGCGTTGGCGCTGGTGCTGCTGCTGGGCGTGCATATCCCGGCGGCGCTGAACCAATTGCTGCATGATGCCGCGAACTTTGTGGAGGCCAAGCCATGAACCAAACCGTGGCCAAGTTTATCGAATTGGGCAACGCGCGGGCGGTGGACCGTGCCGCCGTGCCGGTGTTGAGCGGCGATGATTTCCGCGCCGGCATCATCGCGGCCGTCGGGGATGGCTTGCGCATCGCCTCGTTCTTCGGCTTGAAAAATGGCGATGCCACGCAGCTCATCGCCGTGCTGGCCGACGATCACAACGCCCGCCTGCACGCCGCCGCGACCAATCTGCCGGGCAAAGAGTTGCCCTGCATCACCGCGCAAGTGCCGCAGGCACATCTGTTTGAACGCGAAATTGCCGAGCAATTCGGCCTGAAACTGCTCGACCATCCCTGGCCCAAGCCGGTGCGTTTTCCGGCCGGCGGGCCGGTGATTGGCGATATGGATTTTTACCGCGTGCAGGGCGACGAAGTGCATGAAGTGGCCGTCGGCCCGATTCACGCCGGCATCATCGAGCCGGGCCATTTCCGCTTCCAATGCCACGGTGAGCAGGTGTTCCATCTGGAAATTTCCCTGGGCTACCAGCATCGCGGCGTGGAACGCGCCCTGATCGGCGGACCCAATTCCCGCGCGATTCACTACGCGCAAACCCTGGCCGGCGATAGCACCATCGGCCATACCACTTGCTACTGCCATGCCGTCGGAGCGCTCGCCCGCACCCCGCAATCGCCGCGTGCCGCCGCCCTGCGCGGCATCGCCCTGGAACTGGAACGGCTGGCCAACCACGTTGGCGACATGGGCGCGCTGGCCGGTGATGTCGGCTATCTGCCCACCAGCAGCTACTGCGGCCGCATCCGCGGGGATTTCCTCAACATGACCGCCCTGTTGTGCGGCAACCGTTTTGGCCGCGGTTTGGTGACTCCCGGTGGTGTGGGTTACGACGTGGATGACAAGCGGATCGAAACCCTGCTGACGCGCCTGGCCGCCGCCAAAAAAGATTGCACGGTGGCCATCGAACTGCTGTGGGATGCCCCATCGGTGATGGCCCGTTTTGAAGACATCGGCAAACTGTCCACCGCCATCGCCGAGCAACTGGGCATCGTCGGGCCACCCGCCCGTGCCTGTGGTCTGATGCGCGACGTGCGTCAGGATCATCCCACCGGCATCTATCGCTTCGCCCATATTCCGGTTTCGTCCGTCACCAACTGCGACGTATTCGCCCGCGCCTTCGTCCGCTGGCTGGAAGTGCAGCGATCCATCGCCTTCATCACCGAGCAATTGCCAGCCCTGCCGGCCGGCCCGATTCAATCCGACCCTCGCCCCCTGCTGCCGAACCAATTGGCCGTATCATTGGTGGAAGGCTGGCGTGGCGAAATCTGCCACACCGCCGTGACGGACGACGCCGGCAAATTCGCCAGATACAAAGTGGTCGATCCCAGTTTCCACAACTGGACAGGCTTGGCCATGGTTTTGCGCGACCAGCAGATTTCCGATTTCCCGCTGTGTAACAAGAGTTTTAATCTATCGTACTGCGGACACGACCTATGAGATTGCCGATTGTCGATTGCCGATTGCCAATTGAAATTGCGCGATTCACCATCGTCGCAATCTTGCCTTTATCAATCGGCAATCGGCAATTGGCAATCGGCAATAAGGATTTCTCCCCATGCTAAAAACCATCGCCGCCCGATTGCAGCAGAAACATCGCACCATGCGTTATCCGCACGGCGCCCCGCCGGAGCTTCCCGACCGCTTCCGCGGCCGGCCGGTCATCGACGCGCACAAATGCCCCCAAGGCTGCGAAGCCTGCGCCAAAGCCTGCCCCACGCAGGCGATCACGATGCACGAAGGCAAGCCGCGGGTGGACGTCGGCCGCTGCATCTTCTGCACCGATTGCCTGGAATCCTGCCCCGCCAGCGCGATTACTTATTCCAAGGATTATCGCCTGGCCGTGCGCAACCGCGCCGATTTGGTGCTCGATCCCGTCGCCACCCTTCTCCTGGCCGAGGCTCTCAACTCCAAGCTCCTAAAACTCTACGGCCGCTCTCTGAAACTTCGCCAGGTCAGTGCCGGCGGCTGCAACGCCTGCGAAGCCGACACCAACGTCTTAAACACGGTCGGCTGGGATTTGAGCCGTTTCGGCATCCAGTTCGTCGCCTCCCCCCGCCACGCCGACGGCCTGCTGATCACCGGCCCGGTCACCGCCAACATGAAACTAGCCCTGCAAAAAGTCTACGCCGCCGTGCCCGATCCGCGCATCGTGATCGCCGTTGGCGCGTGTGCCGTCGCCGGCGGCCCGTACATCGATCATCCCGAAGCCAACAATGGCGCCGACACGGTGGTGCCCGTCGATTTATACATCCCCGGCTGCCCACCGCATCCGCTGACGATTTTGGATGGGTTGCTGAGGTTTTTGGGGAAGGTGGAAGGTTAGCCGCGATTGGCAATCGCGGGAAAACCGGCTGCCTGCGGGCCGGTGTGCCTAAGACGGTGGGTGAGACGCCATGCCCCTGCGCCCTTTGGCGTCCACCTTGCTTCCCGGTCGCTGGCATTGGCTGTAACATGACCGTCGCCATCGTTGCTATCGAGGATTGCCATGAGCGCCGCGTCCAGTCTGGCTTACACTTATCGCTATCTGTTCCCTTCCGACCTCGTGCCGGAAGGCGCAGGTTTTGGCCTGCGTTTGGCGACCTCCGGCGGGGTGGATCCCAATCCGCATTTTTTCAGCGGCCGGTTGGCCTATCCCAGGGAAATGGCCGACCAATTGCTGACGCTGGCCCAGGTCGTCTCCGCGCGGTTTTTTCTGCCCAATGCCTGGCGGCTGGTTGACCCTGTGGTCACCAGCAACGATCAGGTGCTGCGTTTTGAAGGCTTCAGTTCCTGCTGTAGCGTCTATGCCCGGGCGGATATGAAGGCCGCGGCCTTTGAAACCGACTTGCATGGCCGGGGCACCACCAATGTCGATTTCAACTCGCCCATGCTGACGGCGCTGGCCCGCATCCGCGCCCAGGATCGCGTGCGTTTGTCGGTTGGCGTTAATGAAGTGGCGCTGACCCAAGGGCCGCAACACATCGTCGAAAAGAAAGTGAAACTGCCCGTGCGCTGGCTCAAGGGTTTCGCCGAGGTTCAAGCCTATCAACCCGCGCTGCGGCTGCGCTACCAGATCCCCGCCGTTGAGGCAGGGCAATTCCTGCGCAGTCTGCCACGCGGCGGTGGCCCCAAGCAACCTTCCTGGGCCGTGCCGATCGGCCGCGGCCTGCGCCTAAGCCAGCGCGAGAGCAAGGACGGTGTATGGCTGACCGGCATCGAACGCCTGCGCTTGCTGGAAGGCTTGATGAACTCTGCCACCGGGCTTGTCATCTGGGACGATCCCGCCGCCGGCACCAGCGCTTGGGAGTTGCTTTTTCCCAGCGGGCGGTTCGTGTTGATGCTCAGCCCGGAAGTTTCGCGCGGTTTTTCCGGCGAAGGCCAAATGCTGCAACGCCTGGCGGGCAGCGGCTGGGAAGCCGCCTTGCCGCGTGTTCGGGCCGAACTGGCCTGGCAAGCCCGCGTCAACGTGGAACAAATCGTGCAGCGCAGCGGCCTGTCGGAAGCGCAGGTGTTGGGCGCTCTGGCCGTGCTGGGGGCGCGCGGCCTGGTTGGCTACGATGCCGCCGAGGGGGCTTATTTTCATCGTGAATTGCCCTTCGATATGGAAGCCGTGGAATCGCTTCAGCCGCGGTTGAAAGATGCGCGCACGCTGGTTGCCGCCGGCGGGCTGCGTATTCTTGAACAGCAAGGCCATGACGAAACGATGCGTGTGGTGGTAATGGTTCCGGGCACCGATGTCGAGCACCGCGTATGCTTGTCGCCCGAGGGCGACAAATGCACCTGCCCGTGGTATTCGCGCAATCAGGGCCAGCGCGGTTCGTGCAAGCATGTTCTGGCCGCGCGAATCTTTCTCGACGGCGACGATCCGGCCGATGCGCCAGCGGAGAAATAATCCTGATAGCGAAGGGGATACGAGTGACTGCCGAAGAACTTGAGCAGCTTGTCCGCGGGAACGATCCGCAGAAATTGGTCGCGGCATTAGCGCCGCTACAGGAACCCGAACGCCGGAAGCTGGCTAAGACTGCGGCGGCTTTGCTTCGGCAGGCCCAACACGCCACCCGACAGGCATTTCACGAACCGCCAACCGGCGGGTGGAATCGAGCGCCATACAGGGCTGCACGTGTGGCCGAGGATATGGCGGAGTTGGCCGCAGTTGGCCTGTGCGCTTGGACGGATGCTCGGCGCGTCGTTTCTCGTCCTTGGGGACTTGCCTTTGATCATGTCGATCATGTTATGAATATTCTTCAGAGTCGTCGGCCCGATTGGATCGACAAATGGATCGAAGTACAGTTAAGTTCTGATTGGTGCAAATGGGGGATGATCCGCGAATTGGTTCGAGACGGCGTATGCGCCAAACCGACCAGCAATGCGTACATTCTGAGGATGTTTCGCCACCACGCGGGCTGGAACAACGACCGCAATATGGTATTGGCTGACTGGCTACGCCAAGACCCGGAACTGCTGCAAGATGAGATTTGGCGGATATTTGAAGTGGATTGTGGCCGTCACGAGGTTTCCGGTTCCTGGGAATTCGAGTCGAATCAGCCGTATTCGTGGGGTCGGGCATTCCTTGAACTGATCAATACCGGCGAATTGGATCGCCAGCGCGTGCTTTCGGCCAGTCTGCAAGCCCTGCACCGGCGGCACCAAAACGCCAACAACGCCGCCTGGTTCTACCACCTTCACGAAAAGCTCGAGCCGACACCGGATGAGCGCACCCCCCGCCAGGAGCTTTATCTTGACCTGCTATCCAACAACCTGCCGGCCGTGGTGGGTTTTGCTTTGGATGGACTCAAGGTTGTGGCGCAGCAAGGTCAATTGGATGTTGCGGGGTTCGTCGAGGCCGTCGCGCCGGTGTTTGATCTGCGGCCCAAGACACACCCGGCCACGGCGCTACGAATCCTCAAGCTGGCCGCCAAGCAGGCACCGGATCAGAAGGCGCCAATCGCCTTGGCGGCGTCGCGCGGCCTGGCACATAGTTCGCCCGATGTTCAGAAAGCGTGCCTTGATCTGTTAGACACGCTCGCCACCAGCCCGGATGCGGCACTGGCCGAGGTTTTGCGGCAGCGTTTGGAATACGTGGTTAGCTCGCAACAATCCCGGGTCCAACTCATTTTAGCCAAGATTAATCCCGCAAATATCGAATCTTCACCACCGCCGTCGGTTGCAGTACCGGAGCCGCAAGCCGGTGACCACGCCAACGCTGGCTATCTTGAAAGTCTGGCAAAAGAAGCCCGTGACATTCCGGCAAATTGGCGGGCATCCGCGGGAATCGATGCGCTGCTGGCAGCAATCGAGTCCGGCGCTGATTTGCCTGCCTTAACGCTGGACCCCATGGCCGTGCCTCGGCTTGATCCGCAAGCCAAGCTTACGCCGATTGCAAATTTTGATGAATTGGTGGATGGCTTATCCGCCGCTGTTGAAGGCCTTGATGATGCCGACCAACTGGAGCGTCTGCTGGATGGCATGAGTAGGCTGGCCGATCAGCGACGTTTGGATTTCGCGCTTCGCACCGCGCCGTTGCTCAAGCGTGTTAATGACTTGGCGAAACAACAACATTGGATTGGTCAACTGCGCCTTTACGACTGGATTCGCGCATGGATAACCGATCAGCCCATGTCGTCATTCCCGCAGAACGCAAGATGGGTTTCGCAGCTTTATTTCTTGACATTGCGGATGGCGGCATTGACCGAACGCGTGCGCAAACGCATCGCCGCGCCTTTGCTGGCATTTCCCACGCATCGCCGCGGGTGGCTTGATCCACGTGAATTGGTCGCCCGGTTACAGTCTTGGCCACCGGGCGCGCAACCGGATAAATATGATTTGATTCAAGCAATCCTGCGGCTGGCACCGGATCATCGCGGCGAAGCGCTGATCCAAGCTTCCACATTAGCAGGAGAGACGCGCGCGGTCATTCGCGTGGCCCTGGGCGGTGACGAACTCCCACAAGCAACTCAAATGCCGGGGAGCGTTTTGCAATCGACCATCAACTGGGTCACTGGCAATCGCGCGCAGCCTGTCCGTGATCTCGATCTCTGGATCGCGGCGGTTCGCGCACGCGAACCCAACGGGGAGTTTCCATCGCTAGTATCCAAGCCCGACGCGCTGGGTCCGGATGCTGCTCTGCCGGCACGCTATGCCTGGAGCGTACGCAAGCCCGAAGGCTGGAGGGATCGCGGCCCGCAGTTGCAGGTTGAAGTTTCGCCGCCGATTCAAGATTCCATCGCGAGCCTGGGCCGTCCCACGGTAATGTTGAATTACAACAACGTCGAGCAGCTCTGGGCCATGGATACGGTGCTGTGCATCCGCAGCCGATTGGCAATGTGGCCGGCCGATGCAGATGGCATGTTTGCGCACGGGGCGCGGGCGATTGTCAGCCGGCTGAATAATCCGGCATCGAGCTTGTCACCCACATCGCCCTACCTCGAACCGCTGTTTGATACGGATACACCTTTCTCGGAAATGGCGCAGTTATGTTTGGCGGTGGCATTGCTTTCCAAGGACGCCGGTACGCGCGGCATGGCGGTTGATGCATTCATCGCGCTGATCCAAGATGGCCGCAGCAATGGCAGCGAATTGGGCGCGATCTACGCCCGGCTAAGCGCGATGCCCCAAATGGTCCGTCTCAACCGGTTAGCCGATGCGCTGACTGAGGTGGCGCGCGTGTCGGATTTGCACCGCCATGCAGCCATCGCGCTCATCGAACAACTATTGGCGGCATCAACCCCGCCGCTGCGCGACGATCTGCATTATGTTCTTTCGCCGCTAGCCGAATGGCTCAGCGGCGGTGGCCGCGCGTTGTCGTCGCAGGCGAGGTTTCTCCTGCAATCGGTAACCGGCGCGGGCAAGACCGCCAAACTTGCAGCGGTGGTGCTGGCGCAAACTGATTCCTCAAGCCCAGCGCCGCAGGTTTATGCCCAGGCGCTACGCGGCCGCATCGACCGCGCCCGGCGCTGGCAGAATAACAACAGCCATCACTGATTAATGAAGCCGATGGAAGAATTGCGTTAATCAGCGATATCCGACATTGGCCGACCAAGCTGGTCAAGTCCGACAATCCGTGTCCGGCAGGCGAGGCTTTCCATATCGTCAGGCGATTGGCGTAACTGGCGATGGTTTTGGCGCGTTCTAGCTGCTTGTTTAACGCATGTTTTTTCCGCCAAAATCTTGGGGCACTTTGGGCGGGCCTTGGGGCGTTTTGGAGGCACCTTGGGGCGTTTTGCTGGCCTCTTGGGGCCTTCCAGAGGGGGTCGAGAGGCCTCCAAATGCGTTTAAGGCCCCTAAACCTACCGGAAACCCCTGGCAAACCCCCGGTAACTCCCCGCAAAAGTCGAGGAAAGTGCCCTAAAACTCGTGCAAATCTCGGGGTGTCTAAGCGTACTCAACAACTATAATTTACGATCCAATGCCGTTTTGTCAATTAAATTGAGCAACGTCGCCCGATCTGAAAAAATCTCCAAAAATGCACTTTCGCTGGCTAAGTCCTTTGGGAATAAGCACTTACGGCAAAAATCAATACGCGCAAGTGCGATTGTGCAATCGGCATTTGGCAATCGGCAATGCTTTTGGTATCCTATCTGCCGGTTCAGGATGAACGGTTTTCACCAAGGCAGGATGCCATGGATGCTTTTCGCTTTTCGCGTTGCTTATCACTTTTGATCTTGGCAGTGGTGTTGGCGGCTATCAGTTGCAGCCCGGAGGCTTCACAGAATACCAATGCCACTTCCGTCCAGCATATCCGCGTGCGGCTGTTGCAGGATGTCGATCATATAGAGGTCATGGCCAGCGACTATCCGGCTTACAGCTACGAAAGCGATCCCAAGGAACATGTGCTGGGGTTTCCGCGGAATACGCCGATCAGCATTTCGCTGAGCGGCGCCAATTGGAAAGTGGGCACGGCGGTGCTGCCGCCGGGCGTGATGATTCTGCGGCCCGGGTCGGATGGATCGGCCAAGGTTGATGGCCATGCTTATCATGGCGTTTATAAGCTGGTGGCCACCAGTGCCGGGAAGTTTGACGTCATCAATGATGTGGATATTGATGGATACCTTAAAGGCGTGATTGCCAGGGAAATGCTGGCTGGGTGGGAATTGCAAGCCTATGAGGCGCAGGCGGTGGCGGCGCGGACTTATGCCATGTATGAAGCCCGCACCGGCGGGTTGAAGCGCTATTGGGATGTGTACGCCGACACGCGCAGCCAGGTGTATGGCGGCATTGATGGCGAAACGCAAATCAGCCGGGAGGCGGTGGATGCCACGACCGGCATTGTGCTGGTGTACGGTCCCGGCGAGGGGACGATCTTCAAAGCCTATTTCAGCAGTTGTTGTGGCGGGGTTTCGCAAGCAGTATCGGATGCGTTTCCGGGCGATCCATACATCCTGCCGCTCAGCGAACAAAACCATGGGTCCGAGTGCAATCAATCCAAATGGTTCAATTGGGGGCCGATCATTTTGCCGGAAAGTGAAGTGCTGCGGCGGATGCGCCAGTGGGGCCTGAAGCACGGCCGGCCGGAAGCCAATCTGCCTTCGATAGCCCGCATCGATATCGCCCAGACCAACCGCTATCTCCGGCCCACACGGTTTGTGCTGACCGATGGCAGCGGCATGCAATATAGCCTGCCCTGCGAAGACCTGCGCACGGCCGTCAACACCGATGCCAATGGCGGCTTGTTTCTGCCCAGCAGCTTTTGCAAGGTGGCCGTGGATACCAAGGCTCATACCGTCACGTTCTTCGACGGCCACGGATTTGGCCATGGCGTAGGGCTGTGCCAATATTGTGCCCAGGCCAAAGCCTTGCAAGGCGAGCACCACGAGCAGATATTGGCCGAAGCGTATCCCGGCTCGCGCCGGGTACGGGCGTATTGACGCATGATCGTCCTGGACACCAGCATCGTCGCCGATTTGCTCAAGCCGCAGCCGGATGGCCCGGCCAAAGAATGGCTGTCGGCCCAGCCGGCCGATTCGGTTTTCATCACGACCATTTCCCAAGCCGAACTGCTCTTCAGCGTGTCCCTGCTGCCCGCTGGCCAGCGGCAGAATCAGCTCTCGGCAGCCATCACCGCCCGGCTGGCCGAAGATTTCGCCGGGCGGATTTTGCCGTTTGACATCGACGCCGCCAAAGCCTTCGGCCCGATTGTCGCCCGACTGAAGGAAACCGGCCGCGGCATCCCGCTCTTCCAGATTCAAATCGCCGCAATCGCCCGCTCCCGCGGGGCGGCCTTGGCGACCAAACATGCCGACAGTTTTAAGGGCTGCGGAGTCGAATTAGTCGAGCATAAATAGCCCCCGGCACGCTAGGGGGCATTGGGTTGCATGCCGGGGGCCGCCGATGCGCAAGTTGCGCACATTGATTTTGGTCGTAAGTCCTTATTCCCAAAGGACTTACCAGCGAAAAGGTGTTTTCGGGTGAATTTTTCAAATCGGGCCACGTCGCTCAATTTATTCGACAAAACAGTATTCTAACGCAAATTAAAGCTGTTGAGTACGCTTAAATACCCCGAGATTGGTCCAAGTTTTAGGGTACTTTCAGCGACTTTCAGGGGAGGTTCCGCGAGGTTTGCGGGAGGTTCCCGAAGGTTAGGGGCAGGTTCTCCGGCCTTAAACTCATCTGGAGGCCTCTCGACCCCCTCTGGAAGGCCCCAAGCGGCCCCCAAACCGCCCCAAGGTGCCTCCAAAACGCCCCAAGGCCGCCCCAAAACGGCCGAAGATTTTTGCGGAAAAAACTTGCGATACACAAGCAGCCAGAACGTGAAGAATCCGCCGCCATTTGCGCCAATCGCGTTTCCGTTAGATTTCACTCGCGGACGCCAAGTCGTGGCGAAAACCGGAAAATTCGTTTATCGCATTGACCACAACGCCCAATACTACCCCAGCATATCCCACGCCGTGTGGATGCGAGTCCGCGTTGCGCCTTCGCCCGGATGCGGTTCGGTGCCGGCTTTAAGGTCTTCGTCTCTTATTGCCTGAAATGTCGTCAGAACGTAACTGACATCATCCCAATTCAACCCGTAGAGGCGGAAGTAGGCGGCATCCAGTTCCGCCAGCAGTTCCGCCCGCTCTTCCTCCTTCCATTTCACGATGCCGGGCTTGAAATCGGCCGCTTGGGCCAGCGGCTTCATATCGTTGCTGGTGCAGGTCAACCGCAATACACGCTCGCTGATCCATTGCCCCAAAGTCTGCTTCCTGTCCCACGGACATCGCTCGTCGTAAGCATCCGGCGGAAAAACAGGCAGTTGCTCGACGATGAAGAAATTCAGATGCAGCCCACCAACCTTTTGGCGCGCAACGAAATCCAAAGCCAGGCTGTTTAAGTTCGCGAGCAGGCAGGCTTGGCGGCGGGCGGGCAACGGGCTACGAATCAACGGCGCGCTGTTGACCGCAGCACACGCTGGCAGCATTGCTGCGATCATCGTCCGCTGATTGGTCGAACTGGTGACGTCCTTGTAGCCAATCGTCCAAGGCCCGTCGCCACCAACTGACGCCACTGTGCCGCTGTCCACCCAATACCGCGGCTGTACGACGAACTCTGGATTCTGGTGGTCAACCAAAGTCGTATCATCCGTTTGGCCTTGGCGCATCCAGTTGCCGGCTTCAATGCGCACGCCCGCCGCGCGGTGGTCGTAAGCCTGCACCATTTTCGCCTCGTACAGCGGCAGCATACGCCGCTTGCCGCTGCGCCATTGATTGCCCTCCAGCTTGAATCCCTGCCGCGCCAAATCCGCTGCTTCCCGAAAATGATCGGCATCGTTGGTCTGGTGAAACATAGTTACGAATCGGACACCCCAAGGATTTCCACCTTCGCTACGGTTGCGGTCAACCAACACGGGAACCCGCCGATAGACCGTCTTGGTCAACTCGCAATCACGCGTGGTTCGGAAAATGGGGCAAGTCTTGGTATTGGGGTTAAGCAGCTTGAGATCCTTGGCGGTGAGCCGAATGTGGCGGTTGGGGTCCGCCAGTTCCGCCACATTATGCGCGAAGAAAACAAAATCCGCGGCGGCTGATTTGCGATTCATCCCGCCCGTCACAAGGATGGAAAACTTGAAAGCGCGGTGTACGTCCTCGAAATGCCCCTGCTTGTTCTCGAAGTCAAAAAGCGTATGCAGGGTTTGCGTATCAATTAGATCGATAAAGAAATCCGCCGTGGTTTTATCGGTGGCGATGCCGCTGGGCACGAGGAGGCCGACGCGCCCATCCGGATGCACAATGGTTCGGGCCAGTTCCGCGAAAAGCATGTAGGTGTTGACATCGCCTTGGGCGGTAAGCGGGAATCGCCCGCAACTACGTGCGTAGGCCAGCGTTTTTTCCGCGTCGGTACTGGCCTTGGTGAAACGGGCGAACAAATCCGGACGCTGCAACTCGGTTTTCTCGATCAAACTCCGCCGCGTGGCGGCGCTGACGGCACTGGCAATGTCCGGCGCTCCCAGCGCAAAAAACTCGCGCTGCTGAAGCTTCATGCGCTCCCAGGGTGGATTGCCGATCACCAGGTCAAAGCCGCCCTTGCCGAAAATGGCCGGGAAAGCAGTCTGCCAGCACAGGGCGCGCGCATGCACCGAACTATCGCTCACCAACGAATTGCCGCAAACGATGTTCCGGGACAGGTTGGCCAGCGTCTTATCCTTCCGTGCCGTTTGCAGCCACAGCGACAATTGCGTGATTTCGACGGCCTCGCGGGAGAGGTCCACACCAAACAGGTTGCCGGTAACGATGTCGTCGGGGTAGCGGGCGTCGATCTCCGTGCCGAGTTTCTCATTGCCGGCAATGCGCGCTTCCTTGGCCAAATCTTCATAGGCATCTTTGAAACGCTCGTAGGCGGCAATCAGGAACGCGCCGGAACCGCAGGCAGGGTCGCAGACGGTGATGGTTTGCAGCGCCGCCAGTTTCGCCTCGACAGTGGGCAGGTTGGACAGCCGCTCGGCAATAGTGGCGCCGACGGTGCGTTCGACAATTTCGCGGGTGAAATCCGGCGGGGTGTAGTAGACCCCGAAGCGTTTGCGCAATGCGCTCTTGGGCATTTGGGGCGCGTCTTGTTGCGTCGCTGGGCCGCCCGTGGCGTAAAGCCCGACGGCGCGAAACTTCTCCAACTCGGTGATGGATTTTTCAAAGAGGTTGCCCAGCACATCGACGTTGACTTCGTCCCGAAAATCGTAGGTATCCAGGCTGACGAAGAATTTGGTGACCGGATGGCCGTCGGGTAATTCCAAGTCGTCCACCAGTTTGTTGGTGCTGAATAGCCCGCCGTTGAACGGCGGGATACCGTAAGATTCGTTGCCCTTGTCGATCATCCCGAAGAGAGCCTTGAACTGCTGCCAGACGGGGTTCGTGGCGGAAGTAAACGATGCCGGCGGCATGCCGGCCTTTTTGAGCGTTTCTGGCGGCAGCAGGCCACGATCATCGCAAAAGGCAATGAACACCACGCGGTCGATCAGCTTTTGCGCCGCGGCGATGGCATCGTTTTCGGAATACTTTTTCTGGTCGATCAGGTATTCGATGAGCAGTTGGCGGTTGTTGGAATAATGTTCGTAAAGCTTATCGCCCACCTCGCGCTGGCGCGCGCGCGAATCGCTAAGCAGTGCCACGGTGCGCGGCTTGACCTGCCGGTTGCCCAAAATCGAATCGCGGTGAAAAACGTAGTAAAAGCGTGCAAAAGCTTCCGGGTCGCGCAGGTCGATGAAGCGAAACTCTTCATAGACGCGCGGTGTACGGTCGCGGTGGTACAGGCGGATCGTCGCGTAATTGCTGAGAATACCCCACGGACATTGTGGAACCAGATTGAGGTAATCCCAAAGCTGGTTTACCGGAGTTCGCCCCTGTGATTTATCGTGATCCAGGTCCGTCCCGATGCTTTTCAACTCGATCACGGCAAAAAACTCGTCCGGCTGGTTGGGGGCAAACTTCCCCAATGCACCGTCGGGCTTGTCCGCGCCGCCGATGGGCGGATGCTTGCGACGGTTAAACGCCTCCGGTTTTTCAACCGACGACGGATAGCCAAGGGCCTGACCGAAGATGCAATTGAGGAAATCGCCGTCAATTTCCGTCTCGTTTTGATTCAACGCGCCCGATTCGACGAGGTCGGCCCAATGCAACACTTTGGCGAAGGATTCATCGAAGCCCACTACCTTGTTTCGCATGGCAGCGGCTTCGGCGGCCAGCAGACGCGGCAAAAACAACGGACGGTGCTTGGGTGCGGCCACATCGCGGAGAATCCCGGTTTCCAATGCCAGTCGCACGGCCGACGTGGTTTTGCGAAGCTTCGTAGACATGGCCTAAGTATAGACGACCTGACAAAAAGCTAAACAGGCCGCGCAAAGCGTAGCGCAGAACGGACTAGCGGGGGTGAAAATCAAGCAAGCGTTTGGATGCCGGGTTTTTGGATGATGCAACCAAACGCGAGGAACCAAGTGCCCCCCGGCATGCCCGGGGCTATATGGCGGCGAAGGCTTTCGCGGCGGCGGCGATCGTTTCGTCGATGATCTCCGGCGTGTGGGCCAGGCTGATAAACCACGATTCATATTGACTGGGCGGCAGCAGCACGCCGTGGTCCAACATGGCGTGGAAGAACTTGGCGAAGGCGGCGGTGTCGCTGGAAGTGGCATCGTCGAAATTCTTCACGCGCTTGCCGGTTTCGCTGACGAAAAATGGGGTGATCATCGAGCCGACACGGTTGATGGTCAGCGGCACGCCGGCGGACTTGGCTGCTTGGGCCAGGCCGGTTTCCAGGGCGGCGCCGCGCTCTTCAAGCGTCTCATACGCTTTGGGTTCGTGGAGGATTTCCAGGGTGGCAATGCCGCTGCTCATGGCCAGGGGGTTGCCGCTGAGGGTGCCGGCCTGGTAGACGCTGCCGGAGGGGCTGACTTGCTCCATGAGGGTGAGTTTGCCGCCATAAGCGCCGACCGGCAGGCCGCCGCCGATGACTTTGCCTAGGCAGGTGAGATCGGGGATGATGCCATATCTGACTTGCGCGCCGCCCCAGGCGACGCGGAAGCCGGTCATCACTTCGTCGAAGAGCAGCAGCGTGCCGTGCTGATCGCAAAGCTCGCGCAGGCCGGCGAGATATTTTTCGGCGGACGGCACTACACCCATATTGCCGGCAACCGGTTCGACCATGAAGCAGGCGATTTCCTTGGCGAACTTTTTGAAGATTTTCCGGGCGGCGTCCAAGTCGTTGTAGGGGGCGAGCAGGGTCAGGCCGGTGATGCTGGGCGGGATGCCGGGGCTGGAGGGCGTGCCCAGGGTTAGCGCCCCGCTGCCGGCTTGCACCAGCAGGCCATCGACGTGGCCGTGGTAGCAGCCGATGCACTTGACGATTTTTTCGCGGCCGGTGGCGGCGCGCGCCAGGCGGATGGCGCTCATGGTGGCTTCGGTGCCGCTGTTGACGAAGCGCAGCATTTCCACGGCGGGCAGGGCGTCGATAATCGTGGCGGCCAATTGCGATTCCAATTCGGTGGGCGCGCCGAAACTGGACCCGCGGCCAAGGGTTTTGGCCAGGGCCGCCACCACGCGCTCGTTGGCGTGGCCGACGATCAGCGGGCCATAGCTGCCGACGTAGTCGATATAGCTGTTGCCATCGATATCCTTGACGATGGCTCCGGCGCCTTCGCGGATAAAGACCGGCGATCCGCCCACCGCTTTATAGGCACGCACCGGCGAGGAAACCCCGCCGGGCATCAAGCCCTTGGCCTTGATGAAAGCCGCTTCCGACGCCGCATAGGTTTTCAGTTTGCTTTGTGCCATGCTTTGCTCGCAGGGAGAAATTGTAGGGAGAACGCCGGCCGGCGGCAATTGCGGAACGATTGTTCCGAGCGTCTCAGCGTATTTCCCGCGCACACTTTCTTGACACGTTTTGTGGGGTGCGTTAGCGTCCATTAACTGGCTGGACGATTTGGCCGGTGGAGATCGATACATGCGCTTTACCAGTATGCTGGTTGTGACGGTTCTAGCCGCGTGGGCCTTGACGGCCCGGGCGGATGGTCAGACGGTGCCACCGGTGCCGATGGTGCCGTTTGGGTCGGGCACACCGGGGGCGGCGGTGCCGCCACCGGCCGAGGTGGACGTGCCGATCCCGCTGCCGGTGAAAACCGCGGCGGATGTCAGCGCGTCGCTGGATGTGATCACCAACGCCATCAAGGCACGCTTTGAGAAGCTGGCCGACGACAGCAAGCCGGACGATCAAAGCAAGGCGCGTATCTGGTTGATCGGGCAGATTGCCCACGATCATGGCCAGGCCGATCCGTCGGCGTCTTTCAAGAATGTCTACAGCGAAGTGGTAAACCAGCAATGCCTGGCCTTGCTGGATAAAAAGCCCAGCGTGCGTGTACGCATCAATATTGCGTTGGTGACGGCCAAGGTCGTCGGTTACGCCAAGACCGCGAATTTGTATCCGACCGTCAACCGATTGCTGGCTGATACCTGCGATGGCGTGGTGGCTTTGGGCATTGTGGCTGCGGGCGATTTATGGCCGACGCTGTACGATTCCAACGCCATCAATGCCGAGCAAAAGGCCGCGTTCCTGGAAACGATCGTCAAGGCGGGCATTACGCTGGGAACGGCGCAGCATGAAGTGGCCCCGGAAATTATCGACAATGTTTACAAGGCGCTGGACACCGCCCCGGCGATGGATGTCAAGGCCAAGAAGCTACTGATCGCCGCCAATCTGGAAGTATTGAGCAGCCGGGCAGCGCAGTACCGCGACGGCAAACATGCGGTGTTGGACCCGGAAGCCGAAGGCAACGGGTTTGCGTCGATCCTGATCCCCGACGATTGGCATAGCACCGTGCTGAGTGATGCCCAAAAAACCAAGGCCGGGCAATTGGCCAGCGATATCATGGCCTTGGCGGCCAACCGCATCACCGGGAAAAACGTGGAGGCGGATCGCAGCCTGCTGCGGTGCCTGCAAATTATCGCCGCCAAGCTGCAATTGCTGAACAGCGTGGAATGGAAAGACCAGACATTGGATGGCCTGCTGCCGAAGATTAACGCGCTGAACATCAACAGTGTGGTGGCCGACGGCCAGACCACGGTCGCGCCGGTGATTGCCGAGTTGCACAATGCCACGCCGCTGTTTGCCACACTGAAAGCGCCGCCGGCGCTGACGGGTGCGGCGACGCAACCGTAAGACGGAAGACCGCGGATAACATCCGCGGCTCCGCGGCTTTACAATTGCGCGCCCATGCGACAATTGCTGGTCATTCCGCTGTCGCTGCTGATATTGCTGGTCGCGGCCATGATCTGGTCGGGGGCGGCGGGCCATGGCGATCGCGCGGATTTCACCTTCGTCAATCGCGGCGATAATAAAACCCTCGATCTGAACAACATGTCCTGGATGCAGGATATCCGCATCGCGTATGCCCTGTGGGAAGGGTTGTATGCCCTGGATCCGATCACGCTGAAACCTGTCCCCGGCTGTGCCGACCGCATTGATATCGACCCCACCGGCTGCATTTACACTTTTCATATCCGCGATACCGCCAAGTGGTCCAATGGCGATCCGGTGACCGCTGATGATTTCCTCTTCGAGTGGCGGCGGATGCTGGAATCGCCGGGGGAATACAGTTACCTGTATTATTACATTCAAGGCGCACAGGAATATTCCCAAGCATTTACCAGCGACAAGCCACCGAAAGATTTGAGCTTCGCCAACGTCGGCATCGCCAGGCTGGATGGGCAAACCTTGCGGGTCATCCTGAAACATCCGGTCAGTTTTTTCCCGGCGTTGTGCGCCTTCCCACCGTTTTTTCCGCTGCACGAGAAATCGATCGAGCCGTACAAGAGTGTCGATCCGGCCACCGGGCGGGTCAGCTACGATCCGCAATTCACCCGGCATCTGGTGAGCAACGGCCCCTATCGCATGTTCGACTGGCAATTCAAACGCCGCATCCGCATGGTGGCTAGCGAATATTATTGGAACCGCCCGACCGTGAAAACCCGCGTCATCGACCAGGTTTATGCCGAAGACCCCATGGCGGCGGTGCGGCTGTACGAATCGGGCGCGGTGGATTGGCTGGCGGATGTCGATGCCGACATCGCCGCGGAAATGCTGGCCAGCGGCCGGAGAGATTTGCACGTTTTCCCGGCGTTTGGCACCTACTACTACACCTTCAACTGCCAGAAGCAGGTGACCGACGCCGGCGGCACCCGCATCGCCAATCCGCTGCTCGACCGCCGCGTGCGGCAGGCGCTGGCCATGGCCATCGACAAAATGCCCATCGTACAAAACGTGGGCAAGTTGGATCAACCGATCACCACCGATTACGTGCCGCCGCACACGTTTGCCGATTATGCTTCACCGGCGGGTTTGCCGTATGACGTGGCGCAGGCTCGGCAATTGCTGGCTGATGCTGGCTATCCCGGCGGCAAGGGGTTTCCCCGGCTGACGATCCTGGTCAACAACGAAGGCCCCCACCGCGACGTGGCCCAGATCATCCGCCGCCAGTGGCACGAGGGCCTCGGCATCGACGTGGACATGGAAAGCGTGGAGGTGAAAGTTTTCGGCGCCCGCCTGCACAGCCAGCAATACGCCATCGCCCGCACAAGCTGGTTTGGCGATTATGACGATCCTTCGACGTTCACCGATAAATACCGCTCCGATTCCGAAGGCAACGATCCCAAATGGGTCAACCCGCAATACGACCAGCTTTGCCGGCAAGCCGAAAATGAGCCGGACGCCAAAAAGCGGATGAAGCTGTTATCGCAAGCGGAGGACATCCTGCTAACCGACGCGGCCATCGTACCGATCTATACGTATGTCAACACGTACCTTTTCCGCGACAACGTGACGGGGATCCCGCTCAGTGCCAATGCGATGCTGATGTTTCAAGCGATTGGGGTGAAACGATAATCATTCCCCCAGTTCAAAGCACCGATTGCGATAATACAGATAATCTTCAAACGGCACTTCCGCTGGGACGCCGTGGTCGCAGCAGGGGACGTAGCCGCCGCGTTGTTTCATCGCCGGGAGAATGCGGTTGAGCATTTCGTCGATGGCGGCCCGGCCGCCGGCCAGGATGCGTTTGTCGATGCCGCCGCGCATGACCAAGCTGGGGTATTGCCGGCCGATTTCGACCACGTCGCAGCCGCTGGCGACCTCGAAAGGACTCATCGAATCCATGCCGATGGAATTACCATAAATGGGGATGGTGGGCCGGCAATCGCCGTCGGTATCAACCTGCACGTAAAGATGGCGGCTCTGGTCGATCTGCCGCGGGCGCAGGTTGGCGATGACCTGCTGGTAATAGGGCAGCAGAAATTCCTGCATCATTTCCGCCGAGATCAGCGGGCCGTGGTTGTAGCAAATATCCTCGGCGAAGAAGATTTCATCGAGGGTAACGTGCTTCTGGTGTTCGGCAATGACGTTGTCGGCTAACTCGAACCAGGTTTTCATGCAATCGTGGATCAGTTCGGGTTGGTCGTAGAAAGCATAGAGCAATTCTTCCGGGCCGATGAGGCTGCGCAGGTACATGTAGCCGCCGACCAGGTGTTGGGTAATCATCAGGCCTTGGCCGGCGGCTTCTTTGGCGGCGGGCATTTTGGCTTGAAGAGTGGCCAAACGCTTGGGGGTGGCAGGGTTCAAGCGCCACTTAACATCTTCGGTCCACGATTTCATGTCGCGCACCGGATGGCCGACATATTCGGGCATGAAGCCGTTGCGGCGGCCTTTGAAATAGAGCACGTGGCGGCCGGCGAAATCCTGTTCGATTTCGGTAGCACCGCGGTCTTCGATGATTTTCACATCGAAAGCCGGCAAGAAGGCGGCTTCGCACCAACCCAGTTCGCCCAGACCGTAATGGCCGTCCTTATCGTAATGCAGCAGAGCGCGGCCGCGCTCGTCAAAGGGATTGAAATCGGCAGGCAGCTTGCCCTGCTCTTTCCAGACTTCCATGGAATAAAAACCGAACTCGGTTTTCAGCAGCGGCGCGTTGGGGGTGATGTTGTAGGCGTCGCGGCGGCGGCGGGCAGGCTCGCACATTTTTTCGCGCGGGACCATACCGTGAATGCCGTCGCCAGGCGTGGGGTTATTGTTTGTGGTCATTGTTCCTATTCATTTCGTCAAAAGGTCATAAGTCGAACCCAAGCCATGCTACCTTTACCGCCGAAAGCGTCAACAGCGTCATCGGCCGGCAGGATGCAAGGGGTATTGGTCCCCGGCCAAGTGGTGCAATACCACGAGAAAAACGCGCAGCAATGGGTGACGGAAACCACAGTGAGGTTGTATCGACCGGACCGCCAACGCGTGGACGGCAAGCAGCGGGAGATCCCGGCCGGCCCTTGACCTTGCGGCTGGTGATCGCCCAGGTGCGCGACGAAAGCAGGCAGCCGGGCGGTACGTTCTCTTGCCGATGCTGGAGTTGCTCGAACCGTACGGCGGCGATCTCCAACCGATTCAAAAACTGGTCAACCAAGCGTCACCCTTCCTAGCCAGGAGGAAAGACGTGTAGATACCAAGGGGAGTACCAGGGGAGGGGATAAGAGGTCGTCCCCCAGCGACTTACGGGTTCCCCGAAACTTTTGCCACACACCCGGTCGGCATCGCCTGGCCGGGAAGATTGCTCTGGCCGGGCACGCGATGGTAGAATGCCGCCATGGAAAGCGCAACTGCGGCTGGTATCTCCCCGGCAACCGCCGACCAACGCCGGCTACAGACGCACCAGCTTGCCCGGCTGGTGCTGGCGACGTTTATCATCACCTTTGCCGCGGCACGCATTCTGGTGATCTTGATCATGGCGGGAAAACTGCCACCGGGGCTTTTCTTCCACGTCAAGGGCACGCACGTGCATCACCTCAATTACGGCATCTTTCTCCTGAGCATCAGCGGCGCGCTGCTGCTGTTTGCCCAGCCCACCGGTAAACGCCGCAGCGCCGTCGCCTTCCTTTATGCCGTGGGGCTGTCGCTCACGTTCGATGAATTCGGCATGTGGCTGCACCTCGGCGGGCCTTACTGGCAACGTGCCAGCTATGATGCGGTGGTGACCGTCGCCGCAGTGCTGGGTCTGATCGCTTATGCCTCGCGGCTGCACCATTGGCGGCCGACCCATTTTATCACCACCCTGGTCCTGCTGGTAATGCTTGGGGGGTTTGGTTACGCGCTGCATTGGTCGCTGAAGTGGGCCAAGCACACGATCGAGCCCAAGCTTTATCACCTGGAGCAGCAAGGGCCGTCGTGAGCCACAACAACTGGACCACACCCATCAAGAACGGGTATGCTAGGTGGTGATGACATCGCCACACGGCCAAACCGCGCGCAATCGGGGCCAACGGTCCAAACGGCGTTGCCGCTCCCATCAGCGTGAGCGTTGGTTGGTGGAAAAACTCGAACCACGAACGCTGCTGTCGGCCGGGTTAACCGCGCAGTATTTTTCCGCGGACACCGGCAGCGGATTAACCGGATTTTTGAATACCCAGGTGGATACCGCGGTTAATTTTGGCGGCAACGCCAGCGTCTGGGACAGCGGGGTGCCGGCAAATTTCTCGGCACGCTGGGAAGGCTATATCGATCCCACCGTCACCGGAAGCTATACCTTCTATACGGACGTCAGCGGCGGCGTACATTTTTGGGTGGCACCCATTCCCATGGGATCCGCGGCCGGCAGCCAGGAACTCATCAACAACTGGACCGCGCACACCACCGAAGACACCAGCGGCAACAACACGGTAAATCTCACCGCCGGCACCAAGTATGCCATCAAGATGGAATACATCAGCTACAGCGGCAACGCCGCGGCGGAATTACAATGGTCGGCAACGTCGGGCAACGCGACCGTCGTGAGCAAAGCCCCCATTCCCCAAGCCGATTTGCTGGCCTTGGACACCACGCAAAGCACCTATACGCCCACCGCGCCCAGCACCACCGTGCCGACTTCGTATACCTTAACCGGCGCGCCGGCTGGCTGGTCGTACGCCGACATCGATAATCCATCTCCGGCCGGCAACAGCAGCTATGCCAACGGCAACTTTACGCTCAACGGCGGCGGCCAGATCGTCACTTACGGTCCAACCGGTTTGGTGAACGATCAGTGCCAGTATGCCTACGAGCAGGCCACCGGGGATTTCACGTTTACCGCCCAACTCACGGCGATGACCAGCACGGGCGTGAATTTCGCCGGCATCATGCTGCGCGCTGGTATGACCGCTTCCGTGCCGATGGACTTGGTTGCTTGTCAGTCGAATCTCAATTGTGTCCAGCTCATCCGTACCAATGCCGGCGCCGCTTCGGTCTACTCTTCCTTTAACGAGGTCACCCAGACCCTCCCATTCTGGTTTGAGCTGGTCCGCTATGGGAATCAAGTCGTCACCTACTATGCCCCCGATAATGGCGGCACGCCGGGCACTTGGATCGAACAATGCGGCCAGTCGTTTAGTAATCTTCCCCAGACTCTGGATATCGGTTTGGCAGCATCGGCACGCTACAGCAGCACGGATTGCACTGCCAATTTTGATGATATTTCCCTAACCCCGCTGGCACGCTCGTGGATCACCTCCTACCTGGGCAACAGCTATGGCGGTGGCCAGCAGCATGTCATGTCCGACGTGAATGCGGCCTATGTCGATCCTGCCACGGGTCAATCCGTGCTGGTGGGCAGTGACGAGGACGACAGCTTGAGCATCTATAATAGCGACGGCACGTTTGTCGCATTCGGCGACCAATCGCACTACCAGGGTGGCAACGCCGTGGCCGAAGACAGCAACTTCATCTACTACGGGCAGACGAACAATTATGCCTATCAGAATGAGGGCGTGCAGACTTATGACCATTATGGAATCATCCAGCGTACGGACATCATGGGCACCGATACGGCCACCGGCCTGGCCGTGATCGGCGGTGTGCTTTACGTAGCTACCGATAACATGGTTTACGGCATCAACACCAGCACGTTGGCGTTTAACGGCACCATGTTTGAGGTGGACAACGCCGGCAGCATGGCCGTGGACGCCGCCGGCACAGGCTTGTGGATTGTGCAAAACGCCGGCAGCGGCGGCACGCCCGCCGCGGATATCGTGCAATACACCATCTCGGGAAATACGGCAACAGAGACCGGCAATATTACCTTCGGGAATCTCGGCAACGGCACCCTGCCGATCATCCCGCGCGGCGTCGCGGTCAGCCCGATCAATGGCGACGTGTATGTCACCGACATCGGTGTTCTGCAGGATATCCATATTTATTCGGGCAACGGAACCTATGTTGGCGATTACGGCTATGCCGACGGCATCTATGGCACCGGCGGCAACACCACCGCCGACAGTGCCGCACCATTGAAATTTATTTTCCCGATGGCGGTGGGCATCGACGACAGCGGCAATGTTTATGTCTTCAACCGGGCGCCCGTGGCACCAGCCGGAACGAGCTATAGCACATGGTCCTCGGGAACGATCATCCAGAAATACAACGCTGCCAACCTTCTCCTCTGGCAGCGCGACGGCTTGGAATATGTCGATACCGCCGATCCCGATCCGGCCAGCCCCACCAATCTCTATAGCGATTGCTATCACTATCAGATTAACTACAACGATCTGACCGCCGGCACCGAGACCGTCCTGGTGGGCACGCTGGTCGATCCCTTTGCCACCATCGCCGCCAACGGCTTTAATGGCGCGGTGGACCCGCGGCTGATCCCCAGCAAGGATCTGGTTAGTCTGACTGGCGGCGTGTCGGCGGAAGTTGCGCGCGCCGGTACCCAAGTCCGTGAGATCAACGGTAACAAATACCTCTTCGATTTCGATCAGCACGCCAGTGCCGTCAACATTTACCGGTTCCTGCCCGGCACGCAATTCACGGTATTCTGTGCCGAATTGCAGCATCAGATCGATCGCTATCACAGCAGCGACGACGGCTTTTATATCTGGACCGACGCCAACGGCGACGGCGTCAAGCAGAGCAGTGAAGAGAAGGTCACGCAAGGCGACGAGGAAGGCGGCGGCGGCCGCGAAAGTTTCAATTGGTATATCGACGCCAACGGCAACATCTGGACCGCCGATTCCGGCGTGGGCATCCGCGAGTATCTGGTGCAGGGCGTCAACAGCATCGGCGCGCCGCTTTACCTTGACGATGGCAACACCACCCATCTTCGGAAATGGTCGGCGCCGTCGCCGTTCACCGAGTTGACCCGGGCCATCTATGATAGCAGCACCGACTCTCTCTATTTGTCCGGCTACACCACGACTTATCCGCGTGCCGGCAACGACACCACCGGCGGCAGCGCCGGCCCCGAAATGTTCAAGTACAGCAATTGGCTGGCCGGCAATGGCACCGGCAACTACACTTGGGCCGTCACCCTGCCCTATAGCCCCTACGACAGCGGCGACACGCAAGTTGGGCACCTCATTGCTTCGCTACAGGTGGCCGGCGGTGCCAACGGTTATGTGTTCGCCGCCTGGGCGATGAACAATGCCGCGGGCGTGCAGGTCTACAGCGCTGCAACCGGGGCGCTGGTAACCGACTTAAACTCCGGTCCCGAGATCGCCGGTGGCAATAATAACGGCCCGGACCTGCGCAACTGTCTCACGGTCACCCAGCTTAGCGACGGCGAATATATCCTGTTCAACGAGGAAGTGGAGGAAGCATCCGTTACCATGTTCCGCTGGAGCGGCAACGAGATGCCCGGTCTGTGGGGCGATCAGAATATCGGCAATTCTACCGGTAATTCCACCTGGTCGGCCATTGGCAATTGGTCGCAAGCCAGCACCGGTGGCAACATCGCCGGCACCAGCGATAGCTTCAATTTCGCCAACCAGTTATTCACCGGCGATGGCGCGATTCTTGCCCAGGTGACCAGCATCGGCACCAGCGCCAATGCGTCGGCCCAAGCCGGCGTCATGTTCCGCGACGGCATTGCCGCCAGCGCCGACAATGTTGCCCTGCTGCTAACCAAATCCAATGGCATCGAGTTTCAGGATCGTTCCCTAGCCGGTGGCAACACTACAATGCTCGCGGACCTTACCGGCATTACCGCACCCGTGTGGTTGGATCTGATGCGGAATGGCAACACCTTCTACGCCTACTATTCGACTAGTTCCACTACTCCGACTACTTGGACCGCAATTGGCAATGTGATGGTCAATATGGACGCCACCGTGCAGGCAGGAACGGCGGTTAGTGCCAACTCGGCCACGGCGCAAAACCTGGCGGTATTCGCCAACGTGGAATTGCAGCCAGCCCTGGTGGATTGCGACATCGGCTCACCGTCACTGGCCGGCTCATCAGCCTTTAATTCGGACAGCTACACCTGGACGGTTTGCGGCGGCGGCGGCAACATCGCCGGCACGGCCGATCAATTCCACCTGACCGCGGAAAGCTTCAGCAGCAATGGCGTGCTGGTGGCCCGCGTGGACAACCAAAATGGCACCCAGGCTGCGGCGCAGGCGGGGGTGATGTTCCGCGCCAGCACCGCCGCCGGCGCGGCTTATGCGGCGGTGCTGGTGACGCCCGGCAACGGCGTCGCCTTCCAATGGCGCGGGAGCACCAGCGGCAACACTGCCAGCGCGCAAATCGCCGGTCTGCAAGGCCCCGTCTGGGTGGAACTGATCCGCGTCGGTAATACCTTTTCCGGCTACTATAGTCTCGATGGTTTCAGTTGGACCCAGATTGGTTCAACCCAGACGCTCACTTTGCCTGCCACCATACAGGCAGGCATGGCCGTTGCCGTCAACGCCAGCGGCACGCTCAATACCGCCACCATTACCAATTTCGCCATCACCACCAGTCCCACGCCGGCGTTCAGCAATCTCACTTCCTCTTCAACCATTACCTACGGAACCGCCGCGGAAACCTTCTCCGGTGCCATCGCCGCCAGCACTTTGATTCCGCCCAACACCGAAACCGTGGCGATCACGCTCAACGGCGTGACGCAAAACGCGGCCATCAATTCCCAAGGCAACTTTTCCAGCACGTTCAACACGAGCGTTTTGCCGGCCGCGGCCACGCCGTATCCGGTCACT
>Ga0316217_10000396_pt1 | contig 62690 bp, 74 predicted proteins | sample 1anoAmetaG_FD_203633 | JGI IMG/M metagenome (GOLD analysis project Ga0316217, IMG submission 203633) | Freshwater microbial communities from Trout Bog Lake, Wisconsin, USA - 1anoA | ecosystem: Environmental > Aquatic > Freshwater > Lake > Hypolimnion/Profundal zone | place: USA: Wisconsin... | reverse complement strand
TAATCGTATACAGTGAAGTCGAACCAGAATAAAAAGTATCACCACTTATCGTTGTAGATGATAAGCTTGTCAATGTGGCTGCGCTAATATTAACAGTTGGATTTGTATTCGTTCCTCCTGTATATGTGTTTAAACCTGGTTGAATAGATGTTGTTATATCTCCTCCTGTAGAAAATATGTGATATAAATCAGTTCCACCTGAATATATTAAATTTGAATTAGTTGTTGATGCAATTAAATTTGGAACTAAAACAGTATTGTTTTGATTGTATAAAATCAACCCAGCACCACCAATAATAGAACTATAACATGAATTGCATATTGTGTTATTTTGTCCACCAATAATAGAAGAGTAGTTTGAATTACATGTCATGTAATTTCCAGCGCCACCAATGATAGAAGATTTATAAGAGGCAGAGCAAATTACATTATACTGACCACCAATTAATGCAGAATAATTTGAGTTGCTTATTTCATTTGACCTTCCAGCAAGATTTCCAGAATTAGAAGAGTTATATATTCTGCTTACATTTCCGCCAATCACTGAGGATGTTTCAGAGTTTGATGTTTTGTTTGATTTTCCTCCTGTTATTGATGAATAATTAGAATTTATTATTAAATTAAATTCTCCTCCCAATATTGAAGATTGTCTTGAAGAAGAATATAAATTATTATAAGAGCCGCCAATTATTGAAGAAAAATATGAATGATTACATAGTGTATTTTTAAAACCACCAATTATAGATGAATTACTTGAATAATAAGATAAACAGTTAGAATCTCCTCCGATTATAGACGAGCTATCTAAATAAAAAGATGTTTTATTAAATTGACCACCAATTATTGAAGAAAAACGTGAATGACAATAAGAATCATTGTTTAAGCCGCCAATTATTGAAGAAAAATTTGAACAACGAGATATTTTATTAGAATATCCGCCAATAATAGATGAATAATTTGAATAACAAGATAGTTCATTAAAATTTCCACCAAAAACTGAGGAAGAATTTAAATAATAAGATAATTTATTTTTATATCCGCCAACTATTGATGAGTTGTTTGAATGACAATATAAATTATTATAACATCCTCCGATTAATGAATTATTATAAGAATTTTTTTCTATATTATTATCTGCTCCTCCAATTGCAGCAGAATTAGAAGAATATATATCTATTGAGTTATTATTACCAAATATTAAACGTGTATTTAATTCATAGAATAAAAAATCAGAACTCCCAGCAAAAACTCCGTTTTCATTTACTTGAACTTGACCATTGTTTCCAGAAGGAAGTGTATTTCCAGTTACAATATTATTTATAACATTTTCCAATAAAGTAGAACCAGAATAAAAAATATCACCACTTATCGTTGTAGATGACAAACTTGTCAATGTGGCTGCGCTAATATTAACAGTTGGATGTAATACAGTACCTCCTGTATATGTGTTTAGACCTGGTTGAATAAATGTTGTTGTATCTCCACCACCTCCAGTAGAAAAAATATCATAAAGGTCAGTTCCACCCGATTGAATAACTGAACCATTATTAAAATTAGTTGTGCCCGATACAGTCCCTCCGCTTAAAGGAAGATAATTGCCAGTTATACCAGAATATTGTCCTGCAATATCATTTATAATATTTTCCAATGAAGTAGAGCCAGAATAAAAAGTATCACCGCTTAAATCGCCTAAAAATTCTGTATTTCCACTAACTGTTCCTCCAGAAAAAACTGGAACTGTTCTTATATAATTTCCCATTTTATCTATTATTTACATCTTTAAATATTTCTACGTTTATTTGTCCAAATAATGGAAGTGTCATTTTTTGTTGAGTTGTGCTTCCTGAAAAATGTAATTCGAATTCAGCTTTATATCTACCTGGACATGCTGTATCTGATTTCATCCAGTTATACTGTATAAGACCTTTACAAGAGCTTATTATTTGAGCTGGTCTTGAACTGATTTTTAAATTACCAGAATCATCAGTCATTGAAAAAGTAGATGCAGTCACAGCAGATAAATTAAAAGGTAAAATTTGGTCTAAACTACCTTTATTCATTATCATAATTTGTAATGCAGGTAAAGTATCATTTGCTTTGATGTAAAAATATTGACTATCATTATAACTCATGTATATAAATATACTTTAAAAATATATTATTTTTTTAAACAGGAATTAAAATTGGATTTTGTTGAACTTGAATAAAAATTTGATTAGAAAAATTTGCATTAAGCGTTACTTGAAAATAGTCTGTGATTTTAACTGTCGGGGAACTGCTTGTATATTGTATAAACCATTGAATTTGATAAACAATTCCTGCGCTATACAAATCAGCATTTACACTTGCAGAGTAAACTCCTGTTTTATAAATATCTGGTCTTATGTTTTCAAACAAAAAAGAGCCATTTTCATCATATGTAGAAGCAGAAATTCCATATGGGGTTATTAATTCATAATTTGCCCCATTAGTTATTTGATAAACAGATTTATATAGTGTTAATTGTGCCATCAAGAATAAATATAAACAAAAAAAGGAACCGATTGGTTTGACTTTTTAATTTTTTACTATATATTTATATATAAAACATATATTATGAAAAACAAAAAAACGTTATTAATAACTTTAGACAATGAAGTTAAAGACAAATTGGAAACTTTTTCAAAAGAAAGCTTAGTTCCAAAATCATCATTAATCAATAAACTTATTACAGATTTCTTATATACAGAGGAATGTAAAAAGAAGCACTTGACGCAAAAAACGAATATAAAACAAGTCTCGTAAAACAAATTAAAGACAATAAATCAAAATGATATTAGATAAAGAAATAGAAATAATTGTTGGCTCACGTCATATAAAATATTACAGCGAATTAGGATATAAATGTAAATTTAAAGAAAAAATAATTGTTAAAATTGAACATTTATCTAAAGGAAGTCATGTAATAATCAAAGTTAAGTGTGATGATGAAAAATGCCCAAATGCACAAGAAATAAGATTTATAAAATATCAAAATTATATTAAAACTACTAAAAATTTTACAGAAACATATTGTTGTAATATTTGTGCTTTAAAAAAAATAGAACAGACGAATATTAATAAGTTTGGAACTAAAAATGTTTTACAAAATGAAGACATAAAAAGAAAAATAAAAGAAACACTTTTAAAAAATTATGGCGTTGAAAATCCATCTCAAAATGAATACATAAAGCATAAAAAAATAAAAACAAGTTATGCAAATTGGGGACAAGATAACCCGTCTAAAAATGAATTTATAAAAAACAAGAAGATTGAAACAAATCGGAAAAATTGGCAAAACGATTTTTCTCTGCAAAATAAAGATATTAGAAAAAAAGGAGAAGAAACAAAAGAAAAATTGTATGGAAATAAAAATTATACCAACTCAGAAAAAATGAAAAAAACAAACAATGAAATATATGGCGGAAATTCTGCAATGTGTTCAGAAAAAATACAAAAAAAATCACAAAAAACATGTTTAAAACATTTTAATGTTTCAAACCCAATGCAAGATACAAAAATTAATGAAAAACAGCAAATAAAAAGTAAAAAATTAAAATTACATGAAAAAACTGGTCTTAAATACAGGGGAACATATGAAAAACATTTTCTTGATTATTGTTTCGAAAACAATATAAAAGTTGAAAGTGCAAAAACAATAAAATATGAGTTTAAAAATAAAAACAAAGTTTATTTTCCAGATTTTTATTTGAAAAATAAAAATTTGATTATTGAAATCAAATCTGATTATACTTATAAAAAAGATTTAGAAAAAAACCTGGCTAAACAAAAAGCTTGCTTAGACCAGGGTTATGATTTCATTTTTATTATTAATAAAAATTATGATAAATTTTTATGCTTGCAATAAACAACGGTCTGGTTGAACTGTTATATGGCAATACATTAATTCATCTGAACTATAATCATAATCTTCAAAAGAAGCATCTATAATTTGACAACCAATTAATTGCCATGTTTCAACTGGTTCTCCAGTTGGGTCTAACGCATTAAGAACTAAATTTTTCTTATAACCAACAGCATAACCCATACGACCAGTCGCTGATTCAGCATGAAGATTTACCCAATCCATTACCTTTTGGGTAGAAGAAGGTCCTATTACATCCAGGAATTTAATTTCAATAGGTTCCCATTTATAACGACCAGATACGAATGTAGAAGTATTCATGTATGGAATTTCAACATTTCCGATTGTTATTTTTGGTTTACCAGTTGTTTGAACTAAGAACGAATCAATACCAAGCTCACTTGGAAATTGAAGTTCGAATCTGTGCTTCTTTTTTGGCTCTTCTTCGATTGGAGCTGGTCTAAACATTACTGCCATAGTCTTTTGTTTTAATTTAAATATCAACCAAAAAAAAACCATAGATAAATTTTGTTTTTTCACAAAAAAAAACTATATTTGTTGAATATTTATAAAAACACAAAAACTTTAGTATATGCCGAGAAAAAAAATAATCACAATAAAACAATGTGTTATATGTAATAAAGATTTTAACCCAGGAAAACACAAACAAACACTTACATGTTCAAATGAATGTCTAAAAACCTATCAAAAAAATACAAAAGAAGAAAGATTGCAAAAAGCAAAAAATGCATTACTTGCAAAACATGGAGTTGACCACCCTTCTAAAATTCCTGGTCACATGAATAAAGTTAAAAAAACCAAATTGGAAAAATATGGCAATGAAAATTACAATAATAGAGATTCTACTATTAAAACAAATATTGAAAGATATGGCGGCACTTCTCCTACTTGTGACAAAAATATAATTGAAAAAATAAAACAAACAAAGAAAGAGTTATACAAAGATGAAAACTATAACAACAGAGAACAAGCAAAAAATACATCAATTGAAAAATATGGAGTGGAACACCATCTTCAATTATCAGAATTCATGGAAAAACAAAAGAAAACAAACAAAGAAAAAAACGGACTTGATTACAATGTATTATCTAATGAATCAAGACAGGCGTTAATCAACTATAATTTAGAAAAGTATGGAACAGATTTTTTCTTTTCATCTAAAGAACATTTAGATGGTGTGAGAAATAGTAAAATAGAAAAATTAAAAAAAATATTTCAAGAAAACGAGCTTGAATTTGATTTTGAAAAATATACAATAAGTAGAGAAAAAAATGAAAACATATTTTCTTATGTTTTGTATGATATAAAATGTAAGAAATGTAATACAGTTTTTCAAACAAAAATACAATATAAAATTCCAGTTTGCAGAAATTGTTATCCAATAGCTTCAAATTCTATTATTCAAATTGAATTTGAGGAATTCATAAAAACACTAAATATTCCTTATAAACACAATGATAGAACCGTAATAAAACCTTTTGAATTAGATATTATCCTTGAAGAATTTAATTTAGCTTTTGAAATAAATGGAAATTATTTTCACTCTGAACTTGGTGGAGAAAAAGACAAATATTACCATTTAATGAAAACACAAATGTGCAAAGAAAAAGGAATAAAATTAATTCACATATTCGAAGACGAATGGTTGTTTAAAAAAGATATTGTAAAAAGTAGAATTAAAAACTTGTTACAAAAAACAGATAAAAAAATATACGGCAGAAGTTGCGAGATAAAAGAAATAGAAAATGATTTAAAAAGCAAATTTCTTTATGAAAATCATATCCAGGGAAATAGTATTGACAAAATAAAAATTGGTCTTTTTCATGAAGACGCTCTCGTATCAGTTATGACTTTTGGGAAATTAAGAAAAGCTTTAGGCAACAAATCTTCATCGACAGATGAGTATGAATTAATTAGATTTTGTAATAAATCAAACACAAATGTTATTGGGTCTTTCTCTAAAATGTTTAACTATTTTGTCAAAAAATATAACCCAGTCAAAGTAATAACATATGCAGACATTCGTTGGAGTGGAATAAGTTATGAGAATACTGTCTATAATAAAAATGGATTTAAATTCGTTAATTACACCAAGCCAAGTTATTTTTATGTAGAAAAAAAAGATTATTTAAACAGATATCATAGATTTTCTTATAGAAAAGATGTTCTTTTAAAAATGTTTCCAAACTCTTTTGTTGAAAAAAGCGAATGGCAAATAGCAATGAAAAATGGATTTGATAGAATTTGGGATTGTGGGACAATGAAATTTAAATGGGAGATTGAAAATAAAATTATTGTATAAAATGATTACCTGATTCATGTAAACTAATTAAAATATCTTCAGATTTTTTACAATTTAATAAAAAATTTTTAACATCCTCATTTTTTAAATCAAACCATTCACCTATTAATAAAGTTTCATTTTCATCTTTTTTATAAATAGACATAGAACGATGCATTATTTTTTCAACTTTATAAGGAAACTTTTTTGGATAATAAACATCAACAATTTCAAGCAAATATGGACAGCCAGTTTGCAACTGTTTTAATCTGCTTTTGGCATTTTTGCTGATTCCAATTTTATAAAGATTTATATCTTTAGCTTTTATTAAATATATCTGCATTTAAATAAAAAAATGCAAAAAAAATGAAAGTAAACTATTATAAATCCATTTCAAACTTCATGCTACCACAATCCCAAATTCTATCCATGTTTAATTCTTGAGCAATTTGCCATTCTGTTTTGTTTTTATAATTAATACTCTTTGTCTTACAGATATCTATTAATTTACTTTTTCTAAAAGTGTATCTATGATATCTTTTTAAATAATCTTTTTTTTCTACATACCAATAATTTGGATTTGTTATAGAAATAAATTTAAATCCATTTTTATTATAGACAGTATTTTCATGATTTAAACCACTCCATCTTATATCAGCATATGTTATTACTTTGATTGGATTATACTCTTTTATAAAAAATTTTAACAACTTTGAAAAACCTCCGACAACATTATAATCACATAAATTACAAAATCTGATTAATTCATAAACATTTTTTTCTTTTTCTTTGTTTCCCAAACTATTTCTTGTTTTACCCATAGTTAAAACGCTAAATATTTTTCCGTCTTTTACTAGTCCTATGAATATTTTTCCATTACACTTTCCTTGTATGTGGTTTTTTTGTAAAAAATTATTTTTTTCTATTGTGCTCAACACTTTTATGTTACATTTTCTGGCATAAATATTATTTGTGTTTTTATTTAGATAATTTTTTAATCTACTAAAAACTATATCCAATTTATATACAAGTTCATCTTCAAAAATATGAATCAACTTTACGCCTTTTTCTAAACAAAGCTCGCTTTTTCTTTTATGATATTCTTTGTTTTTGTTTCCAGATAATTCTGAGTGGAAGTAATTACCATTTATTTCTATTGCTATATTTAAATCTTTAAAGTAAAAATCAACTTCAAATGGAAAAATTAAATGCTTATAATTCTCTTCAAAAGATAAATTTAATTTATTAAAAAATTCTCTTAATATTACTTGATAACTGTTATTTTTATATGTAGGATTACATTTCCTACAAATAGGTGACCTATTGTTTGCAAAAGTTTCATAAAATTTATTTTCGCAAATTAAACATTTTAAATAATGCAAATTTAATTTTCCAAAATTTTTAATTGATTTATATTCTGATAATATTTCTAAATTATTCCTCTTTACAAGTTGAAATACTTTCGTCTCATTAAATTTATTTTTATAACAATTTCTTAGCTTATTTTTTACTCCCTCATTCATTGAGGAAGCTTCGAATCCATATTTTTCTAAATTTGTTTGTTTAAATCTTTTTTTTATTTCCTCTGATTGTAGAGGATAGCTAACTCCAAAGTTTTTATTTAAAGTTTCTTTTCTTTTTAATTTAAAAAAATCAACTTTTAATACGTGTTCAACTCCATATTTTTTAATACAAGTTGATTTTGCTTGCTCTCTATTATTGTAATTTTCATTACCATGATTTTCTAATTTTGTTTGCTTGTTTTTTTCTATATTGTTATAATTTTCATTACCATGATTTTCTAGTTTTGTTTGCTTGTTTTTTTCTATGTTGTTGTAATTTTCATTACCATATTTTTTGAGTTTTGAATATTTTATTTTTTCTTTATGACCAGGAATTTTTGATATATGTTCAACTCCATACTTTTCTTTTATGGCTTCTACAGTTTTTTTAATTCTATTTTCTTTATTTTCTTTAATGCTTCCCCAAATTTTTCTACAATTATCTGAACAAATTTCTTTTTTATTATTTTTTTTAACATAAAATTCAGATTTGCAAACTTTGCAATTTCTTATTTCTCTGTTATTTTTCTTCTTAAATTCATCTGAACAATCTCTGGAACAAGTTTTACCTCCATATTTGGTTTTTTTACCACAAACCAAACAATTAGTTTTTTCTTTCATAAAATACAATTTATAGTAACAAATACAACAGTAAATATAAATTAAAAAGGCGCAAAAATCAATATCTTGCGCCTTTTTTTTGTTAAATTAAGATAAATTAAAAATCATTAAAGTTAGCGCCCGTAGGTAAAACTTCGAATGTCAAGTCTATAAATTCAGCAGTTTTTGTTGGTTTAAGTTGTATTTTACCAACCAAAGTATTAGCGTCCATAGTTGCTGGAGTGTTGTTGCTTGAATCCATGATTATTTTATATCCATACAAACCTCTATTGTTTTGAATAGATAATAATACTGGATTAACTTTAGCTTTAAATTGGTCTTGAAGAGTTGTGTCGTTTTGCTCAAACAATAAAGTTTGTGAAGAAGCTGCGATAAGACTACGAATTTGTAATAACAATCTTCTAACATTTACTCTATCAAGAGCTGTTTGTCTTGATTGAAGAGTTTTTTGACCAAATATTACTACTCCTTGTTGAACTGTAGTTGCGATAGGATTTATTCTTCCTGCGTATAAAGTATCTTTATCTGAAGATGCTAACTTAGTTTCTGCTCTAACAACATTTACAATACCTCTGTTAAAACCAGCTGGAGCGAACCAAGGATAAGAAACATTGTCAGTGTAAGCAATGGCTTGAACTACACCAGCTGTAGGAGCGATATAAACATATCTATTTAAAGATTGGTCAAGAATTTGAACCCAGGGCCAGTATGTTGCTGCATAAGAACTATCTATACCAGTGTCTTGTAAATCATTTACAACAATATCAGAATCTTCTCCACTATTTCTTGGAGCATCAATTATATATAAACTATCAGCTCTTGTTTCAATCATAGACAAAGCATATCTAACTGAATTTGCACTATCAGAAAAGTTTATTCCTGGCATGGCAAATAAATTTATATCTACTTCTTCTGGAGCTGAAAATAAATCAATACCAGCTTGTAATTGTTGAACGTTATAATAATCTGTTTGATAGCTATAATTAGCATCTGCATCAACGAAAGTTGGTGTTCTGTAAGGAACAAATCCATCAAATCCACCAAAAGGAACTAGAGTAAATTTAGCTTGTGCTCTTGAGTAGTCAGATATAGAAGTTGCTGTTGTTGAAACAAAAGTTCCAGATAAAGACAAGGCAGATAAATTTTCCATATGGAATCCATATGATGTAACTGTATTATTAGAATCAGAACTTCCTCTGTATATAAACATATCGGCTTCAAGAGTTTTTACTGCTGTTGAATTACTAATTGTGTTTTGATATTGTGGTTCTAATTGAGAATAAGCAAGTTCAGAAAGTCCTAAGAAAGTTTTATTAACAGAATCAACTGAAGTGTATCCTGTTTTGTAAACCATTTGGGGAACTACTGTTAATCCCGTATTTGCTGTAACCAACGGATACCCTTCAAAACCAGCTGGAACTATTGTAGAAGGAATTCCATCAATGATTTCAAGAATAATATAATTAGATTGTTGAGGATATGTTTCATCTATTGTTCCAATCATATTGCCAACATAATTGATTACTGTTGGGTCTAAACTACAATTTCTAAATCTTTCAAAAGCTGATGAATAAGCAGAAGCATCTGTATCAGCAAAATCTCTGACAATAACATCGAAAACAAAATTGACTGGGTCGATGTTTGTTATTGATATTTTTATATCTGAGTTAGCTGAATTTCCATCAGCTATTGTATGGAATCTGAAAAGTCTTTTTACAGAATTACCTTGTAAATTAGAAACAACCCAAGGAGTTGTTGCATTTGTATATGCTTGATTGTAATTAGTAAAATCCTCTGCATTTGCAAATGTCATATCAGAAGTGATACCAGAAATTATATTTAATCCAGTTCCAGCATTAGCAAATTGTCTTAAATAGTGTGGGTATATAGCTTCTACATAAAGTCCGTATTCATTAGCAGCGTCATTTCTCATTGGATTTTTTCCGATAACTTTAGAAATATAATGAGCTTGAGTTTCATCTAAAGAAACAACAATTGGATTTGCTGATAAACTTGAAGTAATACCAGAAATCATAAATTGTGATAAAGGATTTGTATCTGCTGCTCCTGCAACTAAAACAATATCAGTTGCAGCTGTATATTGAAAATTATCAGAGTTTGGATAATTATCTGTTTTTTTGCTTCTTAAAACACATAAAGGAGCACCACTAAATGCTGGATTGTCTGATATAGCTGTTATTGTCCAAGCTGGAGAGTTTGTATATCCATTAGCTCCTAAGACTCTAACAACATTTAATTGATTTCCTTGAGTTAAAAAGGAATTTGCAACATATGGTAACTGAAGATTTATGTCAGTTCCTCCAAATGTAGCAGAAAATTGAGCCGTAGAAGATATTGGAACTATTTTAAAAGCAGGTCCTTTGTCAGTTAAGCCTACAAGACCAAGTTTTGTAATTCCTATATTTGACGCATAAGCTGAAAAATCTTGTTCTTGTGTATAAACTCCTGGTGATACGAATACTTGTGCCATCTTTAATTTTTTTTATATAAATAGTTTTATTTTTTTTAAATTCTTATTTTTCTTCAATATTAATTGAAATCTTTGTTACAGCATTAACTTTTATAAAATTTTCTGGATTTACAAGTTTAGAGTGAACTATTAATGGAAATATAATAGAAAACCTTCTATCAGAATCAATTTCATTCATATTATTTTCTTCTGAAGGGTCTTGTAATAAAATAGGAATAAAATACCCATTTGTTTTTGCATATCCTTCTCCTGAAGAGAAAATCTCATTAATTACAAGCTCATAACATTTGTTTACATCTTGCATATAGTGAGTATAAAATTTAAACTCATATTCACAATCAATCCATGTAGGTTGTGGAACCTTATATATATCAAACCCTTTCAGTCTTCCATCAAAATTTGGAACTTTAACAAAAGTAAATTTCTTTTTGTTTGGAATTGTATATCTTGTAGGCAAAGTCCCTTTTTTTACAGATTTTCTTCTTAATGTCATAAAAGGATAGCCTATTTCCTCATTATTTTCATTTCTTAAGGCTTTCCAGTTTTTTTGAAATTCTGCCCATTTTTCTTGAGTTAAATATATAATTGGAACTTCTTTTTTTGTTCCATCTTCAATATCCATACTTAAATGAAAATTTTTCAAAAAATCATATACAGCCTGGTCAATATCTTCTAAAAGAAGTTTTTGTGGTAAAAAATTAGTATTTTCAAACTCTTGATTTAAATTTTTATTTATGTTTTGATTCGGAGTGCCCATCCTATTTTTAAATAAATAATGTGGAAAAAATTAAAAACACTTGACAAATTGAAATATTTAATTTAGCTTCGCAATTAAGATTTTTTTTGATACCAACAGTTTTGGGCGGGTTCTGTCTGGTTGTTTTATTTAAGCTGGCGATTTCATAAGTTCAGTATATAAAAGCTCCAACTTTTCTCTTAATGTTCTAAAAAACATTAAAGGGGGGAAGGGGGGTTTTAGAGGTTTTAGTTTATCTGGCAATATTTATTAATAAATCTCTTAAAATAAATAACATTACTTAAAACTAAATTTATGTTTCAAATATTTAAAAAAATTAAACAAAAATTATCAGATAATAAACAATATAATTCTTATAAACATTTACTTAAAAATTATTCTTTATCTGATATAAATTTTTTAAGTCAAAATAATAAAGTTTTAATCTTAAAACATAGTCCAAGATGTATTGTTAGTAAAACTATCATGAAAGAATTTATTAAATTTTATGAAGGAAATAAAGATAGATTTTATTATGTAGTTATTGATGTAATTGAGAATAGAAACATATCAAATCAGATTTCTGAAAATTATAAAATTATTCATCAATCTCCACAAATTTTATTGATTGAAAATGAAGAATGTATTTATTCTGAAGACCGTGATGAAATTAATTTTAATAAAATAGATAATGATTTTTAATAAAAAACAAAAATGGAAACAAATAATTTCAGGAAAAGATTGGTTATCATCTTATACTGATTATGTTGATTTTGACGGAAATTCATATAGAATATATGATTTAGTTATAGAGCCTGGATTTAGTTCAGGATTTGAAAATAAAAATATTTAAATTAAAAATTTTAATATTTCTTCTTTAATTCCAATTTGTTTTATACCTTTATCAGATTCAGATGAAACAAAATTTTTTAAATATTGTTTCATATTTAAATCATCAATTGCAATCCAATTAGTAATATTTTCTTTATTACTAAGCCATAATAATATTTCTTCAGAACGTTGTTTATTGTAAATCTGAAATGAATATTTTTTTGTTTTAGGAGTATAATCAATTGGTTTTTTAATAATACCTTGTTTTAAATAAAATAATCCCATTTCTTCTAATGAAACCCAATATTTCCAATCAGATGAAATAACTATTTCAGCATCTGTTTTTTTTAATATTGAATTCAAAACAAAAACACATTCAGTATCAAAATTAATTAATTGACCTGGATTTGGATGTTTATCAATTCTCATTACTCCCTGGTGGTCAAGAAATATTATTTTCATTTCATGTTACGCTGAGTCATGTATATTTTTAAATCATCTATTGACATGTTTTGTTCAGCTAATCTAATTCCATTAAATGTATCATTAGATATAATGCCATAATCATCTTTTGTTCTTAATTCTCTATTGTCTTTAACAAATTTCATATCAGATATAGGGTATAGATTATTTAATCTACAAGAAGTAAGAATTCCGTTAGCAAACATATTTATTTGTTTGTCAGTTATAATATTATAAAAGTGAGCTTCTTCATTTACAATTTCTTTACTAATCAATTCAGTTTGTTCTCCTTTATCATTAAATGTATGTGTTCCTATTATAGTGTCTTCTGTCATTGGATATGTAAATGTTCCCTTTTCAATATTTAATATGCGATGACCAAGATGAGGTAATATTGATTTAATTTCAGAACCATCGCTGAACTTTGTTAAACTATATTGTTGAGCTGTTGAAGGTTTTGCAATCCAAAAAGGTTTTGATTTATCAAATTTTCCTTCATCAAAGTTCCATACGAGTAATTCGTCACTATAAGTTACATCTTCAATTTTTTTATGAGAGCCATCAAATAAAGTAATCAAAGTTCCTTCTATAAGGCATGGAACAAGTTCAAAAGTTATTTGTCCTCCATAAACAGTCTCTAATATTGTTTCGCCTGAAGTGGTTAATCCACTTGCCATAGCAAAAGCTCTTACATAAACGTTTTGAGCATAAGGCAAAGAGGTAAGATTTACATTAAAAGAACCAACTCCAGGAGTTGCATCAACTACATTTTTAGATATATCAGGAAAAGGATTCGTATCCCAAACTGCACCCATTTCAGTTATAGTAAGACCTCCATCGCTTATTAAAGTTCCATAAAATTGAGTACTACTCCAAGAAGGAATTACATTGTTTGTTACAATAGTTAACGCATCAACTTGTGTAGATATATTTGCAATTGTTATTTGAGAAGGTTTTGTTTCGATATTAATGGGAATTGAATAATATTCACCATTCAATGCATTATATCCGAAAGCTGAAAGTTCAGTTTGTCCTGGATTTTTTTTCTTTTGAAAACGAATTCCTGAATTATCAATAATTTTTACTCTTTTGCTCATTTATTTTTTTGAAAATAAATAGTGTAAAATTATCTTCCTTCAAATTTATCTTTAGTAACCCTAACTCCAGTTATATTAATATAAAAAAGTCTATCTCCATTATAAGCATAAGCATTACTCACATTTGATGAACCATCATCGGTTATTTCGTAATAATTACCTTTATGATAAACATAATCACCCATTCTGATTTGAACTTTTAATTCTTCTAAATGAGATAAATAAATTTGAGCCTTAAATTCTCCAAAACCTTTTTTAATCAAACCTTCACCTCCAGTATAACTTGGTTTTTCAACTTCAAGATTAACTAATCCAAAAATCTCAACAGGCTCCAAATAAACTTTAAATTTAGATTCACCATAGAGTTTATGTGTTCTTGTTTTTGTTAAATTAATCCTATATAAAATAAAACTTTCTAAAAGAATTTTTTCACTTATTTCTCTACCAACACTTTGAAAAAACCTCTCTTCAGCTTCTCCAAAAAATAATTGAACACCCTTTTCAGTGGTATCTAACTTCTGATTGATTTCAGTGTTATTACCTTGTTGTAAAAAAGGAATTTTTTCTCCGCCATTTAAAGGTTTGTCGTTTTCAGCCATTTTCTATTTTTTATCCACGAAATAAGCCCATTGGTGTATATGACAATGTTTTATTTACACTATCTTGAATAGCAGTATTCATTTCCGCCATAGCTTTGTAATTAAGCTTCTCTAAACGCTCTTTTAGCTCGTTTCTATAGAATTCCATATCTCTATATCCTTTTTCTAATAAATCAGCGCTATTAAGCGTTAATTCCTTATCTGGAATAGGTAGTGTTCCATTAAATTTCCCTCTTAAAAATCCAAGCGTTTCTTTTGCATTGGCTTGAGCATATCTTTTTACCCAATTTTTTGCCCAATCATTTAATTCATTGTATGTTAAATTATACAGTCCAGCATCAGAAGGACCTGAAACAAGTCCGTTTCCTTGAGTGTTTCCTGTATTTCCCAATCCCAATGGATTAGCTGTTTGTCCACTTAATAAATCATTTCCAGCTACATATCCATCACTTGCATAATAATTATAGAATAAAGTTCCAGGAGTATAAAAACCAGCACTTGGAAAATTAGAATTTTGAACAATAGCTGGAACTGGATATAATGTTAAACGTTTTGTTGCGTTAGGACCAGCAGTTAATCTATAACTATATTCAGAACCTCTTACTTTATTTCTAACTGAAGCTGCTTGAGACGTAAGTATTGTATCAAATACAGGCATTACAGAATAAAGAGTGTATCCAGCAAAAGAAGCACCAAATTCAGTGAACGCAATATTTCCTTGTGCAAAAGGGTCGAGACCAAATAAATTAATAAAATTTGGAGTATACCACATAATTGTAGAACATTCTCTACCAGCTGGAATAAAATAATCCTGAGTTCCAGAAGTTAATACAATTGAATCAGTAAGCAATGGTCTTGAACCATTTGATGCGATTTCATTTAATTCACTATATGCTGTTGCGAATGTTCTTTCAAAACTAAAATTATTTGAAACATATTTTAATGTAAAATCAATATTATTTGGAAGCCCAAGCATTTGAGATAACTTATTCTCAAGTGTCCATTGATTTATAAAATCAGATAAATATTCTATAGCTTCACATGTACATACTTCTATTTGAGCATCAGTTAATTCAACTCCCATAATAGGAGCGCCAAGCTTTAATCTGATTCTATTAAACAAATGCTGCTTGTCAGAGCTTGTCATCCCTGTCAAACAATAATCAACGCAAATACCTCCATATCCTATTGTTGCCATTTTTTATATTAATTTGTAAAAGGCGTTAATCTTTGATTTCCCCAATTCATTCTTGGTTTAAATCCAATAAATAAACCACTGTTTACTACAACCTTATTTGCTATTGCATAAAATTCATTTGTTGGACTTAAAGTTGGAGTTGTAAAAGTGCCCCCTCCCATCATTGTTATGGTTAATGTTCCCGCTGAAACACAATAAAACCTATTAACAGAAGCTCCTGTTATTCCATCTCCTAATATAGAATTAGATGAAGTGGTTGTTGCCGTTGTCCCTGGATAATATGTAACATTTGTTGTTGCGGTCATTCCAGATGTTAAATTTATAGAAGAATAATTTCCAAATTGTGGATACATAATTTTTTATTTATAAATAGATATTAAATTTTTAATTTACTTTTATTTCATAACAAAACTTACCACAATCCCAAATTCTATCATAACCAGCTTCTTGCATCATTTGCCACTCAGTTTTTGAATCATCATATATATTTGGAAATTTTCTTTTAATTGATTTTTTACCAAATCCAAATTTGTGAAATCTTTTATATCTATCTATTTTTGAATTATAATAAGCATAATCTGGTCTTAATATATTTGTTAATTTAAATCCTAATTTTGTATATAAATTACTATTAGCATCCATTGTCCATCTTCTATCAGCAAAACTTATTATGTTTTTTGGACTATAATTTTTAATAAAATAATTTAATAATTTTCCAGCAATACCAACAACAATATAATTTATATCTGTTGCAAATCTTTTTAATTCATATGAGCCATTATCAACAACTCTTTTATTCATACTTCTTTTTGAATCAAAAGTCATTACAGCAACCAGATTTCCACTATAAAAAGCACCTAAAGAAATGTTGCTTCTATCTTCTCCTTGAATATGATTCTTGTTTAAAAAATTATTTTTTTCATAGTCTCCTATTAATTTTACTTCACATTTTCTTGCATGTATTTTTTCTAAATTAGTATTTAATCCAAAAATGTGTTTTAATTTACTTTTTACTATATCTTTTTTAATCTCCCATTCATCTTCAAATATATGAATAAGACTATATCCAGAATTGTTCATTAAAATAGTTTTGTTTAAATGAAAATTGCTCTCTTTTTTACCAAACACTTCCGAATGAAATGTGTTACCATTAAATTCTATTCCAATTTTTTTATCCCCACAAAGAATATCAATTTCAAGTCCATGTAACAATTTTCTATTTGTGCTTTCTACATTTATTCCCTGATTTTCTAAAAAGAATAAAATATCAAATTCAGCAGTGGAAATAAAAGAATTTTTAATGTTTTTTGATGCTTCTTTTAAATTGATTGTTGTTTTTTTTATAAAATCATTAGAAGCAATTAATTCATTTAAATATTTTATTTTATACTCACTTTGAGTTGTATTATGTTTTTTTAAATGTGAATTTGATATTATGCCAAGTTTTTCTCCGCATATTTTACAAATAACATAATTTTCTTTATTTGACTCAATTTTATTTTTAATTTTTAAATTGTTTATTTTTGTTTTAAACAAAGACTCTTCTTCAGGAAATTTTTCAATATGTTGCAATATATCAGAAATTCCATGTTCATTTCTTAAATGTGTAGTATACCAACCACTTTTATTCTCTAAATCAGCAACCGTCCAATCACAATAAACACACTTTAAAAGCTTTTTTTCTTCAATGTTGTTTTCAACTATATAAAAATATTGTTCATGCCAATACTTTCCATTGCTTTTCCTGTATTCTCTTTTTATAAAATTTGAAGGGTGTTTAAATCCAGGAAATATTTCATTTAAATGCTCAGTTAGTATTCCAGATGAATTCTTATAATCACCAAATTCTTTACCTGTAATTTTACAAACTGCAATATATTTTTTATCATTTATAATATCATTTGATTTTTTAAAATCAACTTCTTTTTTTAAAAATTCATTTTTAATTTCATTTGCTCTTTTTTTTAAATCGCCTTTTTTATTAACGCATTCTTTTTCTATATCATTTAAATTTACATATAAACCATATTCTTTTAAAGTATTACAAATCACAGTTGCAGATATATTTATTCTTTTTGCTATCTCCTTTGTTGTTAACTTATCTTTAAGATAAAAAACCCTCATTTGATTAAATTGCTCTTCATTTATTTCTAATTTTTTTGCCATGACCCTTTTTTTAATGCAAATATAGCATAAATATATGGAATAAAGTCAAAAATACAAAAAAAAAGGAGAACCCATTTAAGGTTCTCCTTTCGTTAATATTAACTCAGTTTAAATTATCCTTGTGGAGTAGTGTAAACTTGAGAGTAAGTGTTAAGGTTATCTAAGTAGATTACACCATAGAAACGGTTGTTAACCATTTTCTTACCGTATCTCGTCATAAGACCTTTACGTGGAGTGAAATCATTCGGGTCATATATTGTTTGTGTTAATTGCAAAGGAATATATGGAGCGTAGATATAACCTGCTTCAAGGAATGTGTTACCTTTGTGTCCAAGAAGAACGATACTTGAAGGCAAGTAAGGGTCTTTGTATACAGTATAACGAGTTCCAAGTGAACCGATTTTTTCGATACCCAAGTTATATTTTTCGCTTTCTGGAGAAGCAGAACCATCTACATGGAAATATTCCAAGTCATCAAACACTGCACCAGCTTCAGCTGAACAAACAATCCAAGTTGCACCACCACGAAGAGTAGCTTTATGGATTTGAGCAGAAACTTCATTAATACGAGTGATTAATGTTTGGTTCCAGTCTTTTTGAGTTCCGAAGAAAGATGTGTTGTTAGAAAGACCTGCATAGTCCCAACGAGCGCGGAACATAGCACCTGCTATAAGGTCACGGATGATTTCACGGTCAATTTCAGCAGCAACTTCTTCTGATAATAAAGCAGTTAATTCAGCTTCAGCATCAATTGAGTGGTATGCTTCCAAATCTTGTGCTAACTCTGGAGTCCAGTGAGCTCTCATTTTACGAGTTTCTGTAACAACTGTAACTGAAGAGAAACGTATTGTTAATTCACTCATATTTGGAGAAGCTTCAATGTTGTTGTAAACATTGTAAGAACAGTTTGCAGAGAAATCAGACAATTGATTTGCATCAAAATCTAAACCATAAAGACCAGCTGGACGTGCATCAAGAACTAAGTTAATGAAACCGTTAGCGAATTGGTCTTGTGACCAAGTTTGCATTTGGCTATAGAAAGGTATTGGAGCACCAGCTTTGATAATAGTAATACCAGTATAAGTAATATCAGCATCAGCAACAACTTTAATTGAAGCAGAAGACTGTTGAATGCTTACATTGAAATCAGTATCAGCAGTAAATTGAACTGGATATAAACCAGTTGCGCCTGAAGATGCTACTACACCAACTTGAAGAGTTGGAACAGTTGTTTTAGTAACTGTTTTACCAGTTCCGAAAGATGCATCAAAACCGTTGTTGTCATAGAATCTTTCATAAGCTGAGTTTTGACCAGTATAGTCAGAACCTGCTTGACCGTTAGCATTGTTATAAGGCGCTACTTTGTTATTAGATACTCTTGCGTCCATATAGAATAACAAACCTGAAGGAAGAGCCAAAGGCTGAACCGATACGATTTCGTTAGCTAAAAGACGAGAAAATATACGTCTAACCATTGGGAATGCAACTGTATCGAAACGACCAGCAGAAGCATCCAAAGTTACCTCATTCAACATATAACCTGCTTGGTTTTCAAGCAATTGAGCTACAGCTGATTTAGAAGAGTCTCTAAGACCTTCAAGGAGACCTGATTGCTCCCAGTTTCTTACGATTACTTTGCGTTGCTCAGACAAAGTGCGCAGGTTGGTAAGACCATATTGACCTGAATTTAAAAGTTCACTCATTTTTTTATTTTTTTAAGAGTTTTTACTTGATTATACCAGCAAGTTTTTTCATTCTCCTGGTCTCGTCATTTTCATAAAGAGTTCCTTTTTCTGGAGAGCTGTTTGTGCTTGCTGCTTTAGGCAATTGAATTTTGCTTACATTAGGTTTTTTTACTGTTGATGATTCCTTAATTAATTTGTTGTAAAGTGCTTTTGCCTCATCAGCAGTTTTACAAGCATCAAATTTTTCTGAAATCACAGTTTTTTCTTCATTAGTCAAACCACCCTTTGTAAATACTTTGTTAGCATAAGCCAACTTAGCGTTAAAGGTTTGAACTTCATTCATCTGTTTACGCAATGTAACAAAGGAAGCTTTGTATTCATTTACTACAGACTTTAAACTTTCGTTTTCCTGTTTTAGCTCGTCTAATTTAGACTCATATTGAGCTTTTGTTGATTCTTTTAAACCATATCTTTCTTTTTTATGAGGAGTTTCTGGTTTTTTATTTTGTCCTTGTCTATTTAAAATAGACGTGTTTCCGTTTTCTTCTAATTCTTCTTCACTTCCTTCTTGAATTTCTAATTCAAAAAGCTCTTCTTCTTCTTCACCTTTTAAAGCTGTTGCTAAAGGCATTTCATGTTCATCACCATATTCTTCTAATTCTTCTTCTTCACTTTTTAAAGCATCTGCTACAGTAACTGGATGTTCATCGCCATATTCTTCTAAAGAATCTGCTCCTAAAACTTCTCTTAATGCCTCTTCTAATTCTTCCATTGTCATTTCTTCTTCTTCTTGTTCTTCTAAGTCATAAGTTTCTTCAAGAGATTCTTCTAATTTTTTAATTTCTGAAAGTGTATTTTTTATCTCTTCTAAATCTTTGTTTTTGGTTTCATCTAAAATGTCATCAAATTCAAACATAATTTCTTCTTCCTCTTCTTCGCCTGGTTCTTCACCTGGAACTTCTTCACTTGGTTCTTCGCCAGTTTCTTCGTTTCCTACGATTTCAACATCACCTTCAGGTGAAAGGTCTTCGCCTATTTTTTCAAGAATTTTTTCAAGAAGAGATTTCATGCTCTCCATGTCTTGAGATATTTTTTCAACTTTTTCTTCTGTAGATTTTTCTATTTCATTTCCTTCTTCACTTGGAACTTCCTCACCAGTTTCTTCTGTTGGTTCTTCGCCAGATTCTTCCTCACCAGTTTCTTCTGTTGGTTCTTCACCAGCTTCTTCCTCACCAGTTTCTTCTGTTGGTTCTTCACCAGCTTCTTCGTCATCAACATCTTCAGTATCATCAACTATTTCAAACAATTCTTCTTCCTCTTCTTCTGGAGTTGACATTTCTTCACCAGTTTCTAAAGAAGGAACTTCAGAAGTAGCTTCTGGAGTAGCTGGTAATTCATTAGTTGTTGCCACTACATCAGTAGCTGGAACCGCATCTATTTGATTTGCTGGAGTGCCAATTACAGCAGGAGCTGTTCCATCAGCAGATTTAATTGTAACCTTACCATCAGCCCCAACTGTAACATTAACTGAAGCTCCACTATCAAGAGTCACCTCTGATGCTTCACCCATTTCTTGTGCTTCCATTTCTAAAAGAGCTTGTCTAACGCTTGATTCTATCTTAGGCAAAAATTCTTGCTCCATAATTTGTTTTGCACTTTCAGTAGCAAAAGTTTCAATTTCTTTCGCTTCAAGTAAAGCTTTTTTTAAAGATGATTTATCCATAGATAGTTTATGTATTTTTTTTAAATAGTAAGAAAAAAATTATTTTCCAATAATTACTTAGTTATTCCAATAATTTTCTTTAGAAATATTGATTAACTTTAATTCTTTTTCAAATAATTGTATATTTTGTTCTGGTTTTTTAGCATCACCGATAAGTTTAGTCATTCCCCATTGACGACCTTCTTTAAACATATAAGCGCCAGGAGTTGAAGGTGACGATACAAAGTCAAATGCTATTAATTCAAAATCATCTTGAACAACGTCCATTCCTTTTATATTTTTAACTGAGCCAACGCCTCTACTTGAAATTCCAAGCATAACGCCACTTTTTAATAAACCTTTAACTTTATTACCAGCCTCAGTCTCTAATAATTCAACCTCGCCCATAAGAGTTTCACCTTCCCACCACATATTTGTAATAAGATGAGAACAATTAGACAATGAAACTATTGGAGAATTACCTGTCCAATGACTTTTACCATTTTTCATGACGTAAAACACTTCATTGGGAATAGTTACGCAGTGAACCAAGTTATTATAATCAACTTTTTTTATTTGCAGAAATCTATTGTCAATATAGATATGTTTTGTTGTTGAAAAGTGTAAAAAATATATTGCATTTGAATTTTCTGCTTTAATTATTCTTTCTGTTTCAATTATTTCCTGTGTCTCCTCACCAAACTCATTAACAAGAGTTTTTATTTTTTTATCAATTATTTTTCTATCTACTTTTTTTTGAGGATGTATAGAACCAGACACACCCATTTTTAATAAAATTTCTTGAAAATCAAGAATCATTTTTTCACTTGTACTAAAAATTGTTTTTCTTCCTGTTTTGCCAGTCTTACCGTCACCCATCAAAAACCATTCGAATAATATGTTCAACAAATATGGAGATGCTTGTTTAGCTTCTACTGGAACATGTTTTTGTTGTGAATTTCCAAGTTTGAAAAGATAATTGTGTAATCTTGCGTCAGATGTTCTAAAATCAGATTTTCCATTTTTATCCACGTATTCGGTGAATAGTATTGGAAAATCATCTAATAAGTTTTTTATTTTATTTTTTGTTTCTTCTTTTTTTTGCGTTATTCCTACTTTAAATTTTCTTTTTGAATACCCATTTGTTCCAGAACAATATCCTTCTGCCAAATAAATGCCTAAAAACGCAAACCAAGTTTCTGATTTTATTTTTAAATCTTGTGAGTATCTTTCTTTTAAAGTGTGTGGTAATTTTTTAAGAGAGTGAATTTCTGGAATACCAGGCAAGACAAAATATTCATCGTCATTTCCTTTCCAAATTCCTTCTTTTAATATTTTTAAACCATTGTTTATTCCACTTTCATGTTCATTGTAAAGTTCTGTGGCTGTTTTAAAAAATCTGTTTCCTTTTTTATCCTCTAAAAAAAATCTATGATTAGGAGTAACTGTTAAATCAATATCTCTTTTTTTAAAATTAAACATTGTTCCTTCATAATGTTTGTGAGTTATGTGAGTAGGTTTTTGTATTTCTATTTCATTTGTTTGCTTGTTTAATGTAAGAATTAAATCTTCTTCATTAATATCTTTGGCGTTTTTCCAACCATTTGATGTTAATATAAGAGAATCGTTATCAACACATTCTGGATGGTCCAATTCAGATAAAGCTCTTCTTTCTTTAACTGCTTCCATGTATTTATCAGCTTCTCTTTTGAGAATTTCAAAAGGATATACACGACCATTTCTGTTTTGTGTATTTGCTTTTTGTAAAATACCTTTTAGTCTAATAGGTTTGTTTGCAGCTTCAGCTTCAACTATTACGTTTCTTTCAGCCTTAAAATCATAAAATTCGGCTATTATGTATTTTGGGAATTGCGACATTTTTCTCTATAAATAGAGAAAAAATTATTTTTTTCTAAACACGTTATAATATTTGTTTTTTTGAAAAAAATCAGAAGAAGAAATTGCTTTTGAAATATCAATAACGTTTTTAAAAATTTCACAATCTAAATTATCAACAAAATTCTTATCTTCATTTGAAATGTTTGATGTGTGAAGCGTTAATTCTATAGAACAAAAACATTTTTTATTGCTATATACAACGTTATAAGGAATATCAAATGAATATATATTGTGTTGAAAATAAGGGAATATTTTGTTTTCTTTTATAACTTTTGAAATTTCATCTAAATAAATGTTATTAATTTTTTTTCTAAAAAATCTATTAAATGCTATTTCTGTTTCAAAATCTTCAAGTATGTTTTCTTTATTTAAATCAAACCAAAAAGAAACAAGTAAATAAATTGTTTTTGGAAAAGATTTATCATCTACTGTTCCCGTTTTAAATTTTAAAATTTCACTTAAATTATAAAAAGAGTTATCAATATTATAATCTATTCCTTGTTTCTTCTTCTTTTTTACTTCTTCCAAAATATTCATTTTTATTTTAAATATAATACTTTTATATTATTCTGTCAATACCTAATTTAAAATAAAAAAGTGCAACTTTTTATGATTGCACCTTTCACTGTATACTTTGGGAGAAAGTATTAATTTAATAAAGCCTCTTTTAAATCTTCTAAGTTTATAATATCTTCATCAATGTTTTTTGTTTCATTGATTTTGAAAGAGTTTAATTTTATTTCAAATTTATTTAAGCTATCTTTTGTTGATTCATTTAATGATGTTTTTGCTTTTTTTATTAATTCTACATTTTCTTTAACCAATGTATTTAAATAAAGTTTTTTCTCATCTTCACTTTGCAAAAGAACTTTTAATATTCTTTGTTCATTTTCATTTAAATGAGAATATCTTTTATTAAAGTTATTAACTGCTTTTTGAGTTAAATATTTCCAAGAGAAAGAAGGCATATCTGTGTTTTCAACTTTCTTTGATTCACTAACAATAGCTTTTTCTGATAAAAGATGATTTAAAACAAAATCATAAGCTTCTTCTGATTTGTTGATATTTGTATATCCTGGTTTTGTTACGCTTTCAACTAAAACCGCTATGTTTTCATATAATTCTCTTTTGCTTGATTCTGCTAAACAAATGTATTCTTCTGGAAAATATTTTTTTCTTAAAACCTTGTGTTCTTGTATAATAAGATGCCAGTTGAATTTTTTGATAATATTTAAGTTTTCATTAATATATCTTTCTGCAAGGTTTGTTTTCTTAAAAGAGCCTTCTTCAAAGTTTTTATATATCAAATACTCTATTTTAAATAAAGGATTGTTTTTAACCTCAGATAAAAAATCTTTTAATATTGAATTTTCTTTTTGTTCTTTGATTAGTTTTTGAGCAGAATATCTAAGAGCAGAATCTTTTAAAGCGCCAAAATTAAGTGTATAATTCATAAGTTTTTAAATATAAATAGTTTAAAAATTTACTAATTATTTGCTTTCTAAAAAATGTTTTTTAAAAGAAGAAAAACCTGGAGTTTCTTGATTATCCTTATGTTCCTGACTCTTTTTTTCAATTACTTTTTTAAAATCAAAATTAGAACATGTGAGACTTGTATTATTATAAAAATAATCTGGAATAAATTCTTCTTCGTTAACTTTTTCAACAGATTCTGGATTATTTTTTTTATAAAATTTTTCTTCTTCTTCCAGGTCTTGCAATTTTTTCTCTAAATTATTTTTCCTTATTTCCTCTAAATTTGTTTGTTTCATAATGCTGCTTTTAATTTTGTTTACATATGAACTTTTTGAAGCAACACTATCAAATAATTTATTGTTTGAATTTACTAAAGATTTATAAAGTATACATTTTTGTAACATTTTTGGCTTTAAATCATATCTCAAACAAAATTGCTCAAAGTCCTCTCCATTATTTTTTAATGCTAAATACATTAATCTTGATTTAAAATCATCTTCTGGCTTTAATTTTTTATTTATCTTTTCATATTTATCAGCAAATAGTTCTAATGTATTTTTAATAAAATCCACATTTTCATTATTATCATAGGCAATATGAACTAATTCGTCATCGCTTATTTTAAATACTTTTTTAACAATAAAAAATTTAATTTTTTGCAAAAATCCTTTTTCATTTTTTACAACGACTTCTTCTGTGGTAAGATGCATCTTTTCTTCTTTTTTGTGTGTTTCCATATTATTTTGTTTTTTTGTATTTTAAGGAGCTATTAATTCAGCAAACGTCTCCTTTGTTTTTTTGTTTGTTTTTGATAAAATGTCTTCATAAATTTTAACTCTTTTTTTTGTAACTGTTTCAAGAGTGTAATTTTCCATGACAAATTCATGCAAATTGTTTGCTAACTTATTTCTATAATCGGTATCGAGTATTAATTTTTTGAGAGCTTTATACCAACCTTTATTGTTGTCTTTAGTTGGAATTAATATTCCGTTTTCTCCATTCTTTATTAGGCTTGAATGAACACCATAATCCTGGGCAACCAGAACTTTATTTTTAAATCCTGATTCAATTAATTTAAGTTCTGATTTAACATAGTTAAACATATTTTCTTCTAACGGAGCAATTACAATATCTGCATAATCATAATGTTTTCCATATTGAGTAAGAGGCAAAGTCCATCTTCTTAAATAATTTAAGTCAGATACATCAATGTGTTTAAAAGGGTCTTTAATACATTTTTTAAGATAATTTTTATAATTTTCATCACAAATAGAATAATTATTTGTAAGAATTTGTTCAAAATTATTCCATATACTTTCTTGTGGAGATATTTTTCTTGTTATTTCTCTTCCATCTGGCATAATTTGAGTAGCACTTCCTCTTATATCATAACCGCACATAACAATTTGATATTTGTCCTTCAATTCAGGGTCAGAATGAAGTCTATTCATATCCGATTCTAAAAGTTGTAAATCTTTATAATGAGAACTTCCACAAATTACAGCTATTCTTACTTTCTCTGTTTGCTTAGCGTCTTCACTATTCCACATTTGATGTTCAGATGCTATTGCATTTGGAATAACAAAAACATTTTTATTTATTTTTTTTATCTCATCAGCAAAAAATTCTGTAGTTGTTGTTACATAGTCGGACATTTTTATTGTTTCAACAATATGTTTATTTATTTCTTTTTTAATTACAATATAGTATAAAGGATGCGTTTTTGGAGGCATCCAGTAATCATCAATATCCATAATCAATAAAATACCCATTTCTTTAAGTTTTTTAAACAAATCTGGCATTTTTTCAAATTCTCCAAGCTGTCTATGGAAATGTATAATATTAAATTTAGATAAATATTCAAAATCGTCCAGGTTTGGGTGTTGGTTTACTTCAACATGAAAAGATTCTTTAAAATCTTTATTTATTTGTTGTGCGGGCCAGATAGAGCGAAAATGTCCTACTCCACTCAGGTCCGAAGGAACCATTAAAATGCTTATTTTACTATTCTCCATAGTTTTTTATTTTATTTATTGTTAAATCTTTATCTTTTTTATAATCTTATTCCGAATTTTTTAAAAAACTATACTCTTTACTCAAAGATTCTATTTTTAACTTATTTTGTGCCCATAATTCATGTGCAAACATGCCTTTCTTTTTATTATAATAGTTTACATCATTTTAAACTAAATTATGATTTCATGTAACTCTCAGCATTTTTCTCTGCGTCAGTAAATTTTATTTTATCTTCAACAACTGTTGTTTTAAGATTTACATTTGTTGCCAAATTATATAAATCATTATTGAAATTGTATTCTATTTCAACAATTCTTCTTCTTTCCTGAACTCCAAGAGTTGCTGTTTTAACAGGTGTTCCATTTATTTTAACAGCTTCTGTTATAATGGTTTCGCCAGGTTGTAACAAAACTCCTTTTGAACCACAAGACGGCATGGCTGCTACAAAATTTACAGGTTTTGTTGTAATGTTTTTGATTTTCCAATATTCTTTTTTCATATATTTTTTTAATTTAGGTTATTTTTTTTGAAAGTCAATAGTTAATGTGATATTTTTATTAAATTAATTATTGATTTTATTGTATCATTGATAAAAAGGTCTAAATCTGATTTAGAATATTTAGAACTTAAATCAAATTTTGTATCTGTTTTTTTGTATAATATAACAAAAGAAGTTTTTGCGGAGTCTTCAAGATTAGAGGTTAATGTTGCTGTAAATATTTCTCCATCTTCTTTTATTTTAAATTTAAAAAAAATATTATTTTGCTCAAGTTTTGTTTCATTTTGCAAAAGAATTAATGTTTTGCCAATAGATTTTATTTCTGCATCTAATTTTGTGGTAAACATTGAAGCCAAGTTCAGTAAGTAATCTTCAACATAATATCCAAGAGTTCCTTGAGGGCTTCTTCCGCCAACGGCATTAAAATTAACGGTTTCTTCTTTCAAAAGACCCGATAAACTCTTCATTCTTTTTATATATGTTTCAGATAATTGTTTCATTTGTTATTTAAACTTGTTTGATAAATATTTCTCTATCTTTTCTTTGATTATCTCATCGAATACATCTGATTTTTCCAAAGGCTTTTCATCTTCTATTACTGTTGTTTCTACTGGAAATCCTTTAGGAATTTCACTTTGTATTTGGGCTGGTTCAGTATATGATATTAATTTTGTAGTTCCGTTATTAAAATTAAATTCTAATTCTCCAATTTTTTTAAATTCAACAATAAATAAATCAGCTTTAGTCATTCCTCTGTTTATCCATTCATTGTGCATTGAAGATTTAACTTCAGGATTTGTTTTTAAGTAAAATTGAGCATTTGTCAAAGCTTCTGCTCCAAGAGAAATTTGATTTTCATCAAATACAAAAAATTCCGCTTTGCCAATTTCTTTTAAAGGTTCTGGCAATTGTGGTTTATATTTTAAAGCATCTTCTTTTCTTTTTATCTCCTCTTCTCTAGCTGCAAGTTCTTTTTCTTTTTTACTTAATTCATCAGATTTTATATCTGTTTCAACTTCTTTTTTTACAGATTCTGGACTAACGGTGTCTTGTTCTGTTTGCGATGGCTCAGAAGATATATCTACATCTAAAGGTTTTTTAGTCGTATCTGCTTCATTGCTCACATCTTCATTTGCTTCATTTTGCAATTTTTCCTGATTGTATTTTCCAAGAACACTTTGCTTTATTTTTTCAACTAAATTATCAGAAGATGCACCGCCAGTGGATTTTATTTTTTCCTTAATAAGATTAACTATATCGTTTTCAGTGACCTGTTTAGCCATATTTTTTCTTTATAAATAGTAAAAAAATTTTTATGAGTAAAAGAGGCTATAAATAGTTAAATGTTTTTTATATTCTATGCAAATATTTATAATTGAGCATGAAAAAAAAGTGGAGCGATTTTGAAATTAATTTTTTAAAAAAAAATTATCAAACCTTTCAGATATTAGAAATAGAAGTTGATTATGATTCTTTTCTTATGAGTTCGGATGATATAAGAAAAAAATGTTTGGAATATAAATATTTTAGTTATTTTAAGAAAAAAGAGCCTTATATACATTATAAACTCACCAGATTAAAATTAATAGAAGAATATACAAATCATATGATTAGAAAGTGCATAAATTGGAATTTTGATAAAATTGAAAAAGAAATATCAAAATATGAATTTTTATGTGATTTTATTGAAAATTCATTTCGATGTTATTTATATTGCAAAAGGAACAATTTAGATAGCATGTTAATAAAATTAAAAAGAAAAAAATAGAAATGTCAAAACAAAAAAGTAAAACCAAAAAACAAATTCAAGAGGAAGTAAATGAATTTTTAAATGAAAAAGATATTAATTTAAATAATTATGAAATAAAAGAAATAAAGTTTAAAAACGAAAATCAAAAAAAACTATCTAATTCAATTAGAAAAAACGACTTAACTGTAGCTATTGGCGAAGCAGGATGCGGAAAAACAATAGTGGCTTGTTATCAAGCATTAAAATTGTTAAAGAGCAATGAAAAATATGAAAAAATATTATTAATAAAATCTGTTACAGAATTAAAAGGCGAAAACATAGGACTTTTACCTGGAACAAAAGATGAAAAGATGCTTGTTTTTATGATGTCTTATTTAGACTCGTTCTATAAACTTATTGGAGAATCAAAAACAAAAATGTTAATAGAAAAAGGCGTTATTGTTTTTGAGCCAGTAGCTTTTACAAGAGGAAGAAACTTTGAAAACTCTATTGTTTTGTTAGACGAAGCTCAAAATATTACAAAAGATAATTTAAAAACGTTGTTAACTAGAATGTCTGAAGATTCCAAATATATAATATTGGGAGATACAGAACAAATTGACTTAAAGCAAAAATATGACAGTTCTTTAGAATTTATTTATAATAAAGTGGCTAATAATCCAACCGAAGGAGTAGAAGCTATAAAGTTTTCACAAGAAGATATTGTTAGACATAGATTAACAACTTATTTTTTAGATTTATTTAAGTGAAATTAATCGTATTTTCTAACCAATCCTTCCATTAAAAGGAAAGCCAGGTAACAAATAAAAGAGCCAGCAAAAGCGTATTTGAAAAAAATTAAACTTGTTGGAATGAAAAATATTGCTATAGAACCCCACCAACCAAAACACATGGGGCAAGAAATCAATTTTCCAATATGCTTATTTTTTTTGTTTATAAATTCTCTAATTGGTTTAAAAAAATAAGACTTTGTAACTATTGTTGTTAAGCCACATGTTGCTAAAAAAAATAAAATAAAATCTATCATAAATTAAAAAAGCCAAGAATTTTATCCTTGGCTTTATTTTTTTTGTGTTCTAACGGCAAAGCCGACAACCATTTTGACAGTGTGCTGTTGCTGGAATCATCCATCTAATTAAAACTACTTTCATATTTTTTTATTTAAGATAATAAAAGATTTTCTTTTGTGCTTTCTTTTACTACTTTATATTCATGATTTTTGGTTTCCAAAACTGGCAATTTTTCATTAAAAGACCCTAAAAGCTCTTTTTGTAATGCCACGTTTTCATTTTTAGATTTACAATTACAAACCCCGTTTGAACAATTGCATTTCTTTGTTTTGTTTAATAACATAAGATAAATTTAAAATTTATTAAAGAAGCCCTGCAAGTTTTTTCATTCTAAGAATTTCAGAACTTTCTTTTAACTGAAATTGTTTTGGAGCGTCAACAGTGAAAGGGTCAGAAGTTTTAGAAGCTTCTTCTAATTCTTCTTCTTCATGATGAGCACCTTCTTCTTCCATGTGATGACCTTCTTCCATTTCTTCTTCGTCAGACATTTTTAACATTTCTTCTAATTCTTCTTCTGAAAAATTGTAAGATTCTTCTTCTGGCATTTCATGTCCTTCTTCTTCCATGTGGTGTCCTTCTTCTTCCATGTGGTGTCCTTCTTCTTCCATGTGATGACTTTCTTCCATTCCATAACACTCATCTTCTTCGTCTTGTTTTTCTACAAGAGCGCCCTTAGTCTCAGGAAAACCACCTTCGGCTTTTTTGAAAGTTTTCTTTCCTTCACCATGAGGTCCACCAAGAACCTCATCAAGTTGTTGCTGAACTTCTTGCAATTGTTTTTTAAGAGAAATTGCTTTTTTAACCTTAGCAGCTTCTTCAAGAATGATAGTCTTAAGTTGTGATTTTGTGATTTTCATAATTTTTATTTTAATTAAATATGTTATTTTTTTTTATTTTCCTGCTTTTATTATTTAACAGCAGATTTTTTTATTTTTTTTCCTTCTTTTATAACAATTTCTTCTTCCTCTTCTTCTTTGTCTTCTTTATCTTCTTTGTCTTCCTCTTCTTCTTTTTCTTTGTCTTCTTCTGATTTTTCTGTTTCTGACTCTGCTTGAGCAGCTTCTTCACCGCCACTTAAAGAAGAAAGAATCATTTCAAGTTTTTCTTTCATGTCTATTAATTGTTTTTTAACATCTGTATCAACCATAGCTTTATCAAGAGGCATATCAATAACACTCTTAGACTCAGGAGAATCCAAAACAACAACACCTTCAATATTTTTAGGAGCAAATTCTGCTTCTAATTCTGCAAAATGAGAAATACTTTGTGGGTTAACAAATCCAGTTGGGTTTGCCTGGGCTCCAGTTTTTGGTTGTTCTACTGTAGTTGTAGTTGGAACTGCTTTAGGGTTTTCTGTTATTTTGTTTTGGTCAGTTGTCATAATTGGAGCAAATCCTTGAGCTCCAACAACCATAGCTCTTTCATTTAAACCTATTTTACCAAGACCTTTTTTATTTAACTCATCAAGCTCTTTGTTAAAAGATTTCATTGCTTCATAAATCTCTTTTTTTCTTTTAATAATCTGAGCTTCTTCTTTAATAAGATTCTCAATGAATTTTTTAGTTATTTGTTTTTTTCCAGGTTTCATTACTATGTTTTTATTTAAATAGATAAAAAATTTATTTTCTTTTTTTCTCTTTTGCCATTTTTGTAGCAGTTGCATAAGCCACCTGTTTCCATCTGTCACCATATTTAGCCTTCATGTCAGCTATTTTGCTTTTTGTATCTTTCATGCTTTTAACAATTTCTTCTTTTTTATGTTGTTCAGGTTTTGTTAAATGTCTTTCCCCTAAATTTTCTTCCTCTTCTCCTGGTTCTACAGATTCTGGCTCTTCTGCAACACCTAAATCATAATCGCTTTCTATTTGTTCAAGAACTCTATTAACAGTTTCATCATCTAATTTTCTAATTATGTCATCTAAAGCTGTTTTAACCCCAATTGCTTCAACTATATTTTCAAGTCTTGTAATTGTTTTTTCAACAACTGTTTCTTGTAATATTTTTTTTACTATTTTTTTAAATTCGTTAAGTTTCATAAATTTTATTTTAAATAAATAGAGTAAAAATTTGAAAAAATAAAAAAAAACACTATTTTCGCATAAAATATAAAGTCTTGAATAAAATAAAAGTTATTATACCTTTTTATAACCCAGGAGATTTTCTGGAAACGTGTGTAGCATCTGTTCTTACGCAGAAATACGACAATTTTGAAGTTTTGTTTATAAATGATTGTAGTACAGATGGCTCTGCAAAAAAATATGTTCCAAGACAACTTCCAAAGTTAAACGAAAACAATAAAATTGTATTAAATGCTGATGGACAGGTTATTTTTGAAAATTCACATCCAATATTAGACATTACAAAATGCAAAACAGTCAATTTATGGGAAACTAATGTTAGAATGACTGCTTTAAAAAACATCCACAATGGAGTTATGCAATTTGCAGATAATCCAGATGACATAGTTGTTCTATTGGATGGAGATGATTGGCTTTTAAATAAAAACGTTCTTTCATATATAAATGAGTTTTATGAAAAAAATCCAGAATGTTGGATGATGTATGGCTCTTCACAATGGACTAATGGACGACCTTGTTGTGCCAGACCCTATACTCAAGAAGATTTTAATAAGGGAATTAGAAAGACTGTTTTTAAAATATCTCATATAAGGACTTTTAGGGCGGGTTTATATCATTCCATAGCAAAGCAAGACCCAGGGTTTGGATGTATGGGAAACGACAAAGGAGAGTGGTATAAGATGACTTATGATGTTGCTATGTTTACACCGATGCTTGAAATGGCTGGGTTTAATCATGTTTTTTATAATGAGAAAAAGCTTTATGTTTATAACAGAGAAAATCCAATTAGTGATGATAAAGTAAATCAGTCACTTCAATGGGAAATACACGAAGAGATTTCTAAAAAGAAACCTTTTGAAAAAATAACAAACTATAAATAATATGATGAATACTTTAATAGAACCAGGAAGTGTAGTAGATAGAGTTGTTATTTGGAAAGGAGAAGGATTGTCTGAAGACAATGGAAGAGAAGAGATTATGTGTCATTTGATATTTTTTAATGGAAAAGAAGTTGAATTTTTACTTGACAGAAGCGAGTTAGAAAATGAAAAATATAATGATGGAATATATGAATACAAAAACGGAGAATATATTCAAATTGAAAATCACGGAAGGATAAACTATTAACAATCAATTGGTTATAAACATAATGTTCCACAAAGAACATTTATTTGTAAACAATTATTACAAAAACATAGAATTTAAATTTGTTTATTTTTTGAAACTATTTATAGAAAAAACATGAAAGTATTAGATTCAAAGAAAGTATTAGATTTTTATAACAATAAAAAAAATGTAAAAGAAACATCTTTGTTTTTTAATCGCTCAACAACAACAATAAGAAAACTTCTAAAAAAAGAAGGTGTCTGTTACGATAAGAAGATTATACCGAAAGATGAATTGTTTGAGGTTTATAAAAAAAACAAATTAAGTCTTAAAGAAATAGCTAAAAAATTTGATTGCTCAGTTCCGATTATCAGAAACAATCTTGTAAAATATAATATTTTATCAAATAAGAAGTATAATTATGAAAAGCCAAAAAAAGGAGATAAATTTTTTAGATGGACTTTTATAGAAGAGGTTCGTGAAAAAAATAAAAAACCAAAATGGAAGTGTGAGTGCGAATGCGGCACAATAAAAAATTTAGATTATGTTTCTGTTAAATTTGGAGAATCAAAAAGTTGTGGGTGTTATCACTCCGATAGAATGAAAGAAACAAAATGGACAGGACATGAAAAAATAAGTGGAAAATATTGGTATTCCATAAAAGAAGGGGCGAGGTCAAGAAATATAAATTTTAATTTAACAATAGAAGATGCTTGGAACATTTACGAAAAACAAAATGGGTTGTGTTCAATAAGTGGGGTAAAAATTAGATTTCCAGAAAACAAAAAAGATGTCTTAAAATGGTTAGAAAAAGCATCTCTTGATAGAATTGATTCAAACGTGGGATATGAAAAAAATAATGTTCAATGGATTTCAAAGCCTATAAATTTTATGAAAGGAAAATTAAGCGATGGAGAATTGATAAAAATTTGTGAATTAATATATAAAAATAATATAAATGAAAAAAATTAAAGGTATTGTTTTCTCAAAAGACCGAGCCCAACAACTTCATCTTTTATTAAATTCTTTAGACAGAAACGCCAAAAATATATTTGACCTTACTGTAATTTACACTTATTCAAACGAAGAGTTTAAAAAAGGATATGAAAAATTACAAGAATTTTTAAAATCAATTGATTACAATGTAATTTTTATAAAAGAAACCTCTTTTAAACAAGATGTAATGGCTCAATTCGACCAAGCATATCAATATACATGTTTTTTTACTGACGATGATGTTTTGTTTAAAAAAATAGATTTGGCAACAATTGAGAACAGCTTAAAGAATGATACAGTAATGTGTTTTAGTTTGCGTCTTGGTATTAACACTACCTTTTGTTATACAATGGGTCAAGAAAACAAACTTGTAATTTCAGAAGAAACAGAAAATACTATTATATTTGATTGGCAAAAGTCATGGCATGATTTTGGTTACCCACTTTCAGTTGATGGTCATGTGTTTAGAACAAAAGAAATAATGAAGCTATCAAAAGCTCTTAATTTTGCAAACCCAAATACATATGAAGCAGCACTCCAGGTTTATGAAACATTTCCCAAAAACATGATGGAATCATATAAACAAAGCAAACTTGTTGGAATTCCGATTAATATGGTTCAAAATGTGTTTGAAAACAAACAAGGGGAACAATTTGGAATATCAACAAAAGAATTAAATGACAGATTTCTAAATGATGAATTTATTGACCTTAATGCTCTTGATTTTTCAAACATAATTGGTTGTCATCAAGAAATTTTTTTTCACTTTAAAAAATATGCACATGAAAGAGTTTAAATTTGAATTAACCATTACTGAGGATGATGTTATGGGTGATGAATTTTGGGAGGAAGCTATAGAAAGAGACGGAACAGGTATTGCCGATTTAACAGAGGCAATCGTGCAAGCAATCAAAGATAGCAATTTGATGGTTAGTTCTCTTAGAGAACCAGCAGAGGCAATAAAATTAATAAGTTACAAAGATATTGAATGAACAATAATATTGTTTGCATAGTAAATCATAACTATAATGACAACGCCATATTATTAAAAGAAAGGTTTCACAAATATATTTCTGATACAATTATAATAGATAGTAAAAGTGATATTGTCGAAGAAAGTTTTGAAATCAAACTAGAAAACGTAGGCTATTCTGGCTTATTTAATAAAGCAATTGAGCTTGGTTTGGAAAAAAATAAAGATGGAATTTTATTTATATGTTCTGACGTTTTTATAAAAAAGAATCATGTTGAAAAAATAGTAGATAAAATAAATTTTTTAGACCAAAAAGAGATAGGAGTTTATTGTCCATCATCTTGGGGACAATCACATGCTCATTGTAAAAAAAGACCTGGCGGAGGACTTAGAAATGTTGTTTTTGTAGAAGGTTTTATGTTTTACGCTTCTGTTGAAATTTTAAAACAAATGTATCCAGTAGATTTAAACATAAATAAACTTGGATATGGTCTTGATGCACACAAAGGAATGTTGTGTTTAAAAAATAATAAAAGATGTGTCATTGATGATGACATAGATGTTTACCACACTGAAGGAACAGGATATAGCACAAATGAAGCAACTTCGCAATTTGTGAATTATCTAAATAAAAATTTAGAATTAAAAAAGTTCTGGAGTGATTATGAAAAAAACAATTATAATAGTGATTTAATGTTGAAAAACTATAATAAATGAAGAAACTAAAAATTTTCCCACAAGGGACTTTTGTAAAAGATGTAGATTTTGAGTCTAAAAAGCAATATAATCTTTTTGTGGATTTTATTCCTCAGAAAGTAGAGCGTTCAGAAGTAAATGTTCTTGTTTTATGTGAGCCAGACATTATAAGTAATTTAATAAGATTTTTACCTCATTGTCATCAAATGTTTGATTTTATTTTGACTCACAATGAAAATGTTTTAAGTAAATATGAAAATGCAAGACTTTTTGTTTTCAATTCCGTTTGGGCTACAAATAAATCGTATGAACCTAAAAAATTTGGAATATCTACCATTGTTGGAAACAAAACTATAACCAAAAATCAAGTTTTAAGACAAGAGCTTTGGTTCAAGCAAGAACTTATCCCTAACAGAAAATTTTATGCAAGTTCTTTCGGAAGTCCAGATGATATTATGGGAAACGATATTATATTTGATAAAAAAGATGAACTATTCAATTACCAATTCCACATTGCAATAGAAAACTGCTCCATAGAAAATTATTTTACCGAAAAGATTCTTGATTGTTTTGTTTCAAAAACAGTTCCAATATATTGTGGTTGTAGTAATATTGGTGATTTCTTTAATGAAAATGGAATAATAAAGTTTGCCAACTTTAAAGAGTGCGTAGAAAAGTGTAAAAACATAACACAAGATACATATGCTGATATGCTTCCTTTTATAGAAGAAAACTATAATAAATCTTTAGAATATTTGGATTATCAAAAAAGATTAAAAAATCTATTAAAAGAAATAAGTGTTGAAATGTCTTTACTTTAATACTAAAAATGCTATCTTCGTAAGATGAAATTATTAATTACTGGTGGCGCTGGATTTATCGGAAGCAATTTGGTTGATGAACTTATAAAAAAAGGTCATCAGGTCATTGTTATAGATAATTTGTCTACTGGTAAAGTTGAAAACATAAATGAAAATGCTAAGTTTTTAAAAGAAGATTTGTTTACTATTTCCGTTGATGATTTAACCAAAATACTTACTGGAGTAGATTATGTTTTTCATTTGGCGGCTAAAGCTAGAGTTCAGCCATCAATATTAGAACCAATATCTTATAATGAAAATAATGTTGCTGCTACTCTAAATCTTCTTGAAGCAAGCAAAAAATCTGGTTCTGTAAAAAGAGTTATATTTAGCTCTTCTTCTTCTGTTTATGGACAAGGAGATGTTCCATTTAAAGAAGGAGCTGAGTTAAATCCAATGAGTCCATATGCCCTCCAAAAACAAATTGGAGAACAATATTGTAAATTATATAGTAAACTGTATAATCTTGACACTGTTTGTTTGAGATATTTCAGCGTTTACGGGAACAGACAGCCAACAACTGGCGGATATTGCACTGTTCTTGGAATATTTAAGGAATTAAAAAATAAAAACAAGATATTAACAATAACAAATGATGGAGAGCAAAAAAGAGATTTTACTCATGTATCTGATGTTGTGTCTGCAAACATAATGGCAATGGAATTTGAAGGAACGTTTAATGGAGATTTTTTTAATATTGGTTATGGAAAAAGCATTTCAATAAATGAAATAGCTTCTTATTTTGGGGGAGAAAAAAAATACATAGGAAATGTTATTGAACCAATAGAAACACTCGCTGATAATTCAAAAGCAAAAAAAGTGTTTGGATGGAGTCCTAAAATAGCAATTAATAAAGAATTAATTTTATCATTATGAAAAATGAAAATATAAAAATTGCTATAATAACTGCATTATCTGGAAACAGAGATAGATTATGTTCTCCAACTGTTATACATGAAAATGTAGATTATTTTGCTTTTGTTGATGAGATAAAAGAATCAATAGATACTTGGAAACAGATAAAAATGTTTCATTTTACAAATGATGATAAATTTTCAAACAGAAGAAATGCGAAAATATGCAAAATAATTCCAGAAATGTTCATACCTGGATATGATTATTATTTTTGGGTGGACGCAACTCATGATGTTGTTGTTAATCCTAAAACTATTATTGATAACTATCTACAGGATACCGACATTGCAGTTTTTAGACATAAACATAGAAATTGTGCATATGGAGAAGCGGCTGAAATAATAAGTCTAGGATATGACCACATAAATAACGTAACTAATCAAACTAAAGAATATAAAAAAATTGGTTTTCCTCAAGAGTTTGGTCTTTTTGAGTTACCAGTAATAGTTAGAAAAAGTTCTTTTGAAATGAGCACTTTTAATCTTATGTGGTGGGAACAGATATGCAAATATAGTTCGAGAGACCAAATAAGTTTTCCATTTTGTCTTTGGAAAACTGGAATAAAACCTTCTATTATGCCTGGTTTTGCAAATGGAGTAAATCCTGCAACAAACAAATTAGGATACAATGATTTAATACCACAAACAAGAGCCCATTTATAATATGTGTAGTTTTTTATTTACATCAAAAGATATTAAAGACCTTGAATATGTTAATTATTTTAATAGATTTAGAGGGCCAGATAAAACCAATTCTTTAATTAGAGATGGATATACTTTTGTTCACAATTTATTGAGTATTACTGGAGACTTTACCGTTCAGCCTTTTGAACAAGATAATATTGTTTGCGTATATAATGGAGAAATTTATAATTACAAAGAATTTGGTGATTATAAATCTGATGGCGAAACTTTGATTCCTTTGTATTTAGAGCACGGAGATGAGTTTACAAAATTGTTGGATGGTGAGTTTGCAATTTTATTAGTTGATTTCTCAAAAAACAAAATATTAATATCTACTGACGTTTTTTCTACAAAGCCTCTTTGGGTCTCTATAGAAAATGGACAAATTGGTGCTGCTTCATACGAATCAGCAGTGAAAAGACTAGGTTTTAAAGACGTAAAAAAGATAGAAGCAAACAAAACGATTATATTTGATTTGAAAACTCTGGAGCAAATTAAAACATCAACCGTGTATGATTTTGATATTCACCACCAGGAAAAACAAAATTTTGACGATTGGATTAAAGCTTTTGAAAATGCAATAAAAAAAAGAACAGAAAAATGCAGAGAAGGTATTTTTATAGGTTTAAGCAGTGGTTATGATAGTGGTGCTATATCTTGTGAGTTAAATAGACAAAACGTTCCTTACAAAGCCTATAGTGTAAGAGGGAAAGAAAATCAAGGAGTGTTGTTGGAAAGACACAAGATGTTTAACAAAAATTCTTCTGGAAATATATATGATTTTACTCAAGACAAATGGATTATTGCTCATAATTACATAATGAAAAACGTAGAAAATTTTATGTATAGAATATATTCTTCATCAAGTGACTATAATGAGTTTAATTTATCTCTACAAAACGATAATGGTTCGAATGGTTTGTCTTTTATTAGTGCTTTGGCGAAAACTGACAATTGCAAAATATATATTTCTGGTCAAGGAGCTGATGAAATTTTTTCTGATTATGGGTTTGGTGGAGTTAAAAAATATCCGCACAGTAATTTTGGAGGTCTATATCCAAAAGATTTAAGTAAGATATTTCCCTGGGCTTCTTTTTATGGAAGTTCTATGTTATCATATTTAGCAAAAGAAGAATATATATCTGGTGCTTACGGATTGGAAGGTAGGTATCCCTTTCTTGATAAACAGGTGGTTCAGGAGTTTTTGTGGCTTCATGTGAGTTTAAAAAATTCAAACTACAAGTCTGTCTTATATAATTACTTAAAAACTAGAAATTATCCGTTTTCTGAAAATGAAAAAATCGGATTTTAATAAAAATGAATACAAATAAAAGAAAAATATTTATTGATGGCGGCTCTCATTTGGGTGAGTCTGTGATTAAGTTTAGAGACTCACACGATAAAGAGAACAAATTCGAATGTTTTATGTTTGAACCAAACTTACTTCTTTTTAATAATTTTAAGGATAAAAATGAATTTAAAGATTGCAAAAAATTTAACGTAGGATTATCTTCTAAAAATGAAAGCGGAATAAAACTTTGGGGAGGAGATAACAAAAGACATGGATTGAATACTTGTGGAGCCACTATAAATGAATCTAAAAAACTATTCGACAAATACTCAGAAAAAGAATATAGTATTATTGATGTTATAAGTTTGTCTGAATTTATAAAAAAAGAGTTTAACAACCAAGAAGAAATAATTTTAAAACTAGATATAGAAGGTGCTGAATATGATGTTTTAGAAGATTGCATAAAAAGTGGAGAAATAAAAAAAATATCAAAAATTTTTTGTGAATTTCACTCTCAATGGCTGGACAATTCATATCTTCACAGAGAGATTAGTATTAAAAAAACATTACAAGAAATAAACATTCCCATAGAAGATTGGGATGCATTACAATAAAAATAACAACACATGATTTCAACAACTTTGCCGACTCAAGTATTGAGTAAACATTTAAATTCTTATTTTTTTGAAACTGGAACAGCCAATGGCTCCTGCGTAGCTTTAGCTTTATCTTGTGGTTTTGAAAAAGTTATAAGCATAGAAATAGATGCTGATAGACAGTTGAAAAACTGTAATATGTTTAAAAAAGAAATATCAGAAGGAAAAGTAGAATTATTAACGGGGGATAGTTTGTTAGTGATGAAAGATGTAATTGGCTCTATAAACAAGCCAACTACTTTTTGGCTAGATGCTCATGTTGATGAGGGGGTTTCTGGAATCAAAAAATGTCCGCTTTATGAAGAACTTGAAACTATATCAACAAACTTTATAAAAACTCACACCATAATGATTGATGATATATCTTATTTTGGAACAAAAAATCATTGGGGAGAAGAAATTTCTCTTGAAACTATAAAAAGAAAATTGTTAGATATAAATCCTAGTTATAAATTTTCTTTAGAAAACGGTAATATTCCTAATGACATTTTAGTGGCATACATAAATTAAAAATATGTTTAACAAAGTAACTGGAATAATACAAGTAGGAACAAGCACTGCACAAGAAGATGCTCAATTTAATATAATGAGTTCAAATAAAAAATTTGTATATATCGAGCCGATACCTTCTTGTTTTGCTGTTTTGGAGAAAAATTTTGGAATGAAAGAAAACTACAAACTTTTTAATTGTTGCTGTGGAGACTATGAAGGAGAAACGACAATGTATTTAAGTTCAAACAATTTTGAATCAAGTTCTATTCTAAAACCAGTTTTACATGTCTCAGAATTTGCTCATGTGTTGTTTAATAAAACAAATAAATTTCCAATAAAAAAATTGGATAATCTTGATATAAATTTTCCCGATTACAACATGTTGTGGATAGATGTTCAAGGATATGAAATGGAAGTTTTGAAAGGCGCTTCAGAGTGTTTAAAACATATGAAATATGTTTATGCTGAATGTAGTGCTGATACTTTTGAAATGTATGAAAATTGCTCTAAATATTCTGAAGTTATATCCTATCTAAAAGAAAAAGGTTTTGATTTTATTGGAACAAACGATAATTACAAAAATTTAATTTTTAATCTTATATTTGAAAATAAAAACTATGAGCAATAGGGTAATAAGTTATGCATCTGGTGGTCTTGGAAATGTTTTGTTACCACTTTGTTCTTCTATTCTTTTTTCAAAGAAAACAAATAAAGATATGCTTGTTTGTTGGGAGCCTACTTTTGCTTGTATGGCTACTTTTGAAGATTTATTTGAAAATGAAAATATTCATTTAATATCAAAAAAAGATTTATTAAAATTAAACGATGTTAAAATATATGGAAGTTTATCAGATATAAATTATGATTCTTTTTTGTTTAAAAATAATTCGTTTCAAGTTTTAACTTTGACAAATCAGGTTCTACCAGTAAATTTTTTAAATCCAGAAGATAAAAATCAAAACATTATTATTTATCATAACAACATTCTTCCGACTTTAAATAAAGGAGAGGTCATAAATGAGATAAAAAGTTTAAAATGGAAAAAAGATATTTTAGATAAAATAGAACATATCTCCTCGGAATTAAAAATAGATAATTCAGTTTTTGGAATAAGTGCCAGGGCAACAGATTTTAATAATAGTCTTGATTTATACACAAATGCTATAAAATCCCTTATAAAAGATAGTTCAACTAGATTTTTTATCTCCTCAGATTCAGTAGAATGGGAGGAAAAAATATGCAATATGTTCCCAGATAATTGTTTTAGAAGACAAAAATCTGCTTATGTAACAAAACAAAATGAAAATATAGACACTTGGAGCAACAATATTCTAAGAAGCTCAGATTCGGTCATAGAAGCAGTTATAGATGCTCATTTGCTATCTAAAACTGATTTTAAAGTATATAATGCTCATTCAAGTTATGCTCAACTTATCAATTATTTAAAATAAAAATGTATTATTCACAACATAAGCAAGACCAGTTTTTAAATGAAAACTTTTTTAAAAATAAAAGAGAAGGATTCTTTATTGACATAGGGGCTCATGATGGTGTTTCTATTAATAACACTCTATTTTTCGAAAAAGAATTAAATTGGAAGGGTTTTTGTTTTGAGCCAATCCCAGAAACTTTTAACAAATTAAAAAACAACAGAACCTGTGAATGTTTTAACTCAGCTGTCTCAGAAAATGATGGTGAAGATATTTTTTTGAAAATAAATGGATATGCTGAAATGCTTTCTGGAATAAAATCAGAATACAACAAACAACACTTAGACAGAATTGATTATGAGATAAAAGCTTTTGGAGGGTCTAAGGAAGAAATTAAGGTTAAATGCATTAATATAAACAACTTACTCTTAGAAAGAGGGATAAAAGAAGTTGATTATTGCTCTATAGACACCGAAGGAAATGAAATAAAAATATTGAAAACAATAGACTTCAGTAAAACAATTATACATTATTTATCTATTGAAAATAATAACAGTTCAAATGAAATAAAAAAATTCATGAAATCTAATGGGTATAAATTGGTGGAGGTTCTTGATTGTGATGAAATTTATGAAAAAATAAAATAAAACGTCATGAAAATACTTGCAACTGGCTCTGATGGTCTTCTTGGGAATTACTTAAAATCTTATCTTGGAAATGAGCACATATATCACACAAGAAAAGATGCTAATTTGCTTAACAAAAATGAAGTTAATATTTTTTTTAAATCAAACCCTGATTGTGACACAGTTATTCATTGTGCCGCAAAAGTTGGCGGAGTAAAAGCAAATATGAATAATAACAAAATATTTTTTGATGAAAATTATCAAATAAATAAAAATGTTTTGGAGGCGGCTTACAAAAATAATGTAAAAAATTTTGTATCAATTTTATCTACTTGCATTTTTCCAGACAAAGAAGTAACATACCCGCTTTCAGCTGACCAAATTGAAAACGGAAAACCACATTCTTCAAATTATGGATATGCCTATGCTAAGAGGTTGCTTGGATATGAAACTTCAATGTATAGAAAATTAACTGGAAACAATTGGATTTCTATTATTCCTTGCAACTTATATGGAAAACATGACCAATTTAACTTAGAAAACTCTCATTTAATTCCAGCTTTAATCCATAAAGCATACCTTGCAAAAAGAGATAATACAGACTTTATTGTTTGGGGAGACGGAAAACCATTAAGACAATTTTTATATGGTGCAGACCTGGCAAAAGCAGTAATGTGGGCTTTAGAGAATTGGAATAAAGAAACTCCATTTATGGCTGTAAATGAAAATGAATATTCTGTTGAAGAAATAGCTTTAATAATTGCCAGAGTTTTTGACATAGACAAGAAAAAGATTAAATTTGATACAGAAATGCCTTCTGGTCAATTTAGAAAACCAGCTGAAAGCGACATTCCTTCAAGTTTAAAATTTACACCAATAGAAAAAGGAATAGAAACAACAATTGACTGGTTTGTTAAAAATTATGATAAAGCAAGAAAATGAACAAAGACAGAATAGAATACGAAAAACATATGAAAGAGGTGGTTGATAAATTTGCTTCGATGAATAATAATGAAAAATTATATTTTGCCTGGATGAATGATTATTTGTCTCATACAGATGATAGAGTTTCTTTTTATCCTTATAATGAAAGAACTATGATTGACTTATCATTGTCTGGAGAATTAGAAAAAGAAAGTGTTTTAGCCCTTTTTAAAAAAGGTAATGATTTTGCTTTATCTTGGCTAAAAGAAAACACTATAACGTTTGAAGAATTTAAAAATAAGAATAAATAAAAAATATGGAAAAAAACATTGAAAAAGCAGTTGAAATAATTAAAATTGAAAGCGCAAACAAAATAAGAGAAATAATAGACAGCAAAGAAAATAATACATATAAATTGTTACACATAGAAGCAATATGTAAATCTGCCTGGGAACAAGAAAAACGTCTTGTTAGTCCATCACAATTAAATTGACATTAATCTTAGGCGCAAATGGAATATAGATAATTTTTGACTATTTATCTTAAAAATCATGAAAGGTAAAAAGCCATTATTAGAAAAACAATGTCCAGAATGTCAAAAAATATTCACACATACAGATACAAAAAGAAACAAGAATAGAAAATTTTGTTCTCATCATTGTTCTGTTGTAAATAACGGAAAAGCAAACAAAGGAAGAAAAATGTCTCCAGAATTTGTTGAAGCTTGCAAATTAAGAGTTGGCGATAAAAATCCATTTTTTGGAAAAACTCATTCTAAAAAAAGTATTGACCAGGCTCAGAAGAAACTACAAAAAATTTGTTTAAACAAAGTCAAACATTGTTCTTTATCTGAAAAAGAAAAAGAAATCTTGGATGGTTTAATGATTTCTGATGGATGCATGTCAAGCACAACAGCAATATCTGCCAGGTTTACTTGCGGATTTAAATACGAAAGCTTGCTCCATGAAATAAAAAGAGTTTTTTCAAGTTTTGAATTTGGAAACATAACTCAAGACAAAAAGACAAAATGTTTTCACATGAAAAGCAGAATGTATGCAGAATTTCTTGAAGAAAATAAAAGATGGTATGTTGATGGTAAAAAAATTATTCCAAAAGATTTTAGATTAACAGCCACATCTCTTTTTTGGTGGTTTATATCTGATGGATATTTAAATCATAATAATATTTATTTATGCACAGATTCTTTTTCTGATTCAGATTTAACTTTAGCTATAAATTTTTTTAAAAAAGAAAATTTTAATCCTAATATTACTTCACAAAAAAGACTTTCTTTTTCAAATTTGGAGTCAGAAAAATTAATTAATTGGATGTTAAAAGAAAATTGTCCACTTAATGATTATGTATACAAATTTAAACAATTTGCTTGACAAGTGACGCTTAATAGTTTTAATTTGTTGCATGGAAGGAAAAAGAAAAAAACGCGCTTTAATAACTGGAGCCAACGGACAATCAGCATCATACTTAGCAGAGTTTTTGCTTGATAAAGGATATGAAGTTCATGGAACAATTAGAAGAAATTCTGTCCCTGAATCACAAACTACCAGAATTGAAGAATTACATTCAAAAAATCTAATCAAACTACACTATGCAGACCTTACAGACCCAATTAGCATTGAATCTGTAATAAATGAGGTTCAGGCTGATGAAATATATCATTTAGCAGCTCAAAGCCACGTTCAGGTCTCGTTTGAATTGCCAAAATATACATTAGACACAAATGCTGGAGGAACTTTGTGTGTTTTGGAGGCGGTTAGAAAATTTTCTCCTCATTCAAAAATTTATCACGCAGCAACATCTGAGATGTTTGGGAATAATTTTGATGAAGACAAGTTTCAAAGAGAAACAACTCCAATGATTCCCGTTTCTCCTTATGGTTGTTCTAAATTGTATGCTCATAATCTTTGTCATAATTATAGAAATGCTTATGGAATGTTTATATGTTCTGGAATTTTGTTCAATCATGAATCTCCAAGAAGAGGAATAAATTTTGTTACAAATAAAGTTGTTCTTGAGGCAGTAAAAATTAAGAAAGGATTATCTGATAAGTTGGCTCTTGGAAATTTATACGCTTGTAGAGATTGGGGACATGCAAAAGATTATGTTGAAGGTATGTGGTTAATGCTACAACAAGACAAACCAGATGATTATGTTTTAGCTACTGGAGAAAGTCGCAGTGTTCAGGAATTAGTTGAATATGTTTTTGAAAAACTCGAACTGGATTATGAAAATTATATTTATACAGACCAAAAATATGAAAGACCAGAAGAGTTGTCATATCTTAGAGGAGATGCTTCAAAAGCAAAGCAAATTTTGGGTTGGGCTCCAAAATATACTTTTAAAAAAATGATTGATGAAATGATTGACTATTGGTTAATCAAATTATAATTACTATATTTGCCAAATATTTAAATTAAAAACTTACTCATGAAATTCAAAGAATTAACAGAGAACGACAAGTCATACATATCAAGTGTCTATTACGACAAAGAACTTTCCTGGGATGATAGAATGAAAAAACTTATGGCTTATTTAAATAAAAGTGAGCGAACTGTTAGAAAATGGTTGGTAAAATTAGGTCTTAAAGAGAAAGAAAATAAAGAGATAAATGTTTTAGAAATGGCAAAAACAAAGCAACATGATAAGGAGAAAAAATATTTTTTGATAACTTGGGCTCAGAATGCAACGCCAATAAATTTAAATTTTTTTAAAAACATAAAAAAATATTCAGAATTTTTAAATGGACAGATTTTAGTTATACCTGGCAGGTATCATAATCCTACAAGTATATTTACTGCGAAAGATGAAAGTCAGGAATGGTGGGATGAGAATGTTGTTCCTTATCTTTCTTTAAATAGACACAATTTAAACAAATCAATATCTGTATTATCAGATATAAAAATACAACCAACAGCATCTAATCCTTTGACATCTCTTGAATGTTTAACTTCCAATCAATCTTCTATTGTTGGACACCCAAGAGTTCATTTAAAATCCATGCCTGTTATGGACGCAAATAAGCCTAAAATAATAATGTCTACTGGTGGTTGCACAAAGCCAAATTTTACTGATAGCAAAAACGGAGCAATTTCTTCTTTTCATTATACATATGGTTTTATTGTAGTTGAAGTTGTTGACGATGAATTGTTCTATATAAGACAAGTAACAGCTATTGAAGATGGTTCTTTTTGTGATTTATGTTATAGCGTAAAAAACGAACAAGTCAGCAAAATAAAAAAGGTTTCAGCTTTGATAAAAGGAGATATTCACTATGGAAATCATGATGAAAAAGTTTTAGATAAATCTTTTGATAAATTAATACCAAAAATAAAACCAAAACAGGTTATTTTACACGATGTCTTTGATGGTTATTCTATAAACCATCATGAAGCGAATAACTTTATAAAACAATACCATAATGAAATTGATGGAACAAATTCTTTAAAAAAAGAAATAGACAATTTATTAAATTGGTTAAAAAGTAAAAAAAACTTAAATCTTGTTGTTGTTTTTTCTAATCATGATGATTTTTTGAATAGATTTATTATTAACTCAGATATTAGAAAAAATGTAAAAAATGCTTTAGAATATGTTGAATATGCCAAAGTTTTGTTGGAAAACAAAGCTCCTAATGGTTTAATAGCTTATATTATAAACAAAAATATTCCAGAGATTAAATGTCTTGGAAGAAATGATAGTTATAAAATAAAAGATTGGGAACTTGCTATTCATGGAATGGACGGATTTAATGGTTCTAAAGGTTCTATACAACAATACAGAAAATTAAACACTAAAACAATTTCTGCTCATGCTCATTCTATAGGAAGGTTTGATGGCGCTTTACAAGTCGGATGCAACACAAAATTAAGAATGGGTTATAACAATGGTGTATCAAGTTGGGTGCATTCTGATGTAATAGTTCATGAAAATGGAAAAACTCAACATATCATATATGCAGGGAAAGAAAAAGATTTTACAACTTTTTTTTAAATATTAATTCTAATTTTTTATTTATATTTTCATTATATTTTACTATAATAAGTTGAATATTATTTTTTTTACAATAATCTTTTTTAATTTTGTCTCTTTTTTTTATTTTTAAAAAACTTTTTTCTCCACCAAAATATTGAACTGGCTCATAATGTTGTTTTCCATTGTATTCTATACAAATATTAAAATTTTCTACATAAAAATCAAAAGGTAATTCTTTTATGTTTTTACAATCAGAAAATTTATGTTGTGAATGAAATAAAATTTTGTTTTTAATTAAAAAGTTTCTTATTTCTTTTTCGCCCCTAGATTCGGAGCAAGAAGGACACCCTTGTCCTTTTTTATGATTATTTGGGCTTTGTTTAAATTCTCCATGCAGAGGGCATTTTATTTTTATTGGACGATGAAAATTAACAAAATAAACCAAACTATAATCATAAAAACTATTATGTTTTTCGTTGAATTGTTTTATTAATTCTTCTTTTGTCGGTTGTTTACAACCACTACAATCTTGGCAATTTTTACCCTGTAAGTGATTATGTGGTGTCTGTTCAAAAATTCCATGTTTTTTACATATTATTTTTACTTTATTGTTTGAGTTTATATATTGAACCAAAGAATAATCATATTTGTTTCTATGTATTTTTTTAAATTTCTTTATTATTTCTTTATTGGTGATGTTTTTACCTGCGCATTTTGCACAACCTTTACCAGCTAAGTGATTACTTGCTATTTGCTCGAAATATCCATGTTTTGGACATTTTATTAATACACTTTTTTCACATCCAGAATATTTTGTTTTTTCATAACTATATTTTTTTTATGAACTTTTATGCTTTTTTTAATAAACTCATCCGTTGTTATTTTAAAACAATTTGGACATTTATATCCTTCTAAATGATACTTTGGCGTTTGTTCAAAAATTCCGTGTTCCTTACATATTATTTTTACTTTTGAATCGCATCTTTTATAATCAACTAAAGAATAGTCATACGTGTCAACATGTATTCTTTTTGCTTTTTTTACAAATTCTAACGTGTTGCTTGTTTTGTTTATAGAACTTTTTTCCGCAGCACATTTTTTACATCCGTTTCCAAAAACATGAGAGTCTGGTCTTTGTTCAAATTCTCCATGTATTTTACATATTATTTTTACTTTTTCTTTGCAATTAATAAAAAATACATTTTCATAAGAATATTTATATCCATGTTTTTTTATTGATTTTTCAATAAATTTACTTAAACCAGTTTTTTTATTTTTCATTTTTTTCTATGTAATCTATTATTAATTTTTCAACAAATTTTGATTTATTGATTGTTTTTTTTAAAGAAAATTCATCTAATTTTATTATTGTATTTGGCTCAAATGTGAAAGTTGCCTGAACTCTTTTTTCTTTTTTTTTCATATTTTTTTTTAATATAAATATGTAAAATAAATATTTTTAATTTATTTTCATTTTATACTTGACAAATGTTTCATATGCTGTTTATTAGCAGTATATGAAACATTTGACTATTACAATAAACGGAGTTCTCCGTAATTTAGAACAACAATTTGAAAACGTATACAGAAAATCTTTTATTAGAAACGAAAGTTTGGTTGGTATGGATGAAAATTTTGTTGCTGTTGAAGAAACACTCTCAGACGATGATTATGAAAAGATAAATCAAAAAATAGAAGAACAAATAACTCTTCCTATTGATACGCCTGATTTAATGAATCATTTTAAATTTAATTCAAAAGAAGATTTTGAAAAATTTTTATATGAAGAATATGCAATAGAAATATTCGCACGTTCAGATGCTTACCAAAAAGCGTTTAATTATATTTTTAAGATACAATGGTTTGGAGAACTAACTAAAAGTTTTGATTTAACTTTGGTGTCAGATGAAAAAAAACAAGCCGTATCTCCCACTTATCACTTTCTTGCAAAAAATGCTTGTAGAGCAAAAAACACAAAATTTGTTGATGATTTAAAAAGTGTTTGGGATTTTTCAGACATTGTCATCACAGACTCTCCAGAAGTTTTAGACGCAAAACCAAAAGGTAAAATTTCAATCAAAATAAATAAGTTATATAATCAATGGAATAAATCTGATTATGCTTTTGATGACCTTAAAACTTTGTCAGATAAAGATTTTTTAATAAATCTTTTTCCACAAGAACAAAAAACTTTACAATCTTAAATTAATATATAATTTTAAAAAACAAAAAATAAATAATGGAAACAGCAGAAGTTAAACAAGAAGATTTGACTCAGACAGCAGAAATTCAAACTGTTGCAGAGCAACCAAAAACACACAACGAAATAATTGACGAGGTAATTAATAAGGTTGCTTCAAAGAATTATAAGGTTTATTTTTATTGCCCACCTTTAAACATTCCAAGTGGCGGTATATATGTTTTGCTTAATTATGCAAAAACACTAAAAGAAGCTGGGTATGATGTTCACGTTATATATGAACCAAGAGAAGACAGAAAAGCTTCAATTGAAGCATCTCAAAAGCAACGTAAAGCAATTTCTATTTTTGAAAAATTTAATCCAATTTGGACTGAGGGTTTAGTAAAAGATTTGGAATTGAAACCTCTTGGAAATGGAGATATTAAATTTACAGATGGTTCAAGCACTAAGGCTGAAATGCTTTCTTTAAGCCCAGAAGATGTTTTGTTTATTCCAGAAGGATTTCCAAATATCATGGAACAAACAGGAAAGTTGCCTTGTAAGAAAATTATATTGTGCCAAAGTTGGTATTATATTTTAAATGGTCTTAAGGTTGGTCAAACATGGCAACAGTTTGGAATTAATGATGTAATATCTGTCTCAGATGGCATTACTGAATATCTAAATGCAATCATGCCAGGTTTAAAAATCAAAGAATTAAAGCAGTCAATTGATAGAGATATTTTTAAACAAGTTCCTCAAACTGATAAAAAACCAATTATTGCTTATAGCAAAGGCAGAAGTCATGAAGCGGTTATTAAGACTGTAAACATAATTAAGACTTTTTATTCATTTTTTCCTCATTACAGATGGGTTAGATTTGTAGAGTTAGAAAATCTTCAAAAAAGCGAATATGCTGACAGATTGTGCGAATGTGCTTTTGCTCTATATACCGATGAAATAGCTGGATTTGGAACACTTCCTTTGGAAGCTATGGCTACAGGAACTCATGTTGTCGGTTGGACTCCACTTGGAAGCAAGGAGTATATCAGTGAAAACAATGGATACTGGTGCACAAATGGAGATATTTTCAGATTAGCAGAATTAATGGGTCTTGCTTTAGATAATTATTTTGCTGGAAATATGGACGAAGAAATAATGACAGAAGCTTATGAAGCTACATTATCAAATTATACAACAGATAAAGAAAAACAAACAATTTTAAACCTTCAAAACGAATACGACAATGAAAGAATTAACGAATTTGCAAAGCTTAAACAATAAGAAGCTTCTTGTAATATTGCCTATAAACAAGGCTGTAGAAAAAACTATCAATCAAACAATTTATTTTTTGAGAGAACAAACATCTCCAATTGATTTGCTTTTGTTGGTATCAAAAAATTTATCTGAAACAGAGACAGAAATTTTAAAAACTGCCCTGGTTGAATCAAAAATCGAAATGCTTAAAAGCAATCCAGATGGAAGCACAGGAGTAGAAGTGATTTCGTCTAACAAAGATATTAATTATGTAATTGAACAAACAGATTCAGAAACTTTTCAACAAGTTTTCAATGAAGGCTTCAATTATGCAGTAACTAATAATTATGAGTGGTTTAGTCCAATCGAATATCTTGATGTAGTTGAAAAGAATTGGTATAAAAATTTCAATGATTATTCCTTAGTTAAGGAAGGTATTGATGCATATGTTCCAATAACAAAACAATCATCAAACGGCATATTTAGCGGATTTTTAAATGAGGCTTGTTGGGCTGAAGGGTTTGCAGAAGAAGCTGGATTATTTGATTTACAAATGCTTTTAAGAATGAATTGTGTTAATCTTACTGGAGCTGTTTTAAAAACAGAGTCAATTAAGACATATTCAGAAGAAAAAGATGGTGTTTATTTTCCAATAAAAGAAAGCTTTAAAATATCTTCAATTTATGAATTCTTTTTAAGATTTATTTATAACGACATTAAGATATTTACAATACCAAGAATAGGATATGAATATTCTGTTATTAATAATGCCAGTGTTTATGACAAGTTTTTATCAAAAGTCCCAACCAACTTGCTTCAAATATCTCCTGAAAATGGAGGAGTTACTCAACAAGAGTATCAATTTTGGATTCAAGCTGCCAAAAAAGAATATTTCTTCGATACAGATAGAAATATTGAATACAAAGAAACAGTTTAATGATTTAATTTTTTAATGAAAAAACTTAAAAAGCTTGAAGACTTACATTTTGAAACAGAAACAGATGAAAGAAAATACCTTTTAAAAAAGGTATTTGATGAATCTTGTAAAGAAGATGATGATTTTACACTCAATGATTTGAGGGAAATGTATATTGAAATACAAAGAACCCAGGATTTGAATGAAAAATATGAGAAAAATTCTATTTATTGGTCTGAAGAACAAGAAAAGGCGCTTGTTGATTATTTAAAGTCAACAAGTGACTACGAAAAGAATATAATTTTTGAAAAAAAACTTTACAAAGCTTTTAAGAAATTAGTTGAAAATATAATATTTACATACAAATTATATAGAACAGACATTGAAGCAGAAGATTTGCAAATTGATTGTTTGTCTTTCCTGGTAACAAAAATAGAAAAGTTTAATCCTCATTCTGGAACTCGTGCTTTTGCCTATTTTGGAACTATAGCCAAACATTATTTAATGGGCGAAAAGAAATCAATGTATAAACAAACTCTTAGTGTATATGACGTAAGCGATAGTCATAAAGAGATTGTAAAAAATGAAGATTATATATTTAATCCTAATGCTGAAAATCAACAAGATAAAAATATGACTGTATTTGAAAAAATAATACAGTCTCTTGATGAAGAATTAGAAAACCCTAAAATACCAGATTCAGATAAAAAAGTAGCTGAAGCTATTATTTATATTTTTACTAATCATGAAATGCTTGATGTTTACAATAGAAACCTGGTTTATCATTTATTAAAAGAAAGAACAGGTCTTCACGGAAAAGAAATAACATATTCTTTAGGTAGATTGAAAAAGTTTTACAAAGTTTTCAAAGAAGAATTTTTAAGAGAAAAAGATTAAAATTCAAATTTTTTTTCTTTGCTTATTTATGTTAAAAATATTTTATGGCAGAAATTGATAAAGAAAAAATTAATGAGCTTTTTGATAAATTCATTAAAAACGCTGAAGAAGAGCGAGATTTAGCTCTTGAAAGATATAGAAGACAAGATTTACAAGTTGAAAAACCTGAAGATTTTGTTTTACAAGGTAAAAATCTGGTAGACTTTTTAAAAACAGCTTCTCAAAGGTCTGACGCTATTCTTGATGCCATTAAAATCATGAGCGCAATAACTTATAAAGACAATTCTACATCGGTTCAAAGTAATTTAAGTCCTGATGAATTTAAAAAACAATTAAAGCAAGCTGTTGATGATGAATTGTTAAATGATAAATAACAACATATGCCATACATTCAACAAGCAGAATCCCAATTAACACAAGACCAATCTCAATTGTTAGGTAAGCTAAAGGCTTATTCTAATTATGGATTAAATATGCCAAAATTAGATTTATTTATTCCCAAAAATCAACAAATATCTTTGTTTGATTTTATTAAAAAAATATTTAATTCTATAGGAGGAGAAGCAATGTTTCAAAATTTATTGAAAACATTTATAACAAAACTTCTTGACAAAGGAAATAATCTTCTTGAAAAACAAATAGTAAAAGCTTTAGTTGGTTCTTTAGATAAACAAAATATTTCAATAAGCCCAGGCGTTTCAAATCAAAATTGGCTCACGCAAAACATTTTACCATTAATGAACATAGCAAAAGACCAAATATTAGCTTTAATTCTCGGATTTATATTTGGCCCACCTTCTTTAATGTCTGAATTGATAGATAAATTTAATTCAAAAAACAACATAGCAGCACAACCATCAGACCCAGATAAACTATTACAGATGGCTGTTTGTAGTCAATTAATGTATACTGTTTCAAATTTGCCAAATCAAGGTGTTGGAGATTTAGAATATCAAAAATTACAATTGACAAATCAATTAACAAGCGGAGGAATTGTTTTTGAAATTTCTTGTCAACAAGTAGTTATTCAAATGCCAAAAACTGTTCTTGGCTCAATAGTTCCCGTAGCAACTTCTATTCCTGGAACCAGCCAATCGTCTTTTAATGCTGCAAATTCAATAAGCAGCCTGGATAATTGGATTCAAACAGAAATAGCAAGGCAAAATATACCAGAAAACAAATCAAGCGCAAGCAAATCATTTTTTGAAGATTTTATAGAAAAAATATTAAATTTAATAACAACAGCAGTAATGCAACAATTAGACCCAGTTGTAGATTTAATTTATCAATTTGGTAATCCAGTTAAAATTGTTACCGATAAATTATTAGGAACTCAAACTTCTACTTCTGTTACTAAAGAAGAATTGAAATCTTCAACATTTGGCTCTCCTTGTGATATTTATTCTTTAGGGTTGCAATCTATGCAAGGTGACGCAAATGCGTCTTCTAAAAAAGACCAGTTATCAGCTTTTATGTCTATTTTATTAAACGCAGTTCTTGGTATATTGCTTGCAATTTTGTTAAGCGAATTAATTAAGCAGGTTAAAAATTTATTAAAAAGAATTCTTGCAAAAAAAGCGGCAGATTTAGCTCAAAGATTAATTAAAAAAAGAATTCAACAATTTGAAGATTTTACAGGAAACATAAGCGCAGAAGCAGCCAGGGCTGCAAAGTTAGCAAGAGCTCTGGCAGAATTACAACCTATATTACAACTTTTAAAATAATTAACATGAGCATTATACAAACAGACGTAGCATTTCAAAAGTCAGATGAACTTGCATATTTTTTAAGTGCTTTATTCGACTCAAATAAAATAAAAATACCAATTCCAGACCCTTTTACTATTATAATGAGTAAAATAAGAACTGGAATGGATTCTTCGGCAACATCAGCTTCTGTTAAATCAAGATTTAATGAAATAGGAATTCCAGAAGGAACACTAGATAATGGTCAACCAAATGTAATGGAAGGTTTTTCTGATATTATGTGTGAAGAAATCATTACTTCAATTCAAGATGATATGAGAATTGATGTTGCAGTAAGCCCTGGAGCAATAATTATGCAAGGAGCAAATGCTGCTGGTCCAGTTGTTTCAACAAATGCATCGCCTTCTATACCAGAAGGTTTAAGTGGTTTAGCAAGTTAAAAAGATATATGGATTATAAAGAAAAAAGTAATAATGATTTAATAAAAATATTAAATGACCTTTCAGATGAAAGCGTAAAATTAAAGTCGGATGTTGAAAAGATTTTATTGGTAATAGAAGATATAGAAGTTAGATATAATTATATACAAGAGTTAATAAAAAGCAGATTAAAAAAGTAAATAAATGGCAAAAAACCCTTTCACATCACAATTAGAGTCTAATCTTAGTTCGATGGGACAACATAAAGTGTCAAGTAAATCGCCTGACGCTGGTGGTGGAAGCACGAGGATTATATATCCAGGTAAAGTAATTTCTACAGATGAAAGCAACGGAATGAGAAGAATAGTTGCCAGAATAATTCAACTTGGAGATGATGGCTTAGAAAATCCAGGAAAAGATAAAAATTTAACAGATTCAGATTTGGTAACATGCATTCCTTTGTTGCCATCTCATTTTAATGTAATGCCTATTCCAGGAGAAATGGTTATTTTATTTCTTGAAAACTTTGGCGAAGGAAGCACTAATGCAATGAGGTATTATATTGGTCCAATTCGTTCTACTTTTTATAATTTTGATTATGAAGATTATGTTGGAGCAAACAAAATAAGAAATCCAAAATTAACGAACATATCAATACCAATAGGCTCATTGGATTTGGTTCCTGGAAATAATGATGTTGCAATTCAAGGAAAAAAAGCTTCAGATATAATACTATCTTCTTCAAGAGTTAGAATAAATGTGGCTAAGTTCCAGTCTGACACTTTAAATCCAAATAAAGAAACTTTCGGTCAAATAGAATTAATTCAAAATCAAGACATTAAAGCTTATATAAATCAAAACAGAATAACTGGCACTCCCATTCCAAATCCAACACCTCCAGCCGAACAGTTTACTCAAATTAATATAAGAGGAAATAATATTAATTTGATTGCAGCCAAAGGCTCTAACAAAACAATAGACCAAAATGGCAGCGAAAATATATTTACAATACAAGACACAAAAGCTTCTTCAACAAAGGTAAAATATGATTTAGAAGTTATAAATAACCCATATATATTTAAATTAGGTCAAGAGTCAGAATCTTTGCATCCACTTGTTTTTGGAGATAATCTTGTTCAACTTTTATCAAAAATAATTATAAGATTAGAAACACATATTCATACACCTCAAAATCCCGCAATACCAGACTCAGCTGGCTTACAGGCAGACTTACTTCAATATACTATTGACTCAAATGGCAATATAAATAAACTTGCAGAATTAATTTCTCAATTAGTTAGAACAAATTAAGCATTATATACTGTATTAACAGTTATGTCTTGGTTTGGAAAGCGAAGTTCAAGTATAGTATTTGGACCAGATAAAATTTCATTATTTATTGGAATCATCTCTGTATATGTTAAATTGCTTCCAACAGTTGTTATTGACTGACCAGCAGCTTGACTACTTCTTATGTTTGAATAAGCACCACCAGTTATATTAGTTATTGTAACATCAATAACATTCAACACTCCAGGCAAATTCATTATTATATCTGTAATTTCTGCTATATAAAGTTTTTCGTTCATTTGCCATAAATTTATGTTAAAATAATTTTGTAAAGCAGTTATAATATTTGCCCTAACCTCAGAAGCATTATAAGAATAGCTTATTAAAACACTTGCATTTATTCCAAAATTAATCACATATCCGTCATTTATTTCAACATAATCATTTATCATTCTATATGGAACAAGATATTCAGCTAAATTGTTTTTTAAAATGTTTGTAGAATTTAAAGCTATTTGACCTTGAGAATTTAAAGCTAAAATATACATTATAATTTTATTATCATCAACTTCTCCATGTATTCTGAATGGTCTACCAAATTGTCCAGGGATTTGATACGCTCTCGCAATATAATCATCTAAAGTAACACACCTGTCTTGAGATGCATAATTGGCAGCGATATATTGTTTTAACTCTTCAACTGTTAAAGGGTCTGTTCCACCTAATGCTGGTAAAATATTTTGTGCCGTAAAAGTAGTTTGTATTTGATTGATATAAGTAGGGTCAGAACCAACAACATTTAAATTAACATTTGCAACCTGCGAAAGAGTGTTTGTTCCAACATTTGAACTGCTTCCTCCTCCTACTCTATATTTAACATATAAAGTAGAATTTGCTGGAAGTTTATAACCAAGTGCTGTGTTATTGAAAAAATCTGTAACAATAGTTGGATAATCCTGCCCTAATCTGATTGAGTTTAAATAAGTCTGATAAGCGTTATTATTAAAGTCTCCACCGCCAAATGTTAAATTACAGCTTCCATCTGGATTGAAATCTTTTGTAAATCTTTTTGGAACTGTAATGTATTGACCTTCTTTTATTCCATTTAAACTTGGAGCAGATGTCGGTAAAAAAACCTTATCTTCAGCCAAATATTCTACTTCATAATACTGTAAATTTGGGTCGTTAAAATTAGCAAATGTAGGGTTTCCAACCACACCAGTTCCAGGCATAGCTATTACAGATGTAATATCCAATACATTAGTATCTGGCAATGTTAATTGATAGAAAGCTGAAGAAGCTATGTCGTTTGTTATAGGTAAAGAATAGATTTTTGTAGAACCAGCATTTATTTTTTCAAGCTTGGTAATTGTATAATTTATTATGTTTTGATTGTTATCATAATTTGGAGTTATAGTTCTGTTTGGTATGCCATCGTCAGAAAAATCAGAAGAAAAATCTATTTGAAACAATGTTTCAAAAACCTGACCACCACCATTCACCTGCATTCCAGGTTGAACTAAAGGTAAATAATTTGGGTCAGGTCCATTTCCAGAAACTGGAACATTTACTGAAATTTGAGCCAGAGTTAAAGATGCATTATTTCCTTGAGGTTTAAAACCAAGAGTTTTTGCAAGTCTAAAAGCTCCTTCTATTTCATCTACTCCATCAATAAATAGTTGATTAAATCTCTTGTCTACATAATAATTTAAAATGTCAGTCGTGTATGCCAACAAATCTACTAAAGCCATTCCCGCACTTACAACGTTGAAATCTTGCCAATTGTCGGGGTAATATAGTTTTAAAAGCGATTGTAATTCAGCATTTATTGAATTAAAATCACGATTAGTGTAAGAGGGTGTCGAAATAATCTGTGTGCTCATTAGTTGTTTTTTTATAAATAGTTATTTTAAATTTTCTACATAATTTTTTATTTCTTCCTTGGAAAATAAAATAACTATATCATCCCCCTTATCTCTTACTGCTTGCCATTTAGTTTCGTTCTCCAGTTCAAGTTCTTTGTCTTTTCCATTTTTATTATATGTCCAACTAGATTTAATTTCAATTATTTTTTCTTTGAAAATAAAATCAGAATGATAAACATGCTGTTCTTTATTTAAAATATAATTATAAGATTTCCCATTAGTTAATTCATTGATAAAACCATGTTTATCCATTAATTCAACAAAATATAATTCAAAACTTCCTTGAGTGTAAATATTTGTATTTTTATATTGAACAATTTTAAATGAAGATTTTTGCATTTTTTTGAATATTTTTATACTTTGAGATGGATGTTCAACACCATGCCTAATTATCATTGTTTTTTTTGCTTGTTCTCTGTTATTAAAATTTTCATTGCCATATAGTTTTAATTTTGTTTTTTTACTCTGTTCTTTGTTATTATAATTTTCATCTCCATATTTTTTTAATTTTGTTTGATTGGTTTTGTTAATTAATTTTTCACTTTGTCCAGAGTATTCTACTCCATATTTTTCTAACATTGTTTTTTTACCTTGCTTTCTATTTGTGAAATTTTCATTTCCATATCTATCTATTTTAGTTTGTTTTGATTTTTCTTTTATTTTTGCATGCTGAAACGGGTGTTCAACACCAAAATTTTTAAAACAAGTTTTTTTAGCCTGTTCTCTATTATTATAAATTTCATTTCCATATTTTTCAAAATTTGTTTTTTTTGCTTTTTGTCTTGAACACTTTTTACAAAAATATAATTCTGTTAAATTTTTTGTTACAACTATGTAGTTACTAAAATCTAATTCTTTTTTATTATCACATATATCACATTTAACATTAATTTTAGTGTGACTTTTTTTTGTTAAATGTTCAATTTTAACAATTAATTTTTTACCATTAATTACATCGTATCCTAAATCACTATAACGCTTAATCATATTATGGCTTACACTTATCTCTACTTCTTTATCTAATATCATTTTGTGTTGTTTTTTTTGTTTCGTTATCATTAATTAAATCATTCATTTTGTTTTGAACGAATTTTGACATATTGATAGAGTTTTTATCGCATATTTCTCTAAATTTTTCAAATATGTTCTTGTCAACCGTAAAGGTTTTTGATATTTTTTTGCTTTCTTCCATAATTATTTATATTGTTTTATAGTAATAAATAGTTAAAAAAAATCATTTTTCATTTTTGTCAAGTTTATTTTTGAAAATCAGTGGAAACAAAATAATAAATTGAATATATATCAAGCAATGTCTGAAGCTATTAGAAGACAAAAAAAACAATAAAAAATGAAAATTACAAAAACAAGAGTAAACAATGGAAAAATTGTTTCAGTTTATTCAAAAGAAACTGGATGGATTAATAAATCCGTATATTCAAAAGAGTTTGGGTGGATTAACAATCCAATAATTACTGAAACAACCCTGGACAAATTGCCAACAGAAGAGGAATCTTATGCACAAAGTTATATTAGAAAATATAGACAGTATATAGAAAAAAAAGAAAATGGGTTTTTTGAAATATAATTTTTATATAATAAAACAAGTGGAGGCATGATGAAAATTATGCCTCTTTTTTAATTTGATTGTATGTTTCCTTCATTTATTGGGACGGAAATAACTAAAGTTTGATTTATATTATATATTGTTTTTGAAGTAAATAATATTTTAATCACCAAAATATTATCATCTTCCTCAGATAAATCCATTCTCACTTGCAATACATCTATTTGTGGTAAATATTTTTTTACTTGATTTTGAATGTCCTTTGTAAGATTTTGTTGAGTTATGTCGTCAATAGGCTCAAACAAATAATCAAATATCGGAGAGTATACTCCGCTTCTCATTACCCTGGCTCCTCTTTTTGTTGTCATCAAGCTTAATAAATCATCTGTCAATGCTTGTGATGTAACAGAATTTGTTCCAAAAACGCCTCCTTTATTTGAATTCTGAAAAGGTAACTGTATATTAATGCTCTTTTTTGCCATGTCTATAAATATTGTTTAAAAAAAATGATTGTAAAGAAATTTTGAGAAACTATTTAAATTAAAATATTATGTCAATTTTTCGTTTATATAGCACAAAATCCAACACAATTGCCAGCGGCAAGCCATATGAAAACTATAATAGCAGTTTTAATGAAATATGTAACTTATGGTATGGAGGAGGCTCAGATAGTATAATTGATTCATCTACAATGAATTCTATTAGCAGATTTCTTATTTATTTTGATTTAACGGAATTGATGGATAAATTTTCATCACAGCAAATCATGTCTGGAAATGTAACTTCTTATGTTTTGAAGATGAAAAATTGCCTTCCATCAGATGATTTACTTGAAACTGTAAAAAATAGTTATGTTCCACCGAAATTTGTTGCCAATAGTTTTGACTTAATATCTTTTCCAGTAAACAAATATTGGGACGGAGGTGTTGGATATGACTTGAACAATAACATTTATGTTGCAAAATCTAATGGTTCTGTATATGTAACAGGTTATAGTAACTGGAATTACGCAACAAGTCTTACGACATGGACAGAGTCAGGTGTTTATACTAATCCAACTGCATCAACTTCTTATTATGGAACTCAACATTTTGATGTTGGCGATGAAGATTTAGAAATTGATGTTACAAACATAGTTGAGCAATGGTTAAATGGAAGTTCTGAAAATAATGGTTTATGTGTTTGTTTTGCAAGACCATATGAGCTTATTTCTGGCGACACAAGGAATATAGCAAGTTTTTTTACACAACACACTAATACAGCTTATAAGCCGTTTTTAGAAGTAAATTACAATCAAACAATAGAAGATGACAGGTTTCAGTTTAATGTTCAAAATATTAATAGGCTTTTTTTATTTACATACAGTCAAAATCAGCCAATTAATTACTTTTCTGCTGGAACTGTTAATATACAAGACTATAATGGAAATATTCTTTCTTCTTATTCTCCAAATCAAATGCAAACTGGCGTTTATTATGTAGATGTTTATTTGCCTAATGCAAACCCAGGAGATATTCTTTATGATATTTGGAGCGGAGTCACTTTTAATCCAGGATATGATGTTCAGGATTTTAATCAACAATTTGTTGTTAAGCAAAATTTTTATAAAAATAACTTTAAAGGAGTTAATCAGTATTCTTTAAAAACTTATGGTTTGGAAAATAATACAATCATTGATTATGACGGAATAATTAGAATTTATGCAGAATCAAGCATAAACTTTACAAATAATAATGCATATGTTCCTTATGGATTACAATATAAATTAATCATGAACAACAAGGATGAGATAATACCTTGGACTGATGCTAATTTTACAAATATAGATAATACTCTTACTTATTTTTTTGATTTAGATACAAGTTGGTTAATAAATAATCAAACATATAGAATAAATTTTAAAATAAACGAATTAGGAACCAAAAAAGTGGTTGAAGAAAATATATATTTTAGGGTTTTAAAACAAAAATCTTTACAATAAGTTTATTTATATTTTTTTTGAACTATGATAAATAAGTATCAATTTTTTAATTCTGCCAATACATTAACGACTTTAGCAAATATTTTTATAAGCGGAGATGTAGGTCTTAATTTCAGTGCAGACACAAATGTTATTGATATTTATCAATCATTTGGACATTATGATTTTTCAGGAAAAATCTATGAGTTTTTTCCTTATGATGGAAATGTGTTTAGTAAAAGGAATTATAATGATAATAATTTTGTTTTAATTAGTTCTGCAAATACAATAACTGGATACACAATAATTCAAGGTTTATATCGTCAATATTCAAATGAAGAAAAAAACACATTTGCTAATAATCTTGCTTTAAAAATAAATAATCAAGACTCAAATTTAAAATTTGGTGTTATTTTTGAAGATGTTCCACAAGAAGACAATTATATTAACGTATCTCTTAAAAGAAGTTTTGGTTTAATAGAAACATTAACTATTAAAAACAATATACTTGGTCAATGGAATCAGCTTGATTCTCCTACTGGCGTTGTTTTCGGAACATTAATTGCAAATCAAAAAATAAATGATTCAAATGGAAATCCGATAAAAATACCATTAAGAAATGTTCCTATATTAATACATAACACACAAAATGATTTGGTTTCTACGATAGACCCAACTAATGATAACAGTAGAACTTCTGTTAATATGATTGATAATTCAAGAAGAGAATATTACACAAATGATTTTTCCTGGAATTTTGATAAATCCATTTTACCATCTTTAAGCACAAAAAATGTAACTGATGTTTATAAATA
>Ga0316217_10000395_pt1 | contig 62747 bp, 48 predicted proteins | sample 1anoAmetaG_FD_203633 | JGI IMG/M metagenome (GOLD analysis project Ga0316217, IMG submission 203633) | Freshwater microbial communities from Trout Bog Lake, Wisconsin, USA - 1anoA | ecosystem: Environmental > Aquatic > Freshwater > Lake > Hypolimnion/Profundal zone | place: USA: Wisconsin... | reverse complement strand
TTCAACAGATTTCGCAAACTGCTAGTCAGCTTCGAAAAAACCGAGGCCAGTTACATCGCGCTTCTCACGCTTGCTGCCGCGCTGATCTGTTGGAGACAGACCATTTCTATTTACGGATAAGTTCTTACAGTAAACAGCCGTCTCCGGCCACTTACTTACTCTAACAAAAAAACGGGATGAAGCCAAAGCTGCAACTGGGGCGGATGTTGCTTCAGATGCCCAGTTTCTTGACTTCGTCGTTGTAGTACTTGCGGTACAGAATCTCCCACTCCTGGGAGCCTTCAAGGATGATTTTGCGCTGGTTGGCGATCTTGAGCCGGGCCGCGGTGTCAATGCCCGCCTCCTGGGTGAGCAGGGCGGTAAGCGCCTTGCGGGCCTCCTGGCGGATGGTGTTGCGATCCTCCAGGAACCCTACTTCGTCAATCTCGGCCAGGGTGTCGGCCACGGTGTGGGCCAGCTTGTTGAGCTTGTCGGGGCTGATCCTCATAGCACCGCCTTGTACTTCTTGGCCAGCTCGGTTTTGACTTTCTTGAACATCTCGGCATACTGCGCGCCGGACTTGCGCATCTCCTCGGAATACGCTTCCAGAATCACGCGTACTTCCTCGTTGATGCGGTCTTCAAGAGATAGTTCCTCGGTCAAGCCCTCATTGACGCGCGCTTCGACCACCTTGATGTCGCTGGTGGTGATCATCTTGGCGTCGATGAGATGCTTGACGGTGCGGCGGGCCAGATACCCTATGTAATCGCGGGAAAAAATCATGGGCTAAGGCTCAGGATACCGCATCGCCCCGCCCGCTGTACACCGGCAGCCGTTCTGCGTGAGGAAACAGGCAGGGAAAGCGGTAAAAAAACGCAGGATCGTGTGCGCCGCGGCTCCGGTGCTCCTCAACCTTTGCCCGTGGAGGCCAGGGTCGGGGACTTGGGCGCGGAACTGTGTTTTACCCGCAGATTGTCGATCGCATATTCGATGTACCGCGGCTCGAAATGCGGGGCCTGGCCCATGAAACGGCAGGTGGCCACAACCTGGTCCACGATGAACCGCGGGTGATAGGCGGCCAGTTCCAGCTGCTTTTCTACCTGGATCTTGTGGACGATGAATGCAAACATCTCGCTGTCCAGCGTCAATCCCTGCCGTTCGCTCTCCTTAATGAAGATCTGCCGGTAGAGGTCAAGCGTGGGCGCCCCGACCTCGATTTTGTAGGGGAGGCGGCGCAGGAACGCGGGGTCCATCAGGTCTTCCGGCTCCAGGTTGGTAGAGAAGATGACCAGTTCGTCGAATGGGATGCTGAAGGTTTTTCCGGTATGCAACTGCAGGTAGTCCACCCGGCTCTCCAGGGGCACAATCCAGCGGTTCAGCAGGTTGGTGGGGCTTACCAACTGGCGTCCGAAGTCGTCGATGACGAAACAGCCGCCCAGGGCCTTCACATGCAGCGGCGCCTCGTAGAAGTGGCCGGTGGGGTCATAGCGCAGATCGAGCATATCCAGCGTCAGTTCGCCGCCGGCAAGAACAAAGGGCCGTTTGCAGGGAACCCAGCGCGTGTCGAACTCCTCCTGCCGCAGGAAGGAGAAGTTGTTCTCCTCGCTCATGGCGGTGGTGCTCAGCGGGAGATGAATGCTGGGGTCGTACATCCGGATGACCTGGCCCTCGATGGAGATGGCATGGGGCACATAGATCACGTCGCTGAATACATTGGCAAGGCGGGACGCAACCGAGGATTTTCCATTGCCCGGAGGACCGTAAAGGAGAATGGCCCGGCCGGAGTTCAACGCCGGCCCGCATTGCTCCACGATGCTGTCGTCGAAGGTAAGGTCGCCGAGCGACTTGCGGATGCGCTCGTAGGTGATCAGCTCGTTGGTCAGTTTTTGCAGGCTCACCTGGTTGGTGAAATCCTCAATGGTGACCGGCGCGGGCCCCACGTAGCGCAAGCGCTCCAGGGCATCGATAGTCCAGCGCTTGCCCTCGTCGGTGAGCGTATAGCTCAAGTCAACCAGGCTGCCGGTGTCGCGCGATCCCAGGGTGCGCAGCAGTTGCCGGTCCACGGCCATTTGAACCAGTACCAGCACAATGTGGTAAGGCAGCTTGATGGCGTCAATGAACTGGCGGTTGGTTTCCAGGCGGCCCGTGTAGATGAGCTTCATCAACAGGCTCAGCAGATCGTTCTCGTCCAGCCCGGTGGCCGCAATGTCCACGGGCTCGGCAGGAATGCGATGGATAAAGCTGTCGAGCACGCGGCGGCCGATGGCTCCAATGGCCACCAGGTTGTCGCCCATCCGGCCGCCATGCTCCGCCTGACGTGCCAGTGCCTTTGCGACATCCTCTTCAGTCACAAGCTTGACGCGGACCAGCAGATCCCCCAGGCGCATGCGTACGGTAATGGCGTCCTCCCGGTTACAGCTTTGCAGTTTGACCAAAACGATTAGCCGTTGCTCCCCGTGAGCGTACATCCGTGCGCTGCAGCAGGCCGGCGTAACTAGAGCAGTTCTCCAGTTTATGTAGCATGACTTGCCAGCCGATAGGCGGCTTTTTCTTAAGGAAAAAAGCCACTGAGCAGCACGGTTTCCCACTAAAGCAACTGAAGAACTGCTATTACCAGCTATTCTACGGCGTTTTCGGAAAGATAAAACTTATCTCGATTGATTAAGGAAATCAATACCTGAGTGCAGTGCCCCCGGGTGCGGCAATCGTGGTTCCGCTGTGACCGCTCCGCACCGTTTTGGAATTTTGAAGCGCATAAGGAACACCTTTTGGCACTAAACTCTAGGTGCGGTTTTCGCAGAAATGGAAGTCAGTGGCAACTTGGACGCCGGGCTGTGCCAACGCCTGAACTTGCCAGAAAACGAGACTTCAAAAGGACGGAACCATGTTCTCCCTGCTTCGTCTGACCCAGGCCTGCCTTCTGGCCTTTGCTCTTCCGCTCGCGGCGCAGCAACCTATGATCGACAAGATCGACCCGCCGAACTGGTTCGCCGCCCTGCCATCGCCCATGTTGCTGATTCATGGCTCCGGCCTTGCTCATGCAACTTTCTCCGGCGCTCGAATCACCCGTACCCAGACCTCGCCCAACGGCCACTGGGCAATGGCCTGGCTGGATACCCATGCCGCGCCCGCCGGTACGCTTCGCCTCACCGCACGTACAGCAGGCGGCAGCGCCGCCTTTGACTTCAGGCTCGCTCCCCGCCGCATTAGCACGGACGGCATCTCCGGCTTCTCTCCCGCCGACGTCATGCTCTGCATCATGCCGGACCGCTTCGCCGACGGCGACCCCGCAAACGATAACCTCCCGGGCTTCCCGCCTGCCGATCGCAAGCTGCCTCGCGCCTATCATGGAGGCGATCTCAAAGGCGTCCTCGATCACCTGGACTATATCCAGCAACTCGGCGTCACGGCCGTGTGGCTCACGCCCATCCTCGCCAATAATCCCGCCGGCCGGGACTACCACGGCTACGGCGCAACGGACATGTACTCCGTCGATCCCCGCCTCGGGACTCTGGCCGATTATCAGCGTCTCGCCGCAGAACTGCACCGCCGCCACATGAAGCTACTCTTTGACGACGTTCCCAACCACGTCGGCAATGCCCACCCCTGGGTTGCCGATCCGCCCTTGCCCGACTGGTTCCACGGCTCCGCGGCCCAGCATATTGAAGCCACCTACGACTTTGGCAAGATCACTGACCCGCACCTGCCCGCGAACGCCGCTCACTCTGAACTCGATGGCTGGTTCGCCAACTCGCTGCCAGACATGAATCAGCAGAACCCCGTCGTGGCCCAGTACGAACTGCAGAATATGATCTGGTGGATCGAGCAGAGTGGCCTCGATGCTCTCCGCATCGACACGTTTCCCTTCGTGCAACGGACCTTCTGGCAGAAATATCTTTCCACCCTCCAGACCCTCTACCCCCACCTGAACTCGGTCGGAGAGGTTTGCAACGAGGACCCGACCATCGATGCCTTCTTTGCCGGAGGACGCACCCTGGCCGGCGTCGATACCCACCTGACCACGCCCTTCGACTACCCTTACTTCTTCGCCCTCCGCGACGTTCTGGTGAATGGCAAGCCCTTCTCAACGCTGGAAAGCATCTTTCGCCAGGACTGGCTCTATCCTCACCCTGAGCTCCTGGTGCCGATCCTCGCCAATCACGACCAGCCTCGCTTCATGTCAGAGAAAGACGCCACCCCGGGGTTGCTCCGCCTCGCCACCGGAATCACCATGACCATCCGCGGCACACCTCAGCTCTACATAGGCGACGAAATCCTCATGCAAGGCGATGGAGACCCCGACAACCGCCGCGATTTCCCAGGCGGCTTTCCCGGCGATGCCGTAAACGCCTTTCTCCCCTCAGGCCGCACCCGGGACCAGGCAAGGCTTCACGATTTCACCGCCGCCCTGGGGCAGCTCCGCGCTCATTCTCCTGCCCTCAAGGGCGGATCGCAACAGGATCTTGTTGTTGCAAACGACACCTTCGCCTATGTGCGCATTCCTTCCTCCAAACCGTCTGCCGCGATTCCGATTTCCGCCTGCAGCGCTTCCGCCCATGGACAATCCATGCTCATTGCCGTCAACCGCGCCTCCCGCGCAAGCGCAATCAACGTCCCCGCGCAGGGGAACGTCCTTCAAGGCTGTTCAAAGCTGACTTTCATTTTTGGGGATAAGACTGAACCGGCTGGCTTCAACCTGGTTCTTCCGCCTTATGGCTTTGCGGTGTATCGAATCAACTAGGGCTTGTTCACACGATTGCTGCAATAGCTCCGGGAATCAATTATTCTCAGGCTCAGAATCTCTGTACCGCGGCGTTCATCCCCGGTGGGGACAGCTCTTGGTGTTCAGGCATGCCTCTCCCACGCGCAGCCGCTCCACAGGATGCCCGCCGACCAGGTGCTCTTCTACAATGGCCGCGGCATCCTCGGGCTGTACGTTGCCGTACCAGACGGCTTCGGGATAAACCACAACCATGGGCCCATGCTCGCACTGGTCCAGGCAACCGGACTTGTTGATGCGGACCTTGCCCGCCAGGCCGGCAGCCTTGGCAAGCTGTTGCAACTGCGTGTGCAGATCGCTCTTTCCATCCTGGGTGCAGGAGGGCCGCGGCGCATCGGCGGGACGGGAGTTACAGCAGACAAAAACGTGGTGTTCAAACGCTGGCAAGCGGAATTCCTCCTCGATGCGGATACTTCAAGACTATAGCCCCCCGGCTCCGGTCTTCATCCCCCGGGCCGCGAAGTTTTCACAATCGGTAACCAACCCCCCGGCTCCATCTGCGAAAATAGGTACTTGACTATGAGCACGGACAACTTACTCTCGCTGAAAGACGACATGGTGGCCTTTATTGAAGGCCACGGCCTGCACCGCGTCCCCGGATACGTCACCGAGGACATTCCCTCAGTTCTTTGGGAGGGCCAGGACAACCCTGACGCATGGAAAGACTTTGTGGAGATGGCCAAGCACGTGGGCGCTCCCTTTGTCACCTTCAGCGAGATGACGCTGGAGCGCGAAGAACTCGACGGCCTGATCGAGGAAGCCGGCGAAATGAACTTCCCCGATGAAGAGGCCACGGAACTGGTCGAGGCCCAATGGCTGCGCAAGTACGCCGGCAATCTGGGCTACATCCAGCTCGGCTTCGTCTACCAGGGAGTGGTCTTTCTGCATGAGACCACCACCGAGTGGTATGAGCGCTTCCAGACGCTGCTTGAAGACATTGAGAGCTTCCAGGACATTGTGATCGACGATGTCCACCATCACGACGAAGAAGACGAGTAAGCCCGGTGAGCCCGGAGGTTTCCATCGGCCCATCAAGCCCGGCCGGCGCGGCAGTCAGCCCGCCGGCGACTCCGAGCACACCGTCCCGTAACGCCCCACGCCAGCGCTGGGTTCTTGCCGAACCGCATCCTGCGGAAGCCGCAGCCCTGGCCACGGCAGCCCGCCTGCCCCTGGTGCTTGCCGAGTTGCTGGTGGCCCGCGGCATCACCCAGGCCAGTGAAGCGTACGCCTTCCTCAATCCTGAGCCGGAGCAATTACACGACCCCCTGCTGATGCTGGGCATGACCGCTGCCGTCGAGCGGCTGGAGCGCGCCATCGCCAACCGCGAGCCGGTGCTGCTTTACGGCGATTACGACGTGGACGGCACCACCGCCGTGGTGCTGCTGAAGACGGCCATCGAGATGCTGGGCGGCACAGCCCGCTTTCATGTTCCCCACCGGCTGCTGGAGGGCTACGGCCTGCAATCGAGCGTGCTGGAGGCGGCATACGCCGACGGCGCACGCCTGGTCATCACCGTGGACACCGGCATGAGGGCCTTTGCAGAAGCCGAAACCGCGCAGCGCCTGGGCCTGGACCTCATCATCACCGACCATCACCTGCTGCAGGCGGGAGATGCAGTCCCGGATGCGCTGGCGATTCTGAACCCCAACCAGCCCGGCTGCGCCTATCCTGAAAAATCGCTGTGCGGCGCGGCCATTGCCATGAAACTGGCCCAGGCCCTTCTGGAGCGGCGCGACCCGGTGCGCACCCGCGAAAAAACTCTGCCCAGTTTTCTCAAGATGGCCGCCATCGCCACCATCGCCGACGCCGTTCCTCTGCGCGGCGAAAATCGCGCCATCGCCGCTCTCGGACTGCGCGAGCTGCGCAAGCCGGTGGGCGCGGGCCTGCGAGCCCTGTTCTCCGTGGCCGCGCTTGACCCGGCAGCCAAACAGATCACCGGGTTCGATGTCGCCTTCCGCCTGGCCCCGCGCATCAACGCCGCCGGCCGCATGGACGTTGCCTCGGAGGTGATTGAACTTTTTTCCACCCGCAATGCGGCACGCGCAGCCGAGTTGGCCGGCAAGCTGGAGCGGCTGAACCACGAGCGCCGCGACACCGAGGCTGCCGCGCTCAGCGCGATTGAAACGCGCCTGGCCGGCGATGCAGAACTCGCCGCCGACCGCCTGCTTGTTGTCGATGGCGATGGCTGGCATCGCGGCGTGATCGGCATTCTCGCCTCGCGCGTGGTGGAGCGCACCGCACGGCCCTCCATCGTGGTCAGCGTGGAAGACGGCGTAGCCCACGGCTCAGGCCGTTCGGTCGAGGGCTTCCAACTGCTCAACGCCATCGAGAGCTGCGCCGATCTGTTCACACGCTTCGGCGGCCACGCCTTCGCCATCGGCTTTGCCATGCCTGCCGCATCGCTGCCGGAACTCAAACGCCGCCTGCGCCGCTACGCTGAGGAGCACCTGGCAGCGCGCGAGCCCGAGCATCTGCTCAAGATTCACGCCGAGCTGCCTCTGGACCGCATAACGCCGGTGCTGGCAGGCTGGCTGCGCAAACTGGAGCCCCTGGGTCACGGCAACCCCGAGCCGGTGTTTGTGGCCCGCAGCGCCAGGCTGGTGGCCGCGCCGCGCCTGATGAAGGAGCGCCACATCCGCCTGGAACTGGTGCAGGAACAGCCCGAAGGCGCAGCCCGGATTTCGCCTGTGCCCGCAGCCCTCTCCGGCAGCCGCAGCAGCGTAGTCCGCGCCGTCGGCTGGAACCTGGCTGCCCGCGCCGCAGCCTTGTCGCTGGTGCAGGGCAGCCTGATTGACCTTGCCTATCGCATCCGTGAAAACGACCATCCCGAGTATGGCGGGCTCGAAGTGGAAATCGTCGGCATCGAGCCGGCCGCACTCTAGAGCATTTTCGGAATACACGTAGACTTTTTGAGAGCGTAACAGGTGTCTTTTCTTAAGGAAAAAGACACTTAAGCGCATGGCTTCGGTCTACACCAATTCCGCAAATGCTATAGCCAGTCACCGTGTCCCAAACGCGGCAAGGCCCACGGTTGACCGTGGGCCTTGCTGTGTTGAGCAAGCGGATTGCCTGCCTGAATGATCTGCCTCTAGCGGTGTTCGGCGTTCGGTTTGGGCGCGGCGTGTTGCTGGGGCGCCGGGCGCGTTTGTGCCTGCGGTGCGGGCCGAGTTTGAACCTGGGGCGCTGGGCGAGTTTGAACCTGCGGCGCAGGCCGATACGGAGCCTGTTGCGCAGGACGCGCCGTCATGTTCCCCGTGTTCGACTTCGAAGCGTTGTAGTTGATGTTGCCGGAATTTGACTTCGAAGAGTTGTAGTTCACAGAACCGGCATTCCCTTTGCCCGAACCGCTGCCGCCCGAACCCGCGGTCCGCGTGTTCGCAGTCCAGTTGTCCATCCCGCTCTTGCTGCGAAGTCCCGCCGGGTTAGCGCTCGCGCTTGATGCCATCGGCCTTTGCACGGCCATCGTAGCCGGGTGGCCGCCATTGTTCCTGGCATAAAACGATCTGTCGGACATGGCCGCAGATTGGTGTGTGTGCTGGAACGATGTCGCGCCCACGTGCTGTTCGCGCTCGGCAAACCGCTCCTCGGGCGCCGGATCGTGGCGGATGCCGCCGGGCCCGCCGCTGAAGGCAACGTGGCTATCCCTGGCTACAAAGCTTCTGTCCACGCGGCCCCGGTCCATGAAGGTGGTATGCACATAGCGGTTATCCACGTGCATGACCGCAGTATTGTAGGCAAACCGGCTGCCGCGCCACTCGCCGCCGGCAAAGCCGATGCCGCCATAGCCGAAGCCGTAGTTCACGCCGCCGTAGTAGCCCACGTGACGGCCCCAGTAGCCCTCATGGAACACAAACAGGCCGCCGGACCAGCCCCAGTACCCGGGCGTCCACAGCGCGCCCTCATACGGTGCGGGCACCCATGCGCCGGGAACCCAGTAGTAGCCTTCCGGCCCGTAAGCCCAGTATCCGGGCGTCCACATCAGGCCTTCTTCCGGGCAAGGCGGCTGGTCATAAACCGGCAGCATGGGCGGAGCAAATCCCACGCTGATGAACACTCCTGCAAATGAAGACGCGGGGACGACAGAGAGAAGCAGCGCCAGCAAAAGCCAGCGCGCAGAACGGAACAGTCGCATGTGAATATCCTCCTGATTTCTCGTGCATGCGAGACCTGAATCGCAATTGCGCGGTCAGTCTACGTCATTAGGAACCCAACCCGCCAGAAGAAGTTGCATGGTGCGCGGCAACCGCTGCCAATGCCGCGCAGACCTGAATCCATTCATCCCGCCAGGAGCCGCATGATCGTACAAGGTTCGCTCGGCAGTCCCGGGACGCACAAAGGCCCACGGCGACCGTGGGCCTTTGTGCTTGAGAAACAGACCTTCGGGGCTACAGGCCCCTTGGCTTTGACTCCGCCTTGGGCGCGGGAGCCGCGTGTGGCGCTGGTGCTGGAGCCGCGCGCGGTGCTGGAGCTGCGTGTGGTGCCGGCGCAGGAGCAGCGCGTTGTACAGGAGCCGCATGTTGAGGAGGAGCAACACGCTCTGGGGGAGCGGCGCGTTGTACGGGTGCAGGCGCAGCATGTTGTGCTGGCGCCGGAGCCGCGCGTTGTACGGGTGCCGCATGTTGTGGGGGTGCTACACGCTCTGCAGGCGCAGCGCGCTGTACGGGTGCAGGCGCAGCATGTTGTACCGGCGCAGGAGCCGCATGTTGTGCTGGTGCCGCATGTTGTGGGGGAGTAACACGCGCTGGGGGCGCAGCGCGCTGTACGGGTGCAGGCGCAGCATGTTGCACTGGCGCAGGAGCTGCATGTTGTGGAGGAGCTACACGCGCTGCCGGAACCGCATTTTGCGCAGGCGCGGCGTGCGATTCGGCTTTCGGCGCAGTTCCAGCCCCTGCCTTTGGTGCAATCTTTGCTTCAGCTTTGGGAGCCGTCTTTGTCTCTGCCTTCGGCGCAGTCTTAACTTCAGCCTTCGGCGCAGTTCCAACTCCAGCCTTTGGCGCAGGCGTGGCTGCCATCTTCATCCCCGCGGGCGCAGCGTGCTTTTCTGCTGGTAAAGGCTTTGCTACAGCCAGTGTCTTCGGATGCCCGCCATTCACTTTGGCATACGAGGTCTTGTCGACCCGGGCCGCCGCCACATGCTGTGCCTGGAACCGGGTCGGAGCCACGTGCTGATCGTGCGCGGCAATCTGCTCTGACGCGGCGGCCTGGTGCTGCACGCCGTGGGGTCCGCCGTTGTAGGCAACGTGGTTGTTGTTGACGATCGTGTTGTTCACCACAATCGTCCGGTCAATGTAGGTGGTGTGGATGACAGTCTCATTCACACGCATCACCGCGGTGTTGTAGGCAAAAGAGCCGCCCCGCCACTCGCCGCCGGCAAAACCGATACCCTCATAGCCGCCGCCGTAGTTCACGCCGCCGTAGTAGCCGACATGGGGACCCCAGTAGCCCTCATGAAATCTGTACCGGCCATCGGACCAGGCCCAATAGTGGGGCGTCCAAAGCGCGCCCTCGTAGGGAGCCGGCACCCAGGCGCCGGGAACCCAGTAGTAATCCCCTTCACCCCAGGCCCAATAGCCGGGAACCCACATCAGGTCAGGCTCAGGGCATATGGGCTGTTCGTACACCGGTAACTCGGGTGGAGCAAAGTTAACGCTGATGATGAGTTGTGCGTGCGAAGATGCCGGGATCAATGTCACCAGCAGGGCAAGCAGGAGCAAACGCGCAGAGCAGAATGATCGCATAAGAAGAACCTCCTGGTTCTCTTGTGCCCGCTCCGCTGAAGGAATGTATTCATCCATACGGAGCGAGGGCTTGGGTACGTCGAAGCCAGACTACCCCGAGCCCTCGTCCTGTTCTGGTCAAAACAACACAGGCAGTTTTATCTGCTCCAGTTTTCTCCGCTACGCAAATCAGTAGCGGTAACTCAGCCCCGTTCCAATTACATGCCGCGCCTGCAGATTCACAGAGACCGGCGCATACGGACTGGCCGGTATGCCGGTCGGAACCAGCGTCGTCCCGATGTTCCCCGCCACCTGGCCTACGCCAATATCGAAGCTGAAGTGAGCATGCTCCCTTTGCGTAATGCGTATCGCATAGTCGAGCGTGGTGGGAATATGCGCCGGGCTGGGGGGAGAATACGTTGGGGGAGCAACCAGAATGCCGCTCAGGTTTTGTACCTGCTTCGGTTCCTGCATGAAGCCCGCCGAAGGCACGATCGCCGTCTTCCACGGACCCGGCAGCGGAATTCCCAACCCGCCAAACAAGCGCCCGCCGAACCGCGTCGCCTGACCGCCGATGCCCAGAATCTCGGCATTGGTGAACTTGTAGCCAATGGTCGCCAGGAAGGGCACCGGCGGCTTGAGCAAGGTCTTGGTCACCACCAAATACGCATCCCCGTTGCTGTAGGCTTTGGTTGCCGGGATGGGCACCGGGGTACACAATGCAGACTTAATGCAGTACGCGTCGTAGGATTCAACCGCCAACTGAGCGGCCGGGCTGGAAACGAATTTGTCGCTGGTGCGCACAATGCCGCCCACCGCCACGCCCGGCACCCACTTGCGGAACTCCCCATCCTGGATCGCCACGATCTTGCCGCTGAAGACATTCATGCCGGCGTAGTGCCACAGGCTGCTGAACAAGGCGCTGTTGCCTGTCATATGGACGTTGCGGCCATAGGCGATCTCGGCCCGGTTGCCAAATCCCTCGGCAATGCCGAAGGTGTGGATGTTGCCGATGACCGCGTTGGCGTTGAGGAAATGGTAGCCAACCGCCGGGTGGGAAAAGAAATGGCCCTTCTCCGAAGGGACGACGTAGGCGGTGGGCGTAATAAACCCGCCGGTGTACCCTTCGAGCGTCAGATTTTGCGCAGAGAGGCGGCTTGAAAACAAGAAGGCGGCTGCCAGGCAGACGCAAACAGCGAGTGGGCGTACGGGCCGAATATTCACAGTGATTCAACTCCAAAGGAGCGCAGTTGCCTGCCTCCGGATTATGTGGGAAATTAAACCCCTTGTAACACAATCGAAGTACGATCGTCTTGCTTATTTGTTCCGGTGATAAACTCAGCCCATGCCGCGCGGTTTGTTTATCACGTTCGAAGGTCTTGACGGTTCAGGCAAAACCACGCAAATCAAGCGTTTGGCAGCCTGGCTCAAAAAACGCGGCTTGCCGGCGGTGGTCACGCGTCAGCCCGGCGGAACCTCAACCGGCGACCGCATCCGCGCCCTCGTGCTCGACTCCCGCTCTACCGGCCTTGCGCCCATGACCGAAATGGCGCTCATGTTCGCCGACCGAGCCCAGGCGATTGCCGAGATCATACAACCAGCTCTCGACACAGGCAAGATCGTCCTTTGCGACCGCTTTACCGACTCGACGGAAGCCTACCAGGGCGGCGGCCGCGAACTCGGCTCCCAGGTTGTTCTTGACCTGCACCGGCTGATCTGCGGCAAGCTGCAGCCGGACCTTACTTTGCTGCTGCTGCCGCCGCTGGAAGCCGCAGTGGGACGAAATCTGGCCCGCGCCCGCAGCCGCAACCAGCGCACGGAAGAGCAAACCGGCAGCGACGAAGGCCGCTTTGAGGCCGAGCAGGACGCCTTTCACCACCGCGTCTGGGAAAAATACCGCGAGATCGCCGCCCGCGAACCCGCGCGCGTGGTCCTCATCGCCGGCGAACCGACGATTGAAGAAGTTCACGAACAGGTGGTCGCGGCCGTCTCTGCCCGGCTTTCAAATAGCGGCTCAGGCATCCTGATGCCAGACGCCCAGAGCACGGCGCAGTAGCACCATCTCTCCCAGGTGGTACGAGTTGTGGTCCGCCGCCACCAGCGCCTCGCGCAAAATGTTTTGCCCGTCTCCGTGCGGAATCTTCGCAAACAAGTCGGTGCGCTCGTCGGCCACCAGTTCGCACAGCCGCTTGAGATCCTCGCAATAAGTGTTCACGCTCTTGTCCCAGGCCTTCGCGTCTGGAGGAGCTTGCGTTGCCGGCCAGTAGCCAACCGGCCACTCCGGCGACTTGTGATCGGGATTCCGCGAGAACTCCAGAATGTCCCACAGGGCGATGCGCAGGTGCTCCAACACCTCCCAGGGTGAGTGCTCGGCGCCTTTGGGCCGCTTGCCCCGCGCCTCTGCGGGAAAGTCCTTTATGACCTTCTCGAAATGTATATGAGCGTTTCCGCCCTTGAGCAGTTCAACCAGTTGCTGCCTTAAAATCGCATCGTTTGGCACGGCTGTATCTCCCTTTCCGGGCCGTCGAGCCCGGCGCATCTCCATGCACAGATTCCCGCAGCCGGCCAAAGGATGCCGCAGTTTGCGCATCAACCCTGGATTTCGTCGCTGAATATGCTCTCGATGGTGGTCGCAAACAGGCGCAAAGGGCAGGCGATGGCGTTTGCCTTACCTTAGGGAAAGCAACGAACCTCCTGCGAGCGGCCAGCGAGCGTCTGGCCGCACCGCAGGTGCCAGGTGCATGTTCTAGACTCAATCCGTGGGCTTTCAGGAGTTTCTCGGCAACACGCAAACCGTTACGCACCTGCGCGAAGCCGTGCGCGCCGAGCGCTTTCCCCACTCGCTCATTCTGGCCGGGCCGCGCGGAGCAGGCAAGTACACCCTCGCCCTCATGCTGGCCAAGGCGGTCAACTGCCTGCATCCCACCGAGTCCGACGGCCTGCCCGACTTCTGCGGCGTCTGCTCCAACTGCACCCGCATCGCCGACTCCGCCAACCTGGAAGAGCGCGTGGCTGAGGCCGTCAGCGCCCGTGACGACCTGCGCGACACCGACAAGCGCGAAACCCGCATTCTCATCCAGACCCACCCGGACTTGCTGGTTGTTCCACCCGACCCGCCGCAGTTGCTCATCAAGCTCGGCCAGGTGCGGCAGGTGATTCACGTGGCGTACTACCGCCCGCCGGTCGAATCCAAACGCACGTTCACCATCTTTACTTCCTCGGCCTTCATGAAGGAGGCGGCCAACAGCCTGCTCAAGGTGCTGGAAGAGCCGCCGGAGCACACCTCGCTGATCCTGCTGACGGAGAACCCCCAGGAACTGCTGCCCACCATCCGCTCCCGCGCCGTTGTGCACCGCCTGGGCGCGCTCCCGGCCAGCGGCCTGGAATCCCTGCTGGCCCTGCGCCGCCCGGAACTCAAGCCGGCGGACCGCGCGCTGGCTGCCCGCCTGGCGGAAGGCGCCGTGGGCCGCGCGCTGACCATCGATCTGGGCGTTTACCTGGCCAGCCGTCAGGATGCGCTGGTGCTGCTCCGCACCGCCCTGCGCGAGCCTGACTACACGCTGCTCTTTCACGCCACAGAGAGTTACCGCGCCGGCGCCGACGGACAGGAAAAGACCATCAACCTGTTGCGCGCCCTGGGCAGCCTGATTGAAGACTTATTGCTGGTGGTAGCCGGAACGCCGCAACTGATTCGCAACCTGGACCTTACCGCCGAAATCGAGCGCATGGCCCAGGGCATGACGGTCGATTGGATCGACGGGGCCGCCCGCGCTCTCGTCCAGGTGGAACAGGGAATGCGCCGCAACCTGCTCCGCTCCCTCTCGCTGGACGCCATGGCCGTCAGCCTGGACCGCAACTGAAAAGCAACCTCTGCCGCCCCTCAGGCATCTCTTCGGTTACAAGCAATCCACAGCCATTTCCGGGAGTTGATTCGCTCAGAGGCTTTATCTGCCGCGCGAACCTGTATTCTTCAATTACCGCAACTGGACAAGTTTTATTTTTCGGTTTACGTTTCTCAATCTTCCCCTGAGAGGGCCGTTTTGCATGAGTAGTCCAGCCGTTCTTCCCGACGTCCAGGAGCAAGGCAGCCCCGAGCCCAACGGGCGGCAGACCCGCGCCAGAAGATCTTTGCCTGCCCCACAGTCCATCCATTTCCAGGCACGCACCGCGGAGCCTGAGGGCACATACCGCAATGCCGAGCTCTTCTACCTGCAAAAGCAGATCCAGTCGCAGACCCCCATGGTCATTGTGCTTGAGGACGGGGAGCACGTTGAAGGCTGCATCGAGTGGTACGACCGCAACACCATCAAGGTGCGCGGCCGCGTGAAGACCCTCATCTACAAGTCGGCAATCAAGTACATGTACAAGCTGAGCGACGCCGGGCAATAGCGTTTGCTACCTGGCCGTGTGGGAGGCCTTCCGCAGCCGGTCGCGGATGGCAGCGCCGATTCCCTCAGCCGGCGGCACAGGGCACAGAATCACGGTGCATGCTTGCGCATCCAGTTTCCGCAGCCCCGCATACAGTTTCCGCGCCATTTCGGCCGGCACGGCCCACCGCCCCCATGCGTACACCGCCGCAACCTGCGCCGGTGCGCTTACCTCCGCCGGCAGCATCACTCCCAGCCGTTCCCCGGGCCAGGCAAGCGCCGCCTCGGCCAGCCGCGCGCCCAATTCATTCAGCGGTGCCTCCACCAGCACCAGCCGCGCCTTGGGCGCATAGTGCCGCAGGCCCACCCCGGGTGACGGCATCGCCTCCCGTGGCTTGTCTGCAAGCTGCCCGCCGCCGCGGAAAACCTCGACCGCCCCGGCAGTTTCCCGGATCATCGCCGCCGTGACCGCGCCTGGCCGGTAAATCACCATCGGGCTTTGGCAGGGGTCCAGCACTGTGGACTCAACTCCATGCACGGCCGGCCCCGCGTCCACAATCGCATCGATCCGCCCGTCCAGATCTTCCAGCACGTGTGCGGCTGTCGTCGGGCTGGTGCGTCCAAAGGTATTCGCGCTGGGCGCGGCCACTGGAACGCCCGCCCGCCGGATCAGTTCCAGGGCCACCGGATGCGCCGGCATCCTTATCCCCACCAGCGGCCGCCCGGCCGTCACCACATCCGGCACAGCGGCCGAACGCGGCAGCAGCAGCGTGAGCGGCCCCGGCCAGAAGGCCTCCATCAGCCGGCGCGCCGCGTCAGGAATCTCACCCACCAGCCCATCCAGCATTTTCAACTCGGCTATGTGCACAATCACCGGATCCCATGCCGGACGCTGCTTGGCCTCAAAAATACGCCTTACCGCTTCCGCGTCCAGCGCATTCGCGCCCAGCCCGTACACGGTCTCCGTGGGCAGCGCCACCAGCCCCCCGGCGCGCAGAATCGCCGCCGCGCGGTCCAGCGCATCAATGGCCGCGGGTGTCTTCAGTTGAGTGGGGTCCACAATCAGGCGCAGCGTCTTCACTCTCTTATTGTCGCCCTTTGCCGGCAGGCGCGGCCACCCGTCCCCTTGACGCGCCGCAAATTCCTCGAATATTTGGCTTTATTCCCGGATTATTTGATTGCTGTTTCACTCGGAACGGCGCTACAGTGAAACCTCACGGGCGCCTTTTCCTTGCATTCCCCAGTCTTTCCAGGAAGAGTCGCAGCCCGCATTCCGTTCGCCTTGCCAACCGCCTTCCAGGAGATTGCATGAGTCCCGACCGGCCCTCCATCGATGAACGCCTCGCAGCCTACGAGCGTGCCAGCAAGCCTCCGGCCGCTCCCTCCACTGCGGCTTCTCCCGCCTACGGACCCGCGGGAGGCTCCGTGGTTGCCTACACCAGCCCTCCCCTCACCTGGAAGCAGATGGGCAAGTTTTTTCTCGGCGTGGCTCTTGGACTCATTGTCTCCATCGGCGGCTGACGCTTCCTGCGCGTGAGTCTCCAGATCGGCAAGCTCAAGAACCCGGACTCCGCCATCCGCGTGAAGGCGGCTTCGGAACTGGGCCGGTTCAAGAGCACCCGCGCCGTTGACCCGCTCATCGCCGCCCTCAACGACACCGATCCCGGCGTCCAGAGGGGCGCAGCCAAAGCCCTGGGCCAGATCGGCGACCAGCGCGCCCTGGAACCCCTGCACGCGGCCATGAAAGCCGCCAAGGAATACGACGAGGTGCAGACCGCATGCGCACAGGCCATGGGCAGCCTCGGGCCTTCCGCGCTCCAACCCCTGATGGCCGATTTCCGGGACAAGGATCTTGGCGCGGCAGCGGGAAGCGGCCTGGTGCAGTTGGGCGTGCCCGCCGTCGATTCCCTCATAGCCACGCTCAGCGATGCCGATCCCGGTCTTCGCGAGCAAGCCGCCGAGCTGCTGGGCGAAATCAAGGACCCTCGCGCCGTTCCGCCTCTCATCGCCACCCTGAAAGACAATACGCCGCCCGCTAAGGCGCCCGCCGAGCTGGACGCAAACGGAGTTCCACTGCCCCGTGCGTCTGAAGGCGCGTCGCTCCGGCAATACTCGGCCAAGGCACTGGGAGAAATCAAGGACTCCCGCGCAGACCAGCCGCTGATCGACGCTCTCAAGGACTCCGATGGCAATGTCCGCCTGGCTGCGGCCCGTGCCCTGGGAGAAATGGACGACACGCAGTCTGTCACTTTCCTGCTCTCCGCCTTGAGCGGCCACAATACTGAAGTCATCGCCGGCGCCTTCAGGTTTTTCATCCAGCGCGGCGTGCCTGGCTCTGAAGACGCACTGATTGAGGCGCTCAACAAGTCCGGCGATCAGTACATGGCCGAGGACATGATCAACAGCGGCAACGCCAAACTGCACGACGCCGCCAGCGACTGGGCCTCCGCGCACAACTTTGAGATCACCTACATGCCCGGCGGGGGCAGCACTCCATGGGGCGGCAGGAAGTAAACGCAACCGGCAGGCCGTGTGAGCCGGCCCTCTCCTTCAAGCCCGCATATCCTCAACCCGGCCGTATCCCCGCCGGCTGCCGTATACTCGCTCTTTACGATGGCCATCGAGACTGAAATCAAATTTTGCGTCGACGACCTGGCCGGCCTCAGCCAACGCCTTGAAGCCGCTGGGTTCACCCTGCTCACGCCGCGCTCCTTTGAGTCCAACGTCCTCTATGACACGCCGGACCGCCAGATGCGCGCCCGCACGGAAATCCTGCGCATCCGCAGCTACGCCGGCCGCTGGACCGTCACCCACAAGCGCCTGCCCGACGCCGGTCCCGGCGAAGACACCCACAAGCACCGCATTGAAACCGAGACCGAAGTCTCTGACGGCGACGCGCTGGCTACCGTCTTTCTCTCCATTGGCCTGGTCGCCGCATTCCGCTATGAAAAATGGCGTACCGAGTGGCAGGACGGCGAGGGCCACTGCGTGGTGGACGAGACCCCCATCGGCAACTACGCTGAGCTCGAAGGCTCCGCCGCATGGATCGACCGCGCCGCCGCCCGGCTCGGCATTGGCCCCGCGCAGTACATCACCCTCAGCTACGGACGCCTCTTCGACATTTGGCGCCAGCAGCACAACTCCGCTGCTGAAGACCTCACTTTTGCCGCCGTTGCCCCGGCAGCTCAGGCGCAGTAGGGCAGACCCGTTCCCGGGCTGCAGCCATGCGGTTTTCATTCCTTACGTAACCAGATTCTAATAATTCACTCACGTAGTTCCTCTTGTGGTCGATAACTCCAATGAGCAGTTATTAACCTTCAGGAGGAGCAATGGACAGCATTCAATGGGGTGGGCGTAGCCGCAGTCTGCGGCACTTGGGAATCAGGCTGATGCAGGCAACCGTTCTGGCGCTGGTCGTGGCCATGGTGTCGCCGGCCAGGGCGGCAGACGATCGCGCCATCAAATCGCGGGTTGCACCCGTCTACCCGGAGATCGCCAAGCGCATGAAGATCAGCGGCGCCGTCAAGGTGGAGGCCACTGTCGATCCCGACGGAAAGGTAACGGAGGCAAAGGCCGTCAGCGGCAATCGCATGTTGTCGCCGGCCGCCGAGGACGCGGTGCGCAGATGGAAATTTGTGCCCGGTTCCGGCGAGGCCATGGTGAACGTTGAAGTCAATTTCACTCTCGGTCAGTAGTGCCGTGCAGCGGGAGCGGTAGGGGTGCGGCGCGAGATTCGACTTACCCCGGCGACAGGTTCTGGTCGCCGGGGTAGTGTCCGTGGTCCCCGGCGCGCAGAGTCCACATTCGGCGATTCTTGTTCAACGGGGTGAAAGGCCAGACCTTTGCCGCCAGACGGGGAACCCGGCCCGTCCGTTTCGCTTTGGACCTCTCCAGCCGCTGCGCGTGCTTCCTGCCATGCCGGGATTTGCCAGTCATGTGAGCCAGGTGTTTAATACGAAGGGGCTCGGATGAGATGTCCGCCTCAGGATAGAATTCATATTGTTGCAGGCAACTGGGAGCAGCAAGTATCCCATGTCAGACATTCCACAGATTTCCGAAACCCCCGGCGCCGGCGTCATCTCCATAGGGCTCATCGGCCCGGATGAGAAGCGCCGCGCTGCAGTCGCCAGCGCTCTGGCCGGATTTCCGGGTGTGGCTATCACGGAATTTGCTTCTTTTCCGCCCGACCTCGACGATCTGCCCCGGATGCTGAAACAGCATTTCGACGTCATCTTTGTCGATCTGGACAGCGACCCCGATTACGCGTTCGATGTGGTGGAGTGCATCTGCGCCTATGGCACCACGTCCGTTATGGTCTATTCGGCGCAGTCTGACCTGAAGCTGGCCATTCGCTTCATGCGCGCCGGAGCCCGCGAGTTCCTCACTCTGCCCATTGGGCGCGCCGACATTGCCGGCGCACTGGCTCGCGCCTCGGTGCGCGGTCCGGGCAATCATCCAGCCAGAAAAACAGCCAGGAAGCTGTTCGTGTTTCTCGGCGCCAAAGGCGGCTGCGGCGTTACCACCATCGCCTCCAACTTTGCCGTGGCACTGGCCCAGGAGTCTGGCCAGGGAACCCTGTTGATAGACCTCGGTGTCCCCCTTGGAGACGCCGCCATCAACCTCGGCATGGTCGCCGAGTACTCCACAAACAATGCGCTGCAGGATGCCAACCGGCTCGATTCCAATTTTCTGTCCTCTTTGCTCGCCAAACATAGCTCGGGGCTCTTCGTCCTCGCGGCGCCGGGCGATTTCCCCAGGAGCGAGCCCCCCGTGGCCGCCATTGACAAACTGCTGACCGTGGCCCGCCTGAGCTTCGATTACGTGGTGGTCGATGCCGGTTCCAGGCTTGACTTGAGGAATACGGTGCTCTTTGAAGAACCCGCCATCGTCTACCTGGTCACCCAGGTCGGCGTCTCCGAGCTCCGCAATTCCAATCGCATGATCTCAAAGTTCTTCGCCGGCCGGGGCCGCAGTCTCCAGATCGTCATCAACCGTTACATGCCCCACGCCCTGCTCTTCGATGAGCAGCATATCGCCAAGGCGCTTACCCATCCCGCCCAGTGGCGGATTCCCGACGATTACGCCTCGGCGCGGCGCACCCAGAACACCGCCTCTCCGCTGGCGCTGGAAGACTCGCCCATCTCGACCGTGATCCGCAAGATGGCCAGAACCGCCTGCGGCCTGCCCGCCGAGAAAGAAAAGAAAGGCGGCCTGGGCGTGTTCTTTAAGGATGTCTGGCCTTTTTCAAAAGCCATGCATGAAACCACCGAACCCTGAGAAGGCCTGAATAGCCTGCAATCTCGGTTTGCAGGTGAGCCTGCGTGCGATCTGAACCCCGGTTCAAGCCAATCCTCGAATGGCGTGCAAATTGGTTTTTCGCATTCAGCTCTCAGCGGCTGGTGCGCGTACAATTGCGCCAACGATCTTCCAGAGAGCTGCAATGCTGCGAATACGCAAGCCTGCCTTCATTGTCGTTTGCCTCGGCGTGATCTTCCTCGGGCTATCCTCTTGGCTCGTCGCCTCAAAAGTTATCGCCGCGAATTCAGAGCGCAGCTATGATCATCAAGCCGCGCCAGGGTTCCTATTTGAGCAGCGGCCATTTCTATTCCAATGTGCAGACCGACCGCAGCCCTTGCCGCCGGGAGAGCACTCCTGGTTCGGTTCGTCCAATACGGCGCCCTATGCACGGACAAGGGTCGAGACTCTGAACCTTCCGCTCATTGAGGTTCCGGCGCTCACCATAGCGTCTGAGCCGACGAGCTTTCTCCGCATCGCCGGAGCCAGTCAAGACGTTTGGGAACTGCAGTTCTGCGCTATTGGAGAAGGCGACAGCGAGCCGGAAGCTCGCCAATTTCTCGATCAGGTTTCGATAAACCGAACCGGCAGCCTGATTAGCCTCAACGCCCCACATCCCGGAAGAACCGGCAGCCGTGGTGATCTGCTTGCACATGTCCCCCAGGACGCGCCGCTGACGCTCCATGTAGTCGGCCCAGTCGAACTGCGGAACATGAGCGGCCCGGTGCGGATCTCCGCCGTGGGTGGACGCGCAACCATTCTAAACACCACAGGCACAGTCAATGCCGAGGGAGAGGTCGTCGATTTCGCCGGCACGCGCGGGCATGTGATGCTCACCTCTTACTCGGAGATCGATTTGAAACTAACTGGCCCCAGGTTCCTGGGTAACCTCTCCGCCTATGCGCAACGCGAGGTGCGGGTCCTCGTCCCCCACGGATTTGAATCGCCGATCGAGGTCATGGTGAATAGTAAAAAGGATCTTGTCTGCCGGGCGGACTTCTGTTCCGGGATGAAAGAGCAGAGAGTCGGCGGTGCATACGTCTTCAGGAAATATGCCGGCAGCGGAAAGGCTGCGTTGGATCATGTCTGGTTCCGATCCGATCATTCGACAGTCGTCATTGACAATTGGAGCCCAGGTCCGATCATTCGACGGTAATCATTCATAACTGGAGGCGGATCGGACCGGTGGCCCATGCCTCGATTCGGAGACCTGGGAACGCATAATGTCAGGATTGGCAGTGACTCGCCCGCGAAGTTAGTTTTTAGTCCCGGAGGGACGATTGAAGATAGCCCCGAGTGAAACCCGGGAACTGCGCCCCCGAAAGACAAAGCGCGCCCTGGAGGGAGATAGAGTCGATGAATGCCCATGGAATCCTATGTAGCTTTGGTATTGCAAGTCTTCTAATCTTCTCGCAATCCAGTAGTTGTACCTCGTCGCAATCGGCTCCAGGTGCGTTGAAGGGAGTCACGCACTCGGCCAGTCTCACATTTGTAAAACGGGACGGAACCCGTATCGAAGGGCCGATTTCCAAGGTGGACTCTATGGCCATAACGATTCAGCCGTATAAACAACCGCCCATTAAAATTCAACGAGTTGATTTGCTGCAGGTGAGACAAGGTGATGCTCTTCTTTTTTCAGCGATCAGTTCCTGGGATGATGTGATGGCGGCGCATGTAGTCCCACACGAAGCGTTCGTTCTCAAGACCCGCAGCGGCAAGGTGGTCAAGGGCACACCTTTGATAGTCGCCAGAGAAAGTATCACCCTCAAACACGGATTGATTACGACAGTGTACCCAAGAGCGGAAATCGTTACGGTTGATTATCTACGGGTAAAGCCCGAAACGGATACTTGGGATTATTTCGCTCAGGAGTCTCCCGAGCTTCTTTTCATCTTTCCTGAGACCTATTACCGTCTTATGGGGCTTGAGGGCACGATTCCGGTTCGTCTTTATGATGCGTCAGTTCCTGAAGGCGGCACGCTCCCTCATTATTAAGAACGTTAGGCAGGTGGCAAGGTGCCGGAAGAAGTAAGCGCAACCACTGAAGATGTGTGCTCCAGGTCTCGATTTTGAGAATCTGGGAAACCTCGAACATAAGCCCCGCGAGTCCTTATGTTCCCTGTCCCCTGCTTTTTGCTGATAATTACCCTCCCCAGGCGCACAATCAATCCATCGTGTCTTTTTGAACCCTGGTATCGAAATTCCGGAAGGGGCAGGGGGCCTTCAGCCCCGATTCCAGGCCCCGGAGGAACTACAACGGAAGGCCATCTCAACCTGGAGCCAAATAGGTACAAATACCGGATTACGGTACAAAAACCTCAAAAAGCTCCAAAAAACGCCCATAACTCCTTTGCTGTCTGGATTCTGCAAATAACTCCAATGTTCTCAGGATTTTACAGCGAAGAGTGCGCAATAAACCTATAAGAATGAGGATTTTGCGTCCAAAATACCAGTGGGGGGGGTAGCCCCTCTGGCCGGAACTGTTCCACCACCTACCGGGTGGCGGGGATGGCCCATCGGCATGGACCGGGCATTCTGCTGGCGGTCCATAGCAGTGTCAGGAATAGTAGAGTCCGAGGCTCGGACTATGAGAGAAGCCCTCCGGGGCATTGATTTCTTGAGGAAACCAATATCCCGGAGGGCTTATTTCACAGCAAACTACTCGCGGTTGAGCGCTAGGGCTACTTCTCAGCGCCGTGGCACTTCTTGTACTTCTTCCCGCTGCCGCAGGGGCAGGGATCGTTGCGCCCGACCTTGTCCCCCGTCCGGCGCTGCGCCGGCTCGCTCGCGTCGCCGCCTCCTGAATGGCTGGCTGCCTCCAGCTCCCGCTGCTTCTTGCGGTGGAATTCCTTCTCCAGCGCGTCGATGGTTGTCGAGGGCTGGCGGGTGTGAATTGAAATCTCCCGGGGCTCGGCGTCCATGCCCAGCGGCTGCGCGGCGCTGGCCACCGGCGGAGCCTTGGGAATCTCGCGGTTCGGCTTGGGCGCCGCATCCACGGGCTGCCCGTCCGGCCCCAGAATCTGCATACGGAACAGGAACCGGACCGTGTCCTCCTGGAACTTGAGCATCATGGCTTCGAACATGTCGTAGGACTCGCGCTTGTAGGCCACCAGCGGGTCCTGCTGCGCATAGCCGCGCAGACCGATCCCTTCCTTCAGGTGATCCATTGAAAGCAGGTGGTCCTTCCACAGCCCGTCGATCACGCTCAGCATCACCATCCGCTCGTGATAGCGCATGGTTTCGCCGCCCAGAATCTTCTCCTTGGCCGCATAATTCTGCTTGAGCATTTCAAAGATGGCCTCGCCCAGTTCGTGCCGGCTCAGCTCCAGCGGCTTGATGCCGCCGGTGGCCAGGCTGAGGCCGAAATGATCGATCAGCTTCTCATCCAGACCCTTGGTGTTCCATTGGTCGGGATGCAGGTTCTCGGCCGCAAACTCGTCCAGCAGCGAGCTCAGAATGCCGCCGACGTAATCCTCCAGGATCAGCTCCCGCTGGTCCACGCCCTCCAGCAGCCGCCGGCGCACTCCATACACCGCCTCGCGCTGCTTGTTCATCACGTCGTCGTACTCCAGCAGGTGTTTGCGCGATTCGAAGTTCTGCGCTTCCACCGCCTTCTGCGCTCCCTCGATGCGCTTGGAAATCATCTTCGACTCGATGGGAACGCCCTCTTCCATGCCCAGCCGCTCCAGCAGCGTGCTGACCCACTGCTTGGCGAAGATGCGCATCAGGTCGTCTTCCAGCGAGAGATAAAAGCGCGATTCGCCGGGATCGCCCTGGCGGCCCGCGCGGCCGCGCAACTGGTTGTCAATGCGCCGCGACTCGTGACGCTCCGTGCCCAGAATGAACAGGCCGCCGGCTGCGATGACCTGCTCGTGATCCTTGAGCGCAGCCTCGGCATGGCCCTTGTAAGCCTCAGCCCACTCCGGCTCGGCAATCTCAAACTCCTGCCCCTGGTAGTAGAAGCGCAGAAATCCCGCCGGAGCCATGGGGTTGATGGCGCCTTCTGCCACGCTGATGGCGCGCGCCTTGTTCTTCTTTACCAGTTCCTGCCGGGTCATGAACTCCGGGTTGCCGCCCAGCAGAATATCCGTGCCGCGGCCGGCCATGTTGGTGGAGATGGTCACCATCCCCAGCCGCCCGGCCTGCGCCACAATTTCCGCCTCGCGCTCGTGGAACTTGGCGTTCAGCACCACGTGCTTCACGCCCTTGCGCTGCAGAATCGCGCTCAGCCGCTCGCTCTTCTCAATGGACGTGGTGCCCACCAGCACCGGCTGCTTCTTCTCGTGCAGAAGCGCAATGTCGTCGGCTGCCGCGGTGTACTTTTCCTTCTCTGTCCGGTACACCACGTCCGGATTTTCAAGCCGCAGCATGGGCTTGTTGGTGGGGATCACCACGATCTCCAGCTTGTAAATCTTTTCGAACTCCGCCGCTTCAGTCTCCGCGGTGCCCGTCATGCCGCTCAGCTTCTTGTAGAGGCGGAAGTAGTTCTGGAAGGTAATGGTGGCCAGCGTCTGGTCTTCCTTGCGGATGCTTACGCCTTCCTTGGCCTCGATGGACTGGTGCAGCCCGTCGCTCCAGCGGCGGCCCGGCATCAGGCGTCCGGTGAAGGTGTCCACAATGATCACCTCGCCGTCCTTGACCACGTACTCCACGTCCCGCTTGTAGAGCGCGTGCGCCTTGATCGCCGTTTCCACGTAGTGCTTCAGTTCCCAGTTTTCGGCGTCGGCAATGTTGTCGATGCCCAGCAGCTTTTCAATCGTGATCCAGCCATCGTCGGTTACGCCGATGGTCCGCTGCTTCTCGTCCACAATGTAGTCGCCGGTCAGAAACTTCTGGCCTTCGGCAAGCTGAATGCCCAACTCCGCCTGACGCTTGTGATCGGTCGATTCAATCTCCTCGCCCAGCACCAGCTCCGGAACAATCTTGCGCGCCCGCGCATACTTGTCCGTCGTCTGTTCCGTGGGGCCGGAGATGATCAGAGGCGTCCGCGCCTCGTCGATCAGGATCGAATCCACTTCGTCCACGATGGCGTAGTAGTGCCCGCGCTGCACGCAATCCTTCAGCTCGAACTTCATGTTGTCGCGCAGGTAGTCGAACCCGAATTCGTTATTGGTGCCGTAGGTGATGTCGGCACCGTAGGCGGCCCTGCGCTCGGCGTCGTCCAGGTCGTGGACGATCACGCCCACCGTCAGCCCCAGGAACTCGTAGATCTTGCCCATCCACTCGGCGTCGCGCTTGGCCAGGTAGTCGTTTACCGTGACCACGTGCACGCCGTGGCCGGCCAGCGCATTCAGATAGCAGGCCAGCGTGGCCACCAACGTTTTGCCTTCGCCGGTCTTCATCTCGGCGATCTTGCCCTGGTGCAGCACCATGCCGCCGATCAACTGCACGTCGAAGTGGCGCATCTGCACCGCGCGCCATCCGGCCTCGCGCACCACGGCAAACGCCTCAGGCAGCAACTCGTCCAGAGCCTCGTTTTCGGCAGCCTTCACCGCATCTTCGTCCGTAATGCCTTCGAGCCTGGCGGCGATGCGCGCCTTGAACTCAAACGTCTTGGCCCGCAACTCCTCGTCCGTGAGCAGCTTGATGCCCGGCTCCAGATCGTTGATCGCAGCCACCAAAGGCATGAGCCGCTTGATGATGCGCTCGTTCGAGGTGCCGAAAATCCTAGTTAGTACCTTATCGAATTGCACAGTAATCTCCGTTTACCAGTGTAAATGCAGGAGGTTAACCCACGATTTCTAGAGGCTTTAGGGGTTCTTCGTTTGCTGACCGGGAGCCCACCGGCGATCAGGGGCGATTTGCTGTCCAGACTTCCCGGGCGGCAGGCCCAACTTGCAGAGGCAGAAGGAATTCGTCTTCGCCGCATGGGCGAATGAAGACTGCTTTCCGGGCGGCCGCAAATCTCATTCCAGCCTGAGAGCCCGGCAGGCGCTCTGTCCAACCCACGAGTTCCTAACCGAGCTCCTTGTCCCACCCCTCCAGCGTCTTTTTGAACTCGCCCATGAACCTGCAGGCGTCTGCGCCGTCAATGATCCGGTGGTCAAAGCCCAGGGCGAAATGCTCCATTGACCGAATCGCAATCGTGTCGTTGCCCTCGGCGTCGGTCCGCACCACGGCCTCCTTTTTCAGGCCGCTGATACCCAGAATCGCCGACTCCGGCTGGTTGATGATCGGCGTGCTGAACTCATCGCCGAAAATCCCGGAGTTGGTCAGCGTAAACGTGGACCCTGAAGCCTCGTCGGGCTTGAGCTTCTTGGTGCGGGCGCGCTCCGCCAGGTCGGCAATGGCCCGCGCCAGACTGACGAAGCTGAGTCCCTCCGCCTGCTTCACCACCGGCACAATCAGCCCCCACTCCAGCGCCACGGCAATACCCAAATTGATGTTCTGGTGGTAGCGGATGGAGCCGTTTTCCAGCGACGCGTTGACAATCGGGAACTTGCCCAGCGTCTCCACAATTGCCGCCGCAATAAACGGCATGTAGGTCAGCTTGACGCCATTCTTCCTCTCGAATTGCGCCTTTTCCCGCTCTCTCATCCGTACGATGCGCGTCATGTCCACCTTGAACACGGTGTGCACGTGGGGGCTGGTCTGCACGCTCTCAAGCATGCGCTGCGCAATGATGGCGCGCATCTTGGTCATCGGCACCAACTCGCCCGGCAGAGTGGATGCGGCCGATGCGGCGGCAACGCTCGCGGGTCGTGGCTGGCTCAGGTAGCGCAGAATGTCGTCCTTGGTGATGCGCCCTTCTGAGCCGGTTCCGGGAACCTGCGCCAGGTCCACGTTCTTGTCTTTGGCAATGCGCCGCACCAGCGGCGACGAGCGCAGCCTCTGTCCGGGCGCCAGCGAGGCAGCCATCGGAGCAGGGACGGCTGGAGCAATCGCAGTATCCGCCGCCACCGCAGAAGCAACCGCACCGGAGGAGCCTCCGATGACCGCGACCACCGTATTGATCTCGACTGTGGAGCCCTCGGCAATCTTGATCTCGGTCAGCACGCCGGCCACGGGCGATGGAATCTCCGCGTCCACCTTGTCCGTGGAGATTTCAAACAACGGCTCGTCCTTCTCCACCCTGTCGCCGGCTTTTTTCAGCCACTTGGTGATGGTGCCCTCAAAGATGGACTCGCCCAGTTGCGGCATCACCACATCGGTGCCGCCGGAGAAATGCGCTGCAGCGGGCGCGGCCTGCACTACGGCCGGCGCAGGCGCAGCAGCCGCAACCGGCGCAGGAGCTGCAACCGGCGCTGGCTTTCCCGCAGCCTCATCGCTCCCAATGACTACCGCGACCACCGTATTGACCTGGACCGTGGCGCCTTCCGGAATCTTGATCTCGCTCAGCACGCCGGCCACGGGCGAGGGAATCTCCGCATCCACTTTGTCCGTGGAGATCTCGAACAGCGGCTCGTCTTTCTCCACCGCGTCGCCGGCCTTCTTGAGCCATTTGGTGATGGTGCCCTCAAAGATCGACTCGCCCATCTGGGGCATAATCACGTCGGTTGGCATGGGTCCCTCTCTCCGCAATACGAGACACGGTCGCGCACCCGGTTCCTGCCGGATTATAAATTGCGGCACATACGCCAGCCGAGCAGGAACAAACGCTCAGGCGTTGGTAGGGCTGTCCTCTGCGTGCCGCAGCCGCTCCACCTCGCGGGGAACCTGCATCGGCGTATCTTCCGCAGGGAACTCCACAGGCACGGCTTTCATCTGCGCCCGCAGCGCCTCCAGACTTTCCACCGCCAGAACCTGCTGGTCCAGCACCAGCCCGAACTGCCGCGCCGCCCGGTGCGCAATCGACTCCAGGCCCGGCAGCGCCTCCGGCTGCGCTACTTCCTTTTCCAGGCTGGTCACCGCGTGATCCGCAATGCCGCAGGGGACGATCAGCTCAAAGTCCCTGAGGTTGGTGGTCACATTAAAGGCAAATCCGTGCGAGGTAATGCCGCGCGAAACATGAATCCCGATCGCGCCAATCTTTCGTCCTGAGCTTGTATCGCGCCCTTCGCCGCCCTCAGGTCCAAGGCCGCACCAGACCCCGGTCAGCCCGGCAATCCGTCCCGCAGGCACCCCAAACTCGCCGCACAGCCTGATCAGTGCCTCTTCCATCCGGCGCACAAAATCCACCGGCCCCATGCGGCTGCCGCTCGCGTTCTTCAGGCTGCGCAGGTCAAAGATGGGATAGCCCACCAGTTGCCCCGGCCCGTGATAAGTAACGTCACCGCCGCGGCTGATGTGGTGCAATGTAACACCCCGGCTGGCCAGCAGTTCGTCTGAAACCAGCACGTTCGAGCGGTCCGCATTGCGCCCCAGCGTCAGCACCGGCGGATGCTCCAGCAGCAGCAGCACATTCTCCACCCGGCCCTGGTAGCGCGCCGCTTCCAGTTCCGCCTGCAGCCGCAGGCCCTCGTCGTAACCCACCCGCCCCAGATAGAGATACTGAATCATCGCTAGCTCGATTGTAGCCACCCGTCCACTCGCCGGGTTATCGGCTCACCTTCAGCACCCATGCCGGCTGATGCAACAGCTCATTGGGCAGGCGCGGCAGCTCAATCTCCGTCCCGCTCCCGGCAGCCTTGAACTTCAGCGCATCTTCCGAACCCAGCAGCGTTACCGACTTCACGCCGCTCACATCCTTCAGCAGAAAACTGTGTTTCGGCCAGCGCGGCAAAATCGCGTACAGGTTGTTGCCCTTGGTGGTAAAGAAGGCCTCAATGGCGGCCTTGCCGGGCGCGGGTTTGGCCGTCAGTTTTGAGACATCGTAGGCCGACTCAAACCGTGCGTTGTATTGGGTTGACGGCACCTCGCCCTCGCTCCACTGCCGCGAAGTCTTCCATGGCCGGGTGCCGTAGATCGCGTCGCCGTTCACCCGCAGCCAGTCGCCCATCTGGTGCAGCCGGTCCTGCATAATCACCGGAATGGTGCCGTCGGCAGCGGGCCCGATGTCCAACAGCAGGTTGCCGCCGCGGCTCACAATGTCCACCAGCATGGTCACCAGTTCGCGGCCCGTGTGGTAGTCCTGCAGCCGCTCGGCGCGGTTGTAGCCGTAGCTGTAGCCCATGCCCCGGCTCTCTTCCCAGGGGTGATCCATGCCGCTCATGCCGGCTGTGTATTCCGTGGTCCAGTAGCCGCCGTGCAGGTGCCGCGTCTCCTTGCCCCAGCGGTCGTTCACCACTACCTCATCCTTCACCGGCGAGTCGTTGTAGAGCCAGGCCAGCAGCTCTGGGCTGTGCCATTCGTCGGAGGGTATTTCCCACTCGCCGTCCGTAAAGATGATCGAGGGCTTGTAGCGCGTCACCAGGTCCTTGAACTGCGGAAACATATGCTCGCGGATGTAGCGCTGCTTGTCGGTCAGCCACAGCGGGTTGTACCACTCGTACAGCGAATAGTAGTAGCCCATGCGCAGTCCCTTGCGGCGCACCGCATCGCTCAGGTCGCCCAGCAGGTCGCGTTTCGGGCCTATCTCCGCCGCATTCCACGGCCGCCCCCACGTCGCAGAGGCCTCCTTGCTCGGCCACAAGGCAAAGCCCTCATGATGCTTTGAGGTCAGCACCACGTACTTGGCACCCGAGTCCTTGAAAACATCGGCCCATTGATCCGGATCGAATAACTGCGCCTTGAACTGCGGCGCAAAGTTCTTGTAGTCGTAGTCTGCACCATAAACCTTCTGGTGATAGGCCCAGGTCCCCGTCTCCACAGGATTGGCTTTGGGATTGTCCCGGCCCTCCGTCATCTGGTGCCAGTACCACTCCGCGTAGGCCAGCTTGCCGGGAATCACCGGAGCATACGCCGGCACCGAGTAGATGCCCCAGTGAATGAATATGCCGAACTTGGCATCGCTGAACCAGTCAGGGGTGGGCCGCTTGTCCACAGACTCCCATGTGGGCTGATATGTCTGCGCCGACACCCGTGACACCACTCCGCCGCATGCCACCGTCAGCGCCACTCCCGCCACAAAGATGCATAGCCGTCTCATCGCCAAGCTCCTTTCAGTGAAGAGCCATCATAGCCCACGTCAAGGCGCACCGGTAACCCCGACCGATTGCGGGGCCCGACCCAGCCCTTACGCGCCCGCACCGAAGCCGAAGTCCGCGCTCAATACTCGCGTGTGGTCACTATCCCCGGTTGCGGCACTGGATATCGGCCGCGGGCGTCGGCAACCAGCGGCGCCGGGGAGTCCATCGTAAATTTGTCTGTGTCCGGCGACATCTCGAAGTCGCAGTTGAGCATCTGGTCAAAGGTGATTTCCCGGCCCGTGTGGGCGGCCATACGGCCCATGCTCGAAACCAGGCTTGCTTCCACCCCGCGTTTCACCTCGTTGTAGGGCTTGTCGTCTCGAATGGCGTCCACCAGGTCATTCCATTCGTTTTGGTAAGGGTCTTTCTCCTCCGGCTTCACCTTCGATTCCCACAACATGTTGGAGGCCATGTCCTGGCTCGCATACAAGCTTGACGGCTGCCCGCAATCGGCAAACTTCGACGCGATTCCCGACCCTTTCGTGCCTTGCAGGGCGCTGGTGTAAATCACCTGGCACCCCTCAATCGTGCGCCCGTCGAAGAAGAACTTCGTCCCATCGGAATACGTGTACTCCACGGAGTAGGTGTCGAAATTCTGATCCACGTACATGACCCCTTCGGGACTGTAGCGGTACTGACGCCCGCCCAGCGCCTGCGCCTTCACCGGCCACTCGTTCTTCATCCATCCCAACTGATCGATCAGGTGGATATAGAAGTCGTTGAAGCAGCCGCCGCTGGCCCAGATGAAGCTGTGGAAGCGCTGCACCTGGTACAGCAGGTCGGTAATTCCGGCCGGTTTCGGTAGTGAGTTGAAATAGCCGCCCAGCCCGTGCATCCGGTAACCCCGTTGCAGAATGATCTCGCCAATCTCGCCGTCATGAACGCGCTGAGCCAGCTCCTGCATCGCCCGGTTGTGACGCGACATCAATCCCACACCGACCTTCAGGTTTTTGGCCTGGGCCTGTTGCCCCAGGCTGAACATGTGTTTGCTGGCAGGCCCGTCCGCCGTAAGCGGTTTCTCCATAAAAACATGCAGGCCCTTCTGGATGGCGTATGTGAAATGTACCCAGCGAAACGCCGGGGGCGTGGCGAAGATAACAATGTCACCCGGTTTCAAGCAATCCATCGCATTCTTGTATGCGTCGAAGCCGATGAACTGGCGTTCAGGCGGCACGTCCACCTGGCTCGGAAACTTCGTCTGCAACTTGGCCAGGTCTGTCTGCAGGCGAACCGGGAAGATATCGGCCATCGCCACCAGCTTGATCGGCCCGCGCCTGACTGAAAGTGCATTGGCGGCTGCGCCCCCTCCGCGCCCGCCGCAACCGATCAGGGCCACCTGGATCAGGTCGCTGCCGGCAGCGTGGCCGGCGGGAATGGCTACGTTGGCCAGAGCTGAAACTGCGGCAAATTTGCCTGTGGTCTTCATGAATTCACGCCGGGTCGTCGTCGTGTCGATGGAAGTTGTCATGGCTGTCGAATCCCCTCCAGGTAGGTCTGCCTTTTCGATGGCGCACAAAAGCATCGAAACTTGGCAAGCCATTCTAGAGCATTTTTGGATTCACATGTTGGCGTTTGGAGATTGTGGAAGGTGGCTAATACTTCCACCCCAACAACGAAGACCTGTCGTTGTGGACCCCGGCGGAAAAAGCCACTTGGCTTCCAGGTTTCTGCAAAGAGCAGAATCGAAAATACTGTAGCGTCGGCTCCCCGGTCGTCAAGAAGAACAGCATTCCCGGGAATCGCGTCTTAGCCCGCAGCGGCATCTCGAGTGAGTGTCGCTCTGCCGCGCTCACTCCCGTTCAATGCGCGCCCTCAGTTCGCCGACGGCTGGCTCACACGATCCACGATCAGCACCTTCACTGGCCCTTTCGCCGAAACCAGCCGCAATCCAAGTTGTTCCTCCAGCGCCGTGTAAATCGGTGGAGGCGCATCGGCCCCACCGGCGACAGCATCGTCCGGCGTCCATTGCAGCTTCAGATCGTAGCGCCCCGCGATGCCGGTTCGGTCAACCACATCCCGCCCAACCACCTTCGCCAGCTCTTCGGCCAGAACAGCAACGCTATTGGCCATTTGCACTTCAATACGCCCGCTGCTGGTGTTTACGCTGGAGCCGCTCGGTTGGACAGGCCCGAATCGAACACCCTTCTTTGCGGCTACGAGTTCGTATATTGGCAGTTCGCGCGTTTCAGTGTGCGTGACAAGCTGGAATCGATCCGCCAGTAGCGCTTGGACCATGATGTCCTTTTGATGGCGGCCGGCGTCGGAGGTCAGAGTGCGCATTTGCTGGTCGATGGCAGGATCGGCCTTTGCCTCAATGTTGAAGTAACTACTCCGGGTCCAACCGGGAGCGCCGAGAATACGCGTTTCCGGTATTTCGTAGGCCCAATGGATCAGCATCGTCACTGAAACATTCGTGGCCAGGAAATGCCCGTCGAAGGGCGAACTGGTGATGGAATTGTGTTCGTGCGGCTGAGGCTCATGCAGATGGATGGCGGCGACATCGAACACCGGCGCGGCCGCCGCATCGTTTTGGGGTGCAGAAGCGACCAATGCGAAAAAGATCGCCGGGATGCAGATCAGACGCAGCAGCATGGGATCGCGCGCCTCCTGAGAAAGTGTCAGAATGCATTCGTCTCTTATCTTTGCACTGCTTTTTCAATGTAAAACGATGCACGAATTAAGACGAGTCCGGACGCCGTTGCGCTCGTGCATCGCTAGCATCGCCAGTCGACGCGTGAATTTTTGCCGTTGTGAGGGCATGTCTGTGGATCATCGATGACTGGAAAGCGAGACGCCTCGATCAGTCGGCTCTTCGAACGACGTTCAATGTCCAGGGATGCTTTTAGGGGGTGGGATGATGGTGGACGCGGTAGGAATCGAACCTACAACCTGTCGGTTAAGAGCCGAATGCTCTGCCAGTTGAGCTACGCGTCCAGGTGAAAAGATGATCCGTGCGGCAGGAGTGTTTGCACACGGCGTGAGCGGGCAGATATTTCCGCCCTCTCCTTGAAAAATATACCACAGACGGGGCGCTGACCACGCAGACGCCGAGGAAGCATCGGCACAACCGCATCCTGCTTCCACAGTTGGTGGGCGGGAAGTCCTGATCCCTCCTTGGTTTGCGCTTTACCCGCAGTCTCCGCTGCAAACCGGGCGCTCCGTACGGTACACTCCAGAAGATTCTCTACAATCCGCGCTGGAGTTGGTATGAAGCTGTTCTCTGTAATGTGCCTGGCAGTCGCCGCAATCCAACTCTCAATTGCCTCCGCGCAGGATGCCCTTCCTCAAGCAGTTCCCGACTCTGTGGCAACGCTCAATTACATCCACTCAGCGTGGAATACCCTTATGCGTTCAATGAACGACTGCAACACGCTCACAGATTCCAAGGTCAATACCGCTCCTGTGCTGTACCTGCCTGCGGAGATGCCCGTGCCGCCCGAGGTGGCCGCAGTTGGGCAAAAATGCCATGTGCGCATCGCTGCGTTGCCCCGGCGTATTGAAAAGCTGGGCGACGTACGCCCCGAAGAGTTGCCTGCGACTGGCCTGCTCTATTTGCCAAGATCTTATGTAGTTCCCGGCGGACGCTTCAATGAAATGTACGGCTGGGACAGTTACTTTATCCTGCTCGGCCTTGAAGCCGATCACCGCGAAGCTCTTGCCAAAGACATCGTGGATAACTTCCTCTTCGAGATTGAACATTACGGCGCCGTGCTCAACGCCAACCGCACCTACTACCTGACGCGTTCGCAACCACCGTTCCTGACCTCCATGATTCGTGCGGTGTACGAGAACCCCAACAGCTTCGCCAAGACGCCCGAGGGCCGCATCGAGGCCAGGGCCTGGCTGGAACACGCCTACACGCTGGCGGAAAAGGACTACTCGACATGGACGCGGCCCGAGCATAAAGCGGGCTCGACCGGTCTGGCGCGCTACTTCGACTACGGCAGCGGTCCTGTGCCTGAAATGGCCGACGACAGCACCTACTACCCCGACGTCATCCGCTGGCTGGCCGCGCATCCTCACCAAGGCGGAGAAGGCTTGCTGGTGAAAGGCTCGGAACACCCTGATGCGGCCGAGGCAGCCAGGCTCAAGCTGACCAGTTGCGACGTGCATGCAAGCGTGGTGTGCATGAAGGCCTGGGCAGCGGGCTACCGGCTCAGCCGGGACTTCTATCTCGGCGACCGGGCCATGCGCGAGTCCGGCTTCGACACCGGATTCCGCTTTGGTCCCTTTGACGGAGACGCACACCACTTTGCGCCGGTGTGCCTGAACAGCCTGCTCTTCCGCTACGAGCGGGACCTTGAACATCTGGCCCTCCTGCTGGGCAAGCCGCGGGAAGCTACGCTCTGGGAACGCCGCGCCAAAGCGCGGTATACCGCAATCCAGCGCTACCTGTGGCGGCCCAAGGAAGGCGTCTTCGCGGACTTTGACGTTGTCCACGCCAAGCCCTCGTCCTATGCCTACATCACGTCTCTCTATCCTTTGTGGGCAGGAATTGCCACCAGAGAAGAAGCCAGGCAGATGGTGGACAAGCTTGATTTGTTTGAGCACCCCGGGGGGCTATCGACGAGCAACACCCAGAGTGGGATGCAGTGGGATGAGCCATACGGCTGGGCGCCGACAAACTGGATCGCCGTGGATGGACTGGAGACCATGGGCTTTCGCGCGGAGGCAGCGCGCATTGCGCGCGACTTTGACGCCACCGTGGATGCGGGCTTCGCGCAGGATGGCACCATCCGCGAGAAATACAACGTCGTCTCCGGCAACTCAAACGTCCAGGTGAGCGCAGGGTACAAAACCAACGAAATCGGCTTCGGCTGGACCAACGCGGTCTATCTGAAGATGAAGGAAATCCCGGCCAAGCCGGATGCGGCCAACCTTCCATAGCGCATGCACGCGCGGCCTTAAATAATTTGGATTGCATACGCCTCTCTCTTCTTCGCCTTCCCGCATTTGGATGTAACCTTTCTCTTGCCTAGGCCGTAAGAGAAAACAGAAGGGGATGTGCGGATGGGGAGCAGCCCGAATAGCGTTCTGGATGAATTCCGGCAAGGAAACCCCGCCGCCTTCGAGACGCTCTTCCGCGACCATCAGCGCACGGTCTACGGATGGATTCTGCGCATTGTCCGCAACCCGGCAGCGGCCGAAGACTTGACCGTGGAGACCTTCTGGCGCATCTATCGGGCGCACGCCCGTATTGAACCGTCGCGAGGATTTGAAGGCTGGGCGCGGCGTATCGCCACCCATGCGGCGCTCGATTGGTTAAGAACAGTGCGGCCCGAAGACGAGTTACCCGCGGATTTGCCGTCGCCAATTGGCGCTGACGCCGCCGTCTCCGCAGAGATCCGCTGGAAAACCACAAAGGCTTTTGGCCGATTACCGCCCAGTCTGCGGATTGCAGCTCTGCTGACTCTCATTGAGGAACAGCCCCATAAAGAGGTGGCCGCGGCGCTCGGAATTTCAGTCGCCGCCGTCAAACTGCGCGTCTATCGTGCGTTGCGATTGCTGAGAAAGGACCTGGTTCGGCAAGGGATTACACCATGAAACCACACGATGAGGACCGCATCAAGAGAATGCTGCAAGAGGCGCTGCCACCGATTGAAGACCAGGTGGAACCCACTCGCGACCTTTGGCCTGCCGTGCTGCGGAAGCTGGACCAGAAATCCGGTGCACCCCCCTGGTTCGATCTGGCGCTCGCCGCCGGCCTGCTGGGCCTCACTGCCTTCTTCCCGGCATCGATTCCCGTGCTGCTTTACTACCTGTGAACCCGCGGCGCATCCGCCCGCAAACCCGGAGGAAACGATGAACACCCATCCTTATCTTCGCGCTTATCTGGCAGGCATCTTTGTGCCGACGCTCGTACTGCCACTGCTGCTATCTGTATTCATCATGGTTCGGCTGGTACTGCAAGTGCCGGTTCCCATTGAGCGCTTTATGATCTTTCCCATGGCCGTGGTGCCCACCGTCTTCGGACTATGGAACATGCTGTGGCTCGGCTCGGCTAGCCGCACCCACTTGTCTATCGGCTTGCATGGGTCAGTGCTGCCGCTGCTGATGGCGCCGGTGGGGGCACTGGTGGCCACCTGTCTGCATGTGCTTCAGTTGGGCTCCCAGGGCGCAACCTGGTTCGATGCCTGCCTGGTGCCCTACGCGCTGATCGCGCCGTGCTTCCTGGCCGCGCTGGCAGGCTACTACCTGGTCTGGAAGTACATCGTAGGTTTCCTGAACCGGGTGCTGGGGATTGCCTGAGGCTGCCTTGGACGAAGTGCTTTATGCGCCGGGCATAAAGAAGTCATCGAGGCCGGCGCGGTGGGCGTGGGCAACCATCGACGCCTGAATCTCCAGGGCCAGAGCCAGAGCATTGCGGCCCTGGCGGGCAGTCACCTGCGGCTGGCGGCGCGCACGGACGGCATCGAGGAAAGACTGAATCTCCAAGCGCAGCGGCTCTCCCGGCGTAACTTCGGGCTTGACGAAGGAGAGGCCCGGAGCGGGACCGGCGGCAGCCAGTTTGGCCAGCAGCGCGGGGTCGGCTTTGCCGGAGGCGAGAGCGGCTTGAATCTCCGGCGGCAACCCTGCCGCTGCGCCGGCATCCACACGAATCACCAGCAGGTCCTGGCGGGCGTAGTCGATGGAGACGTACTGGCGTGGCTCGAAGAAGCGCAGTTTGCGGACCCGTTCCGTGGAGACACGCGAGGCGGTAAAGTTGGCCACGCAGCCGGACTCGAACTCGACGCGCACGTTGGCGATGTCCACCTTGGGCGAGAGGATCGGCAGCCCTACGGCGCGCACCTCACGGACCGGCGAAGCGGCGAAGGTGAGCACGATGTCGAGGTCGTGAATCATCAGGTCCAGCACCACGTCCACGTCCAGCGCGCGGGGCGTGAAGATGGAGAGGCGGTGCGACTCAAAGAACATGGGGCGGTGGAGTTTAGTCTGCACGGCCAGCACCGCGGGGTTGAAGCGCTCCAGGTGGCCGGGCTGCAGAATGAGCCCGCCCTTGTCCGCACGATCGATCAGGTCGTCGGCTTCCTGAAGGCTCGTAGCCAAAGGCTTCTCGACCAGCAGATCGAGGCCCGCATCGAGCAGGGCCGCGGCTACGGCGTGATGATGGACGGTGGGAACGGCGACGGTGGCTGCGTTGAGATGCAGGTCAGCGGACAGCAACTCATCGACTGTGGAGAAGACTGGAATTGCATATTTGGCAGCGGTATCCGCGGCGCGGGCGGAGTCCGGTTCGATGGCTGCGACGAGCGCAACGCCCAGACCGGCCGTCTCCAGTTCGCGGTAGACGCGGAGATGGTTGCGGCCAAAGGCTCCCGCTCCGGCCACGGCAACGCGCAGAATGGGCTGGCCAGTTATTTTGCGGCCCCTGTTTCCGGCCCTTTCCCTTCAACGGCCTTGAGGCAGCGGCTGTAGAGCTCGAGCAACTGCGTTACATGCTCTTCAGGCTTGGGCGCGGCAGAGCCGCTGAAGCCGGTCGAGGGCGCGGCGGGACGGCCAACACCAGCCGTTGCAGCCACAAACTTGAGCAGATCGAGTGCGATATCTTCGTTGCGCCTGGCTCCAAGCCCTGCGCCGTTGAGAGCATCCATGCTGAAAAATCTCCAAAGAGGATGCTACCAGAATCCGCCCGCCTGCACTGCGCGGGGAAGCGCGCAGCATCGGGCGAAAAAGTGCGATTTTGAGGCATAAAAAGGCTCTTTTTTGACGAAAACGGCGTTTTTTGTTCAAAAAAGGGCCAAAATCGAGGGTTTGGTGTTACTAGTTAGATAATAGGTTGAAATTGCAAGTTGTTCATTAAATGCATGTTATATAAAATTCAGGCGTGAAAAACCGGGCGAAAATGAGAAAAAAATTGAAAAGTATCCGTGATTCACCCGTTTCCGGCTCCTGAGACTCACTCCATTGCTTCTCCAGTATGCGGCATCGGAAGGTAATTATCTGCAAAAGGCTGGGGACGGAGAACAGGGACTGAGGGACTAGGGACTGAGGGACTAGGGACTGAGGGACTAGGGCTGAGGGACTGAGGGACTAGGAACTAAGGGTCTAAGGGACGATGGACGATGGACCAGAAGACGGCGAGGAGGGGTGGCCAAGCCGGGGGGAGCCCATCCATTTCACGATGGAACTGTGGAATGGATGGGGCACGAATGTATTTGGGTTGGTCGAAGATGGGCGGCGGCAAGCTCGTCAGGGCGTGAAAAGCAAGTGTTTTTTGTCTCAAAAAACGTTGAATTTTGCCTTGAAAACCTCGATTTTGACGCTAAAAACCATGAAATTCAGACCCTGCCGGAGGTCTGGAAAAGACGCGCCGAATGGCGTGTAAGACTTTTATTATGAATATGGTACGGTTTGATTTTGGGGACTTTCATGTTGCGCATTTGTACGTTATTTTGCGTTTTTCGCGCGGAATCGAGTTGATTGCGAAAGGGACAGCAATGCTTTTATTTTGAGGCTCTTACGGGGCTATTGGCTGCGAACGGGGGTGCGCCTGAAATCGTGCGTGCGACAAAACGCGCGCGCCGGGGTTCATGGTTTCCCGCCCTGGTGTCCTGTCTCTGAAGTTCTTTGAACAATGCGGGAACGAACAACCGCAGTCATACATGGCCCTACAGGCCACCCAAGACCATAAAGATTCGACGGTTCTTGCTGATCCAAATCTAAAGGACTTAGCCGAATCTTTAGGGCAGATTCTTCACTCACCACCCCCGAACTGAAAAGCGTTCGGGGCCCCGTTCATTCAGAATGACAGTCTCTGATTGTTCGTGAATTTCAGAGACAGAACGACAGCCACTGTTTGTTTGTGAATTTCAGAGACAGGGCACTAGCGACAAAAACGTCGCGAGGATGGGGAACCCGTACGCTGATAGTGGGTCAGTTTCCAGGGCTATCCGCCGCCAGGGGCACCTTTACGCTGATCGTGGGTCAGGTTCCAGGGCTACCCGACAACTGGGACGCCCATGCTCTAATGGTGGGTCAGGTTCCCGGAACCCGGGCTACCCGCCGGACATTTCACGGCTTGTGCCGGGAACGCAGGGACGCCAGGCGGGGACTGGCCGGGCTCGCGCTGTGGATCGTCTTTGAGACCCCGGCGGGAATTGTCAGAGAGGATACAACTCATATGCCGCAACTGGGAAAGACGATGCTGCGTGTGGCTCTGGGGGCGCTGGCTGCGCTGATGGCGCCGCTGGTGGCATCGCGGGTGGTGGAGGGATGGAACTGGAACGCGAGTACCTTCGTGCTCGTGTATGTTCTGTTCTTCGCGACGGGGATGCTGTATGCGGTGATCGCGAGGAAGATGGACGCGTGGCCGTACAAGGCGGGCGTTGGAGTGGCGCTGGCGGCCGGGTTCGCCCTTGGTTGGTCCAACATGGTCCATGTGGCGGACTCGGGAAATCCCGCGAACCTGGCGTACTACAGCGTGCTCGCGGTGGGGGGAGCCGGGGCCTGGCTGGCGCGGCTGGAGGCGCGAGGGTTGGCGCGCACGCTGTTTGCGATGGCGGCGACGCTTGCGCTGATTGCCGTGCTGCTGCCTTCAGGCGCGCCGCCCTACCTTGCGCGGAATATGGTCATCGGGCATGGGGTTCTGACGGCGTTGTTCATCGCGTCAGGTCTGCTGTTCCGGCACGCGCGTTTGGCGGGGTTGAAGTAAGGCGGCGGCCGATTACAAATCGGCTGCCGGATTGTCGTGCGCCATGTTTGGCCTTGATGACTTTAAAAGGCACCCACAGGGGCTTAAGCCGTGCCCTGACGCACATTTTGCGCGGCCAACATTGAATACGGTTCTTCTGGATGCTGCGGAGTCGTGCCATGCCTGGGCCGAACAGGGCGTTGGGCTTTGGGCGTTAGGCGCTGGGCGTTGCGCGCTGGGCGACGAGAGGAGCGCGGTTGATGCCGCTATAGCTTGCCGCCGCGGATGGCGGTCTCAATTTCTTCGAGAGTCTTGCCGCGAGTTTCAGGCAGGCGGAAGTAGAGGAAGAGCAAACCCGCCAGGCAGATGGCCGCATAGGTCCAGAAGGTGCCGGCTGCGCCGAGTTGGGCATTAAGCAGAGGAAACGTGTAGGTGAGCACGAAGCAGGCCGACCAGAGAGCGGTGACGGCCAGGGAGAGGGCGGCGCCGCGGATGCGGTTGGGAAAGATCTCTGCAATGACGACCCAGGTGACAGGCGCCAGCGATACGGCGTAAAAGGCGATGGCGGCAAGAACCAGCGCGAGCATGGGCAGTCCCTGAAGATGGAGGCGATAAAACGCGCCGAGGATGGTGTAGATGACCGCCAGCCCGGCGGCGCCGGTGAGCAGCAGGAAGCGGCGGCCGTAGCGGTCAATGGCGGCAAGCGCCACGAGCGTGAAGGCCACGTTGACCACGCCGGTGACGACGATGTTGAAGAGGATGCCGGAGACCTGGTAACCGGCAGCGGCGAAGACCTCTTGCGCGTAGTTGAAGATGACGTTGATGCCGCACCACTGCTGGAGGACGGCGAGGGTGACGGCAAGCAGGAGAACCTTTTTCATGCCGGGCGACGCGAGTTCGCGCAGGAGGGAGAGCGGCGGCCGCGCGCCGCTGGCTGACTTGAAATCCGCAAGAACCTGCTGCGCGTAAGCTGGGCCGCCCAGGCGCTCAAGAACACGCAGGGCCTGCGGGTCACGGCCTTTTGCGGCCAGCCAGCGCGGGCTCTCCGGAACCAGGAAGGTGGCGATGAGGAACAGGAGCGAGGGAATGGCGGTGACCGCGAACATCCAGCGCCAGCCCCACTGGCCGTTCCACGAGACGAGAATCTGAAGCGGGGTTGCGCCGGGCGGCACGGGGCGGGCGATAAGCCAGTTGACGATCTGCGCCAAGAGGATTCCCAGGACGATGGCCAACTGGTTGAGAGAGACCAGGCGGCCGCGGAGGCGCGCCGGAGAAATCTCTGCAATGTACATGGGCGAGATGCCGGAGGCGAGGCCAATGGCGCAGCCGCCCAGCACTCTGCACGCGACGAAGAAGGCGAAGCGCGCGGCCAGGCCGGTTCCCAGCGAGGAGACGGCAAAGACCAGCGCGGCCAGGGTGAGCAGACGCCTGCGGCCGAAGCGATTGCTGAGAGCGCCGGAAGAAAGTGCGCCGATGAGGCAGCCGATGACCGCGCAGCTCATGGCCCAGCCCTCGATGCCGGGCGAGTCGAGGTGAAAGTAGAGTTCGTAGAAGGGTTTGGCGCCGCCGATGACGACCCAGTCGTAACCGAAGAGCAGGCCGCCGAGCGCGCCGGCCGAGGCTGCGAGCCAGAGATAGGCGGAGCTGCCGGTACCTTCAGCTTCAGAGGCGGGGGTGGGTGCGATCATGGCGACTCCTGGTACACAGGCTGCGGTAAAAGGCCTGCATTGTGTTCAAGAGATTTGAATAGATTCCCTCAGGGGCTAAAGCCCCGCGTTGATGTTATTGCGTTCATGTACGAGCTAAAGCTCGTACCCTTCACCGGATTGAGCTTTCCGTTCATGCATAAGCTAATCCTCGTACCCTACACCGGTTTGAGCTTTCCCTGATCAGTGAAATCGTGCCTTGTTACAAATACAGAACTTTTCGGACCTCACGCTGGGGCTGGTTTCTTATCAACCTGTGCGGCCGTTTCAATCCAGTAGAGCATTTGCGCGGCGAGGAGATGATTGGGATCTTCGGCGAGGAGTTGGCGGAGCTGGAGAATGGCGGTTTGCGTGTCGCCCAATCCGTGGTTGGCAAGCGCTCTCAACAGGAGCGAATCAATGCGGTTGCGTTTGGCGAGATCGTCGTCAAAGAGAAGCATGTTGGGCAGCGAGGTGGCGAAGTAATCGATTTTGGGTTCGGCTGCCGCGAGACTTTGCGCATGTGCGGAGAGGCTGGAGAAGACTGCGCGCGCGGCGTGCGGATGGCCCAATGCCTGCAGGGCCTGAGCCTGGAAATAGGAGTGCAGGCCTGTCGCGGACAGAGGCGCGGCGGCGGCTTGGAAATATTGCTGCGCGCGATCGGGGCTGTCGAGTTGCTGCTCAGCCAAACCTGAGAAGAAATCCAGATCGCGCTCGAGGGTGAGCGGATGCTTGCCTTCGCCCAGGTTCCAGGGATAGTGGCGGGCTGACTGGAAATGCTCGAGCGCGGCGGCGGGCTGCGCGGCGGCCAGAGCCTGGAGGCCGAGAGCGCGATGGGCATGGACGTACTGGGCTGAGACGAGGCCTTCACCGCCTTCCCAGGGATTGAAGCGGCGAGAGCGAAGGAGTTCCAGGGCGGCGTGACTCTGGCCATCCTGATTGAGCAGGGTGATGAACTCGACGGTGAGGTCGTCGCGCTGGGTAACAAGCTGCGGGTGCGCTTGCAAGTGACGGAGGCGCTCTGGCGGCGAGGCCAGGCTGGCGCGCTTGCGGAGCTGGTCCCATTCATAGAGGAGGCGGGCATCGGCGGGGTTGGCGGCAAATGCCTGCTGATACATCTGGTCCGCGGCTGCGGGATTGTGCAGCACGTTGAACTCAGCGATGCCGAGGTTTCTGAAGGGAATGGAGAAGGCACCGTCGAGCTGGACGGAGCGACGCCAGCAGCGGATGGCGTCGAGGTAGCGGCGCTTGTCGTAGTAGAGATTGCCGAGGTAGTAGTGAGCGCGGGCGGCAGAGGGATTGCGCGCGATGGCGTCCTCGAGGACCAGCATCTCTTCAAGGCGGGCCGGGAAGCAGTAGAGGGGCGAGGCGGATTCGGCTTTGGCCGCGTACTGGCGGGAGGCGCGCTTGTGGCCGAGCAGGGCGGCGAGCCAGGAGAGCGTGTACCAGAGCATGGGATGCAGGAATTTCGCGTGGCGCTGGCAGGCCTGGAGGAGGGCGTAGGCGTCATTGCGCATACCGGAACCGGCAAGATCGAAGGCGACATCGAGGAGGGTCTGGATGTCGGCCTGGAGCGCGGCGAGGAAGGCGCGAAGGGACTCAGGGGTGCGGCTGAGGAGATACTGCTCGGCCTTCATGCGGAAGCAGAGGGGATCGAGCGCGAGCGTGCCGGCAATGGCGGCCTGGGCTGCGTCAACGTGGTTCATGCGGCGCAGCAGAGAGGCCTTGAGAGCGCGGGCGCTGAGATTGGCGCCGTTGGTGAGCAGGCTCAGCTCGACCTGCTCCTGAGCCAGACGCGGGTTGCCGCGGCGAACGCTGATGGCGGCCTGCGCGTAGTAGCCGGCGCTTTGCCAAGCCTGGTTCCAGACGCACTTGTGGAAGGCATCGTAGGCCTCGTCGGTGTTGCCCTGATAGAGGTGCGCGAGGCCGAGGTTGTAGAGCGGCTCGCCATCGTAGGGGTTGGGATTGCGGAAGGTGAGACGGCGCACGGCGCGGGCAAAGTGCGCTTCCGCCTCAGCAAACAGGCCCCTGCGCAGGTAGGTCATGCCCATGGCGTTGTTGAGGCGCGAGTCATCGGGCTCGCGGGCGAGGCCTTCAAGCCAATACGACTCGGGAGAGCGCGTGGCGTGGCGATACTGCTCGAGATGGAGGCCGGTGAGGTAAAGCTCCTCGACGCTTTCGATGGCCTGGGGGGGAGGCGGCTCGGTGGCCGGGGCGGGAAGCGGATGGTCCGCGGGCGGCTCCGGCTGATAGGCGATCAGTTCCCTGCCCTCGGTGTCGAGGATTGAGAGGCGGTGGGCTTCGGGCCTGGCTGAGGTTGCGAGGGTGCGCGTGAACGGCTGGCCCGGAGCGAGTTCCTGTGTCTCGTCGAGGAGAGGATGGCCGTTCGCGGTGAGCAGGATGCGCACGGTGCGCGGCGCAGTGACGCAGACGCCGACGCACGCGTGGGCGGCATCGAACTCGAGGTTCACGGCGGCTTCGGTGTTTGCGTTTTTGGCCGGACCGATTTTCTGGATGGGATACCAGTACTGGCTGAAGGTCCGGGTCTCGTAGGGCTGGAGCCAGGAAAAATCGGGTTGATTGTCCGTGAAGGCTCCGGCCATGAGCTCGATGTACGGGCCGTCGTCGTCGGTGAGATTTCGCTCCCAGGCGTGGCCGAACTCGGCGTTGCCCCAGGTCCACAGCTTCTTGCCCGGCGCTACGTGGTGATTGGACGTATGCACGAGGCCGGCCTGGAGCGCGTGGTCGTAGCCGCCGGAAAAATCGTACCGGGATTCGGTGACCATGTAGGAGGTGGGGACGGGGATGTTTTTGTACCAGGAGATGTCAGTGCCGGGGCTGTAATCGACGCCGTAATACTGGCCGCGGGCGATGGGAAAGGAGGTGATGGCGCGGCGGGCGTGATCGGCTACGAAAGTGACGTCGGGAGGGAAGAAGGCCTGGTACTGGTCGTGGACGCGCACGGCGACATTGGCCCACCAGAGGAAGGTTTGCGGCAGGGGGGTGCGGTTGAAGAGGCGGACGCGCACCTCGACCAGGGCCTTGCCGGGCTCAAGATGGACGCCGACCATGCCTTTCATGCGCTGCATGGGCTCGTGCTCGCCGAGCCATACGGTGCGTGCGCCGTTGGCGTGCTCCTCGATGGCGGCGTGGACGGGCATGAAGGTGGAGGGGCGATGATGCTGCGGCCAGTTGAACTCGACGCCGCCGGAGATCCAGGGGCCGAGCAGGCCGACCAGCGCCGGCTTGATGACGTGCTGGCGGTAAAAGAAATCGTACTGATTGGTTTTGTCGAGGCCGGCGTGGATGCGGCCGCCCAGTTCGGGCAGGATCATGAGCTGGATGAATTCGTTCTCAAGGAAGATGGCGTTGTAGGTTGCGTCTTGTTTCTCGATGGAGAGGCGGTCGGTGAAAGGGTTGGGATAGACCTTGCCGGTGCTTCCCTGGTAGACGCGCTTCTCAAGGAACATGGGGTTGGGATCGGGGGGCGGGACGGGATAGGTGGGAATGACCACCTGCCGCGGCCAGCAGCGGACCGGCACGGGTTGGCGCGATTCGCTCACTGGATCTTGACCTCGCGGCTCGACTGTCAAGGTTATACCAGCGCGCATGGGCTGGCGAAACCGGACGCGGTAAGACCGGAAGCTAAGAGGGCTTTGTCCGATGGAGTTGGGCTGCGCCTGGCTGTGAAAAAACACGAAAGAACAAACGCAGATTCTTCACTCACCACCCCCGAACTGAAAAGCGTTCGGGGCCCCGTTCGTTCAGAATGACAGCTACTGTTTGTTTGTAAAGTTTAGAGACAGGAATGACAGCCTCAGTTTGTGTGTGAAGTTCAGAGGCAGGACACCAGCAGTTCCTTCGACTTGGGTGGAGGCTCCGGTAGTGGCTCAGGATGCAGATTCAGGGCCGACCGCGGAGACTATCTGGGTGCAGATTGGGAGGCGCTTTGCGCATCGCGCAGAGCCGCCTGGCGGGCCAGCTTCTCAGCATGCTTGCGCTGGTAATGACGCGCGATATCCGGCCAGAACTCGATGATTTCAGCGCCGACGACACCCTCGGCTGAAACCGTCAATCCGTCGGTGATGGTGTTGGAGACAGTGCGTTCCGAAGCGGGGTAGTACACGCGGGCGACGGCTGCGCCGATCAGATTTCCGCCGACGTTGGCGTAGTTTGGACCCCATCCACCTTTGTCGCGCTTGCACCAAACGGAACTGGACGCGGCCCAGAGAGCACGGCTGGTGAAGCTGCCTGTGCCTTTCTGGTAGTAGCGGGGATCTTCGTGGAGCATGATGGGGAGCACGGCATTGCCGAAGAAATTGCCGATGAAGGCGTCCGTGTACGCAGCGCCAATCCGCTTCCCGTAGCCTTGAGCGCCTTGTCCCCACTCCGGATAGCTATCGTCTGCCTGGCCGATGCCGGCAACTACACTGGACAACAGGAAGGGCCAGGGATCGGTTTCACTCTTGAAGAAGAGCTGAAATTTCTGTCCGGGAGACAGAGGCAGCGCGTCCTTGTTCCTGGTGGTGTTGAAGGTGGCCATGACGCCCATGACCCGTTGATGCTCCTGCTGCTTGAGCTGCTCTTCGGCTATGTCGTGCTGGTTTTTTTCGGCGGCAGTCATGGGGACAGACGACTGGGAGCTGGAAGAGCCCTGGGCTGCGGGGGCTTGATTCGAGGTGGAACCTGCGGCGCTCTGTGCAGGCCCGGCAGGAGCCTGAGGGTCAGTAGAGGCAATCTCGAATTGGGGCGTGGGCGCCTCGGGGAGCACGGCAGAGGCAACCATCAGGCTGGAGCCTGGCTGCTGCGAACCAAGTGGGTGAGGCACGGCCACCAGGGCCAGGCCGGTAAGAAATAGGACAGGGATATGACAAGAACCTAAACGCATCCATTCACCCGTAGTGGAGTCGGCGTCCGCCTGGGCGCTCGCCTGGAAAGGCAAATCGAACCGGAGGCTACCTGAAGGAAAATCACCCCTGCCGGAGCAGTCTTTCATGGCACGGTCCAAGGGCTACGTGATGATTCCAAATAAGCAATACCATTTGTTAGACGCAATACCTGGCCCCGGGGACCAGTCAATTCCGCACACATGCTTGCTGGAGCTTTGATTCATTGGATTTGCGGAAGATTGACCGTGTTAAGTTCATCTATATCCATTCGAGGGGAGCAGGCCGATGGCCAATCCTGTTGTGTATTTCGAGATCGTCGGCAAGGACCAAAAACTGCTGGAAGCCTTTTATAAAGGCGTATTTGACTGGGAGATCACCCCGGTCCTGGAGGGGTATTCGCTGGTGAATACCGGCTCCGGGATCAAGGGCGGGATCGGCGGCATGGAAGAGGCGCGCCGCCATGTGACGTTTTATGTTGCAGTTACAGACATTAACGCCGCGCTGGACCGCATCGAGAGCAAGGGCGGGCAGAAGGCTTTCGGGCCGCACACGATTCCCGATGGCGCTCTGATTGCCGGATTCACTGACCCGGAAGGGCACCTGGTCGGGCTGGTGCAGCCGCCGGCTGGGATGTGAGGGGCCGTGGTCCTCGTTTGAGATCTTCAGGATTCGGGTCTCTGGAACGAGTATCTACATTGTGCGCACATCATGGTACACTGATTGTGCGTACATAGAGGTGAAATATGAGAGCTGCTGCCGCCGAATCGGACAAGTTGCGCGCCGATAACATCAACCTTCGCGTGAGCCGGCGCCAGAAGTCGCTGATTGACAGCGCGGCCGGCGCGCTTGGCAGGAACCGCTCCGATTTCATGTTGGACGTAGTGTGCCGTGAAGCTGAGTCAGTATTGCTCGACCGGTGCTACTTCAACCTCGGGGAAGAGGAGTTCCAGCGATTCACTGCCATGCTGGACAATCCTCCCGCAGCCAATCCCAGGCTGGCCCGGTTGCTCACGAGGAAGCCCTCGTGGGAACAGTAGGAGACTTCAGAGGCCGGCTCACGCCACCGGAAAAGCTGAACGCGCATCACGACCTGACACAGTTCAGTTGCGGTGAACCTTCGCTGGATCACTGGCTCAGGAACCGGGCGCTACAGAATGAGAAGACCGGCGCTTCGCGAACCTATGTTGTGTGTGCCGGCGGTTGCGTGGTGGGCTATTATGCGCTGGCGGCAGGCGCCGTGGCGCACACGGAGGCGACTTCGCGGGCAAAACGCAACATGCCCGACCCGGTGCCCGTGATCCTGATTGGGAGGCTTGCCATCGATTCCCGGTTCCAGGGGCGCGGAGTTGGGGCGGACCTTCTACGCGATGCTGTTTTGCGAACCTTGCAGGCGGCAGACATCGCTGGCATACGCGCCATATTGGTGAGCGCTATTTCACAGGACGCCAAGAGATTCTATGAGAAATACGGATTCGTCTCATCGCCCGCCAATCCACAGACGCTCATGATTACGGTGGCGGAAGCGGCGAGAGTGGTTGCGGAGCTGGGGTGAGTTGCATCGAAATGGATCGATCAGGGCCTTCCGGCTTCGGCTGATAAGAAACAAGCGTGGACCCGGAGGTCCACGCTACAGCCGGCCAGGAGGCCAGCGCTACAGTAGCTCTCGAACGGCATTTGCCGCCTCATACAGCGAAGTCGATAAAGCCGCGCTGCGGGTCGGTGGAGATGAGCTTCACGGTGACGCGGTCGCCCACGTCCAGTCCTTTTCCGCCCTGAACGAGCATTCCATCGACATGGGGATCGAGGGTGCGGACGAAGGTGCCGTACTGGTTGACGCCGGTAACGATGGCGGAGAAGCTCTGGCCGATGCGGGAGTGCAGAACCACGGCGGCGATGCGCTTCTGCATCTCGCGCTCCACCTTGCGGGCGTTGTCTTCCATGAGGGTGCAGCGAACGGCGATGGCGTTGAGATCGCTTTCTGAGTAAGGCTGTTGCGCCTTGGCCAGCCAGGCCTTCATGAGCCGCTGCGTCACCATGTCAGGAAAACGGCGGTTGGGGGCGGTGGAGTGCGTGTAGTCCTGCACGGCCAGGCCGAAGTGGCCCGGGGAAACTTCATTGGGCTTGACCAGCACGTACTCGCCGGGGCCCATGAGCTTGACCACGGTCAGCGAAAGATCGGGAAAGTGGTCGGGGTCTTTCTGCTTCTGGGCGAGCAGGAAGTCGTTGAGGGCTTTCGAGTCTGGCTCAAGGGGCAGCTTTGTGCCCAGTCCTTCTGCCACTTCAACGATGCGGTCCCAGCGCTTGGGGGTGCGGACGATGCGGCGGATGGAGGCCACGCCGGCCTGCTCGAAGGTGCGGGCGATGACGCCGTTGGCCGCCACCATGAACTCCTCAATGAGCGAGGTGGCGCGGTTCTTCTCAAGACGTGTAATCTCGATGGCCTCCTCGGCCAGCATGACGGGGCGGGTCTCAATGGTTTCAAGATCGAGCGCTCCGTGCTGGAAGCGGCCGCCCAACATGCGCTGCGCCGCCGTGTCCTGGAGCTTGAGCTGCGCGGCCAGATCGGGGCTGGCGGCGACTTTGGCCGGTGCGGGGCCGGTTGCCTCAAGCCACGCGCCGACACTGGGGTAAGCCAGTTGCGCACGGTTGCGCACCAGCGCCCGGTAGGCCTTGCCGTCGGAAACTGTGCCGGCCTGATCCACGACAAACTCGATGACCAGCGCCACGCGGTCCTGATTTTCATTGAGCGAGGTAATGCCCTCAGAGAGCTCCGAGGGGAGCATGGGAAAGACCTTGACGCCGGTGTAGACCGAGGTTGTCTCGCTGCGGGCATGGCCATCGATGGCCGTTCCCCTGCTGACGCGCGCGTCCACGTCAGCCACGCCGATGAGCACGCGGATGCGGCCATCGGAGAGCTGTTCAGCCCATTCGATCTGGTCGAGATCCTTGGACGTGTCGTTATCGATGGAGGACCAGAGCAGGTTGCGCAGGTCTTGCGCGCCGGGCGCGGAGGGGGGCGCGGGATGGGCCTGAATCGCGGCTAGTTCTTTATCGGTTCCGGCGGGAAAATCCGGCTGGAAACCATGTTCGATCATCGTGGCGTGGGCCGCGGCAACAAGATTGAAGTGCAAAGGCTGGGTGGAATGCATCGCGAAATAGGCTCCTTGCGTGCGAAGAGAAAGGCTACCACGTCCGGCTCATGGCGGTTGTGCCCATTACGCGAATGGGCAGCCGAAAGCCCGGCTGCCCATGTGCTGATTGAAGCTCCACGCGGAAGAAATGCATCAGGGTGCGGTTGCGCCTTTTGCCAGTACGTTTACGGTGAGATACACGCTCTGGCTGACAACGGCGTTGTCCACATTGGCGGAACCGGTGATCTTGAGAATGGCGACGCCCAGGGGTGTGGCGCCGGCAGTATTCGTCGAGGTGGAAGTACTGCTGGTGCAGCCGATACCCGCGCCGCCGAGGCCCGCCAACAGCAGCAACAGGATCAGGAATCGCCGCGCGGAGAGGAAGATGCGCGCGCGCCGTCCGAAGGGCAGCAGGACGAATCCCAGCAACAAAGCCAGCGCCGCTCCGCCCGCCGCACGCGGACCCATGGGCTCACCGCGCCGGCTGGCGGTGGTGCTGGATGAGGATGTGGATGCTCCCGACGCGAAAGTCTGCACAACGAAGGTGACCGTACCGGTGGGCACAATCTCCTGCGGAGTGGCGGTGCAGGTCATGTTGTCCTGCGAGGGAACCGCACAGACGATCTGGACCTGGTTGTTGAATCCGCCGACGCCGGTGATGACGAAGGAGGCCGCGCCCGCACTGCCCTGCACGATATTCAGGTTGGTGGCGGGATTGGTGGAGGCGGGCGTGATGGTGAAGGCCTCGACGGTGAGCGTGAGCAGGTTGGAGGTGGCCGCGTCGTAATAGAGATCGCCCTGGTAATAGGCAGAAACCGTGTCCTGGCCGCCGGGCAGCGTCTGGATGGTGAGGGTGGCCGTTGAGGTGTCAGTGAGCGCCACGGGGGTGAGCGCCGCCTGGCCAATGATGGTGGTGCCGTTGTAGAAGACGACAAGGCCGGTGGGGTTTTGCTCGCCGGTGGTGACCGGCGTGGAGCTGGGCGTTACGGTTGCGGTGAGAACGATAGCGACTCCCGGCTGGGCCGTGGAGAAGTTGGAAGTGAGGACCACATAATCCGGCAGCGTGGTGGCCTCAAGCGGCAGAGCGAGCGAGGTGCTGCCGACCCAGTTTGTATCGCCCGAGTAGACGGCCGTGATGCTGTGGGAGATGTTGTCTTTGAGATTGAGTCCGGTGAGCGTGGCCGTGTTGTTGCTGACGGCTACCTGGCCCAGCAGGATGGCGCCGTCGTAGAAAGTCACCGTGCCGGTGATGGTGTAGACGACGCCGGTGATGGGATTGGTGGGCGCGATGGTGGCGGACAGAGACTCGGCGGTTCCGGCTGAAAGCGTTGCAGGGGTGGCGGTCACCGTGGTCACCGTGGCGCCCTTGGCCGCCACAATCGAGACGATGGACGAGTTGGAGCCGGTGTAATAGGTGTCGCCGCTGTAGGTGCCCGCGAGGATATGCGCGCCGGCCGAGACCATGGGGATGGTGATGTTGGCGATGGAAGGCGAACCGGGGACTACGGTTCCGGTGCCCACCGTCACGCCGTCCTCGGAAATGGTGACGGTGCCGGAGGGAAACGCGGTGGCGGGACTTGGCGAGGTAATGTCTGCCGTGACCACCATGGAGCCGCCCGCAGATGGAGTGAGCGTAGAGGGAATGATGGTGATGGAAGTGGCGCTCTTTGAGACCGTGATGGAGATGGCCTGCGTGGTGGAGGTGGCGTAGTAGCTGTCTCCGCTGTACGTGGCCTGCAGAACGTGGGTTCCCGGCGGGACGGAAGAAAGCACGGCGGTGGCCGTGGAGGGCGATCCCGGGACCACCGCCGATGTAGCCACAGAAGCTCCGTCCAGCGTAAAGGTCACGGTTCCCCCGGGCAGCGTGGTTCCAATGCTGGAGGGGGTAATGGTGGTGGAAACGGAGAGGGAGCTGCCCCCGGCAGGCGCGGTGGTGGCCGGGGTAATGGTCATCGTGGTGGGAATCTTGGGCACGGTGACGGTGACCGCAGTTGCGGTTGAACTGGCGTAGTAGCTGTCTCCGGTGTAGATGGCCGAGAGTATGTGCGCACCAGGAGAAAGCGCCGGGAGGGTCACGCTGGCGGTGGAGGGAGTGCCCTGGGTGACCGATTGAACGGCCATGGTAACTCCATCGACCGTGAAGGTCACGGTTCCGGAAGGCGTTGTGGCGCCGAACGATGAAGGTGTGATGGTGGCCGTAACCGGCAGCGTGCTGCCGAGCGCGGGCGTGGTGGTGGACGGGGTCACAACCAGCGTGGTGGGGGTTCTGGCCACGGTGAAGTTGGTGGTGGGCGAGATGGAGCTGTTGAAGTTGGTGTCGCCGCTGTAGAAGGCCTGCAAGGCGTGTGTGCCCGTGGAGGGAACGGTGATGTTGATGCTCGCCGTGCTTCCTCCCACCACGGTGCCGCTGCCCACGCTGGACCCGTCGAGCGTGAAGCTGACCGTGCCGGTGGGGACCGTGGAACCGGTTACGTTGGAGCTGACGGTGGCGGTGACCAGCAAGGAGCTGCCGCCGAGAGGCGAGGTGGTGGCCGTGGTCACGGTCAGCGTGGTTGAACCCTTGCTGACATTGATGGTTACCCCGGGCGAGGTGGCGTTGTAATAGTTGCCGTCGCCGCTGTAAGTAGCCTGCAAGGTATGGCTGCCGATGGCGGGGGTGGTGATGGTAATGGTCGCCGTGGCGGGCGAGCCGCCTACAACCAGCGCAGTTCCCACCGCGTTGCCGTCCAGCGTGAAGTTCACGGTACCCGTAGCCGGCGTGCCACCGGAGGAGGGCGGGCTGATGGAGGCGGTGATCTGCAGCGTGCTGCCGGCCGAGGGGGTCTGCGTGGCCGGAGTGAGCACCACCGTGGGCGTGCTCTTGGAGACGTTGAGGGTTACCGCCGTCGCGGTTGAGGACAGGTAGTTGGTATCGCCGTTATAGGTGGCCTGCAGGGTGTGCGTTCCGGACGAAGGCACGGTAAAGAAGAGCGTCGCGGTGGCGGGAGAGCCCGACGTGACGGTTGCCGACCCTACCGACACGCCATCCAGCGTGAAGGTTACAGTGCCCGAGGGCAGCGTGGAGAGCGTGGCCGAGGGATAAATGTAAGCCGTTGCCTGGAGCGAACTGCCCGCCGCGGGGGCCGTTGTCACCGGCGTGACGGTGAGCGTGGTGGCGGTTTTGGCCACGGTGATGGTAATTCCCGCCGAGGTTGAGGCGGAGTAGTTTGTATCGCCGCTATAAGAGGCCACCAGCGTATGGGTTCCCGCACTGGGCACCACGAATGAAGTATTCGCCGTTGCAGGCGAGCTGGAATTCACGCTCGCCGTACCCACCGTCGCCCCGTCCAGCGTGAAGGTCACGGTGCCTGTGGGCAGAGCCGAGCCGTACGAAGTGGAAGAGATGGTGGCCGTGACCTGCAGGGTACTGCCCGAGGTTGGCGTGGTGGTGGCGGGAGTGACAACCGTTGTGGTGGCGCGGGCGGTCACGTTGAAGGTGACCAGAGCGGAGGTCACGGGCGCGTAGTAGCCGTCGCCGCTGTAGGAGGCTTGCAGCGTATGGCTTCCGGGGGTGGAGGGCGCCGTGATGGTGAACGTGGCGAGCGAGGAAGGAGCCTGTGGAGAGACGTTTGACGAACCTACGACAACCCCGTCCACGGAGAAGCTTACCGTGCCGGTGGGCGGTGTTTCACCGGAGTAGGGCGGCGTAATGGCGGCGGTCAGCAGCAGGCTGGCTCCCGGCAGGGGCGTCATGGTGGCCGGGGTTACAACCATTGTCGGCGTGCTGGTGGTGACCGTGAGCGAAATCTGAGGCGAGGTGGAACCGGAGTAAGCCTGATTGCCTGGATAGATGGCCTGGAGTGTGTGCGTCAAAAGCGTGCTGTTGGCCGGAATGACCACCGCGGAGAATGTTGCCGTGGACACGCCGCCCGAGGTCACCACGGCCGCGGGATAGGCCTCCGCTCCGCCATCCAGGTTCAGGGTAACGATACCGCCAGGAGGGACCGTGCCAGCCGGGGGGCTGCCCACCGTGAGGGTTACGGTGACCGAAATGCTCTGGCCCGGCGTTACCGTCGAAGTAGATGGCGTGACGAGCAAGCTTGTGGTGCTGGCCTGGGTATTGATGTTGATCGGGGGCGTGGAGGTGACGGCCGCGTAGTTCACATCGCCGCTGTAAATGGCCACCATCTCGTTGCCGCCCGACTGAAAAACACCTTCCAGGGTCACCGACGCGGTGCCGTTGCTGTTCAGGGTCTCGGGTGGGGAAAGGCTCAGGCTTGTCGTCGAATCGTAGAAGGTGACCGTGCCGGAGGGTGCGGTACCGCCGGTTTGCGACAGTACGGTGGCGGTGAGCGTAACGGAAGCCGCAGGGTTATACGTCGAGTTCAATTCCGTGGGCGATACCGAAAGCGTGACAGAAACTGCCCCGGCGCCATTCTCTGGAGAGATGGCCCAGTCCGATACCAGTTTTTGGGCATTGGGCACGCCCAGGCCGGTGGCCAGATCGTAGCCGGAACCGGCCACAAATCCGATTTGCCCGGCCGCGCCGCAACCGGGGCTGCCCGCCACGCACGCCAGTTGCGCGCTGCCTTGCGCCACGTCACTGTAAGCGCCGCTCCAACTGCTGAAGGCATAGAGGCCGGGCGCCAGATTGCCCTGCGGGCCATGTTTCTGGGCCACCAGCGCGGCGATGCCGGCAAAGATGCCGGCAGCCGCGGAACTGCCGCCGCTGCGCACCAGCGTGCAACCGGAGGAGAAAGAAGATGTGGACGCCGCCCCGCTCAGGCAGAAGGCCAACCCGGGGTTGGCGGCTGCATCGATAGCCGTGGGCAGGGTCAGGTCAGGCAGAAGCCGGTTGGGCGTTCCCGCCTTGGCGATTTCCGCCGGTAAATTGGCAGGGACGGGCTGCCAACTGGGGCCCGCGTAGAGAGTGCTGCTGCCGCCGCCGCCGGCATAGGCCGGGTTGGCCGCACTCACCGGAGACCATGCCGCCAGCGCAGTGCTGCCCGCGGCCGGGCCGGCCATGCCAAAGGAGGCGACGCCGACCATGGTGTTCCAGGGCGTGGAGGCCAGTGCATTGACGCCGTAGCCGCTGGTGACCGGTGCCGTGCTGCCAGCCCGGTGGCAGGCGGAAGGGCCACTGTCTCCTGCCGCGGCAACCACCGCGATGCCCTCCGCGGCGGCTTGCTGATAGAGCGCAGAGTAGAAAGCCTGATGCGCGGGGCTCAACGCGGCCTCACACGCCGAGAAGCCCACGGCAACGGTGTGCGCCAGCGCCTGATCGACGATGGCCGCCAAGGACAGGTCCACGCCGTCAGTGGCGCCGGTGGTGGCTGCGGGAACCATGAGGATCTGTGCGCCGGGAGCGGCAGCACCCGCCCAGGAAGCTGCCAGTGTGGCCTCGGCCTGATCGCTGGTCAATCCCGGGTCAGAGCCATTCGGAACCACCTGGAGCGGCGACGCCGACAAGGCAAAAGACGAGCGGAAGGCGGCGATGTCGCTGCTGTTCACGTTGCTTCGCGCCGCGATGGCGATGGTTTGGCCTTTGCCGTCAATTCCGGCAGATTGCAGCGCGTCAAGATGCACAAGCTGAGCGGCAAGCAGCGGAGTGAGAGCTTCAATATTGTTCAGCGAGGTTTTGGCGGCCAGCCCGGCAGCGGAAATAGACACAGGCTGCGGGGTGGTCAATGCGGGCGTGGAGACAGCTCCATCCAGCGAGACCAGTCCATTAATCAAGGGCAGGAGCGCGGCGGGAACGGAGATGTCGGCAACCAGCACGGCGCGGGTTCCGGCTGGAGTGACGACGGAGTCAATCCGGGTTTGAAAAGCCTGCTCGACCTGGGCCACTGTTCCTGAGAACTCGATCCAGCCGCGGCCGGCGGGCAAGGGCGCTACCTGGAGACCCTGACTCTGCAGCCAGGCGGAAACTGCGGCAACATCGGAGGCGGAGTTTCCGTACGCGTCAGCAAATGCCGCCGGAGTGAGCCACTGGTGATAAGCGGGCGAAGCCGGATTTTGCAGATTGCCGAGTTCCGCCGCGAGAGCCTGCTGCTGAGCCGGCGAGGGCGAGAGGAGCAAGAGCATCCGGTCAAGCCGAGCGCCAGCGGGCGCAGCGCCCGTATCCGAGCCGGTGAGCGAGATTGGCGCCTTGCTTGCGGAAATCGTATCCGGTGCGCTGCTTCGCCAATCGCCTGCCAGCCGGGACGCGGACGTCTGGGCCGCGGCAACTCCAAGACTGGCCAGGAGAAGAATTGCAAGCGGCAAACCGAAGCTTTGTTTGTGTGCCATCTTCCTCTTTGTACACGAACTCCGAACGACTTGCGCCTCACGACCGACAGACGGAAAGGGCAGTACCCTATCATCTTTCACGGAACGGTCTAAACACCCTACCACCTTTTGGGTACAGGATAGCGGATTCGTTGTGCATCGCCACGATTGTATAGCGCGGAAGGGTATCCAAACAGCAGATTATGCAGGAATGCAGGCGGAAAAAGCCAGAAGATAAACAGTCTGTGTACGGCCAGACAGGAACCCCCGGCGACTGGTTGAAATCGCCGGGGGAGGCAGAGGGCCGGTTTCTATTGAATGCCCAGGTCGGAGAGGACCTTGGGCTTGGCTTCATCGACGGCCAGCAGGTTGTGGCAGGCCGCGCAGTCCTGAGTGATGCTGGTGCCGTCCTTGGCCGCGTGGTCGCCATCGTGGCAGCGGAAGCAGCCCGGGTAACTCATGTGGCCAATGTGGTTGGGATGGGTTCCCCACGTCACTTTCATGTAGGGAAATACGTTCTGGCTGTAAAGGGTGACCAGTTCCTGACCCGCGGATTTTACCAGCGCTGCTTTTGCGGTAAGCACCTCAGGATGCCCGGCGCGATAGAAGGCTTCCAACTGCTGCGGGATCTGGACCTGCGCCTCGGCTTCGCTGGCGTACTTGCCATTCAGCAGTTCCAGGCCCTCTTTGTGGACCCAGGGCAGCTCCGGACTGACCGAACCGTCGGCCATGGCCCGGTTGAGCGCGTCTTCCGCAGTGACAAAGGTGTGGGCCGCGCGGTTGTGGCAATCGATGCAGTCCATGACCCGCCGTTCACCCTGGGGCGTGGCGCCGTTGAGGGCCGAAGCGGCGAATACGGTTTGAGAGCCGTTGGCGTTCTGCTTCTGGACCCAGGGGATGGTGGTGCGGGTTGAGTCGGTGGCGATGTACTCGATGTGTCCGAGGTGAACGCCGTGAATGCCGGTGAGATGGGAGAGGGAATCTTCACCGCCGAGGTGCAGGACCACGACCGTTTGCGTTTCAGTGTTGGTTTCATCGTCGGCGAACTTGGACTTGACGAGGAGTTTTTCACCGATGAACTTGGCGGGGGTATGGCAGCCCTCGCAGATAACCCGCGCCGGGCGCAGGCTGGTAACCGGAGACGGAATCGGCGTGGGGTAGCGGTCGAAGGAGACTTCAAGCAACTGCTTGGTGCCGTTGACCTTGGCGCTGAAGTAGGCCTGCGCGCCGGAGCCGATGTGACATTCAACGCAGGCCACATGGGAGTGCGCGGAGATTTTGTAGGCGGTGTACTCGGGATGCATGACGTGGCAGGACTGGCCGCAGAACTGCGGCGAATCCATGTAGGCAGCGCCGCGATAGCTGGCCATGGCCACAACCAGGAGGTTGACGATGGTGGCGACCAGAACGATGTCAAGGCCGTGACGGAAGATGCGGTCGTTGAGATCGATCTTGGGATACTGGACAGGAATCTGCCCGGCTTTTTGCAATTTTCTGTGGCGGATAAACACGCCAACCGGGATCAGAACCAGGCCGCCGATGAAGATAGCCGGCAGAAGCAGGAAGAAGATGATACCCATATAGGGGTTGTCGTTGAACCGGCCAAACAGTTCCACCAGCCAGTAGCCGATCATGGTCACGCCGGAAGCGCTGGTCATGGCGCCGCCGGCCAGACTGACGGGATTGTTGCCGAAAAACAGCGCCGGCCGCACCCAGTTTTCACGGAACTTTTGAAGCAATGGCACTTTATCCCCCTACTCTCAAATGGATGGCCCGCCACTGAGGGCAAGGCCACGGTTGCTGTGCCCGGAAAGGCCAAGTACAGGGAATTGACTTAGCGAGCAGGTCAACACCTGGAAGCCATAACGGTGGGCAAATCTATCGTGGTATCGCTCCAGGGCGGGCCTGGTTCAACATCCCAGCCTGATTGCCGTTCTTACTTCAGCCCGCGGTAATACGCTACCACGTCCTTGATCTGCGCGTCGCTGAGTCCGGCGACCGGCTTCATCTTGCCTTTGCCGTTCTTGACCGCAGCGGACATATCGGCAACGCTGAGAGCCTTGACGGCTGGATCGGTGGATGCCTTGATGCCCATGGCCTTGGCCATTCCCGCACTGGGGGCGCCGGTGGCGCCATGGCACATCTGACACTTTGCTTTATAGGTCGCCGCGCCACCGGACTGGGCGAAGCTCACGGTGCCGGCCAGAGATACTGCGCAGGTCAACACCAACAGGGAACGAATCATTTTTGTCATTGCAAGACTCCTTGAATTTTGTTGACGGCCAGTATACGCGGGGGAATACCTGCCGGGTAGATTCTTTCCAGTGCCCGCCCAATGCGGACTGCAGATGCCGACCGTTGGGCGACCCAATGAGATGATAACAACCATCTCACACAAAGCGGCGCAACTCCCGATTTGAAGGGAACTGCGCCGGTTGGTTCTGAATTCTGCTACTTGGCGAAGGTGCGGAAGTAGTCCACCGAGTCCTTGATCTGGGCGTCGGTGAGCTTGCCCTTGAACGGCTGCATTTTGCCTTTGCCGTTTGCGGTGGCGGCGATCATCTGCGCCTCAGAAAGGCCCTTGACCGCGGGATCAGAGGCGGGTTTTACGCCCATGGCCTTGGCCATCGCCGGGCTGGGAGTCCCAGTGGCGCCATGGCACATTTGGCACTTGGCTTTGTAAGTCGCTTCCCCGGAAGACTGGGCGAAGCCCACGGCGCCCGCGAAGAGAACTACTGCGGCCAGCGCCACCTGGAATCGAATCGTCTTGCTCATGGTAAAACTCCTGTAATTCATTACGGGCGATAGTCGCCTGCAAAAAGTAAGAAGCCATCCAGAAACCCGTTACCTGCTTCGTACGCCGCGCAACTTCTATACAGTAAAACAACATTCCGCTGGATAAGTTGCGGCGCTTAAAAATGAAGCGGGCCGGTTATCGATTCCGATTCCGGCCCACCCCAGCTATCTACATCTGAGACGGCAGATTGAGTTAGAACTCGTAGTGCATGCCGAGGGTTACGTTGTTTGCGTGGAAATTCCGGGGTGCGGTAAATCCGAATGCCGGGCCGCTCATCGCGGTATTCGACAGCGTGCTGCAAGCGACGACCGGAGCTGCGGTTGTGGCGGACGGCAGGGTGGTGGAGGTGCTGCAATACTGGGAGCCGGAAACGCCGCCCTCGCCATAGCCGAAGTAGTTGTATTCGCCATTCCAGACGATTCCCTTGCGAACCGTCCATGCCAGATTCACGAAAGGTGACTGGTAGGAAGATACGAGCGAACCGTTGACATCGCGCGGATCGTTGAAGAAGCGGCTGCCGCTGACGGAGCTGAGGCGATAGCCGATGTGGGACTTGAGCCTGGCGACCGGGGACAGCGCGAGAGCCACCGATGCGGACTGCGTCGGAGCATCCATGAAGTCCTTGACCGGGCCGAACTCGAGGTAGGTTGCGCCACGAACGGTTGCGGCGGGGCATCCCGCGCCGTTGGCCGGAGCGGCCGCGATCGGCAGGGCGGCAGTGGCGCCGCCGTCGTAACAGATGTTGGTTGCGCTGTAGACGTCGCTATAGGCGTAGTTGAAGTTGAGCCCATAGTGCTCACTGGGGGCCATATCGACGCCCAGGCTGCCAATACGGGAGTGGTCGACGTGGGCGAGCGGACCGGCACCGGACACACCGCCGATGTTGTTGGTATTGTTGTGGCGCTCGAGGTCGTTATAGGCGCCGGAGACCGTCGCCCAGGATTTGGGGCGATAGGCGGTGTGGAACCGGTAGTGCTTGGTCTGGCGCGCGCCGACCGGTGTGAACGCGTTATCCGCGGAGAGAATCTCGACCGTGCCGCTCATATCCCAGTTTGTGGCGGGACGGTAAGCGAAGTTGAGGATTCCGCCGCTTTCGTTGATGGTGACGGTTCCGTTGCTCGTGGCCCCAGTGGCCAGCGCCGTGTTGTGAGGAAAGCCCTGGGCGATGACGTGCTGGCTGGCGCGATAGGTGAGCGAGATTGAAGCGCGATCGGTAGCTTGCCAGGAGCCCGTCAGGTTGTTGACGAGGAAGGACTGACCGAAGTAGCCGGGCTGCGGAACACCGACGGAGGGGGTGCCCGAGACAGGAGTCGTAGCCGGTGTTGTGGCCGTGGTAATGACCGTCGTGGTCAGCCCCGGGTTGTTGATGGTTTCATTCGGAGCAGTGACAGGAATTGTCGTCACGGCATCGCTGGTGAGCACGGCTGTTCCCGGCTGATGAGCGCTGGAATAGCTGATCTGTTCAGACACGGTGAACTTCTTTGAGGCCTGCCAGGTAACGCCGTAGTCGCCGGCGATTACCTGCCGCTTTGCGCTGGCTTTGCCCTGGAAGGCGATCTCGCGCGTAGCTTTGGTCAGACCCCGGAAGTCGTCGTAGTAGTTCGGCATATTCATGTTCGCCTTGGTGTAGCGGACATTGCCGTTCATGCTTACGTTCTTGATGGACGTGCTCTGCAACCGGAAGATCTCGGTTGGGTAGAGAATGCGGGTCGGCTGTCTGCGCGTATAGCTGGTGATGACGGCGCAGGCTGGGTTGATGATGGGCACTCCGCCATTGGAACTTGCAGTCAGGGTGGTGCCGCCGCCCATGCTGGTGGCATTGCAGGAACTGACGGTATACGGCGTGAGGGCATCGTAGGCGAGGAAGAAGGCGGCCTTGGTTCCGTCCGCTTCCTGCACTTTGAAGGCGCTGGGCGCCAAGGAGAAACTGGAGTCGGCCTTGTAGTGGTCGACTTCTTCTTCGAAGGTCAGCTTGGTGCCCTGCATGGGCTTCCAGTCGATGCCGCCGAGGAAGTCGTCGGTGCTGTTGCGCTGATACTCCTGCAACTGGACAGGCACGGAGCCGCCGACCTGGTAACCGCTGGGGGTCAGGCTCGGTCCCTGGAAGATGTTCTGCGAGTAACCGACGCGGAAGGTCACCTTGGATAGCGGCAGAATCGTCAGGTTGGTGTCGGTCATGCGGCGGACGGTATTGAACATGAAGGGCGACTGGCTTGCCTGCTGCCATGCAAACGGCGTGGCTGAACCGGTGACAGGAATCGACTCCCCGGAGGGAATGTTCGGGTTACCGAGCAGGTCGTAGTCGAAGTACTGGCGGTCGCGGCGGAATATGCCCGAGAACTCGTAGAGCTTGCCCTTGGAGAAATCCAGCTTGGTGAAGCCGTTGGGATCGCCGCCGTATCCGGTGGTAAAGCCGGACATGACATCGAACAGGGAATGCTTGTTGCCGGGAAGGGCGCGCATCTCAAAGGTCTGGCCGAGCATGCGCGGTCCGGTCTGAATATTGACCATGGTGTCGTACATGGCGCCGCTGCCCTTGATGTTGGCCAAATGCCCGCCAAAGTCAATGCTCTGATGGATGGTATAGCCATCCGGCACAACCGGATCGGTGGAGACGGGAGCAGGAAGCGGGGCGCCCGGCGTGGGAGTCTGGGCGACAGCGATGCCTGTCATCGTCAGTAAGATTGCGACTCCAATGCCTCCAGCCATACGCCGGATCATTGCGAGAGAGTGCTGTTGATTGGACAGCCGAGAAAACCAGCCGATGTTCATCATATGAAGCCTCACTTAAAAACTTTGCTCACGCAGAAATCTAGAACTTGTTTGCACTGTTGGTTCGGGAGCCGGGCCGCGACCTCCGCAGAAGCGGGAAGGCGCAGCCCGAATCCATCGTTCCCTACCTGATGAACGCCGCATTCATGTTGGAACCGTGAATGTACGTGTGGCAGCTGGTGCAAGGCGCCAATTCCGCCGAGCCCGAGGCCATGCTATGCACGGTGTCGGCCGCGACCTGGCTATGGCACTGGTTGCAAAGCATGTTGATGCTCGGCATGTTCAGCAGCCGGGCGTTCTGGGAGCCATGCGGACTGTGGCAGCCGAGGCAACCCTCCGCCTTGATCGGGGCGTGCTCGTACACATAAGGCCCACGGACTTCCATGTGGCACTTAGTGCAGATCGCATTCTGGTCGGCGGTGGACTTGATGTTGCTGTTGCCGAAGGTGCCGTGCACGTCGTGGCAGTCGCTGCACTTGACCAGTCCCTCGTTCACCTTGTGGTGGAAGGGCATGCCGAATGCCGGCTTGGTGTCAGTGTGGCACTGGAAGCAGAGCGCAGGCTGAGCAGCCTTCAACAGGTGCTCTTCCTTGCCGGCATGGACGCTGTGGCAGCTAATGCAGCCGACATTGGCCTTGGCGTGAGGAGAACGGTCAAAGTTGGGATGCGCTCCCGCGTGACAGCCCAGACACGTGGCGTTCACATCCTTGGTGGAGGCCTTGGCGGGATTGAAGATCTTGGAGATGTCGCCGCCGCCGTCGACGTGCAGTTTGCCGGCCCCGTGGCAGTTTTCACAGGTAATGCCGGTGCTGCCGTGCTGCAGGGCCATTTTGGTATGAGGATTGGAGGCGAAACCCTTGGAAACCTCTTCGTGGCAGGTTGCGCAGGTGTCGGAGCCCACATAATCCCCGGGGGCAACATCCTTGACCGGAGCGGTTCCGGTTTTGGCCCCCGGCGCCTGCGACGCAAGGGCAGTGGCGCACAGAATGCTCGCGCCCAGCATCAACATCAAACAAGCTCGCAGTCCCGGCAATATGCCCGGAGCCGCACCAATCGAGAATCTCGTTACTGGCCTATCTTTATGCATGAAAAATACCGCCTTGTGTGCTCTCGTTTCATCATTTGCAAACAATCGTTCCAGCGTTTCGTTTGTCGCACATGGCGTTTCCCTTTTGAGGAGCGCCGGAACGGCATCGGGTTCGTTGAGCCTCATTGTCGCAATTCAGCTTTGTGCGGAGCAACACTACATGCGATGAAGATTACGGTTTTGTCATGCACGCGAGCGGTGATGTCCGTCACACATAAGAAATAGTAGCAATAGAGGCTAGTGTCTTGAGTCTAAAGTTCGCGTACAAAATCGGGCGACGGAATCGAGGATCTGGTCTGCAGTTTTGTGCCAGACGAATGGCTTTGGATTTTTGTTGTGGTGCTGTATGTAGCTCCTGATAGCG
>Ga0316217_10000394_pt1 | contig 62775 bp, 39 predicted proteins | sample 1anoAmetaG_FD_203633 | JGI IMG/M metagenome (GOLD analysis project Ga0316217, IMG submission 203633) | Freshwater microbial communities from Trout Bog Lake, Wisconsin, USA - 1anoA | ecosystem: Environmental > Aquatic > Freshwater > Lake > Hypolimnion/Profundal zone | place: USA: Wisconsin... | reverse complement strand
TTATTTACGAGGATACGCGGTATTTCGGGCGGCTGACGCTGGACGTTTCGGCGGTTGAAAAGCTCGGTCCGGAGCCGCTGGGCAACGAGTTTACGCCTGAAGTTTTTGCCGGCAAATTGAAACGCTCTCGCCAGGCCATCAAAATAAAACTGCTCGACCAGTCGCTCGTGGCTGGCGTGGGGAATATTTATGCCAGCGAAGCATTGTTCCGTGCGCGTCTTTCACCAAAGCTGGCGGCAAATCGCCTGACGTTTGGGGAGACCAAAAAACTGTGGCGTGCGATTCGGGAAGTGCTGGCTGAGGCGATTGATGGCGGCAGCACGGTGCCGTTGAATTTTGCCGGCGGCAAATCGGACGGGCTGTATTATTTTGGTCGCGCGCCCGGCACGCCGGATTATTATGAGGAACGATTGCGCGTTTACGACCGCGCTGGAATGCCCTGTGTGAACTGCCGTCACCCGATCAAACGCATTGTCCAAGCGGCGCGGAGCACGTTTTATTGCTCGCACTGCCAAAATTCGTGATGAATCGGTTTGACGTGGCGGGCAGTGGTTTGTAAATTAAGCGTCCGTTTATGTTCCAGAGTAGCTCAATGGTAGAGCACGCGGCTGTTAACCGTGATGTTGAAGGTTCGAGTCCTTCCTCTGGAGCCAATTTGTTTTGCTTGTGCTGCAATGGTTTTAGAGGTTTTGAGTCCAAAACGGACACCGAAACGGACACCAATTTATCCACCCCGTCAGATTTCGCGCTAACCGGCCTTAACTCTCCGGCTACTCGCTAACTCTGCGGGTTCGGTCTCGGTTATCCTTGCGATTGCGTGAAACTATGAAAACACGTTATCGCCTGATTCGCCGTGGCATTCGCGGCGGACTTTATTACTGTGTGGACACCAAGACCGGCAAACGCACCAGTCTTGGCATCGGGGACGAGGACGAGGCTCGTCAAATCATTGAGGCACGGAACATCTCCGAACGACAGCCCGCGCTGAACCTGCAAATCGCCCGTTCCTACTTGGTTGCCAGCGACCCAGCATGGATGCAGCGCAGTTGGCAGGATGTCATGGAGCAGATTCAGGTGCAGGGCAGGGACTCGACCAAAACCCGCTACCGCCGTGCCCTCAAGTGCAGGGCGTTCGACCGGTTGCGCTCCAAAAAATTGCTTGAGACAACCGCCGAGGATTTTTTGACGGTGCTAAATGAAGGTAAAGTTTCCGTCGCACATTTCTTGCGGCGCATCCACAATTTTGCCCTCGGAATCGGCTGGCTGGCCGTGCCGGTGCTTGCGCCACGCCTCTGGCCGAAGCCGCAGACCAAATCAAAGCGTGCCATCACGCAGGCCGAACACGAACGGATTTTGGAAGCCGAGAAAAATCCCGAACGCAATTTGTATTACCAGTTGCTTTGGGAAATCGGCGCATCTCAAAGCGACGCTGCTGCGCTGAATCACGACAACATTGACTGGCCGTCGCAAACGCTGACTTACTTTCGGATGAAGACCGGCGAACAGGCGCAACTGGTCATCAGCAAAAAACTCGCGGTCATCTTGAACCAGCTTCCCAACATCGGCCTATTGTTCCCTGCTATCGCAGCGACCAACGCCAACGCCCGTGCCGCCGAGTTTTGCCGCCGCTGCGGGTTGCTCAACATCAAAGGCGTGTCACTCCACAGTTACCGCTACGCTTGGGCGGAACGCGCCAAATGTGCCGGCTATCCTGAACGGTTCGCGCAAGCAGCACTGGGACACAACAGCAAGGCCGTTCATCGCGCATACGCGAAACGGGCGCTGGTAAAAATTCCTTCGCTGGATGATTACGAGAAACAGCAGAATGCCATTGTTGGAAACAGGAATCCCGAACCAGCGGCGCAAAACACCGCAACACAAGGAGGACACCATGCAACCTTGGCAAATTAAAGCACTCGAACTGGAAGCGTCGGGATTGAAACACCTTGATGGATTCATTCACGAACATGCCTTCTATTTTCTTATTGGAATCATCTATCTCTTGCTGGCTTTGCTGGTGTGGGTGTTGTGCGGCGCGTTGCGTCGAAGGGGAGGGCCATCCACACACCACGTCCGGCCAGCGATTATCATTCAGTTTCCGGGAGCGCCACCGCCACCGTCGGAACCACCGATTGATCCATTCCCGCCTTTGCGTGAACCGGCGGATTGCGGGCATGACGATGATTGAGTCTGGCACAATTTTTGGAAGGCTTGGTGGCTACAGACACATACACCGGCCACCACGGCGCTCAGAAGGGGACGACGGGCAACTAGGGGACGCTGGCGACCCGTCGTCCTGGCGTGTCTGCTGCGCCAACCCTAAATGCCAGCGATGTTGAAACTTTAGCCTGTTTCATCGTGGGTGAAAGAATTTTTTGCGCCTACATCTTGATGCCACCCGACTGTTTCGGTGTTTCCGGGGGAATCAGGTGCGGCTTGATTTTTGGCTCCGCCGTTTCCCCGGCTGCGGATTGCGGCAGCTTTTGGACTGTTTGCTGGCGCATCTCATCCGGTTCAATCTTTACCGTTTCAGTTTGCGCTTGTGCCTGACTTTGGTTTTGCTGCTGGCGCAGCTCGCGGAATTCTCTGGCGCGTTTGCTGTTGGTCATGGTGAGCGCCATCCGCGTTCCCCAATTCCGCTCAATGAGGCGAAAGAACGAATTGTGTTTGCGGTAATGCGCGATCAGCGCATCCACCACCGACGGGCGCTCCCCGCTGCGGGTGATGTTCTCCCGCAACTGCTCCTTGTCCGTGGTGAAGATATGAATCCCCTTTTTGCCGCGCGAAATTGTGACATACCACTGCTGCCGGTTCGTCGCGGCCTTCGCCGCCGAATCCGAAAACAAAACATGGTCCACCGACTTGCCCTGTGAAGCGTAGGATGTGATGGCGTAGCCCCGGACGAACTGGCGGAAGTTTTTATCCAAGACCCGGCCATCCGCCAGCGCAATGCGGCCGTCCGGCTCGACGGCCCTGACCGTGACCAGTTCGCCATTGACCAGCTTGCGGTTTTCCACGCTGCGGCCATTGGCCTTGAGTTGTAGCCTGTCACCGGGAGCCAAAGCCAGTTCCTTGCGCTGGCAGGCCGTCAGTTTGTCCAACTGCGTGAATGGAATGGGGACGATGCGCGTATCGGTTTCCACCAGCAAATGCGTGTCTGAAATTTCATTCAGTTTGGCCGATTCACCGGCCTTGAACCCGCGCACGTCACGGTTGAACACCAGCACCGTGCTGGCATCATACGAGCGGACATCGCGCTTTTGCGCGTTGGTCAAATCCACCGGCTGAAAGGCTGTCACCGTGGTTTCCGCTTCGCCGACGAGCTTTTCATTTTTAAGCGCGACGCGAATCGCATCATTGACCTGGTGAATCTCATTCCAGCTTTGCGAGACGACCACGGTGGATTGATGATCCTTCACCAGTTCCAGATAACACGCCGTCAGCTTTTCATGCTTGTCGGCCAGTGTGCAGGACTCAATCGTTTTCAATTTGTCCAGCCGTTCAAACGATTCCCGAAACTTGCCGTCACGCGCTTCCTCGACCGCCTGCCGGTATTCCTTGATGTGTTTGCGCTCCTCGATGGACTTTGCCAGCGCTGGATTCTGGCGGCGGATGTTGGTCAATTCGATAGGCCGGATGCCCGAATGTTTTTCAATCGCCCGCAGTGCGTCACCCGCCTCGACCGATCCATGTTGTCGCGTGTCGCCCGACAAAATCAGCCGTGCATTGTGTTCAGAAACCAGCCGGAGCAGTTCCAGCATCGGTTTGCCCCCAATCTGCCCGGCCTCATCCACAATGACCACCGTTCCCGCTTGAAGTTCCTTTTTTTGCAGGAAGCTGGCGACCGTCAGCGGCGACGGAAAACCGTCCCGTTCCATGTCCAGCACCTGCTGGCGTTGCGGCGCGAGGACGACCACGCCGCGCCCGCCGTCGCGGATTTGCCCGGCCAGCTCGTGCAGCACGAAACTTTTGCCCGTGCCGGCACCACCGCGAAACACCGAGACGAGGTTGATGTTGGCGACCAGAGCAGCCAGAGCTGCACGTTGTTCCTCATCCAGTTTTGGATTGAACGGCTTCGGCTGCCAGACCAGCGGATGACAATCGCCAAAACCCGTTCTGGCGATGTGGACGATTTCCGTTTCGCGGTCGAGCTGTTCCTGCGTGGAAACCTTGCCGGGATGCTCGTCAAAACGCAGGTAGCCGCGCTTTTGCGTGACGGCCTGAATGTCCGTCAGTGAAACATTCTGCCCTCTGGCGCGTTCGAGCGCGTGCCGCCACAGTTCATGCTCATGGACGATGGAACGGCGTTCAAACAAATGCTGCTCCGCCCACGTCACGGCCTGCTCGCAAATCTTCCCGCCGGAAACGGGCGTAAGGGACGGCTTCGCCGTCAGCCCGTCCAGCGAAGACTTTTCACCCGCCGTCATCTGGCCGTCCCACAGCGTTTGCAGTCTTTGCAAACCAATGTCCCGGATTTTCCGGGGCCGGTCCTTGTGCGCGATGTTCTCGCGGATTGCGGCAATGTTGTCACCCGCCTTTTCCGGCTCGCGCGCCAGCAGTTCCTTGGTCTGCCGGTCAATCTCCCGGTGCCGCTTGGAAAACTTTCCAATCAATTCCGGTGCGATGCCCTTGATCTCAAAATCGCCGCGCGGCCTGTTTTCAATCTGATAACCGCACTTCACCAGCTTGCGCGTGAGTTCATGGTAATAGACATTCTCAACAAACTTTTGCGCGGCGAACATTTCATGGTTCTGCAATGCCTTCCATTGCTTTTCCACCGCATCAAACGTGGCGTTAAACACGATGCAATGCGTGTGCAGATGCGGGTCCAGCGCGCGGGAGGTGTCATGCCGGAACATGGCGGCAACGAGGCTGCCCGTAGGCCGGTCGGTGCATTCATTGTTTTTCCGCACCCGCGTTGCCGCGAAGGTTTGCAATTGATTCATTGCCACCGTCACGGCCTGCTCATGCGCCTCGACAATCCGCTCATCGTTGCCGACCAGTGCGACAATGGAAACGGATTTGGGCGGGGAAAAGGTGAAATCGTAAAATACCCGGCGATTGGCGGCCTGCCGTTCCTCGCCATCCAGTCCCTTTTCAATCCGGGTGGTTTTTTGCCGGAGCGTCAGCCGTTCGCCGGTTTGCGGATGAAGATTGTCGCAGAGCCGGACAAACTCATCGGCGGTGGTCACGCCGGACAAGCCCAAATCTGCCGCGCCCTTGCCGATCCATTGGCCGGGGACGGTTTGCCCTTCGGCGTAGTAATCACCGACCGCCAGGTGCTCCTTAAAATACTTCTTGGCGTCCGCCAGATTGTATTGGGCTTTCGGTGCCAGCATTGCCGTCAGCGTGGATCAAACGGCCATTGTTGCGTTAGCGGGCGGCGGGTGAACGAAGCCGGATGGTGATTCCTTTCGTTTTTTTGGCTTTGCGGGCGTTTTTATCCTCCCAGTGCTGGCTCAGAGCCTCCGTTGCCAGCGACAGCCATTCCTCATCGTCCGCCCGTTCCAGAACCTTTGACCGCGCATAGAATTTATCGCTGTTGGGCATCGGCTTGCCCAACGGCTTGAGGAATCCCCGCGCCGCCAGCACCGGGATGTGATGCGGCTTGAAGCCGAGACAGGCGGCGGTTTGCGCGGTGTTCAACCGCGCGGGCAGCCGGTTCAGATTCAAAATCGCCTTGAGATCGTTGTTCAGCACATAAAGTGCGCTGGTGTGTTTGTCGGCTTCGGTTTTTTTCTCCGGTTTGGCGCGAATCTCTTTTTCCATCCGGCCACCGAGGTTGTTTGATGCTTCATTATTCATACGTCATTTATGGTTCATTTATGTTTGCGACGGACATTCTGGCAAAAATTCAGGCTTCGTTTATGCAATCATTGCACAAAATAAACATCCTCAACGGGCGTCAATCTGGCAAAAATTCCGGCTCCGCTTGTGTAGCTCCTACACAAAATGAATGTCCCCAACGGCTCCCACTCTGGCAGAATTTCCGGGCGGTTTTGTGTAACCCATTACACAAAATGAATTCTTCTATTTTGCCACGATCCGGCCCATGCCAGGATGACAGGCGGCTCCCTGCGGTTCGTCCGGGCGGGCGGCGCGGCCAGGTTTAACAATTCTTGTTTTCATTTCTCATGCGTCACATTGCTCTGGTTTGGTTTTATCAAAATATCGGAAGGCAGTGGTGTATCACCGTCACCACTTAAATTTCCTCTTTTGTCAGCCAGCGTGATTTTCAATCCACAGTTCATAGCCGCCATTATTTCTGATTTGCCGTGCCCCCTTGTTCCATTTTGGAACAAAATAAAAATGCGTTTTTGCCCTTCATGAAGATTTCCCCCGTCAAATGCTGATGCCTGTCTGCCTCGCAAAATTTGGGACGATGAAAGTCCATGCGCTGATCAAAATGAAAATCATTCACAGTCCACAGATTGCAGGAGTCAGCCTCGATGGTCGTGCCCATTGGGCACAAAATAAAATAATTTTCTGGCCTTGATTTGCGGCGATGACAGCCCCACCCAGCCAGTTGGTTCACGCGCCATTGATTGGATTCGTGCCGCAGATGGAAGTAAATGATTCGCCGCCGAACCATGCGGCCCGCTTCCGAACCGGGAGCGGCCCGTTTTCCTTGCCGCCGCCGCAGCGGAGTAAAGCTCCTCATGTGATCCAGTTGCCGCGCCACAAAGTGGCATGGGGGATTTCGTTCAGGAATATCACCTCGACTTGTGGCCTCGCCCCGACGAGAATGAGTTAACGACATGACGTTATTCATGTCGCCGTGCAAGGCAGTGTTCCAGACGATGCCACCCTCACCAAAAAGAAACACTAACTACAACCTTTTGACGCCTTGAAAACAAAAACCAGTCGCCGGCCGGAGACTCACACAAAGGAATCCGTCAGTTCGTTTCTCGCCCTTTGCGAAACCATCAAAAAGGCGGAAGTGGATGGGCATAATCCGGCGGATTTTCTTTTTCGGGGGCAAAGCACGGATGAACCATTAAAGCCCAAAATTGCAAGGCTCACGCCCAAAGTGGAACTGCAAAAGACTGAACGCTTGATGATGGCTGATTTCGAGCGGCAACGGCTTCCGTTCACAGAATTCGAACCAAAAAACGAATGGGATTTACTCGCCCTGGCCCAGCATCATGGGCTTCCCACCCGGCTTTTGGATTGGTCTTACAGTGCGCTGGCGGCTCTGTGGTTCTGCGTAAAATATCCGCCCAAGAAAAACGAGCAAGGCAAGGAATTCGATGGCGTCGTGTGGCTCTTGAAAACGAAGGTTGAAGATTTCATAGAATTTCCAACAACGGAAAGCCCATATTCGCCGGGTCGGACGCGCATATTCCGGTCGCGTTCGGTTTCAAAACGAATCTTGGCACAGTCCGGGGTGTTCACCTGCCACAAGCGAATGCAGACAGGGCAATTTATCCCTCTTGAGAAGAATAAAAACTACAAAGCACGGCTGGTCAAAATAATTATCCCCGCCAAAAGTTTTCATCGCATACGCGATCAGTTGAATGCTTGCGGGGTCAACAGCGTGTCATTATTTCCAGATTTGGACGGTCTGGCCTCACATTTGCAGTTTCGTTATTTCCATGACGCGAAACCGAAAGTTAAATTTCGGTTCGCGCCCAAAGCTACTTAATGGTTTTTTTAGGAGGGGAAACATTTTTGGGTGTCGCCCTGACTGGCTCCCAGATGCCAGCACAGCTTGTAATAATCCCGGCGTTGGCATTGTCTCTAAAAGGCGTTCTTTTGACCGATTAGGCATGTTCTCACACCTCAAAACCGAAAAATGAAACTTAAATCTATGCCTGCCGCTGAATTAGAAGCGGTCATGAAACGAAATTGGGTTCCGGTCATACGCTCGTCGTGTGGCCGGCTGTTCTTATCAGTCCGCTTGTAGATCAATTTCAAAATTCACAAGCGACTGAAGCAGTTCCATTGTATCCCAATAGGAGGAATAATCAGCGGCATTAAACCGTCCAACCGGTTGTTGGATTTGATAATTAAGGTTCAGTTTGCCTTCATCGAGTTTATGCTGTGTCTGAAATGTGATAAATCGCTGGTCTAGCTTTTTAACCGGCTCATTTTTTTCAATGAGGTGATAACCCTTGGGCAAATCGAAGACAATTTGGCAAAGAATCCGAAGAGGGATGGCGATTTCAAATGGCGTTACTCGATTGTTTACCGGAGTGGCGGTCAGATAAAAACGTTCCAAGCCACCCGGCAACGTTCCAACATACCCGCTTTGTGTGCTGTGGAACTGGTTCTTGAAAATTAATGAACAACTGATTTGCAGCGGCTGCCCGGGATTCTCCAACGACGTAATTTCGCATTTGGTCATGACCGCGTCCGACAATCCCATGTCGCGTTGCAACGATTCCTGCCGGTAAGCAGGTGAGATTCCCTGCAAATATTCCCGCAAATAGGAGGCATGCACACCGGTCAAACTTAGCGTCTCGTCCAAAGCCAGGTCGTTTGTTCCCTGAAGATAAACACGCTGTTGAACTTCGATAGCAGAAGCGTTGGTGGAATAGTCAGCTAATTTTACCAGGTGGGGATTATCTGGATTTAGAACCAGTGCCTGCTGGCCCGCCAGACCGAGTGGTGGAATGCATGCCAGGTCAGACGCCTTGTCAGTGCAATCAATAAATCTCTCTCCGCTTTTTAGCGGAATCTCCACAATCATGTGATTGAACTGATCCAGCGAGGGCAGATCAACTTGGACCGGGTCTTCTGAGGAAATGAGTGTGATATTGGCGGGAATGCCGGCGCATTTTAGCAGTTGTTGGAGCAGCACCGCATGATCTTTACAATCTCCATACGAGTTCCGAAGGGTATCCGCAGCTGTGCGGGGAGTTCGAGAATGCCGGCCAAACTCAATGGCTTTATATGTGCAGTTGGTTTGCACAAAGCGGCTCAGGGCCGAGATTTTAGCCGGATTATCGTTCAGGCCGACCACCAGTTGCTGTGCCTTAAGCTTCAAGGTTTCGTCAGGCAGAAGACGGTCTTTGATGGATGCCAGATAATTGGTGGCCAATTTCGCCCAATCAGTCCCGGCATCGGAAATCCAAATCATCGGCAAATATTTTTGTGATGACGGCTGCAGCGGTTCCGACCGGTCAACCATCGGATTGGTTATTGACCAGTAAATTCCATCTTTTAAATTTTGACGGTTGATTCCTGGCGTTGATCGTATTTTTAAACGACTCTCATCACCTCGCACAAACACACAACTGGTGAGCACAGGGTAGCTTTTGGAAAAGCAATGTTCTAAAAATGGGAAACCCTCCTGGCTTCCACCAGAACGCCGGGTGATTGTGAGGGAGACATCGTAACCAGCTTGCAAGCCGGCAATCGGTATGTTCAAGATTTTTTGGGAACTGACTTTGCCATCAGCGGTATCATCGATTACATAACAATCTGAAGATTTGATCGTCGTGATAGTCTCGCCAGACTCATTGAGAACCCGTGCGTCATTGACAAAAATATCCTCGCCCAATGGGTCAAACCCGACTTGGTATGTGCTGTAGGCTGCCACACCGACCGCATCAACCACATGAATCAGCAAATAATCCGTAGTCCTGCATTCATTGTTCGTGCCGTAATCCAGTGCCTTGATGCACTGTTTATAAAACGCGCCAAAATCCTTGGTGTAACCGTTTGTCGGGACAGCAATCGCCTGGTTGGTCAGTATATTTGGGAGCAGAACGGGTTCGATCGGATCTTTCAACATGGAATTGCTGCCCTCACCGAGCAAGCCGCTCACGTAATTCAAGTCGGATTTTACGTCTTCGTTTGAGGGGGCCAATTTAGCCGCAGTTTCAAGCGATGTTTTGGCTTCTCGATACCACTTTAATTTGACCTCGCATTGAGATTCCAAATAATAAGGCAGGTAGGAATCCTTCTCGTCTATTTTCAGTTCCTTGCAATATTCGAGCGCTTCGTTTGGTGTTTGCGCATCCAGCAGTGTCTCTATCAATTGTCCGGTGATCTTCGTGTTATACGGTGCATTGTCATGTTCTGACTTCAGTAAAGCGACGGCCTGAACATAGTCTTTTTTGTCGCGGTATACATCCGCTTTTAAAAGCCGGATGCTCAACGTATCTCCCGCTTGCAAATACCGGTCCACTTCGGCCAATGCTCTGTCATACTGGCGGTCGTCAATCAGCAGGTTGATGTAATCCTTGAAATCTGACTCGCTTCGATAACCACCCGAAAAGATTCTGGCATAGTTAGTAATGGCTTCGTCAGTTAACGAGCACTTCGATTGGAAGAAAGCTTCAAAACTGGCCAGATCAGGGTCCGCCAACAAATTTGTCGGCTGTGACTCAAGAAAGTTTAGCCCTTCCCTTGGCTGCTCAAGACGGGCAAATGTTAAAAGCAAATTGTATATTACAGCGGAGTTTGTGCTGTCTACCGCGTTGGCTGCATGGAATAGCGGTAAAGCCCTCTCATATTGTTCAGAATTAAAATAATACAGCCCAGCTTGGTTTAGAATGTGGCTTTGGTTCTTGCGATCTTGTTCGCTAAATACCATTTGATTGGACGAGAGCGAATTTGTTGGGGGTGAGAATTTAATCCGTTTCAAGGCATCGTTTAATACGCCGTCAGCGTTTTCTGCGTTTCGCATTGACCATGCTGCGGCCAGATAGCCAAATTCACCTGCATGAACAATCTTGAGTCGGTAGCGATAAAGCGAGTTGTCGATGGTTCGCTGATAATCAATTTGCAAGCTTGACTCAGTCTCGTTGCTCTGTGTCTGGCGGTGGGTGAAGTCACCTTCGGGATATGTGATGTTCATGGTGGTCAGCAAGCCTGCCGCCAGCGCGTCCATGTCGATTCTTTGATTACCCAGCCAAACTGGCAATACAACAAAGCAACTGTCTCCTTGTGAACCCCCGAACTCCGCCTCGGGGAAGGTTTCCTTTAAAGAGGGAAAATTATGCCAGTCAGAACCAGCGACAGCGACCGTATAGAAATGCGAGGGAGAAATGTAATTCGTGGTGAAGTGGTGCGATTTTGAGACTGCGATTCGTTGCGGATCCATCAACTCGAATCCTTGCAATATGTTTCTGGTTTCGCCCTCAATCTGTTTGCGATCCTCAATTTTGCCGTAGCCCGTCAATTGATAAGCATAGCCGTTTGTCGCCATGAACCATTGCACATAAAAAGCATGAAGTTTTTCCAACTGTGCATCCGTCTCAACCAAAATTCCGTTCAGGTGATTGACACTTAATGGGGTCTCCTGAACGACTTCCGATGTGTTGGCGGCTGAACTGACATGGGCTTTGCCAATTTCTACCAATTGCTTGGAAGTCAAATCGGTCGCAAGGGCTTCAGGAATAATGAAGAAATATATCTCAGGATTAACCCTCATGAAAGCAGCCTTGCTGTCCTTGTTCAGGGTGCTTGCAGCCACCGCAACCCAGGGATGTTCGGGCGCTCGAAATCGAAAATTATAATCCGGAAACTTTAGCATTTTACCCGCCGCTCCCGGAATGGGTTTTAAAACTGAGTTGGAAATTCTATCTCTAAACCCCATCACAAACCCCAAGCCGGCCAATAATACCAAAAAAGTTGATATGGCAATGGCCCACCTTGCCTGGGCTCGACCTTGAATGTATTGACCCGGTGACCTTGAAAAATCTCTCAGTCCCTTGATTCCAAGCACCAGTGCAGTCACAGCCAGCCCAATTGAAGCGATGAGAGCCACGAGATTGCTGGCGTAGTAACATTGCGTGCCGGAGAGGTATTTATTTATTGCACTTAGAAAAAACGACCCGAGCAGGGCTAAGAGCGCAAACATCAAGGCCAGTGCGCATTTACGATTGGTGCTGGGGCGTAACGAAATTGTGTAACACTTGGAGACGCCCAGAAGTATTAAACATGCCGGAATAAACACGCTCGCAGCAACCTGTCCGAAGCCTTCAGCATTCATTCCTCCCAGCATGATCGGCACATTTGATGACATTTACTGCCTGGTTAAATCTTCTTTAATTGCGTGTCTTAATAGGAATGTCCCAGAACTGCCAACATGCTGAACAGGAGTCCTTGTTTCGACAAGCAGATTTGTGACCTCAATTTATCTTCGCAAAAATCAATCAAAAACCAATTTTATAAGCGGTAATTTTCCAATAAATCACCGGGTCTTGGCTTGCGAAACAAGGCCGGCAACACTTCGACTTTTTGACTGAGACTGTCTTCAGGTTCGCCAAATTCGACCAGATAGGAAAATTCGCCGTCATCCTCGGATGGCAGTTCCCTGACAATGCCAGCCATGCCCGCGTGTAATCCCCGTTCAGGAATGTCGGTGACCAGCACCACAATGTCGTTTTCCTCCAAAGCCGATACATCCTTGAACCCGGTGCAAACCAGTGAACCACGTTCTTCGTTTGGAAGCAGTTCCTTGACCGTTACCCATTTTGGCGGGCCAAAGGAACCTTTGTTGGCTGGAAATCCGTAGATGTAATCAACAAAAATAGCCGCCGCGCGTAAAAGGTTCGACGGAAGATTCAAGGCCACAACCTTTTTGGCCAGGTCAATGACCTTGGGTGCCATGTGGTTCGCATATTGCAAATCACGCAAACCTGCGAGCTGTCCAACCAAACTGACAAATTGTTCCTTCCTGATTTCTGCGACTTCGTTTATTGGCCAATCATTGTTTTTTTTCATAAAAGGGTTGCAGGCTAATTAAGCGGCCGCACTTGGTCAATCGCCGCAAATTTCTTGGATCCAAAAATCACACGTTAATTTTTTCCGAATCACATCCGCAAAATACGGCGACGGCGTTTAGACTGTCCGGCTTTCTGGCGTGCCTTGGAAACCGGACAGACTAAACGCCGCCTCATTCAAACCTATCCGGTGACGCACTCAACGGTCGTTCTAAAACCGCACTCAACTCCGCCGTCGTCCGTTCATGCCACTTCCGACCTGCTCCGTTTCGCTGCCGGTTTCAGAACGCCTGTTCAGTGCGATGTGACCATGAAATTACAGGTGATCGAATGTTGAAATGCACATTCGCGTTTTACCCATGCCGGCTCAATTTTGAGCCAATGGTTAGCCTCCTATTCGTCAGCTTAAAAGGTGGACGCCCCACCCCTACGAAAAATCGTAGGTTTTCGGCGATGCGCCGTGTGAAATAAAAAATTGCGTTGAAAAGCGTTGATGAATTCAACGCGATTCAACACCTTTCAACGTCACGGTTCAACACCGTTCAACGGTTTTCAACCCGGCGATTCAACGCCTTTCAACCAGTAAAAAGGCTATCGCGTTTAACTCGCCCACTTTCCTGCTTAACCCGCCTGCTACGCGCTAACGCAACCGCCATCGGTTGACTTAAACTGGCGGCGAATGGATTCGGAAACCAAAAATAAACGGCACGGCGGTGGACGCGCTTATCGCAGCCGCCTCGAATCGTTCGCGGAATTCATCCGCGAACAACGCCAGCAACGCCGGACGTGGCAGGAAATCACCATGTCGCTCCGCACCGAGAAAGGTTGCAGCATCACGTTTCAGGGATTGCACCAGTTCTACCGGCGCTACCTGAAACGTCTGGCCCGGCATCATTGGGAAAACGAAGTGGTGACGGCACAACCAGTCACGGTGATACCACAAACACCAGCCCGTAAGCCGGTGCTGGCGGTAACGACAGCGCCCCGTCCATTCCGGCAACCGAATCCCGATAAAATACAACTAACCGACCCCACAAATCCATGAGCACAACACGACGCATCCATCTAAACCCACAATCCAAAGGCAATCTCGGCAAAAGTTTTGAAGCCGAATTCCGCACCGCCTGGCTCGACAAGCTCGGCGTGCCGTGGAACGGCTCCGACCTTGACGACCGGCACCACACGTTCGCCAGCCGCCACCCGCAAGCCGTCCGCTCGTATCAACTCGGCAACGAACATGAGAGCAAAACAGCTTTGTTGAGCCTGTTCCGGCGCGTGTTGAAGGATTCCGCGCCGGTCCACATCATTGACACACGGGCGCAGGCCGACGCGCTGATCCTGGGCGCGTTGGAGGAATTGCAGGTGCTGGACGTGTGCGCCGAACAGGGCGTGCGGCTGACGTTCTTCCTATTTCCCACCGACGACACCGAGAGCATGAGCAATGTCGGTAAATTATTTTTCTACGCGGGCGACCGCGTGGATTATGTCATCGTCCACAATCCGGCCAAAGCCAGGGGTGATTTGTTCAAAGGCTCGCAACTGGAAAAGCAGTTGAAGGAATTCGGGTCAAAATCCGTGTCGCTGCCAGCCGTAACGCCAACCACATTGCTGGCGATTGAAAAAGCCGAGGCGATTGCCAAACGCGGCTTGAGCTTCGCTGAATTATCACACGTTGAAGCCGGGCACTTGGAACGGTTGCTGGCAGGGGAGATCCAATGGGCGATGCAAAAAATGTTCCGGCAGTATGACACCATCGCCGGTTTGCTTTTGCCCGCCGAGTTCATTCCCAAGGAAAAATCCGCGCCAGCGAAGGAAAAGGCCAAGGCCGAACCGCAGCCGCAGTTGAATTTTGAGGAATAACGTATGGACGACACCGATTTTGATTTGCTGTGCCAAGGCTTGTCCGCCGACGAAGCCAAACGGATGCGGAAAATCCTGGCCGAATGGTGCGACGGCGATGAAAACGGGTTTCACGTGCAACTGGTGTTGCTGACGCGGGCGCAATGGCGCGCGGCGGCACTCATCCCGCGCCTCATCAAAGAATCCGGCGGATTGATTGAAATACATCTGGCTGAATGCCGTCAGCAATGCGCCGTCATCGTCAAAAATCTTTCCACCGTGGCCGATCATAATGCCGTCGAACTGAAAAACATCATCAAAGCCCATGCCGAAACGGTGCAACAGGCATCAGCAGCAATGGGCAACCAGTTGTGGCAATCGGAGGAAGTTTCCCGGCGAATCAAATCCCGACTTGAGGACAGCATGGGCGAATGGAGGAAGGCCAGAGATGATTTTGCAGCCGAACGGCTGAAATTGGAAAAGGAGCGCAAGGAACTGGCCGCGCGCGCCCATTTGCGTGACACGATTTATACCATTCTCATTTTGCTTGGGGCAGTCGCCTTTGGGATGTTGCTCGAATACGGGCGGCAACACTGAAACTTAATCTTGACGGGATTATTCAGCGCGCAGCAGCTTTTGAACGGAAACGCCGTAGATTTTTGCCAGCTTCAAGATTTGCCGGCGGCCGGTGATGTTCCCGCTCCGCTCCCAATACATCAAGGTCGTCCGGGGAATGCCGCTTTGCTTGGCCGCCTCTTCCTGCGACAGCCCCTTTTCTTTGCGCAGGAACAGCAGCCAGGCTCCGTAGGAGTTTCGGCGCGTTTTTGGTTTTCGACCCATGCACGGAAGATTAAATCCTGGCCGCGCGCCAAGTTGCTTTTTGACGATATATCGTCAAAAAGTATTTTACGCTTGCGTTCCAAGCCGGAAGCTTTAGAAGTGTGGGGCATGAACCGGACGGTGATTGTGGCGAAGCAAGGAAATAAAAAGTCCCCGCTGGAAAAAATCATGTTCCTTTTTCTCAAAGCAGGTCCGACAATCTCAAAGCTCGTCAACCAAATCTCGAACACGAACACCAAGAGCCTTGGCAATCCGCGTGAGGGCAAAAACGCTGGCCGCTTCTTCGCCGCGTTCCAATTCACCGACATAGACCGGGTGCAGGTCGGCTTTCTCCGCCAACTCTTCCTGACTCAATTTGGCACGTTTTCTAAAACAGCGAATGGCTTCGCCAATGATTTTTTGATGTCGCAAAGTTTTTGCCACGCCTTTTCAGGCAAGCAGGAAGCGGGTAGAAACAAAACAGTGCATAGCCCTTTATTTTTATCTTGCAAGTTTTTTAACTGGAGCGTAAAAACATGCAGCAATTCGGACAGGGCCGGATTGATGATCTGGCAGCGACCCTCTGGTTTATGAGAAACAAGGCGAACATTCTGGTGGTGGAAGACGATTCATCGGTGGCGACAATGATGGCGGATTTGCTGACGCACACCGGCTGCAACGCGCAGACTGCGTGGAACGCCGAGAATGCCATGCGCCTGGCTCACGACGGCGATTTCAGTTTGATCACGCTGGATATTGATCTGCCGGGGGCGGATGGTTTTGAAATCTGTCGCCGTTTGAAGCAAGACCCGCGCTTGTGCCACACGCCGGTCGTGTTCGTCACAGGCCGACCACACGAGGAAGACCAGCAGCGCGCCCGTGGCCTCGGCGCGGTGGATTATATTACCAAACCGTTTGATGCGCTGAATTTTGCCCGCCGCATTCTTTCCCACGTCAAGGCCGGAGGGATTTCAAACTAAATCTGACCCATGACTCCTACACCCGGTCGCAACCGCCAAAAAGCTCGTTCCAGTCGCAGCGCAACGCCGACTTCAAGCGCGCCAGCGTCGGCAGGCTGGGCAGGTATTCCCCGGCCTCGATGCTTTGAACGTAGCGCACGCTCAACCCGGCCTTTTCAGCCAGCTTTTCCTGGGTCAAGCGCCGTTTCGTCCGCAGGGAAAAGATGTTCTTCCCAAACCGGACTCGCGACGGACTCTTTTTGGGTTTGCGCGCAGGCATCTGCCAATCGTCGCGTAAAGGCCGCCGGCAGAACACGAGGCTTTACATCGTGTCATGTTTTTCGCAGTGTCGGGAAGATGTTAAACGTAACCGGCTTGTCACTTGTATCCAGATAAGCAAATGTTAATATCGCGGCGCAACAGAAAGGGAACCCAGAAAAGACGTATGAAAGCCATCATCAAAAGTAGAAGTTCAGCCCGGAAGCTGAACGGTGTTTTAACCTGCGCGCTCGTCGTCGTGGGTTTTTTGTTTGCCCTGTCACTCACTATCCCTCGTGCCGCCGCGCAGGGCGTTCCTGCCAATACGTCGCCGCTCGATTCCTGGTCGTTCGGTGACACCAACGGTTGGGTCAGCGACTACGGCTTCGCCCCCGTCTCGTTCACGAATCTCGGCGTGTCTTATTATGGCGATCCAATCAACGGCAGCGGACTGGCGCTCGTCTTGGACAGCACGAACGCCGCATGGCTGCAATATAATGTTTATGACAGTGGCAATACGACCAATCTGACGGTCAGCCAAGGAAGCGTGACCCTGTGGTTTTCACCAGACTGGGGCAGCACAAATGCCGGAGGCAGCGGCCCCGGTTGGTGGGGACAATTGATTGACGTTGGGCAGTGGACGACCAACGCTTCATACGGCTGGTGGAGCCTTTATACCGACCCGGCGGGTGCGAATCTCTATTTCAGCGCGCAGAACAACAGCGGGACGCAAACCAATTATCTTTCCGCCCCCATCTCGTGGACTCCCGGCCAATGGCATTTCATTGCGCTCACCTATTCAGCCGCGCATACGTCGCTGTATCTGGACGGCCAACTGGCGACCAATGGCGTCGGCATGAGCATTTGGCCCAACGGGGACGTGCTGGACAACGGGTTTTACATCGGCAGCGACACCAACGGCGAGGCGCAGGCCCACGGCATGTTCGACGAGCTTTACACCTATAATTTTGTTTTGGATTCAAACACCGTCAGCGGCACGTTCAATTCCTTTCAACCGGGTTTCTACCTGCTCGATTCATGGTCGTTTTGGGACACCAACGGCTGGACGAGTGACTTGGGTTACGCCCCGGTTTCATTCACCAATCTTGCCGTGTCCGACCTTGGCGACGCCTATTCCTCCATGAGATCCGTGGTTGTGGACAGCACCAACGCCGCGTGGCTGCAATATAATGTGGTGGAAACTAACGGCAGACAAAACCTGACGGTTAATCAGGGAACCATAACCATGTGGTTCGCCCCGGACTGGGCCAGCACCAACACCGGGGGATTCGGCCCCGGCGGGTGGGGACAGTTGATCAATGTGGGGCAATGGACAAGTGATGCTTCCTATGGCTGGTGGAGTCTTTACACCGACCCGGCGGGTGAGAATCTCTATTTCAGCGCCCAGGACGGTGCCGGAACGCAAACAAACTATCTTTCTGTTCCCATTTCGTGGACGTTCAACGCCTGGCATTTCATTGCGCTCACCTATTCGGCAACCAACACGGCGCTGTATTTGGACGGACAACTGGCGACCAACGGTGTCGGTGTGAGCGTCTTGCCCGGCACCAACGTGCTGGCCAACGGTTTTTACATCGGGAGCGACACCAATGGCGCGGCGCAGGCACACGGAATCTTCGATGACATTTACACTTACGGCATTCCGTTGAGTTCCAATGCCGTTGTCAGTTTGTATGCGAATGAAAAAATTGGCTTCGGGATGAACCCGTATAACTTTGCCAGTGACCTCATTCTGTCCGCGCAGTCCTCCACATACACTTTAAGTTCGGCCAGTCCGACCAACATGATCATACAAGATGTTTTTACCGGACTGGGCAATCTACAGGATTTGGGGCCATCAACCAACGGCTGCATGGACGGCACCAACGCCTACAACGTGTGGATCACCAACGTGGTGGCCACGATGGTCGGCAGCGGCACCAACGCCACCATGAATCTGCAATTTTCGATTGAAGGCGGTTCCAACAATGTTCCGTTCGATGTCTTCGCCAATTCTCTTTTGGACTTTTCCACCAACACGAACAAGCGTTGGGCATGGGAAGGGCAAGGGTATCAATGCAAAACCTACCTGCTGACCAACCTGCCCATTACGACCTGTTTCCTGATTCTTGGAACGCCTCAAGATACTGATGGTGATGGACTTACTGACGCATACGAACTGCTGGTCTCAAAGACCAGCCCCACCAATTATTCCACCGACGGCACCGGCATGGCCGATGGCTGGGAAATCTTGTATTTCAAGCAGATCGGCGTTGACCCCAACGGCGACCCGGACGGGGACGGCCTGAACAACTACACGGAATTCCAGATGTATTCGCAAGGATACAGTCCCGTGAAATGGGATTCGTCCACCAACAGTGTCGTGGGCGACGGTTATCAGGACTTCAGCGGTGACGGGCTGGCCAATCTCATGGAGGCGTCCTTTGGCGGCAATATGTTTACCAACAATCCGGCTTGGAAGGCGAACTCATCCGGCGATGGGTTTCCAGATGAATACAAGACGCTGGTGGGCTTGCCAAGTTCAGCCACGCCAGCGCCGGGATTGCCGACGTATAGCAAGAATCCGATTCAATAATCAGAAGGAAAATTCAACTTTATGAAATTTACGAGTCCAGTGAAACGGTTTGCGGTCAGTGTCTTTTCAGTCGCGCTGCTCATCCTGCTGGCGCACGCCAATTCCAACACCGGCCCGGTGTCAGCCTCCGACCAGCAGGTGCAGGCGATAGACTTGGCGGGCAAGAAGTCACAGCAAAAAGTGGATTTGTTCACGGGCAGTTTTGGCTATTCCGTTCCCATAGCGTGCGCCCCGGCGCGAAACGGCTCCGAACCTAATTTGGTTCTGGCCTATTCTTCCGCCAACGACAATGGCTGGTGCGGCATGGGTTGGGATTTGAACATCGGCTACATCGAACGCAACGCGCGCGATGGCTTTCCCATTGCCTATTCGACTGGCACGCCGCCATCTCCATTGACCCAGTATGACAACAGCAAGGGATTCATGCTGAATCTATCTGGCAAGGCATTCAAGCTGCTGCCGACCGGGACGCCGAATGAATTTGATGCCGAAGTGGACACTGAATTTCTCCACTGCATTTGCGATACCAACAACAACAAATGGACGGTGTATGACAAGAGCGGCAATGTCTATTACTTCGGCGAGAGCACTGGTTCCCGCGTGGTCAACCCCAAGACCGGCTGGAGCGGTTTTACGGGCACGTTCCATTGGGCGCTGGACCAGGTTGTCACGGCCACCGGGGATTGGACGACGATTGGTTACACGAACTATACCAGTCCCAACACCAGCCAGCCGGAGCGAATCATTTATCCCACCCAAATCACCTACAACGGCCACACCAATTACAACGGCTATATCACCACTTCAGCCGGAGCGGACACCATCACTTTTCAAACCGAACTGCGGACGAACGACTGGCGGTTCTCCTATCGCTATGGCTTCCGCGCCGAGCAATGCCGGCGGCTGACCAACATCGTGTGTGCGGTCGGCTCGCAGAACATCTGGAGCTACAACCTGAGATATGGCGTTTCCCCCGCCACCAGCCGTTCGCTGCTGACCAATGTCATCGTCTATGGTTACAGCGGCAGCACGGCCACACCGTATTTGACCAACTCGTTTGCTTATCAGGCGAACCCCAACGGAGTTTCATTTGGTTCGACCATCGTTTGGAGCAACTTGGTTTTGACCACGCCCGGCAGCAGCCCCGTTACTTATCAACCGGGAGTGACACAAGTCAGTCCGAACGGCGGTTACAACTATACGGTGGCAGATTTGGTGGACATGGATGGCGACGGCCTGCCTGACCGGGTGAGTTACGATTCCACCACGTCACCCAATCAGTATCAGGTGCAAAAGAACCTCGGATTCCGGGGTAACGGTGGCTCGTTCGCCAGCACCCGCTATGCCTTTGGCCCCACCTCCACCGGCAGTGGGTCGGCGTCGGATAGCAACCTGTTTCCGACCGGCGACGTTAATGGCGAGTATGCGGGATTGAATAATCCGTATGGCCGCATCCGTGATTTGAACGGCGACGGGTTGCCCGACCGGGTGATGGATTATTGGAGACCTTTTAGCACCGGCACCGCCACCTACACCAATTTTTCCGTGGCGTTGAACACCGGCAGCGGTTTTTCCGGAGCCATGCTATGGCCGTTGACTTCCGTGGTGGCCACGAATGACACCCTAGGAGCCTATGGAACGTATGAATGTGTCGAAGGCGACGGCGCTGTCAGTTACGCCAGCTGGACCATCAATGTTGGTGTCGGCCTGTTTGACATCAACGGCGGTGGATTGCCCGACCGGGTGATGACGACCTTCGCGCCGTATGAAGTCATGACCAACCTTTACGTTCAGGTCAATTCGGGCACCAGCTTTTCCCCGACGATGCGGCGTTTTCCCTATAAGAGCCAGAATTCCACCGGATCGGATTATCATACTGTCTCCCAATTTGCCGGCATCGAAACGGCAGACTCGCATTTCATGGACATGAACGGCGACGGCCTGCCGGATCACCTGATGTGGCCGTTAAATACCAACAACGTGAATGGTGAAGCTTCGCATCCGGTCTCTTTTTTCGCCTTGGAATATAACGACGGCTATTCGTTTGAATCCACCAACACATCCACCAGCGCACCCGGCGCGTTTGACCAATGGCCCGGCGTGGTTTCCCAGGCGAACAACGGCCAAATCAGCTACAACGGTGTTACTTTCTGGTCGGATGCCATGTGGGATTTGCCCTATGCGGGTTTGTGGGATTTGAACGGCGACGGCCTGCCCGACCGGGTTGTCCTTGACCAAACGAGTTTGGGTTATGCGCAAACCCGCTGGTTTGTCTATTTGAACAACGGCCACGGTTTCAACAGCACGCCCATCACCCTGACCAACATTGAAAATCAGGGGCATTATACGATTTACAGTGGCACCACGGATGACCCTTGGTGGAGTCCGCAAGGTTCCGGGAATTCCAGCGGTCCCAATGCTGGCAGTCAGGTGACTACCTTGATTGACATCAACGGCGACGGTTTGCTCGACCGGGTTTTGGCGGTTTATTACCCGCCCACCTCCAATCCTTCGGCCAATTATTTTCTGGTGCAGTTGAATCAGGGGCCATTCCCGGATTTGATGACCAACGTCAACAACGGCATCGGGGGCAACATTGCCGTCACCTACAATCCCTCCACGGCCTACGACAATCGCGTGGATACCAGCAACGCCAATTCCGTCAGCCACATGCCCTTCCCACGCTATGTCGCATCCACAGTGACGGAATCCGACGGCGTCAATCCGGCGCAAACCACAACGTATGGTTACGGCGGCGGCTATTTTGACGGGCCGCGCCGTGAATTTCACGGCTTTGCCGTCGTCACCAACACCGACCCGACGTTGCGCTATACCGTGACGTATTTCCACACCGGCGGCGGCAGGAATTACGCCAGCTTGGGTGAATATCAGGACACCAACTCGACCACCGGCTTGGGCAACTTCGCCAAGGCGGGCATGGCCTACCGCGTCGAGACCTATGGCAATGACAATGCGCTTTACCATGTCACGGTCAATCAGGTGGATCAGACCAGCTTGGGCAATGGCCGTTATTTTCCGTTCACAACCTTGAGCTTTGATTGCGATTATCCGGGGCCAAAAGTCGCCGCCACGGATTACAATTACGATTCCAGCAACGGCAATCTGACCAACAAGCTCGAATACGGTCTGGTGACGGGTTTTAATCCAAGCAGCGTCGGCAGCTTCACCTTTTCCGATTCTGATTCCACCGACAACCGCAATTACAACTCTCATTTCACCGCCATCAGCACCAACATCGTTGACCATCCCGACAAGGTGACACTCGCGGATGGAAGCAACAACACCATCCGTGAAACGGATTATTCCTACAATCCCGGCGGCACCCTTTCCAACAAGCTGACCCGGATTTCCGCCAGTTACTACGCCACCAACAGCTATGCCAATTACACATCCTACGGACTCGTCGGCCTGACCACCGACCCGGTTGGCGTCCAGACGACCATCACCTACGATTCGACCTACAACACCTATCCGGCGACGACAATCGTTGGCGGCAGCTTCACCAACACGACCAGTTACGATCCGCGTTCCGGCGAGCTGGCCCTCTCCACCGACCCGGCGGGACTCACCATCAGCAACAGTTTCGATTTATTCTGCCGCCCGACCGAGGTGGATAAAATTCCCGTCGGCGGCGGCGCGGCCATCTGGCAGAAGAAATTCAGCTATCCGTCCGTTTTGGGGGCCATCGCGTCCGGTTCGGCGGTCAATTATGTGGACGTGCAGGACAACGACGGCGTGGGCGGCGTTGAAAGCCGCACCTACATTGACGGCTTCGGGCGCGCCATCCAGACGCGCACTTTGGGCGAGAACAGTAATTTCCGCGTGGTGTCGACCGCCTATGACGGGCGTGGCAACGCCTTTCTGACCACCTGGCCGCAATTTCAAAGTGGTTCAGGTTTCGTCAAACCTGCGTCCACTCAGACGGCTTCATGGATTGGCTACGATGCCGCCGGGCGCGTGGCGACCAACCGCCCGATGAGCATCACGTTCACATCCGGTGGAGCATTTAATAATGCGAGTATCCCTTCAAACGATACGGGTTCACCTCTTGGAGCCAAGACATGGAGCTATGTCAACGGGACCGACCCGTGGTGGGTGATTTTCACCGATGAAGACGGGCAGGTTCGGAAGTATCAACTGGATGCGTATGGGCGCACCAACCAGATTCAGGAGGTGGACGGCAGCAGCACCTACACCAACACCCTGAAATATGACTTGGCCGACAACCTGACCAACATCGTCAATGCCAATGGCGAGAACATCTATTGGGCTTTTAATGACGCGGGCGGTCTGGTGGCAATAGCCGACCCGAATCTCGGCCAGTGGACATATCAGCGGGATTACGCGAACCGGCTGCGCATCCAAACCGACGGGCGCGGCGATGTCATCCAGTTGTCCTACGTCAATCCGGCGACTGGTCAGCAAGACCCGCTGGGCCGTGTCCAGACCAAGCTGGTTTACGGCACCAATTATACCACGCACGCCCTCACGCTCTATTCTTCCGTCACCAATTATTACGATTCCAATGGTGGCGACGGCAATTACACGGTTTATCCGGGGCTGCTCTTTGAGACGATTGACAAACAGGGCTATGAGAAGACCGGCTACGATTCACGCGAACGCACCGTCAAGACGACGAGGTATCTGAACATCAATTCCAATGCCTACACCACCAGCTATACGCTTGATGACGGCGACAACACTACGGCCATCGCCTATCCGAACAATGGCCCGACCGTCAATTATTCCTATTGGTCCGGCGGCAGCATCAAACAGGTGTCGCTCAATGGTGCCAGCTACAATTACTATACCACACTCGCCAGCGCCTTCGATGAATTTGAACACGTCACCAGTTTCACCTATGGCAGCACCTTGGCGACGACCCGCAGTTATTATTCCACGTCCAAGCGGTTGGAAACAATTTCGGCTGGATCAGTGTTTAGTCGGACATTTACCTACTCGAACAGCGACGACATTGCATCGCTTTCCGGCACCGGTATCAGCGGGACGGTAAATGTGGCCTATGGGAACCTGCACCGCATCAAGAGCTACACCGGCCTGGCCAGCAACTATGCTTACGACCCGACCGGCAACATTACCAACAATGGCGAGGGCGGCGGCTCCACCTATTCTTACGCCAGCCCGCGCAAGCAGGCCGTCCGAACCGCTTTCGGTTACACCAATCTTTACGATTTGTGCGGCAACATGATGGTGCGGCACGGCGGGTTGACCAATTCGCAGGCGTTGACGTATGACCCTGAAAATCAATTGTCGGTGATCGCTCAGGCGGGAGTATTCTCAGACGAATTTGGGTATGCCGATGGCGGCGCGCGGTTGTGGAAGCGCATTGACCAGAATCCCACCAACATTCAGGTCTGGATTGGAAATCTCTACGAGGAAAAAGGCGGCAAGGTTCTCTATCACGTCTTTGCGGGCAGCGAACAGATTTGCACGTTTGAAACCAACTCGTATTTGATGAACGGCAGCGACTCAACGAAAGTCGCGTATTACTATCATCAGGACAATTTGAATTCGTCCAGCGCGTTAAGTGATCACTCGGGCACTCAAATTGAGGTGGACTCGTATTATCCGTTTGGGCGGACAAACACCGCCAACCCGCAGGCTGGTTTTCAGGTTTCGCGCCGGTTCACGGGACAGGTGTTCGATGCCGAGAGCGGGCTTTACTATTACAATGCCCGATATTACGACCCGGAACTCGGAAGGTTTATTCAGCCAGATGATCGCATCCCCGATTTGTCAAATCCACAAAGTTACAATCGTTACTCGTATTGCGTCAACGACCCGCTTAGGTATAATGATCCGACGGGACACAATTTCGTTTCTGACTGGTGGAGCGACACCAAAACAGGTGCGGGGATAGTCAGTGGTTGGGTCAACGGCGCCGGTCGAGCCGTTGGGAATACTCTTTCAAAGCCCTTTGTCACTCCTAATGTTCAGTGGGATCCGAACTCTTACAACGCCTTGAATGGTGGCGCACTTGGCCAACAGATACCCGGCATTGGAAATCCAGCAACTGCGCCAGTAAAGGCGGGCGTTAATGCTCTAGTCCAAGCCGGGATGATGGCGGGGCCGATGGGTGAGGAAAAGGCCGCTGTGACCGTGATGGAGGATGGAGGAAAAGTGGTAAGCAGCTTGGAACAGCGGGCAAAAGAACTTCACAGCTTGCTTGATCCACGGGCGCAGCGAATGAGGACAACAGCCGTTACTGAGACGAAAGAAGGCGTAACATTTGTTAGTTCAAGTAATGATAAGCTGGCAGCAGTGCAAAAAGCTGCGCTCAATCCTGGAGAAGTGGAAGCCAGTGGGGCAGGACACGCGGAGGCAACCGGAATTAACGCCGCAAAGCAGGCTGGATTTACGCCGACTGCAACAGCAGCAAGTCGCCCGATTTGTCCCACATGCGCAGAAACCTTGAAGCAGGAAGGTGTAACACCGGCCAGCCCATTAAAATAAAAGGAACTACAATGACAGATTTTACTTACAGCAAAGAAGAAGTCCAACGCCGGTTGGAAGCACTGCCAAGCCGCAGCCGTGTTGCCTTTGGACTGTCCTGCTGCGAGCGAATGCTTCCGAATTACGTCGCATTCAAGCGGGAAGTAAAATGGGGAGATGAGAAACCTTTGCGGAAGGCTCTCGATGAATCATGGAGACACGTCGAAGGTCAAACAGTGGATGAATTCATAGTCAGACAGCTTCTGTCGAACTGTGAAGTAGTAGCACCTGATTCGGACGACTTCTCTTCCCTGCTGACAGGCCCAGCACAGGAGGCTTGTTTTTCGATTTGTTGCATTTTGGACTATGTGCTACAAGGCAATCCAGAGCGAATCGCACAAGCGTCTTCATTTGCGGTTGATACGTTAGACCTCTATGTTTCGGCGTTACTTGATGGCTTTGATAGAACTCCACACGCGATATTCAATGGAAAAGAACGCGACGAACAAATAAGGTTGCATCCGCTAATGCAGCGTGAACTTGCACGCCAAGACGCGGACTTAAAATTACTGGCAACCAATCCTGATCTTGGCTCGTTGAAAGCTCAATGGCGCGCACCTGCCAAGAGCAACATTGACCTCTAGTTTTAGAGCCTTCGGAATGTCGGATTTTACTTACAGCAAAGAAGAAGTCCAACATCGCTTGGAAACATTGCCGAGCAGAAGCCGTGTTGCATTTGGTGTATCGTGTTGCGAAAGAATGTTCCGAAACTACCTAGCTTGCAAACAAAAGATTAAATGGGGAGACGAGCAGCCCTTGCAGAAGGCACTTGATGAGTTGTGGAAATATGTGGAAGGCCAAGCGATGGCTAAATCCACAGCCAAAAAGATGTATGAAGCCTGTGAAGCAGTCGCTCCAAATTCCGATGATTTTTCGGAAATGTTGACGACTTTGGCACAAGATGCCTGTTTCGCAATTTGTTGTGTTCTGGAATATGTTATGCAGGAAAACCCTGAACACATCGCCCAGGCTTCATCCTTTGTGATAGACACATTAGATTTTTATGTGCAGGAACTGATGGATGGGTTTTCAAACATTCCTAGGGCTGTTCCGAAAAGTCTGGAACGTGAAGAACGAATCAGGTTGCATCCGCTAATGCAGCGTGAACTTGCGCGCCAAGACGCGGACTTAAAATTACTGGCAACCAATCCTGATCTTGGCTCGCTGAAAGCTCAATGGCGCGCCTGCCAAGAGCAACATTGACCTTTGATTTGATGGTGGACGCTGTCCTTGCCGGGCAACCCAGTTGACATGGCTCCAACGACCGTGACACATCCCAAGCGGTTATTCGGCAGTTTTCTGCCATTCGACGCCTAATACTAAAACGTGATTACTTCCGATTCGATGGGGAAACCAAGAACAGCCATTATTCTCTTGGAGCATTGAATCATATTGTCATCAACATATCCTTGAATGTGCATGGACTCGGTTTTTCTGATAAAATGTTTCAATTCAAAACACCCTTGAATTATGTCTCCTCGGTCAAACAATGCTTGTGCTCTTGATAAAATTCCAACCAAAAATTGAGTCTGGTTTTCCGGCAGCGGCAAATATTGAGCCCCCTGAATGACTTCATTCACCGCCTGACCCGGAGTGATGATTTCAACGGCGGGAAGCATAGTCCGGCCGCGGGCAAAAGCATCATCAACTTGCAGATACAAACCATGAAAACCCAGGCTGAAGGTGTAAGTTACTACAGCATCCGTGTTCGTGTAGAGAATCGTGTGCGCTCCACTATAATCCCCATCGAAGATAGACCATGAGTATTTCATTGGGAGGTAAAAAGGATCGGAAGATTGCGAGGCGTCCATGACAACTTTTGCATTCCGATTGTTTTTGGCGATAAAAACCGTCAAGCCACCGTTGTAGAACTGCTCATAAATGGGTGTTTGAAAATTAATGACAGGGGTCGGCCCATTGGCTATTTGGTATTGAGGCGCAAGATTGCTGATGTAGTTGCTACCACCAAAATCCACTTTCACATACCAGTCGCCTTCGACCAAACTGTGAATTTGCGTTTCGGTGAGAATATATGGCTGGTAATAATAATAAAAACCAAGATCACTGTTGCCGAACAGATTTGTGATTTCCATCACAGGAGTTAAATTGCCGTTGCCTGTTTTCTCCAAGACCCAGGCATTGTCGGGCATTGAAGGCAGGCTAATCCATATTTCCAAATAATTTGTAAGGAGGGGGAAGTTAGGGTTGTAAGGAGGGGGAGTCCCAATTCGATTATATTCAGCTTCACTCCCAATCGTCAGACTCGATGCCAAGCCATCTGCCGGCGAGAAATTCATGTCAAGGGTCAGGTCGGGATTGCGCGAGTTTTGCGCCATCACCTGTAGGGTGATGGCTGCTAAAACAAGAACGGCGATTATCTTTTTCATGTTTGCCACCAAATTTATGACTTTCCCATAGCCAACAGCAGGAACACCCCCGGCCTAGATAGATGAAAACCGTTCCCTTCGCGAAACTTCGGCGGCGCTGGGTGCTTGTGGCAAAGAATTTTCATTTAATCACTTGGTCTTGGCGGACTTGATCTTCGCCCAGCGCGCCTTCTGCGCCGCCCGGATTCTTTCCCGGCCTGCCGCACTCATCTTGCGCTTGGCAGATTGGGCAGCAGGTTTGGCCGTGGTGGATGCCCCGATCAATTTGGACAACTCGTTTTGAAGTGCGGCAATCTTGTCTTTTAGGGACGCCGCTTTGCGAAGTTGGGCAGAAGTAAAATTTGCTAAATTCATGCAACCAGTAGGCCACATCTGAACAATTTCGTCAATAAATAGTGGTTTTTATTCCAGCTTCAAGCTGTAAGAGCGAACTGGCAGGCGGTCTTAACCGCTTTTACCGTTTGCGTTCACCAAAAAAATTGTTTGTAATATGAACAACAAATGTCATGACAAAACGCTAGCTGCGGTGACATGACAAGCATCAGCGTCATACTGTCTTATGTGGTGCGGAATCTGGAAGGCTGCCCTCGCCACCGCTTGAGGCGGCTGGCTTCGGTGACGATTTTGAAATTCTAAAACCAACCCTACTGATAACAACTAATGCTGCTATCGAAAGCATAGAAAACGAAGTCGGTTCAGGAACCGTCATATCCTCGATGGTTCGCGAAAACGGTGCATCGGGAATCGTCAGACCCGGCCCAGAGGGGGAACCCGAATAAGGTGCTACTGGAAGAGGGAAAAAAAGGCCGCTGATATCGTAGCTATCCGTTACTATCTGAATTGTGTTTGCATCCAAATACGATTCACTTTGAAACAAGAGAAAGCTGCCTTGAACCTGAGAGGAGTTTTGATAACCCCAAAAGGACGTATACCCAAACGCATCACCGGTGGAATCAACATAAACAAATCCATCATCATAACTTCGATTTATCCCACTGCCAGTTGGTGGGCCTGGGTCACTCTGCGCCAGTGCGGCGAACTGAAATGTTCCGGCAAGCGCTATCATCATGCCAAAAAAAACTGTCTTCATATGCGGTCAAGTCACCTGATCTTGTTAGAAAACATGGTCAACCACCAGCACGAATTGGCGTTGCCCGTAGCGCGGTTTTTTGGCTCGTTTCTTTCAAGATTGTTTGGCCTTGAGGAAAATGTTTCTAAGCGTTGCCTGCAAGGCTGCCATCTCCGCTGTCGGCACGAAGTGGCTTTTGCCAGACTGGCCAGGTGGAAAAATCAGACGGTTAATTTTGTCGGCAACATCCACATACTCGCGACAACGTTCGGAAACTTCATACGGGTAGTGTATGGATGATATGTTGCGTCCTTCGTAAACTCGAATGGGATCAGGGAGAAACAACACCTCCGGCCCGCCATGAAGCGGTGGCGACAAGTCAACAGGACTTCCTTGATTGCTTTGCCAGACTGAGTGAAACTCCAATTGAATTTCCCAATCTGGAATTTCCCAAATCACCCATCCAGAGCTCGCCTGACCGCCATCCCGCCGAATCTTCTCGGCCACATTGCGATGGCAATCCTCATCTATTGAATACGCCTCCAAACGAACTGGCACATGAACTGGATTCGGGTTCGCAACAGCGGTGCGGCAAGCCTCAATAATCAATGGAGAGATCTCTCTTGGTGTCGGAATTGGGATTGGCGGGCGCATGTTATCCAGTCACTTAACAGCAGGGCAGCGATGTGCTGTTGCTTTTCTGAAAAAAACCGCCGTTGCAAATCCAGCCAGCAACAAGAAAACATATCGTGGTTCAGGCACTGCCACAAGTTGCCCAGCAGCGAAGCCGCTTAACGAGCCATCTCCTGCATAGGCATAAATCTCAAAATCTGTGAAGTTTGAAAGCATGTCGTTAATCTGAAATGCAGCCATGCCGGTGGTGCCGCTGTAAATCAATGAATCGCCTGAAACTGATGTTGTGCTCAAATCAAAGGCCCAGGCCGTGCTGCCACCAGCAATCCTTCCAACACTAAAAATAGGCGAATTTGTATTTACAGTAATTGTATATGCAACCGAAAAGTATGGGCCGCCAAAACTTGTATCTGGCGTTTGAACAACAGCGGTTGCAGAGAGCGGCGAAACGCTCGGGGAATAGGGACTGAGAACAGCTTGCAATGTTCCTTGCGCCGGACTGGAATCTGTAATCAAACAAAGTATTCCCACCAATACGAATAAGGTGATACGCGATTTCATAATGAACTGCACTTAGCCTCTTTTCGCTATTTCGAGATCTATCAAGGCAAGGATAACTTCAAGTTCCCTTTTGTCTTTGTTGGGTATAGTCTGGTCGTTGGCCAATACGGTTTTCAAATGATCGCGCTGCTTTTTGAGGCCATCCGTGCTTGTATTTGCGATTTGCAATATGGCGTCATCCTCTGACCGGCCCTTTTTAACAACAATATATTGATTGTCCTTTTCATTCAAAATGCCTGCGCAGTATGGGCTGAGAATGATTTCGAGTGTGCTTTTCATGTTCAAACAGCGGTTGCGATTTTGGTTAAACTGACGTTAAGCGAAAGCTGCTTTGAAATATTAACCATGATTTCCCATGAAGTCATGGCGAAACTGTCAGTGCCAATTCGGTTCTGCCAATCCTGCTTGTTCAGGCTAATTCGTTGAAGTAAGCAACAGGAATTCTTTAGTTAGGTTGTCGGTCTTCGCCTTTTTTCACGCCCGCCATCACCCCACCGTTTGCTGCTCGCTGGTCCGACACCAAGCCGTGATTGGGGGCGAGAGCTAAAACCGCGCCAGCGGCTCCTTCTTAAACTTCCGCCGCTGTCACGGTTTTAGCTTTCGCCAGTTTTTTTCAATGCGCTGTCGCGCGCGGCTTGCTGTCTCCCCGTCAGTGAAGCGAGCAGCAAACGGCAGGGTGACGGACAGCGGTTTCAAAAAAAAGCTATGACCACAACAAATTTCAAAAATGAAGCGTCAGCACCGGCGAATGTCCGGCCATCGTCGGTTTCAAAAACACGCGCCTTCGCCGCGCACCGCGTCCACCGCGAGTTGCCCACGCAGAAAGTCTTGGCCTTGCTCAAAGACCAACTGCCCGCCCAATACGAACTGGCTGAAATCGTTGGCCGTTGGGTTTGGCTCGATTTTCCTGACCGCAGCCACCGTGCCGCCGCCAATGACCTTTGGCGTCTGGGCTTTCACTGGAACCAGCGCCGTTGTCTCTGGCAGCACCCTTGCGGTGCGTGCGCCCCTTACAGCGTCCATTCCGGCGACCCGCGCGGCAAATACGGTTCGCGTCCGGCCAACAACTTCAACGCCTGAAATGACCATGAATACGACGCCTCTTTTCCCCGCGCTTGTCCAGCCGTTCAAGTTTCCGGCCAGTCCCTACGAATACAAGGTGACGCCCTTGCGCGAGTGTCCCACGCCGGAATCCTTGCAGCAATGCGACACGCCCGACAAAGCCGCCGAGTATTGGAAATTGCACATCGCCACCCATCCTCATTTCAACCCGGAGTGTGAATGTCTGGCCGTGCTGCTCTTGAATACGCGGCGTAAAGTCAAAGGGCATCAAATCGTTTCCATCGGCACGATGGACACAATTTTAGTGCATCCCCGCGAAGTGTTCCGGCTCGCCATCGTCACCGCCGCCAGTGCTTTGATTGTCATGCACAATCACCCAAGCGGCGAAAGCACGCCGTCAGACGCCGACATCAAAGTGACGCGCGACCTGATCCGCGCCGGACAACTTTTGAAAATGGAATTGCTCGATCACGTTATTATCGGCAGCGGGAATTTTTCATCCTTGAAAGCCCTTGGTTATTTTTTCGTTTGAACGCCATGACCATCTTTATTTTGCTTGGTCAACCCGGCATTTTCGCGGATACCAACGGACACCAAAACGGACACCAAACGAGTTAAAAAAGATATGTTTGGGTAAGGACAAATTTGCTTGAATAGCCAATGAAATCAACTATATTTGAATTGCAAACGCGGGGATAAATGGCCGAGTCCTTCCTCTGGAGCCAATGTTTAAGTCGTTGAGGTCCAATTACAGCTTCAGTCGGTTTGGTCAAAAAAGCCCTAACTGTGCACCAAAGTGAGCACTAAACTGAAAAAGGCCTAGTATTCCGCCACCTTTTTCCACTATCTGCCACTTGTGGCCAGTTGGGTTTAATGGACATCACTTGGATTGGCCCCTAAAAAAATAGTTCGACAAGCCTAAGGTTGCTTGGTTTCCCGAGTTGTAAACTAATAATCACCTTGGTCGAAGCAGACATTAAGGACTTGTGATTCGATAAAATCGCGACTGAAAATTAAGTGTGTTAGTGTCGACAAAATTAACAGAATTGAAGCCAAATGTGCCGCTGCCGATACTCGCCCAACTTTGAAACGGCACCGCCAAATTGGTGGTCGCCCAAACAGTGTAGGATTGGGAAATGGGTCCGCCAAAGGTCAGATTGAAACTTTTGTCGGACATCAACCCGGCTCCCTGCACTGAAATGACGCCGGGGCTGGATATTCCCGGCGTGGGCAGAACGGAACCCCAGTCGGTCGCAAACCGGATTTCGCCGTAGTCAAACTGCTTGTTGCTGTTGCCACCGCGTAAAAAAAACCGGTTGAAGCTCAAATCGCCGGACAAGGTGCCGATGTAGGTGGTTGCCGAGTTTTGGTTGTATTCATCTTGCGTCGTGTTGGGATCCATCCAGGCGGTCATCGTATCCCCTCCCGGCATGTAATTGATCCGCGCCACGAGAAGATGGGGGTTGGTATCAAGAATCAGATACGCACCGCTGCCATTGTTGTTGACCAAATCGAAGGACGAGTCCGATGGGGCATAGTAAATACTGAAAGCCGAAGCAACCCAACTGTCGCCAATCAATGCACCGGTGGTGTCGTTCCCTCGGCTCAAGTGGAGACCGCCGTAGGCACTGCCACCGTTCACGAAATGGGAGCGAATCAAAAAACTGATGTAGAGGGAGTCGCTGACGTTGCCACCGCCGATGGTTCCGCTGCCAGGGTCCAGCAACCCCGCCGCCGCGAATAGACTGTTGGTTGACAGATCAGGAAGCCCTTCCAAGTCGGAGCCATCGCCCTTGACCGTGGCCATGCCGCCGGCAGATGTGATTAGCGGCGAAGCAAGCCCCGGGTAAGAAACCACTGCGGCATCCGGCACACTGGTGCTGAATGAGATGTCCAGTCCAATCCAACTGCCATTGGCTGCAAAACCGGTCCCGAGATAGGCCTGGCCCGGAAGGTTTCCCGGTGAATAATTGGAAAAATCGTCACTGAGCAAGATTCCCGTCAACGGCCGCACGGTCAGGGTGAATTGCGTGCTGGCACTGCCGACACCGTCGCTCACGGTCAATGTCACGATGCAGGTGCCACTGACACCGGGACTGGGCGTGAGAGTGACCCACCGGGTTCCACCCGTGCCGGTGACGATGATGTTCGCCACGGGAAGCAGGCTGGGGTTGCTTGAATTCACGGATATGGTCAGGGGATTTCCGCTGGTGGTTCCCACGGTGAAAGGAATCGCCGGTGTCGCGGTGGATTGCGCCGTGGTTTGATTGGGAACGGTGGAAATGCTGGCAGAAGTATTCAAAGTCAGATTATTAAAGACACCCAGATTAGAGTTTGTGTCATCCACGCCATAAATACCACCCAGCATTTCCGGGCTGGCACCGGTAATGGGAGTTCCAAAACTGTTTGTCGCCAATCCAACTGAATTTGTAATCCCCGCCGTGATTGCCAGTCCCATGTAAGCCTGCGGATTGAATCCGGGAATCGTTGCAAATCCGAGTTGAGTCCAGACCACGCCGCCGCTGGATGTGAAGTAGAAAAAGTTGTTGCCATTACGAACCAATCGCAACCAGCAGGGCGCGGAATATCCTGCGAAAGTCGTGGTCTGGGCCGGTGAATTGCTCACGGAGTGGTATTGGCATATCAGCCCGTTATGTGGAGTCATGGCAACAATCACGTTGCGGGCGGCAGGATCCAGGCCTTCACTGATCATAATGCCGGCTTCGGCCAGCGGATTGGGCGATGATTGATTCAACAGTTGGACGGTCATCTGGGCATTTGTGCCGCACGGTTGATACAGGAAATGGAACCCATCATTCGTGCCCCCGATGCCGGCACCACCACCGCGCACGAACCAAACGGAATTGGAGCTGGATGACGCGCCTTCCACGACATTGCCATTGGCTCCGGTCGCTCCGATGTCGCTGCAAGTCCAGGGACTGCTGGCTGAAGCAAAGGTGGCCACGATCAAATTGCTCGTCAGCACCGAAGTTTCCGGCACGGTGACTTCAAAAACGTCGGCATCTGGCGCGCCGTTATCCGCACCCAAAGGCATGGCCGTTGCGTTTCTGATTCGGCGAATAACCGGCCCGATAGTTTGCCCGTTGAGCGTGACCTGCGTTGGGGTTAAATCCGACGTCCAGTTCGGAGGACGATGCAGACGCAAGACCCACGAACGTTGTGCAGGGGCATTCGGGTAACTGCCAGACGCCGCGCCAATGGACACCGAGATCGTCTTGTTCGCATCGTTGGCCCAGGTCGTGACGGCCGTCGTGCGAAACTGGCCCTGCTGGTAGGCGGTTGTCAGCGTGTCGTCTTCATACAAGGAGGTGGAATCCGTCTCGGTGGTGACCGGATAGGCGTCCAATGTGACCGGATCCCAAGGCAACTGGCCGGTGTATTGCATTTGCGGAGCCAGTGCAAAAATCGAACCGGAACGGATGTATAGTGGAATTTGTTCCAGCGGCGTGTTGCAGATAATCGTCGCCGGCCCGGTCAACGACGCACCCGTCCAGGCGTTGATCCAGTTGCCCGGCGGAATCCACATCGACTGCATCGAACTTGTCGCCCGCCATTCCAAAGTAATGAGGTCATTGCCGCCCAACTGCAAGTATTCAACGCGCAATTGATGGGTTTGCCCGGCTTTCAAGGTCGTGGTTGATTCCGTGGTCACCGCATTATTAGGTCCCCAATTGCCGATGCAAAGCTGATTGTCCACCCAGACCCGGACTCCGTCATCGGACAGCGCAGCCAGGGTGACATCGCCGACGGACGCCGGCACTGTGATGTTTCCAATCCATCGCACGCTGAAATTGCTGCTCGGGACTGACCCGCCTGGACTACTGCTGTTCCAGTTAAAATTTATGTTCGGGTCAACCTCCGTGAAAGTGGGCGTGCCCGACAGATTGGTATTTGAAAAATAAAACGCGTTCAAACCGGCCAGCCCGTTCGTGGTCGTCAGCCAGGTGGAGGGAACGGTCGCCAGTCCGCCTTGCGTCACTGGTGCGACCAAAAGCGAATGTCCGATCAGATACTCGCTTTCCTGCTTGGCTTGGGAATATTGCGGATAATCCAAATCCAATCGCCGGAGAATCGGTTCGCCGGTATCATAATTTAGGCGGGCTGCGGCATAAAACTCCGGCAAGAGCCGGTAGCGCATATTCAGCAACCTCCGCGCCATCCATTCAGCCTCCGGCCCAAACGTCCAGGGCATTCGCATCAGATTTAAGGTGCAGTGCGGACGATAGACCGGCGACAGGGCACCGTATTCAATCCAGCGGATATAATCTCCCGGCACCGGATCGGAACGATGGCCGCCCAAGTCATCGCTTTCATACGGGAAAAGCGACTGCACGCCGGAATGCACGGCGTTTTCAACGGCGTAGTTCAAGTAGGTCAGGGGCGGGTCAATATCTCCGGTCCACTGAATGGAATAGCGATGCGCCGCCACATCCATCGGGTTATCGCGGATGCCGTTGTCGATGCCATCAACATTGGCCATGATTAAGGGCCGCAACGGCGCGTTCGTCGCCTGGGTCGCATCATGGTAAACTGCCATGCCCCAGACTTCATGCCGCAGGTTCGGCGACGGCGACAACAAACTGACGCTCCAGTTGCGGTCATACCACCAGACGTCCAATCCTTCGCCTAAAAGCTGGGTTAGATTGGTGTAACGGTAGGTCACTTCCGCAGGATCCAGCGCAGTGGATGCGATGGGTTCGGGATGATCGTTGAACATGACGCGAACATTGTTCGTGTGCGCCTCCGAATAGAAACGCGGGAGATTGGGAAAGAGACTGGTATTGGGCTGATAACCCGTCGAGGCACCTTGCCGCCAGCCGGTATCAATGACCATGACATCCTGCGGAATTTGACGCGAACGATTGTCTGCTATCTCTTGCAGTGCCGTCGCCTCGCTATAGCTATAGTAGCGGCTGTCGAACAAACCGAACGCATAGAGCGGCACCATTTCCGTGGGGCCGGTCAGCTTGAGAAAATCACTTCGCATCTGGCTGTAGCTGCCGTTAGGCACAAATACATAAATGTCTGGCGCATCATTATTCGTGTCCCAGCCGCTAGTCGCGATGAGCGGCGATCCTGCCGGAGCCGGCACCACTCCTCCCGGCGGCGGAATCAGTCTGGGCGTGTCGGCAAAAGACAAAACCGTTGGATTGTCCGACGGTCCCGGCAGCCACACACTATTATTGAGCGTCCCATTGAATTGATAAAGAACCTGACCGGACGGAGAAGTAACATAGGCTCCGGTTAAAGATGTTGCCCCTTGCGGAACGTAAACAACATAGCCGGGGGTGGTGATAACCACCATGCCTGAAACCAGATTGCTGGAATAAGGCGTCCCGGGCCAATTGCGATTCACCACATGAAAAGTATTCCGATCTTCAAAACCCTCGGCCCCGGCCGATTCCAGTCGGACCAGCGAACCGGAGAGCAATTGCACGCGAACTGATCCAACTACCACGGCATTGGCAGCCAAAAGAATCTGATTGCTGCCGCAAATAAAAGCCAATCCCAAGGCAAGAGTGGTTATGCTTCTTTTGAAAAGGCTGGTATTGTAACGAGTCAGCCTGCGCCTCGGTCGAAACGAACTTGAATTACTCATAAAAATGTATGGAGCAAAATTAAAGTGTGGCCTAAATCGGATGCGGTCACGGATTAAGCGCGGTTGCATAGTGGCTGGCCACATAATACAAATCAGACCGAGTCGAGGCAGCAGGCGGCGGACTGCTATATTTGTTTTTGTCCATGCTGTTTGCGTAGTTGATCACCAGCCCGCTTAACCACTTATGTGCCTCCGCATGTCCGTCGGCAAAGCTGAAGGTGCTGTTGGCGCCGTGAAAGGCCGCCGGCGAATCAACCCATCCGGCGGTGAAAAAGGGCTGGGTCGGCGTCACATTTGGCGCACCCGGATACAGATCCCAAGCGCCTTGATTTTCGACATACGGCTTTCCCGGAACCAACTGCGAGGCACATTCCTCCACCCATAAAAACCGCTCGCTTGGATGCATCACCTGAGTTTGCTTCGTAAGGGTTCCCTGGGTAGCCGCTCCGAATTTTGAATCGCCTCCAATAAACCCGCCCGCCCCCGAGTAACTGTCCCAGCAAAACAAGGCCGCCATTGAAGCCCGGAAGTCGCCCGGGCAATGGATGATGTCGGGATTCGGCGCATATTGAAACAGCGCGCCATTTTTAAAACCGGTTTGAAAGAGCCACTTGCTGCGTTCAGTTCCGGAAAGGTTTGCCGGCGGTGTCTGGGACGCTTCAACCACGTCTGCTTCCCACCGCCAGTCGGGCGGGTTTGCGCTTGCATTCCGCGTGTCAAAACTTACCACCTTGTCAGAGTTGTCATTGCTATACATCACCCACGCCAAGGCCAGTTGTTTCTGGTTGCTCAAACAGGTTGACTGCGTCGCCCGCTTTTTGGCCGAAGCCAGGGCCGGCAAGAGCATTGCCGCCAGGATGGCAATGATGGCGATCACCACCAGCAGTTCAATCAACGTAAAGCCGCGCCGAACGCCTACAGTATAGTCGAGGATGTCATTCTTTCCAGAAAGTGGCACTTCCAACATTTTCGGCGATAGGTTTTCCATATTCATGCTCTGTTTGCCCGTGCAGGTTTTACTGTTATTGTTAAAATTTCAAAAAAGGTGGCGGGGACTCCAAACCCCGCCACCTTCGTGTTCAACCAATCCAATAACCCCATTAGACCGGTCTAAATTATTGCTTTAGACGGAAAAATGCCGCCGAACTGCTTGTGGTAATTACTTGCGGATTGGCTTGATTTCCGAAATTCGTCCAGGGTCCCGTCACCGCCGGAGCGGTTTGCAGCGTCCCGCCACCGGTCCATGAAAGATTCACGCTGGCACCCGATCGGCTGATGGTCAACGTGCCCGGAGGTATTACCGGTGCCGCAAACGGGGAGGTCGCCGTGAATACAATGTTGCTATACTCGGCGGCCGCCGAGCCATTGCCGCAGCGAAGGCGGACATTGTCGAATGTGTTGTCCATCGAGACAACCACCGGCGGATTTGGCTGGTTGGCCTCCGTCTTTGTAAAATCAGGATCCAGCCAGACGGTTTCCGTGGCATTTCCAGTGGCGGAATACACGCTTTTAATCGCCAGCGTATGATATTGGTTTATGACGACGACGTTCGTCGGCGGCAAACTGAGTTCGCCACCTTCACCGCCCATCTTGTCGTCAATACTCCAAGTGTTTCTGAGCCAAGTTTCCCCCGTCAACAAACGCTCGGTGGTGCCTTCGTAGAAATGCAACCCGCCATAACAGCCACCCGTGTCATCGGCGACTTCACCATTCAGATCAAGAAACTCCATGCTGAAATAGGTATAAAGCGTGTTGGTCGAGGAAGACTGATAATTGCCGCCAATCCATTCGTTTTCGCCGGTAAAAAGTTGAATGCCCAAATCACCATTGACGCTGTAAACAACATCTATCGGCCCGGCAATCGTCACCGGCAGGGTGGGATAAGGGTCAACAGTAAAGGCCCAGCTCGTAGAATAAGGTGCGCCATTTGAATCGGTGACACTAAGCGCAACCGTGTGTGATGAATTCGGCATAAAATGCGTGGGCGGCTGATAGTTGACGGTAATACTGCTGGCCGTGACCGCGAAGGTCGGCGTGACCGGATTGCCATCCAATGTTAAAGTCACATGGTTGGTGCCAATGCCGTAGGTGCCAAAAGCCACCAAAGCACCTATTGGCGAGGCCACTGCGGCAGCCGCATCGTTTGCAGCAGGAGTCAAGTTTTGGAATTGCGGAGCGGCTGGAGCCGCAAAACCCACGCCGGCCGACGTGGCCGACATGATGATGTTGCTGAACGTGGCGCTGGTGGTGCCATTGCCGACTCGCAACGCGATGGTATCAAAAGTATCAACCGTGGAAACTGTAAGCGGAGCATTGGGCTGCGCAGCTTCGGTTTGGGTGAAGTCCGGATCCAACCAAATGTTGACGGTGGCATTCCCGGTCGGATTGTAATCAACCCGCTCAACAATCGTGTGCCATTCATGGAACACTATCGGGGTGACTGGCGTCAGGTCAGCCATGGGCGGCGTCGGCGGTGTGTTTGGATCCATGCTCCAGTTTGTAGAAAACCAATTATTACCGGCGATAAGATATTGCGTGCCACTGATTCCGCCCAAGATAAACTGCAATCCACCGTAACCGCCACCGCTGCCAGTTTCGCCGTTCAAATTATCAAACTCCATGCTGAAGCGGGCATAAATGGTCTTGCTCGAAGTGGGCCCGTAATTTGCCCCCATCCAGGCATCGTTTGTGGAAAAAATGACGATTCCCACCTCTTGGTTGGTGGCAACAATGGGACCCGGCAGGACCGATGGCAATGACTGAAAGGCCGTGGTAAAGCTCCAGGCGTTGGTGTATAAGGCACCATTGCTGTCCGCCAGCGTCACCTGGGCCGTGTGCAATGTCCCGGCGCTCAAGGGCGAACCCGGAAGGTAATTTATCGCGGTGACATTGGCCGATTTAGTAATCACAGGGGTGACGGTGCCGCCATCCACTTTCATCACAATGGTGTTTGTGTTGACGGGGGCATTACCATCAATCGCTTGCAAACTGACGCTGGTGCGCGAACCACTGTAAGAGCCGTTCGCCGGTGACACTGCAGAGAAGCCGACCACCGGAACGGCGCTGATGTCCACGGTGAGATTATCCAAATTGATGTCAGCGCCGCCACCGTTGGCGATTCTCAACCCGTTAAGAGCCAAATGTGCTGTTCCGGTGCCGCTCAAAGAGGTTCCTCCAGCCGATGTCATTGTCCAGGCACCGGTATCATACGCATAGGTAAGGGTGAGGTGATTGGTGATCGCGTTGTCCGTGCCGTATTGTTGCCCGCCGATAGCAGAACCGTCCTTGCCCCAATCAGGCGCGCTAGGTTGTCCCAAAAACATTCGTTCAGTTCCAGGAGAAGAGGCACTAACATAACCAGTAAATAAACTAACACCTGCCCAGCCACCGTTGAGTCCTGCGTTATTCGCCTGCATGAGAGTGTCGAAGGAAAGTGTGAGCACCTTCCCCGCACCCAGAGTCGAGGTGAATGAGTCAAAAATTGCCCGTCCGTTTCCCGATGTGTCCAACGTGTTTTGCGAGCTGATGCCGAGAGTGGTGTTGGCAGTTCCGGTTCCTGACCAGACCCCTCCCACATCCGCAGATGTTCCGACGATCAAGGTCCCCGGAGCCTGGCTGAAGGTATCCGAAAAAACCACTGCACCTTTACAAACGGGCAGAGCCAGCATGGAGATGGCGAGCAGTGGGATCAATATTCGTTTCATATTCTGGTTTTGTTTTAAGTTTTGGGTTTAGTTGAGGTTTGGTTTAGCTTTGATAGGAATTCACGACAAAATTTGACTCGCGTTGGTTTTTGATATTGCGAATAAAATAGGCCAGTTTACCAAACAAACAATACACATGAATATGTGTAACCAGTTGGGGACATGTCGGGTCGTTTTTGTCACCGGCCGGACGTGTTGGTTGCCGTCAGCGCCTCGATTTGCGCCAGCAGGTTGCGGTAAAGCGGCGCAACCTGCCCCCCATGTTCCACGCCATTTTGGGCGGTCTGGAGCGCCTGGTCAGCCGCTCCGGTTTTGAGATAAGAAATTATCAATGCCTGATCCACCGCGAAAAGATCGGAGCCGGAAAGCTTGCGTCGGCTCGCGTTAAGCAGTGGAATCGCCTCCGCATATTCACCGCGCAAGTGATGCAGCCGCGCGAGGTAGTATTCCGTGAAACCCGATTTCGAGAGGCCTTGCTGGAGCAGCACCTGTCCCTGTTCGATCTCGTGCGCGACGGTCTCGCGATCAGCGGTTGTCAGTTCGCCTTGGAGCCTGGCTTTGCATTCAAACACCAGACAGGAAAATTCCATGTGCAACGAAGTGTATTCCGGCACGGACTGCCGGGCGTCCTGAAAAAGTTCCCTCGCCTCGGCGATTTTTCCTTTCTGCAACAGCACCCGCGCCACCACGCTGGTCAGCGGCCGCCGGCCACCCGGACTCGGCGGAGCGGTCAGCCATTCGTGCATGACCGCGCCCACATCGGGATCAACCGAGTTTTCAAATTGCGTGACCGCATCATCAGAGCGTTGAAAAGCTTCGGGATTGTTTGCAAGCATGAAGGGTGCGTGGAAAATTGTGCGCATGTTGAGGTTGACCACATAACGGTCGTAGGGATTGTCTCCCAGTTTTTGCGCATAAACTTCCCACGGCGCAATCCGCGCGCGCGCCGCCGCCGAAAGGTTGGTCATGGAGTTCACGAAGGTTTCAGCCATCAACGCCTGGCCGCGCAACGTCGGATGCACATGATCGTCCATCAAATCCCAGCCAATCGCGCCGCCGGGGCTGGCCTGATGAAATGCCGTCACCAGATCGCACACGGGCGCGCCATGCTCGTGCGCCGCGCTCAAGATGGCCGCTTGCGCGGCGGACGTGGCCCGCCACGGCATCGTGTCGAGGTCACGCGCCGTCACAAATTCGGCCAGCGCCTCGGCGGACTTTCCCGCCGCCGCCAGCGTCTGGCCATTCTGGAAATGAACACGCGCCTGTTCGGTCGCCGGTAAATCCGATGAGTCCGGCCCGATGGGCGCGAGATTACTTTCACTCGACGGCAGGGTGCAAACCAGAACGGGAACGCCACGGGCCTGGCAGCGTTCGATCATCGTGGCGACGTTATGATGAAGATTGCTTGCCGCCGCCGCGCGCCGCCAGTCGCCGGGCGCGATGTAGTTTTGGCCGGCCATGGATTCCATGAGCGTGTGTTGCGTGTCGAGTTGCTTTTTCGGGCGTAGAAGTTTTTCCAATCCCTGAACAATGGCGAGTGAGTGAAGAAAGCGTGTTGCCGCCAGCATCCACGGCCGGCTGCCCGCGCGACTGCTGGAGGCTACGCCGTAAGCGCCGTAAAATTCATTGTGGCCCGTGTGAATGATGACCAGATCAGGATTGAAATCGAGAGCCTCGGTCATAATCCCAAGCACGGGATAACTGGCGACGGCCACGGTGCCAAGATTGATGACCTCAACGCGGCGCTCCGGCCAGGCGTCCTGAAGCATCGCCTGTAAAAATGCGGATGAAGCGAGGTTGCGCGGCTGGGGGTAGCCCTTGGCAGCAGACTCGCCCACGATGAAGATGCGAAAGGTGTTCGCGGGCTTGGGATCGAAAAAGGAATACTGCGTGGTGTCGCCAGCCATGCCGGAATTGAAGAACCAAGAGTCGGCACCAGCCTGCTCCGTGACCACGAGCGTGCCGCCCGGAACCGGGCCGACTTTGTGGAAGAAGGGCGCGTAGCCGCCATAGCCGCATAAGCGCAGCACCAGCTCAGTCAACAGCAGCAGCGCGACTGGCGACAGCAGCATGAGCATCCGGAACAAAATGCGCTTCTTTCGGGTGATGCTAATTGTCGAGGCGGTCACGCAGCGCGGAGATTTGGCAGACGGCATTTCAATGTCAAGTTTGGCAGAGGTTTAAAAAAGTGAACCCGGCGTTCGCGTTAGCGAAGCCGGGTTTCGTTGTTCGTCAGAAATCAAACTATCAGCAATGGCTGCGGCGCCAGAGCACGAGGCCAAGCCCGCCGAGTCCGAGCAGTGCCAGGGAGGCCGGTTCCGGAGCCGGGCTGATGTCCACGGTAACATTATCCAAATTGATGTCGCCCCAGTGAGGAGCTGTGCCACCACCATTGGCAATTCTCAATCCGTTAAGAGCCAAGCCTGCCGTTCCGGTGCCGCTCAAGGTGAAGGCTCCACCAGACGATGAGTATGTCCAAGCGCCGGTATCATACGCATAGGTGAGGACAAGGTGATTGATCATACTGGTGTCCCCGGAGCCTTGTGCGCCGCCGATAGCACCACCGTCCTTGCCCCACGAAGTTGTGCTAACTCCTCCCAAAAACATTTGTTCACTGCCACTAGAGCCACCAGTATAACCACTATATAAACTAACGCCATACCAAGCACCACTATAAGGCCCACCCACTTGATCAGTCGGCGTCGGGTTTACGGTGTCATAGGACAGCGTGAGCACTTCTCCCGCACCCAGCGTCGCGGTGAATGAGTTAAAAAGCTGCCGCCCATTTCCACTTGTGTCAAAAGAGTTCTCGGCACTGATATTGCCGCCATTCCCGTTTCCATCATACCAAGTTCCCCCGACATCTGCCGCAGTCCCGGCGAGTGCGGTTCCCGGAGTCAAACTGAAGGTATCCGAGAAAACCGTAGTCTGCGCCGTGGCGACGTTAACTGCCAGCGCGGAAACGGCGAGCAGTGGAATCAGTGTATTTATTGTTTTTTTTATGGGTTGTTTTTTCATGATGTTCGTTGATTGATGATGTTGCGATATGTTGCTGGGTGAAAAATCTTATTACGACAAATTACATTAAAAGTGTTTTATTAGTGTCTGGCATTAAATGTGAACAGGAATAGAATACATTTTCCCCGCTGGAGAACAATACACATGAATATGGGTATCCCACCGAAAGCTTGACGAAAGCTTGAGCGGATTGAGTTCGATGACAATCAGAGAAAACCAGTTGGCCAAACGTGAAACCGCACAAGCGTCTTGACGGGCATCTGTTACAAAGCCTCAATTGCTGCCAGGACGCCGAAACGCGGGCTGCCGCATGAACTTTGCGGTAGCTTCACCGCGCGAGTGAACATGCAGCTTCGCATAAATGTGCTTCACATTCATGCGAATGGTTTCCAGGCTCAATGAAAGCTGGTCGGCAATCTCCTTGTAAGACGATCCGGTGGCCAATAATTCCAATACTTGCTGTTCGCGGGGAGAAAGCTCGGATGTTTCAGATTTTTTCCTGCCCATTTCGTTGAAATAGGCAACCACTTTCCGGGCAATGCTGCTGGACATGGGTGAGCAGTTGTTGCAAGCCAGCCGGACGGCTTCCAGCAATTCCTGGGTGCTGCTGCGTTTCAACAAGTAACCACTGGCCCCGGCCAGAAGGGAGTTAAAAATCTTGTCGCTTTCCTCATAGACCGTAAGCATAAGACAGTGCAGTTCCGGCATGATCAGCTTGAGGCGTCTGACACATTCAACACCATCCATGCCCGGCAGATTGATGTCCATCAGCACAACGTCAGCCTGGTCATTGGGAACACCTTGCAAAGCTGCTTCCGCCGTCCGGTAGGCATTGACGCAGGACAACTGGGAATCGCCGTTGATTTCCCGGACCAGATTTTCCCGCAACCAGGTTTGATCTTCAACAATCACTACTTTGATTGAAGGTGTGCTTGAACGGCTTTTGTCGCCAGTATTCTTCATGAATCAGCTTTCGCCTCGCCGAATGGCACATGAAATTTAACGGACGTTCCCTGTCCGAGTTTGGTATCAAATTCCACCCTGCCGCCAATGGCACCCATTCGTTTCTGCATGTTTTCCAAACCATTCCCCACCCCCGCAGCCTGATCAAGACTAAATCCGCTGCCGTCGTCAGCCACCACGATTGAAATACAGCCCTCCGTTACCTCCAAACCCAGTCGGATCTCCCGCGAGGCCGCATGTTTGACCGCATTGTTCAGGGCTTCTTTGACCACCATGAATATGGAGTGCCTGACTTCCGTTGCCACCGGAAGATCGGGCAGATTCAACGGCACTTCCAATTTGCAGGTGATCAAGGTGGAACTGAGAAAATCCTTGGCAAAATAGACCAGATAATCGGCCATCTCCTTCAATGTGTCATTTCTAGGATTGATTGCCCAAACAATTTCGTCCATGGCCCTGATGGTCTCGCTTGCCGTCGCAACAATCATTCGTCTTGTTGCGGCATTTGCCTCACTGGTATTTTCGTCCAGGGCCATTAAATCGCTGAGCTTGCTGATTTTTGTCAGGCTTACCCCTACTTCATCATGAATGTCTTGGGCAATACGCGTTCGCTCTGTCGCCACAGCCCGTTCTTTCTCAAGCCGCTGAATTTGAACCCGCGCCCGCCGCCGTTCCAAAAGTTGCGTTCCCCCAGCCACTGCCGCCAGCAATGCCACGCCGCAGACAACAAAGAACCACCACTCCTGCCAAAAATGTCGCAACAGCATGTCTTCAAACGATGTTCCGACAACCATCTGGCTAAACTCCCACCCCCCGCCGTATTCCCGATGTATCAGACGGAATTCATCAAAGGTGGCATCTGCTTCAAAATGAACAACGAGGTTGGTGGGCTCGTTGAACTCGGTTGCTCCAGTGGAAAGATCGGGATTCAACCAGACCGTTACACGGGCGTCTTGACCGGGAACATATTCAACTTTAAAAACGATATACCGGGGAATGCCGGCCCGCATGTATTCGTAAGTATAAGGTGGATCTGGATTACTTGAAGTCAGGTCTTGGAAGCCTTTAGGTGCCTTAGGCACATTCAACGCCGAGTAAGCCAAGGCTCCTCGTGCGTTGCCAATGCCAAGGTGTTCCTGCCCATCCTTGACCAACATAAACCCGGCTTCAAAAAATTTGATCACCTTCGCGGCCGTGTCGGCAATGGGAACAACCCTGATGCGAAAATACAGGGTGCCGGACGAATTCGTATCTCTCGGTTTGATTGCCCCGTGCAATATATCCTGGCCTTGCCCGTTGTTGCATACCAGTATCGTCCCAGGGTGGCTCCACAGAACGGCACCGTGTGCAGACAATGGGGTTGTCAGGGCCACGAATGTCAGCAAGACCACCGCGAAAGTCCTGCATAGACAGATTAACCAATGAATGTGTAACTGGCGGCGCACGGGTTGCAACATAGTCAGGACTTCAGATTGAAGTCTATAAAAATGTGCCAATGCTTGCACCAATGACCATTTTTTGCGCGCTGGCACTCAACCAGCCGTGCAACAGCACGATGGGAGATCCGTTGCCTTCTGCCTGGTTGGCGATGGATCTTCCTTGGATGAATGGGCAGTGACACTTCATTTTTATTGCTTTCAATTTCAGGCGTCTTTCATTTTTAAATCTGTCTGCTTCAGACTTGCCGAAATTTGCTGACCGCCTGGGTGCGGGACTGGACGTGCAGTTTTTGGTAGATGTGCGTCAAGTGCCAGCGAATCGCCGGCACACTGACGAAAAGGCGGGCGGCTATCTCCTTGTTGGAATAACCTTTGGCCAGAAATTCCAGCACCTCGCGTTCGCGGGAGGTAAGTTTTTCCACCTCGGACTCTACAACAGTCTGGCTCTGGAAATAGGCAATAACCTGCCGCGCGATTTCCCCTGTCATTGGTGCGCCCCCTTCCTGCGCCTCCCGGATGGCGCTCAAAACCTGGTCGGGGCTGGAGCGTTTGAGCAAATAGCCGCATGCGCCCGCGCGCAACGCGCCAAAAATCAGATCGGGATTACGATACACAGTGATCATGATCACCCGCACTTGCGGCAACAGATTTTTGAGCAGCGGCACGCATTTCACCCCGGTCATGCCCGGCATGTGGATGTCCATCAGCACAATTTCCGGCTGATGTTTTGGCAGTTCGCGCAACGCCTCCTCCGCGCTTGCGCAGGTGCAGACGCAACGGTAGTCGGGCGACAAGTTGATAACCGCTTCCAGGCTTTGGCGCGTTGCGTGGTCATCTTCCACAATGGCAACTTTGGTCATCCTCGGTGCATATGGCGTAGCTGGCGTTGCTGTCACCGGAACGGGGGGCAATGCAAGCGGTGTATTTTACGGAAACGACACTAGTGCCAACAATTGCGCTTTTGCGTTTGGATACCTGTCGGGACTCAGCGCCGGAACGGACACCATCCAATACTCGTGGAACCTTACTGGCCGGACGCCGACAGCCAATGCGTTCGTCGCCGCCGTTTTCGCCCCGCTATTGTTGCAACCTCAAATCGTGGGCATCGGTTTAAACGGGGCGACGCTGTCCATTTCCGCCAATAACGGCACGGCGGGTGGCAGTTGGGTTTTATTGCAAAGTTCAGACCTCACATTGCCCTTGAGCCAATGGCAGACCAATTTGACGGGCAATTTCGATGGCAAGGCAACTTGTCCACCAACATCACAAACACCGCCACCAACCGTCAGGAGTTCTACATACTAAAGGCGCAATAATCTCCGACTTTGAATCAAAACGAGTTGGATGTAATGTGCTAATGCAGATTGTCGTTGCAAAACAATAAAGCTCTTCTTTCATCGCCACCGGTGCTTTGATCGATAAACCAATATGCAACCCGAAGGACTGCCCGGAGTTCCGGACAGCCAGGGGATGAAGAAGGTGAGAATCCAAGAATCAAACGGTGAAGAAGATTCAGCCAAGAGAATTATCTCTTATGTAATACCCATGAGTATGGGTATTGCTGAAGGATGTTCAATTGAGATAAATCTTTTCAGATTCCATCGCAATGGGCGCTATTCAGTCAGCTTGCCATGTCGAATTTGTGGGGTGAACTGTAATTACTATGAAGTGTTTTTATCTTTAGTTTCGCCAGTGGCATTTGGATTTGACCGGTTGTTATTAATAAACATTTATGAACCGAAAAATTTTACGGCTGATGCTCGGACTGATAGCCTTGCTTCAATTGATGGCAAGTCCGTCCCGAATTTCGGCGGCCACTGCCATGATTTTTTGCAATGGCAACATGGGGAGCACAAATGGTCTCACCACCTCACAAATCAATGGTTTGAGGACGTCGGGTTTCACTACCATGGTTCTGTTCACCATGTCCGTCCAGTCAAACGGGGATTTTACCTTTAGCGACGGCTCGACGGTTTGCACCGGCGGCTCCTATATCGGGCCTGCCAACTGGGCGTCGCTTTTAAACCAATGCCGGGTAGCGCCAACCAGCATCTCCCGGATCGAAATGTGCATCGCCCAATGGGGAGATACCAGCTTTGGCGACATTAAAAACCGCATCGCGACCGACGGCACCGGTTCTGGAACGGTGCTTTACAAAAACCTGCTGGCTCTGAAAAACGCCCTGGGAATTGATGCAATTGACTACGATGACGAGACTGTTTACGATTCAAGTTCCGCAATCAGCTTCGGCCAAATGTGTGGTGCGGCAGGCATGAAAGTAACTCTTTGTCCCTACACCAACCCAAGCTACTGGCAGGCAGTTCAGTCCGGGTTGGGCACCAATTCCGATGCCATCTACCTTCAGTGTTACTCTGGTGGTGCGGGCAATGATCCCGCGACTTGGAATTCCTACTTCAGCGGATTGAAGGTCATCCCCGGCGATTGGGATAATACTCGCACTTCCAGCTTTCTGACGAATATGATGACCTGGAGCAGCGCCGGCGGGCCCGGAGGTTTTCTCTGGCCCTCCTGCACCGGCTGCAATCCGCCAGCCGGTCCCAGTGAAATGCTTCAGTATGCGGGATGGATTCAGACCGCTTTTTTCCGGTTTCAGCCGGCCGTCATGCCCGCCAGCGGGTTCAACGCCATCGCCGCCTACAATTTTCAGGCGCAGCCGGCAAGCACGACGTTCACGCTCACCAATGGCACCGCCGGCGCGTTTTCCTGGAGCCTGATCAACACTTCAAGCTGGCTGAATGTTTCCAGTTCGTCTGGGACGCTGGCGGCGGGCGCCACCACAACTGTCACGGTAAATCTGAACACGACGGTGGCAACGAACCTGCCGCAAAACACCTATGCCGCCAGCATCGTCTTCACCAACCCGACTCTCGGCGGCACAATGGCGTGCGCGTTCACGCTGAACACCGCCATCATCAAGTGGCCCGTCGCGCTCGCCGGTTTCAACGCCGCGATTCTGGCCAGCAACAACGCCACAGCGGGCGCGCCCGGCGCAACGGCATTTGATATTCCGAATAATTATTGCCTCTACCAGCAAGGGTTGAGCGGCAGCACGCGCGGACTGCCCTTGAGCGGCGTTTTTCCCAGCCAGAGCGACAGCAGCACCGCGTTTCAGATTGGACCTTACGGAGCGGCGGATGCCTTGATGCTGGGCGACACCTATCCGAAATCCGGCACGCTGACGTTGCCCAGTCCGCAGGCGTTCAACTCGCTGGCGATTCTCGCCGCGTCTGCCAACGGCGGCGGGCAGGGGACATTCGTGTTGAATTTCACCAACGGCACCCAAAGCCCGGTGTTGGCCTTCAACTGTCAGGACTGGTTCAACACCGTGACCAACGTCGCCATCCAAGGTTTTGGCCGCTTGCAACTCGGCGCGAGTTTGACAGTGCAGGACAACGGCAGTTCTAATCCGAATCTTTACCAAACGACAGTGAATCTCGTCGCACTTGGTCTGGCTCTGCCGATTTCTTCCATCACCTTTTCCAATCCCGCCAGTGCTGGTGCCACGGAGACCACCGCCATTTTGGGGGTGAGCGGAATGTCCACGGGTATTCAGCTTCAACCGCCAGCAGGTCTGGCGGCGATGCCGGGAACCAACGCCACCGTGGGATTGAGTTGGAATGCCGTTGTGGGCGCAATGAATTACAACATCAAACGCTCGACAAGCAGCGGCGCGGAAACGACCGTGGCCAGCACCAACGCCGTTAGTTACCTCGACACCGGATTGGTGAACGGGCGGACTTACTATTATGTTGTGTCGGCAGTCGGGGTCGCCAATGAGAGCGCCAATTCCTCCGAAGTCAGTGCCACGCCCGGCCCGGTGATTGCCGTGGTTGACGTTCCGTCATCCACCGTCGCAGCCTCATTCCAATCAAACTCGGCAATCATCAGCAAGTCATTCACGGTCAGCTCGAACGCCACGGTGTTGGTGGTCGTGTGGACGGACAAGAGCACTGCTTCCGGCAGCCAGCCGGCACCCTTGGTTTGGAGGCCTGGCGGGCAGTCAGCTCAGAACCTGACACAGGCCGTCACGGCCAATAACGGCGCCACGGCATTTCGCGACAACACGATTTATTATCTCTACAACCCGACACCGGGAGCGGGCACGCTCACAGGCACCGCCAATGTCGGCGTAGTCAACAACGGCATTTGGTTGGTGGCATACACATTGAATGGCGTCAACACCAACACCGCTCCCCTGACCGGGTCTGTCAACAATAACCCGGGTCACACGGGCACCGGCAATGGCACTTCAGCCGTCACGAACACTGTGACCGGCGTTCCAGTCAATTCTTGGGCGGTGGTCAGCAGTTCTTTATCTACCGGCAGCTTCGACACCATTACGTTGACGAACGGCGGCGGCATGGTGATCACCACCACCGACACCGCCGATGGCGGTTCAGGCGTGACCATGGGTTATATATCCGGCCTCGCCACCGGCACTAACGGTTTCATGGCGGTCGGCGGGGTGGCAAATAAAATGGTTTTGGTCGAGGCCATCTTTTCCCCACCCGTCGCAACCATTCCGCCGTCATCGCCGCAGATCACGGGCATCGGTTTGGCTGGCACAACGCTGTCAATTTCAGCGACGAATGGCACGGCGGGCGGTTCATGGACATTATTGCAAAGCACGGACCTCATGTTGCCTTTGAGCCAATGGGAAACCAATTTGACGGGCGACTTCGATGACAGCGGCAATTTGTCCACCAACATCACAAACGCCGCCACCAATCGTCAGGAGTTCTACATATTGAAGGTGCAATAACACATCCAATGCCTCACGCTTTCACTATATGAATCCAACCCACATTCCTGCCTTTACCCACCGGCCATGTATTGCGGTGATGTTGCTGTTGTCCGCCGCATGGTGTTCCGCCAAGCCGGTGGTGGACTATGTCAACCCGATGATCGGCACGGCGGAACACGGCCATGTGTATCCAGGAGCCACGGTGCCCTTCGGCATGATGCAGCTTTCGCCGGACACGCGCGACAACACCTGGGATGGTTCTTCTGGCTACCACTATTCTGACGGCAGCATCCTGCATATTTCAAAGAGGGTTCGACAAGATTCGACAGGATTCCACCAGATTCCTTGGAAAATATGAGATTTTCCTATTGATAACAGTGCAATCTAATCCTGTAGGGCAGATTTTTTCAAAATAATAGTTGACTAAACAGTCTAATCTGGTAGATTGCTATCGTGCTTAGACGAAATACAGATTGGAGCGAAAAAACAGAGAGTTATGGGCCGCGTTAGTGATGCAAAGCAAAGATTGATGGATGCCGTGCTGGATCTGATTTGGTCCGGCTCGTATGGCAGCACCACCATTGATCACATCTGCGAGAAAGCTGGCGTCAAGAAGGGCAGTTTTTATTATTTTTTTGACTCCAAAGCTGAATTAGCTGCAGAGGCGTTTGAGGAAAGCTGGAAAGGAAAGCGTTTTGAACTGGATGCAATGTTTTCACCCACCGTGCCTCCGTTGGAGCGGCTCCGGAAATATGCAGAATTCGCCTTTAAGTTTCAAAGTGAAATCAAAGCCAAGTATGGGCGGGTGCTGGGTTGCCCCCATTCGTGTCTTGGTTCGGAAGTATGCACACAGGACGACAAATTGGGAAAGACGATCCAGAAAATCATGACGTTAAAGCAGAAGTATCTTGAATCTGCCATCCGCGATGCCCACGCAGCGGGTTTGGTTCATGCTCCTGACCCGGCGGCCAAAGCCAGAATGATTTTGGCGTATTACGAAGGGCTCCTGACCCAGGCGCGCATCCAAAACGATATCGATTTGTTGCGAGAGACTGGCAATGGAATGTTTGCCATGCTTGGGGTGCAAGAGGAAGGCCTTATTGCAGCCTAAAGTGTTTTTTTGATCACATACTTTACTAAACAGACAACTATAAAATAATAGAAATTATGAATGCTAACAATGTAAATGAATACCTGACCGCCGAACAAACGATTGCCAGTCGCTGTGTGCAATCGTGTAAAAAATTGCTGGCCGAGGTTGAGAAAATGAAGAACAAAATTGCGAACGAATTTCAGGAGACATTTAAGTCGCATGAACATCTATTGCAACTGGCCTTGAACGAGGCGGAGGCTTTGGCACGGCAAACAGCTTACCCTCATCTGTTGTTTCCATCGTTGGCGGTGGAGAAGGTCCAAGCGGTTGAGGCATGGACGACACGACAGCATTCATTGTATCGGCAACATTCGATATTCAGCGAAGCCGTCTGATTGGTGGCGAAAACCAAAGCAATTTAAAATCTGAACCCCACAATTATTAATATGAAAAAACCATGTTCATTTACCGCGGTTTCGGCATTAGGCATTAGTTTGTTAATCACCGGTTGCGGTCAAAAAACAACCCAACAAGGCCCGCCACCGCCAACGGTGACCGTCGCGCCGGTTGAACAAAAGGAAATCGTCGAGTGGAGTGGTTTCACTGGGCGGACCGAGCCGATTGATTCGGTTGAAATTCGCCCGCGCACATCCGGATACATTCAGGAAGTGCGCTTTCAATCCGGGCAGTTGGTGAAGAAGGGCGACGTGTTGTTCGTCATTGACCCGCGCTGGAACCAGGCCGTGTTCGACCAGCGCAAGGCGGAATATGAACAGGCGCAAAGTGAAGCTGATCGCACGGACAAGCTTTTGACCAACAACGCCATTTCGGTCGAGGACGCCGGGGCGCGAAAATCCCGTGCCGAAGTGGCCAAGGCGGCGCTGGATTCGGCAAGGCTTGATCTGGAATTTACGGAAGTCCGCGCGCCGATTGATGGCCGGGTGAGCCGTGCGCTTATGACGGAAGGCAATTATGTCAGCGGCGCGGCGGGTTCAGCCTCGTTGCTCACGACCATTGTTTCCGTGGGTCCGATTTACGTTTATGCGGACATCGACGAAGACACGTTGCTAAAGTTCAACGAACTGGTAGCTGCCAAAAAATTGGGCGTGACCGATGACGGCAAAGTTCCCGTCGAATTGCAGCTCGCCGACGAATCCAATTTTCCGCACAGCGGCTACATCGAATCATTTGACAACCGGCTGGATCCCAACACGGGCAGCATTTTGCTGCGCGCAGTGTTTCCGAATCGCGATGACCGCATTGTGCCGGGATTGTTTGCGCGCATCCGCATTCCTTTGAGCGAACGCCATCCAGCGCTGCTCGTGGATGAGCGCGCCATCGGCACGGATCAGGCAAACAAATTTGTGCTGACCCTGACCGCCACCAACACGGTGCAATATCAAGCCGTGGAACTTGGCCCGCTAGTGGACGGCAAGCGCATTGTGCGCTCCGGGTTGACTGCCGGTGAAAAAATTGTGGTGAATGGCCTGTCCCACGTCCGTCCTGGAATGCCGGTGACGCCGCAGGAAGAAATCGCGCAGGGTGATGGTGTAAAAATTGCCCAGCGCTAAACCACATCAGATAGCAACCCCGTTCAACCGTCATGAATTTTTCCCATTATTTCATCAAGCGTCCGATTTTTGCCGGCGTGCTGTCCATCGCCATTTTTGTCATGGGCTTGCTGGCAATGTTCAAGCTGCCCATCGGCGAATATCCCGAAGTCGTGCCGCCGACGATTGTCGTGAAGGCGACGTATCCGGGTGCAAATCCAAAAACAATCGCGGAAACCGTCGCCTCTCCGTTGGAACAGGCAGTCAACGGCGTCGAAGGTTCGCTCTACATGTTTTCACAGGCAACCGGCGACGGCGTGATGACGTTGACCGTGACCTTCAATCTTGGCACGGACATTGACAAGGCGCAGGTGCAGGTGCAGAACCGTGTTTCGCAGGCGCTGCCAAAATTGCCGGAGGAAGTCCGCAACCTCGGCGTCACTACCACCAAGCAGTCGCCCGATCTCACGATGGTGGTTCACCTTTTTTCGCCGAACGATCGTTACGACAAGGTTTACATCCGCAACTACGCGACGCTGCAGGTCAAGGACGTGCTCGCGCGCATTCCCGGCGCGGGCGACGTGGAAGTTTTCGGTTCGGGCGATTACGCGATGCGCGTCTGGCTCAACCCGGACAAGATTGCGGCGCGCAATCTCACCGCCAGCGACGTCGTCGCCGCCATTCGCGAGCAAAACGTGCAGGTCGCCGGCGGTGTCATCGGCCAGCAACCCGTCAGCGACCCGGTAAATTTTGAAATGCAGGTGAATGTCAAAGGCCGGCTGGTCTCCGAGGAGGAATTCGGCAACATCATCGTCAAGACCGGTGCAAACGGCGAAAAAACTCTGCTTAAGGATGTCGCGCGCATTGAACTTGGCGCCGGCAGCTACGCCCTGCATTCGTTGCTCAATAATAAAACTGCGGTGGCCATTCCGATATTCCAGACGCCCGGAGCGAACGCGCTGGAACTGTCCAAGAATGTCCGTGCGACGATGGCGGAACTGAAGAAAAATTTCCCCGAAGGGCTCGACTATAACGTCGTGTATGACCCGACCGTTTTCGTGCGGCATTCCATCGAGGCTGTCATCCACACTTTGCTGGAGGCAATTTTGTTGGTCGTCATCGTCGTCATCATTTTCCTGCAAACGTGGCGCGCGGCAATCATTCCGCTGGCAGCAGTTCCAGTGTCGCTCATTGGCACGTTTACCATCATGCTCGCGTTTGGCTTCAGCATCAACGCGCTGTCGCTGTTCGGTCTCGTGCTGGCCATCGGCATCGTCGTTGACGACGCCATCGTCGTCGTGGAAAACGTCGAGCGAAACATCGCGCGTGGGTTGTCATCGTATGATGCCGCCAGACAAGCGATGACTGAGGTTACCGGGCCAATCGTGGCTACGGCGCTCGTGCTGTGTGCGGTGTTCGTGCCGACGGCATTCATCACCGGTTTGACCGGCCAGTTTTACAAGCAATTTGCGCTGACGATTGCGATTTCCACCGTCATCTCCGCCTTTAATTCATTGACGCTCTCGCCTGCCTTGTGCGCGGTTTTGCTCAAGGATCATCACGCGCCGAAAGACTGGTTGTCGCGTGTGATGGAGAAATCACTCGCCTGGTTCTTTAATCCGTTCAACCGAGTTTTCGCGTGGGCGGGCAATCGATATTCCACCGGCGTCGGCACCGTGCTGCGAAAAAGTGCGATCGCGCTCGTTGTCTATGGCGGGCTGGTTCTGCTCACCGGCTGGGGCTTTAACAAAGTGCCGACCGGTTTTGTGCCAACACAGGACAAGCAATATCTTGTCGCGTTCGCGCAATTGCCCGACGGTTCTTCACTCGACCGCACCGAGGCGGTGATTCGCCGGATGTCGGACATTGGCTTGAAACAGCCAGGTGTGGAAGCGGCGGTCGCGTTTCCCGGATTGAGCATCAGCGGATTCAGCGTCGCACCCAATCAAGGAATTGTTTTCTTCACACTGAAACCGTTTGAAGAACGCACCACGCCGAATTTGAGCGGACCGGCCATCGCCGCCGCGTTGAACCAAAAATTGAGCGTGATTCAGGACGCCTTCATGCTCGCCGTGCCGCCGCCGGCGGTCATGGGTTTGGGCACGATTGGCGGGTTTAAGCTTTATGTCGAAGACCGCGCTGATCTCGGTTATGACGCGCTTTATCAAAATTTGCAAGGTGTCATCGGCAAAAGCTACCAGACGCCCGGCCTCGCCGGAACTTTCTCGGGATTCACCGTGAACGTGCCGCAACTGGACGCGGACATTGATCGCGAGAAGGCAAAGACCCAGGGCGTGCCGCTGCAAAATCTTTTCGAGACCATGCAGATTTATCTCGGCTCGCTTTATGTGAATGATTTTAACCGCTTCGGACGCACCTACGAAGTCATCGCGCAGGCGGACGCACCATTCCGCGCCCATGCCGAAGACATCACGCGCCTCAAAACGCGGAATGACCGGGGCGAAATGGTGCCGCTCGGTGCCGTCGTCAAGGTGACGGAATCGCACGGACCCGACCGCGTGATGCGCTATAACGGTTATCCGGCGGCGGAAATCAACGGCGCGCCCGCACCCGGCTTCAGTTCGGGCCAGGCCGAAGCCGCGATGGCGAAACTCGCAGAAGATAATCTGCCGCGCGGCATGGCCTATGAATGGACTGAACTGACCTACCAGCGCATCCTCGCCGGCAATGCGGCGGTTTATATTGGGCCGCTATGCATATTGCTCGTGTTTCTGGTGCTTGCTGCACTTTACGAAAGTTTCCGACTGCCACTTGCCATCATCCTAATTGTGCCGATGTGCCTGCTGTTCGCCATCACCGGTGTGTGGTTGAAGGGCAGCGACAACAACATCTTCACGCAAATCGGTTTGATTGTGCTGGTGGGTCTCGCGTGCAAGAACGCGATTTTGATCGTCGAATTTGCCAAGCGCAAACAGGACGAAGGCATGAAACCCTTCGATGCGGCCATCGAGGCGTGCCGGCTCCGGTTGCGGCCGATTTTGATGACTAGCATCGCGTTCATTGCGGGCGTTTTCCCGCTGGTCGTTGCGCGCGGTGCCGGTGCGGAAATGCGCCAGGCAATGGGCGTCGCCGTATTCTCCGGCATGATTGGCGTCACGCTGTTCGGCCTGTTCCTGACCCCGGTTTTCTACGTCACACTGATGAAACTCGGATTGAAAAAGAAGCCGGCACCGGCACCGCAACCAAATCCAGTTTTGCCCGGTTCAAGCGCGGCCGCCACAGGCGTTGTCACCATTGTTTTATTGTTCTCCATCGTGTCGGCAAATGCCAGTTGGCTGACCGTCGGTCCGGATTACAAACAGCCAACCAATTCTGTCCCCGCAAATTACAAGGCGGTTGATTTTGGTGCGTGGAAGGAAGGCCAGCCGCTTGACAACGTGCCGAAAGGAAATTGGTGGGAGATTTTTGGCGACACAAATCTGAACACCTTGGAATTACAGGCGGTGTCAGCCAACCAACAGCTCAAGGCCGCCGTGGCGCGCGTGGATCGGGCGCGGGACACGGCGCGCATTGCCCGCAGCGAGTTGATGCCCAGCTTAAGTTTGGCTCCAAGCTACGAGCGGCAAGGCTATTCGCCCAACGCTAATCCAAGTTTTGGCAATATCACAGCGAACACTTTCAATGCGCCGCTGGATTTGAGTTACGAAGTGGATTTGTGGGGCCGTGTGCGCCGCCTTTTTCAAAGCGCGCACGCCGACGCGCAGGCATCGCTGGCGGATTATTACAACGTCCTGCTGACGCTCCAGTCCGACGTGGCGCAAAATTATTTTGCGTTGCGTTCCCTGGATGCGGAAATCGCCACCGTCAACGGCACGATTGGATTGCGCCACGAACAGGTGCGGCTCGTGCGCAGCCGGCTGGAAGGCGGCATCGGCAGCGAACTTGACGTCGCCCAGGCAGAAACCGAACTGGCCAGCACTGAAGCCGAGGCTGCCGCGCTCGCGCATCGGCGTGATGAACTGGAAAATGCCATTGCGATCTTGGTCGGAGAAAATCCATCGGACTTCAAACTCTCCGCTTTGGACAATCCAAACTGGAATCCTTTGCCGCCGCAAATTCCCGCTGGGTTGCCTTCAGACTTGCTGGAACGCCGGCCGGACGTGGCCCAGGCTGAACGTCAGCTCGCCTCGGCCAATGCCAAGATTGGCGTCGCCAAAGCCGCATTTTTTCCGGTGCTGACGTTGACCGGTTCGGCGGGATATTTAAGTGGTGACCTTTCCTCGTTATTTAGTTGGGACAGCCGCACCTGGTCCATTGGACCGAGCCTTTCGCTGCCAATTTTCACCGGTGGACGCAATCTGGCGAATTACAAATACTCGCAGGCGGCGTTTCAAGAATCGGTGGCGCTCTATCGCCAGCAGGTGCTCATTGCCTTTGGCGATGTGGAAAACAGCCTGTCCGGGATTTATCATTTCGCCGTTCAAGCGGAGGCCCAGCAGCGTGCCGTCACCAGCGCCCGCCGTGCCACGGAACTGGCCACTGACCGATATCGTTCCGGTATCGTGGCCTACATCGAAGTCGTCGATGCCAGCCGTGACACCCTGACGGCAGAACGCGCCAACGCCCAGCTTGCCGGTCAGCGTCTGATCGCTTCGGTGCAACTCATCAAGGCTATTGGCGGTGGTTGGACGGAACAGCAAATTCTGGCAAGTGCCGGTCCCGTTAATTCTCAATAGTCGATCAGGTGAACCCGGGACAACCGACGGAATTAAATGCAATATATGAAAACTAAATATAATCAAAATTGCCGGACGAACCGAACAAAACTCAAGTTGTCACGCGCTCGTCCAATGCCATCACGAAAGTTGCGGCGGTTTCGGACACCGATTGGAACAGTAAAGGTGCCATCCTTGCCGGCACCTGTTTTTGTCGCGGCAGAATCCGTCCCCACGGAGTCTGTGCATGGCGACACGTTGCAGCTTTACCTCCGCGAAATTGGCCAGGTGAAACTGCTGACTCCACAAGACGAAATCACACTTGCCCGACGAGTCCAACGCGGAAACAAAAAAGCGCGGGAGCAGATGATTACTGCCAATCTGCGGTTGGTGGTGAAGATTGCGCGTGACTATGAGGGGCTTGGTCTTCCGCTGTTGGACCTCATCAACGAGGGCAACATCGGATTGATGAAGGGTGTGCAACGTTTCGATCCGACCAAGGGCGCGAAACTCTCGACTTATGCATCGTTGTGGATCAAGCAGGCCATCCGGCGGGCGCTGTCCAATCAATCAAAAACCATTCGCCTGCCGGTTCATGTTTTGGACAAGATGACGCACATTCGCCGGGCTGAGGTGAAACTACGTGAGACGTTGGATCGCGAGCCGACGGACGAAGAAATCGCCGACAACTTGGGTCTCCATGCGCGACGCATTCGTCAATACCGAGTAGCATCCCGGGCACCGGTGTCGCTTGAATCGCCCATAAGTTCCGAGGATTCGACGTCCATCTCGGAACATGTGGCGGATGCCAATGCGGCCGCGCCGTTCGACCGGCTCGTCAAACGCAACGACAATGAATTGATGAAGGAAGTTCTGGCCACGCTCGACGTGCGGGAAAGCCGGATTCTGGCCATGCGCTTCGGACTTGATAATGGCCGGCCAAAAACTCTTGAAGAGGTGGGAGCACGCCTGGGAGTGACCCGCGAACGCATCCGCCAGATTCAAGAGCAGGCCCTGCAGAAGATGCGCGTGAAGATTGAAAAAAGAGATCAGCAACGCGATGCAGCCCGCGATATTTACCAGATGGGTTAATGCGGCACTGTTTCACGACATTTATCAGGCACAAGCCGGATTCTAGCGATGCGCTTTGGACTGAATAGCAACCGGTCTAAAACCAAACCTATAGCATCAACCTCCAGTAAATAATAGTTCCGCAATATCAGCAGCAATATGGAGCTGGCGCTGAAAAAACTTACGATGCCGTGCCGTCGCCGAAGCTGGTCATAGCCGACGGCGCGTGCGCAATTAACGCCGGCCCGTTCATCGGCCATCCGCAATTTTGAACGGCACAAGTTCCGTTGTGCCGGTAGATCTGTTCATTCCTGGTTGTCCACCGCATCCGCTGATGATTTTGGATGGCCTGCTGCGTTTAATGGGTAAGCTGAAATAACGTCCAAGGTTTTCTCCATAACATTGTTTTTCTTGGGAACCTTTTCTGTCGTCGAACATCTCATTTCCAACAACAGGCAAAGTGTTGTAAAAAATGAACCTGAAAAAAATAGTGCTGAAATTTACTGAAGCTCATTCGCGGTAGGAACATTTCGGCGCTGGCATCCACCCACGGCAGGCATTGTTTTATCTTTCCTGAACCCCGTCTTTACATTCAGTTTGCTTCGGGTGTAAAAGATTGGTAGCAACCTAAAGAAAACTGTCTATTTTATTTTGATTGAGCCTTTCAAAATCATCTTGTTGATATTCATCCTGACTCAAATCGGGATTGCGACAGGTAATATTCTTGGATTAAAGCTCAATCGGGCTGGAATCGCTTTGTTGCACAAATGATCAACGTCCTTTTAACAACTTTTCTGCGTCAAACAGGATGGTTGTGTGGCAGACTGTGGATTGCGTTCGTCTCCTTGGCGGTCGTGTTGCCATTCTGTGCCGGAGCTCAAACAACGACTCAAGAATTGCACACGGCAGCAGCGGTGCGCAGCTTGACGGAAGAAGAGGCGCAACAACACCGGCAAGTTCGGTTGCGCGCGGTGGTCACTTTCTACGAAGAAATTTTTTTCTCCCGGTTCATTCAGGATGACACGGCGGGAATTTATTTGTCTGACGCTGGTTTGCCGCTGGTGCATTTGACGCCCGGCCAGTTGGTGGAAGTTTGGGGCACAACCGAACCGGGTGAATACGCGCCGATTGTTGTGCCGCAACGGATACAGGTGATTGGCGAAGCGCCTTTGCCCACGCCCAAACCGGCGACTTACGAGCAAATGGCCAGCGGCATAGATGACAGCCAGTTCGTTGAGATCACCGGCACCGTGCGGTCGGTTCAACGGCTCCAGGATGCATCGCAGCTTTATGTAATCGAAATGGCCACTGGTGGCGGCCGGCTGACCGTTTATGCCCGGCAGTTGCCGGTGGCACAACCCGAGAGCATGGTAGACAGCAACGTGCGTGCGCGGGGAGTCTGCTCGACGCAGTTTAATCATCAACGTCAACTCTTCGCAGTCCGGTTGATGGTTCCACGCGTAGATGATCTGGTGGTGGAATTGCCGGCCCCGGAACATCCTTTTGCCATAACCACACGGACAATCGGCAGCCTGCTGCAATTTAATCCGCTGGAATCTTATGGCCACCGCATCAAAGTGGCCGGCACGGTGATCTATTTTGAGCCAGGCCGAAAACTCATTCTTCAGGATGGCAACCACGGGGTCGAAGTGCAGACACGAGCAAACGATCCCTTGGCTTTGGGCGACCAGGTTGAAGCGCTTGGTTTTGCCACCCAGGGTGATTACACGCCGGCCATGCAGGATGCGGTTTACCGCAAAATCTCCGCCGGTCAACCGCTCCCACCGGTGTCGGTGACTCCGGATCAAGCGTTGATGGGCAAGCATGATTGCCAACTGATCCGGGTTACGGGCACGTTGCTCGACCGTGCGGTGAATGGGACGGAAAAGTATTTGGTGCTTCAGGAGAATGGCTTCATTTTTCACGCCTACCTCAACGAGATGGAAAATCGTGACGCTTTTGTTGGCTTGGAGAATGGCAGCCGCGTTTCTGTTGCCGGGGTTTGCCGGATTGATCCGGGAGAATGGCTCGCGGGCGAAAACTGGCGCGCCAAATCGTTCCGGGTTGACCTTCGATCCATCGGGGATGTGCTGGTCCTCAAGTCGCCTTCGTGGTGGACATTGCGGCGGGTCTTGTGGATTGCGACCGCAATGAGTGTGGCGGCACTGGCAGCGTTCGGTTGGGTTTGGGTGCTGCGGCGGCAAGTTGCGGAGCGCGGGCGACAGCTTGAGATTCAGATTCACGAGCGGCAAATGGCCGAGCGGCGCGGTGAAATTGAGCAGGAGCGCACGCGCGTGGCGCAGGACCTCCACGATGAACTCGGCTCCACGCTTACCGAAGTGGGCATGCTGGGGACACTGGCCAGAACACCTGCGTTGCTGCCGGCAGACCGCGAACATTACCTCGAAAAGCTGACCAGTGCGTCGCGCGCCGTGATCGCAAAGCTGGATGAAATCGTCTGGGCCATAAATCCAAAATATGATTCCGTTGGCTCCCTGGCCAGCTACTACTCACTATTCGCCCAGCGTTTTTTAAATTTGGCGGGCATTGCCTGCCGGTTGCGGGTCGCGGAAACGTTCCCCGCCGCACCGCTCGATTCCCGCTTGCGCCACGGTTTTTTTCTCGCATTCAAAGAGGCGCTCAATAATGCTGTCCGCCATTCCGGCGCATCCCAAATTCTCATCGAAATGGAAGTGGTCGAGAACCAATTGAAAATTGCCGTGGTTGACGATGGCCGGGGGTTTGATTCGGCGGAATCAATGCCGGGCAGCGATGGTCTTACCAACATGAAAGAACGCGTTTCGAAGCTGGGCGGGCGCTGCGAAATCACCAGCCAGCCGACAACGGGCACGACGGTTGAATTCTGGCTGCCGCTGGAAAATATTGCACCATGACAAAAGTCGCCATCGTTGAAGACAGCAAAACCACCCGCGAAGGATTGGAGACCATCGTCAACCTTTCCAACCACTTTCGCTGCGTCTGCACCTGTTCGACGGCGGAAGAGGCGCTGAAAGTCCTGCCCAAACTGGAACCGGAATTGGTTTTGATGGACATTCAGCTGCCTAACATGTCGGGTGTGGATTGTGTGGCACGCCTGAAGGAACTGCTGCCTTCAATCAAGGCAATCATGGTAACGGTTTACGAGGATCCGGACCGGATTTTTCGGGCGTTGCGGGCTGGAGCCTCAGGTTATCTCCTAAAGCGTTCCACGCCCGAGGAAGTGCTAAACGCCATGCGGGAAGTCCAGCAGGGCGGCGGGGCCATGAGCGGGGAAATCGCGCGCAAGGTGATCGGATATTTCCGGGAACAGACCACGGCCAAAACTGAAGTTGATGAACTCACAAGTCGTGAGCGTGAGGTGCTTGAATTGGTGGTGCACGGTCTGTCCAACAAGGAAATCTCGGATCGCCTCAGTGTCACGGTGGATGCCGTGCGGTGGCATCTCAAGCACATCTACCAAAAGCTGCATGTCCACTCCCGGA
>Ga0316217_10000393_pt1 | contig 62826 bp, 51 predicted proteins | sample 1anoAmetaG_FD_203633 | JGI IMG/M metagenome (GOLD analysis project Ga0316217, IMG submission 203633) | Freshwater microbial communities from Trout Bog Lake, Wisconsin, USA - 1anoA | ecosystem: Environmental > Aquatic > Freshwater > Lake > Hypolimnion/Profundal zone | place: USA: Wisconsin... | reverse complement strand
TGCCGTGATGTTGTCGCCGTTGACCACACCCGTCAGCGTCCCGCTAAAGATCGGATTCGTCTGCCCATAAGCACGGCTCGCATTGTTGGCTGTCACGCTCAAGGTCGCCAGAGAAACACCAACAGAGATGATGGCGGAAGAAGTGCCACCGTGAGCATCGCTGACAGTATAAGTCACCGTCGTCGTGCCGGTGTTGGTGGGTGTGAAGGTAATATTTGTGCTGCCTGAATTGACGACCACGATTCCATCGGTGCTGGTGACATTGGTGATGGTCAACGCGTCGCCGTTGGGGCTGATGTCGTTAGTCAGCGGATAAATCGTGACCGGGGTGAAATATACCGTCGAGTTGGTATCATTGACGGCCACTGGCGACAGACGGGCGAAGAAGCTATTGTTGTTGGACACGATGCCGTTGGTGGAAACAAAGATGATCTGGTTGTCAGTGCGACCCTGCGAATTGCCAGTGCTGTAATAGCCGTAAGGTTCGTCTTCACGGATGACATAGTTGCCGGGAGAGACGCCCGCGAACGAGTAATTACCGTTGACATCCGTGGTGACGCTGCTCATGACCGGCTCGCCAAAATCAGCGACACCATTGGTGTTCATGTCGTGAATGAGGTCGATGGAAACGTAAGCCATGCCCGTTTCACCAACGGAGTTTGTGCCGCTGCCGTTGACGTCATTCCAAACCGTGCCACTGATGGTCGAATACAAGTTCGGGCTGGGCTGGTAGTCGAAGAAATTGTTGTTCGTGCTGGTGGTCAACGTCGCCAGATTGACCGCCTTTTCAAAGCCCATCAGCACAACGCTGGCGTATCCGGGCAGATGATTTTCCGTGATGACATAATGTCCCGCATTCAAATTTAAAAACTCATAATAGCCGTTCGCATCGGTTGTCGTTATTTGCACGAGCACACCGTCGGTCGGGCTGCCATCGCCGTTGGGGTCGGTAAAAAGTTGAAGGGTCACGTTGGCCAGGCCGGGATCGGCGGGATTATATACCCCGCTTTGATCTTCATCGTCGTAAACATGTCCGGTGATTGATCCGGCGGCAGTGGTTACCCCGACGGAGCTCGACGCGGCCGGCACCGGGTTGCCGAAAATATCGTTGGCGTAACCTACCGTGGCGAAATTGTCGGCCGGGCTGCCCTGGCCGACCACTTTCATTGTGACGTCATTCGTAATGGTGGCACCCACCGCGAGCGGCGTCGGGCTGGCGAGGTTCGTCCACAGCAGGCTTCCCGCACCGGAACCGTTGTTGGTGATGGTGGAGGAGACAAACTGGTAATACGCGGCGCTAAACGTGTCTTCGAGCGGCAGATAATTGACGGCCGTGTTGCCGACGTTCTGGACGGTGATGCGGAAAACCACGTTGCTGCCGACCGGCACCGGCGTGTTGGTGGGACTCAACAAAATTTTCGTGACGTTTAACGCCGCATTATTCACCTGCAACGTGACGAACGAAGTGTTGGTGGCCGAGATGCCGTTGGCCGTCGCAAAATTTGTCACCGTGCCGGTCGCGAGCGTGGTGAAGGTGACGGTGATGTTCGTGCTCTGGCCGGGCGTGAACGCGCCGAGGTTGGTCCAAGTCAAAATACCTGCTGCGACAGTGTTCGGCGCGAGACTGGCGGAAACAAAGCTCAACTTGGCTGATGAAAGTTGTCGTTGACGCTCAAGTTTGTCAGCGTGGTGCTGCCGACATTGACGACCTGCAAATTGTAAGTGACGCTGTTGCTGACGCCAACTTGTCCGCCGGAAGGCGAGAGGATGGTTTTATTCATCACGACGCCGGGCACGCCGGGCGCGGGCTGAACCGTCGCGGTAGCGCTAGTGCTGTCGGTCGGATCCGTCGGGTCGGTGTAGCTCGCAGTCAAAATTGAACCGACCGGCGCATACAAGATGCCGTTGTTAGCCGTGCCTACAACGCTGGTGCTGACGTTGAGGGAATTTGTGAAAACGCCCGTGTTCACGCCGGTTTCGACAAGCGTGATAATTTCAGAATCACCCGTGCTGCTGGCGACCGTGACCGTGATGATCTCAATCGTCGTCGCGTTGGTGTTGCGGTTCAAATCCGTGACGCGGACGGAAACCGGGCTGCCAGCGGCATAACTGTTCGTGGCCGGACCATTGGCACCGCCGGTGAATTCCGTGGTGCTCGGCGTGCCGAGATCAAGGAACGTGGTGGTGATGCTGGCGGCTTTCGAGGCGGTGACGCCTTCCGTGCCTTCATTCGCGGTGGCGGCAATGTTGTAACTGCCCGTCGCCGGACCGGTGGCCCATTGATATTCGTAAGTCTTGGAAAGATTGTCACTGGTCACCACGTTGGCGGCAGTCAAAGTGTTGGTCAGGCTGGAGGCGGGACTCGGCCCGGTGATGGCGAGGCCGAGGCTGGTGATGTCGTAGCTGCCGAACGGATCGCTGACGTTGGCGCGGACATAAAGCGTGGAACCGGCCGTCGGCGAGGTGACAAGATTGCCGCCGGGATACGGCGCATCGTAAATGCCGAGCGTGTTGACTTGAATCACCGTCGAAGCCGGCAGAGTTATTTTCGAAGGATTGCTGACGCTGTCGTAATTGACGTGGAACGTCACGCCCGCCTGGGCATTGGAGATTACATAAGTGATGAACTGCCCGGCTGGAACCGTGACGTTGGTGGTCAGGACGCCGCTCCATACCAGGTTGCTGCTGGCAGAATAATAAGTCGGATTGGACAGCGTGATGATGTTCGTGCCGCTGTATTGCAACGTGGCGGTGATGGCCGGATTCGCCGGCATGACGCCGTTGGTGACGGTAATATAATTCGTGATGGTCAGGAGATTGTTGGACGGCATCATAAACGCGGAATAAAACGCCGGCGTCTGCGTGAAGGAGGTCGCATTCGTGCCTGCGCCGCCGGAACCGGCCGCCGGTTTGATCGGCACGGCGGCGATGGTCCACTGTTGATTGTTGCCGCTCCAAGTCCAGGAATTAGTGACGGAAGTTGCTCCCGGCTGGGTGCTGGAAGCGCCAAACAAACGATTCTGCGCTCCATTCGTCCAGATCTGCGTCTGGCCGACACCGATGGTTGGTGTGGTCGGCGGCGTTGCCGAGCCATCACCGTCAATCGTGACGGACGCATAAACCACTTCGCCATTGGTCGAACTTGAAACCACGGCCGGCCGGGTTGCGGGAGTTGTGCCGGTGCTGTTGGCGGAGGTAAAAGTGCCAAGTGCATTCGCCTGATTCACGTTGAAGAAAGTGGTCACCCCGGCGGCAATGGGCTGGGCGCTGGGCAGCGTGATGACGACATTGGATGTTCCAACATTTGGATTCAGCAATTCCCAGATTTCGGTGCGCACCGCCGGCGTGCTGTCAATCACCCCGCCGACAAAGGTCAATGCCTGTCCGCCATAAACGACGCTCGACACATTCGGTATCGCCTGACCGCTGCCGTCAACACTGTCACCGATGCTCACCGTCACCAGCATCAGCCGGTTGGCCCCGCTGCCGGTGGTGTGGCTGACGGTCAGCGTGGCGGCGCTCGTGCCGCCGGTCGTGCCGGAATCCGTGGCGTCCACGGAAATAGTCGCGCTGCCGGCGGTGCCCAAATCCACGCTGGTGCGCGTCGGATTGTGAGCGTAGGCCACCGGATCAATGCGGTTCAAATCCTGCACTCCGTTGGTCGAGCCGTTGACGCTCAAGTAAAGCTGCTTGTTTTGGGCCGGAATTAAAATCGCGGCGGTGTTGGTGGCGCTGTCGCCGTAATTCGGATCGGTATAGCTCACGCTCAAAATGTCGCCGGGCGTGACGTTCAACGTGCCGTCCTGCTGGCCCAAACCAGACGAGGCCGAAGTTGGCAGGCCGATGATGTTGCGGAAGACGCCGGTGTTGGTGCCGGTCTCAGTCAAAACGATGGTTTCCAGATCGCCATGTGTCTGGTCGGCTACCGTCACTGGAATTGTCTGCGCCGAACCGGCTGACGTGTTGCCGACGGCATTGATCATCGTGACAAAAACATTCGCGCCGACGGCATACAGACTTGCCGGCACGCCGTTCGTGTCGGAGAAATTCAAACTGACCGACGCGCCGTTGGTCGGCGGCGGGAACAAAACTGCATCGCATGAAATCGTGGTGCCACCGATGTTGACGCTGTTGCTGACCACGCCGCTGGCGTTGACCTGCGCGCGATATTGGAAAGTGCTGGTGCCCTGGCTCAATATGATCGGAATGGTGTAGCCCGGTGCCGCGAGCGGAAAAGCCGTGCCCGAAATGTTGTCCGGAATGGCGTTGCTGTTCAGCGTGGTGGAATTTGGAACGTAAGTCAGATTTCCCGAAGGCGCGTCAATCACCACGGTGTTGCCCAGCGGCAGCAAACCCTTGTTGTCAATCTCCACCGTGTATTGAATGGTATCACCGATGCTCAAGCCGGCAGGCGGCGTGTCGGTGACAATGGCGGCGGTTTTTTTCAGCGTCGGCATCGGGAACGGCAGCACCGTGGTGCCAGCGTCAATATATGGATTGCCCGGCTGTGCTGTGTCGGGATCTTCGCCCCACGCGGCGGTAATCAGCGTGCTGTCCACGGTGTAAACCCTCATGCCGGTCTGGTTTTTGCCGGGGTCAAAAATTTTCTGGGATTGCAGTGCCGACACGGTGAAATTCGTGTCGTATTTATTGCCATTGGGATCCGTCAGCGGACCGGCGTGGTCGCCTTTGTAATCCACATAAATCGTGGTGCCATCCACTGGTGTAACCCAGACCGGGTTGCCGTTCACCGTGCCATCCGCGCTGCCCGGTCCCCAGCCGACCGTGGCCTCCGTCGTCAACGCGCCCTGCGGCACGAGGGTGAAACCCCAGTTGTAGGCGGTGTCGGCCGAGTTGTTCGCGGCTACCGTGCATAGGGCGTAAAAATTTTGTCCGCCCACGCTCACAAAACTCGCGCCGGAACCAACGGGCATTTGAAATTGATAAACGCCGTTTGTTCCGGGCACGGAAAAGCTGCCAGAACCGACCTTGGTGTTGTAGTTAATGGTAATGGCGCTGCTGTTGGGATTGTAAAGATAAACGTAAGCCGGTTGATTCACTTTCGCCGCCGAACCCACCGGCGTGTAATAGGCGCTGCTCCACGCCGAGACCGGATACAACGTGAACCAGTCGCTTGCATAACTTGCACCGACGTGCCCGATGATGAGGTCGGCCTGAACCGGCTTGGTGGCCGTGACGCGACCGCCGGTCTTGATTCCGCCGTTCACCAGATACGATTCGCCCTGGTTCAAAACGATGTTGGTCGTGCCCACGCCGTTGCCGTTCGGGTCAATCGTCACCGCCGTGTTATTTTGCGCCGCCATGATGAACAGGCCGACGTATTTGAAGAGGTTGTTGGTCAAGTTCTGGCCGACCGGGCTGATGTAATTCGTGCCGTAATCCATGGTGGATAAAACGCTGACCGCGCCAGCGAACACCGGACCGGTCGGAATCGGCCAGCCCGCGCGGGAAACGATGATTGCCTTGTTGGCCGCAATCCGGTCGCGCGCATCCCACAAAATCGTCGAAGGATTGCGCGGCAGCGATACGTTGTTGGTCAGCGTGATGACCGTGCCGGCCGGCAGGCCCAGCGGATTGTGTGCGAAGCCCGGCGGAATGCCGTGCGCGTCGTTGCCGTCGCCCCAAATTTGCGTCGTCGGTTGCGTCGGGTTGCTCAAATCGGTTTCGTAACCGTCTTCCCACTGATCATAATATATCACCGTGCCATTGGCCGTGACCACGATGGAAAACGTCGAGGCGATCGTCGAGCCGGTGCCGGCGATGATGGAGTTGTTCGCCTGGTAAATTTGCGCCTCCGGCATGGGCAGGTAAAATTCCTGCACCAGATTGATGGCATGGACTGCCGGCAACATGCTGGCAAATACACACGCTGCCAGCAGACGCCAGCACACCGACTTGTTTAGATTACACTTCGTGCTCATAATAAAAAAACGGGAACAACTTCAAACTCGATGGAAGCCAATTGCAGTTCTCGTGCCGCGGCTGGCAGCAACGAAGAAATACCTGTTATTCACAGGCAATTCACAGGTTTTTTGGTGTCTGAAGGCAGTGACACGGGCCGTCCGATTGGAGTGACGCCAGAAAATTTACAGCCGTGCAAGGCGGCTGCGCGAAAATGGGACAGGCCGGTTGCGTCCTCCGCTCCCCTTGCAAATACTTGTCGCCCGGCCCGGTTTTGCTAGTCTTGCCGCAATGCGTCATTTTGTTTTGTGCCTCGTGCTCGCGCTCGCCGCGCCCGCTTTTTCTGCGGAGCTAAATATTGATTTCAGCAGTTTGCCGGAAGGTTCTTCACCGACCAATTTTCATGGTGTCGTCGCCGGCGGCGGCAAAGCCGGCGACTGGAAAATCCTCCTCGACGACGTGCCGCCGCTGCTGGCGCCGCTCACCGACAAGGCGCCGGCCGTGGCCAAACGCGCCGTGCTCGCGCAAACCAGCGAAGATCCGACCGACGAGCATTTTCCGCTGTTCATTTACGACGGCGAGACGTTTCGGGATTTCAAGCTGACGACGCGGGTCAAGATGGTCGGCGGCACGGTGGAGCAGATGGCCGGCGTCGTTTTCCGGTTTCAAAACGCCTCGAACTTTTACGTCTTCCGCGCCAGCGCGCTCGGCCACAACGTCCGCTTTTACAAAATGGTGGACGGCGTCCGCTCCGATCCGCTCGGCCCGTCGGTGGACATCGCCACCAACGCCTGGCACACGCTCACGGTTTTGGGCCAGGGCAACCAGTTCACCTTCTGGTTCGACAACCGGCTGGTGATGCCGCCGCTGCAGGACAACAGTTTTGCCGAGGGCAAGGTTGGTTTCTGGACCAAGTCCGACGCCGTGAGTTATTTTTGCGACCCGGTGGTTGAATACACGCCGCGCATCCCGGCGGCGCAGACGCTCGTGGACCGCATCATGGAAAAACAGCCGCGCATCCTGGGGCTGCAAATCTACACGCTCGGCAGCCAGGGCCAGCCGCACATCATCGCCAGCAAGGAAAAATCCGAAGTCGGCCAGCCGGGCACCGACGCGGAAATAAAGGCCATCACCGACGGCGCGGTCTCTTACGGGAAGGCAAAAGGCGTGGACACCCTGATCCTGCCGTTGCATGACCGGAATGGCGACCCAATCGCGGCGGTCCGGCTGCGGTTGAAATCGTTCCTCGGCGAAACCCAGGAGAATGCGTTGACACGCGCGACGATGATCGTCAACCAGATGCAGGCCGAAGTCACTTCCGCCGCCGCGCTGTCTGAATAAGCCGGGCGCTACGGCTTCGCGGGCGCGAGCAGTTCGTTCGGCGACTTCACCATCGGCAGCTCCTCCGGATTGAGCCGGCGCACCCCGCCGACCACGGACACGTCGCCGTCATCGTTCAAGCTCAGGCGCGGACGCGTGGTGATGTAATCGTAAATCTCCTGCTTCGTCAGCCCGCCATCCGGGTTGACCACCGCATAGGTGAACAAGTGCGCGCCGCTCTGCCACAGGAGGTGCAGATTGGAAAGGCGGTCCAGTTGCTCTTCCGGCTCGTTGAAGGAAACCATCCTTCCGAGGGCGACCACGTTGAACACCTGCGACTCCGCCTGGTCGCTCACCTCCACATACAATTGCAGCTGCGAGTGCAGATAGTTTGCCTTCACCAGGGAATATTTTCGCATTTCCGGCGCGGCATTCGTCGCCCCGGCGGCGGACTTCATCCCAAAATCCTGCGACCACAGCTTCACGCCGCTGATCACGTCGAAAAATTTTGCCGGGCTGGCCATCGTCACATTCCAATCCTTGATCCGCACGGTCGCGACGACCTGATACCGGCCCGGTTTCATCAGGTTGAAATAAGGTTTCAGGTCCACATGCTTGGTCGCCACCTGCGAGGAGGCCACGTCAAATTCCCCCACCACCGGCACCTCCGCGCTTTTGGCCACGATAATGCCGTCCGGCGACTCCACGTCAAACGTCAGCCAGTTCGCGTCCGCCCCCAGATGCAGCGGCTGGCCGGAGCGGTTGGTGATCCTGACCGCCAACGGCACCGATTCGCTCGGCAGAAACTGGTCCTGTTCCGTCACGATTTCCACCGAGATTTGCGCCGACGCGCGGAAAACCGTCAGCCAGGCCAGCCCGAAAATCAGCAATGATTTTTTCATTTGAATTTGGACACTTTAATCCGCCGGGCGTTCGTGGCAACTGAATTGTGCCGGCAATGACCGCCGGCGGCATTTCCCTTTTCCCAAGCGGGCTGGTTTGTTGCATCCTTCCGCCCGCATGGTGACCCACGAAAAACAATTCAAAGGCTGGACCAAACCCGGCTCGGTCCCGCCGGGACTCGCTGCCGGCGTGACGGTTGAACCGCAAGAAACGCTGGATGCCATCAGCGGGCATTTCCGCCTGTTCCAACTGCGCGACGGCCACCGGTTTTCCACCGACGACATTTTAACCGCGTGGTATGGCACGAGCTGGTGCCCGACCGCGCGCACCGCGCTCGACCTCGGCAGCGGCATTGGCACCGTCGGCATGATTTGCGCGTGGCGCCTCCCGGGCGCGAAACTTGTGACTATCGAAGCGCAAAACGAAAGCGTGGCGCTCGCCAAAAAATCGGCACGCTACAACGGCATTGAAGACCGCTATGAAATCCGTGCCGGCGATTTCCGCGCGCCGGAAATTCTGCGGGCCGACGAGAAATTCGATCTCGTCACCGGCAGCCCGCCGTATTTTCCGCAGGGCGCGGGCATTGAAAGCGAGCATCCGCAAAAGCTTGCCTGCCGCTTTGAACTGCGCGGCACGATTGCCGATTATTGCGCCACTGCCGCCGGGCATCTTGCCCCCGGCGGATTTTTCGCCTGCGTGTTCCCACATGAACCGGCGCAGTTGGCGCGCGTGGAAGCCGCCGCCAAAAATTCCGGTTTGATCATTGTCCGCAAACGCCCGGTGGTTTTCCGCGACGGCGATCCGCCGCTCATCGCACTGTTTTGCCTGATGCGCGCGGAGGATTTGCCGGACTGGTTTCGCGGCCAGACGTGGACGGAGCCGGAGCTGGTCATCCGCACGCGCGACGGGAAAATTCATCCGGAATATTCCGCCGTGAAGCTGGCCATCGGCTTTCCCCCGTGAATTTTCCTCCGGAAAAAATTCACGGACAAAACAAAATTGAAACCTTGCCGCACCGGCGGCGTCTGCTTTTGCATGGTGTTTTTATTTCAATCCAGGAAATTCAGACCGGCTTTCACGCTGATCGAACTGCTGGTCGTCATCGCCATCATCGCGATCCTGGCGGCGCTGCTGCTGCCGGCGCTGGCCTCGGCCAAGCAAAAGGCCTGGAAAACCAGCTGCACCTCCAACCTGCACCAGATCGGGCTGGCGATGCGCATGTTCGCGGATGACAACGGCGAGCTGTATCCCGAATCCGGCAACGACATCCATTGGGGCGCCATTGACGCGGCCACGCAAAAGGCGAGTTGGATGGAACAGATCATTTCCTACGCGGGCACGACCAATGTTTACAACTGTCCCGGCAACGTCCAGTTGCCGCTGAACATGCGCGGGCCGTTCGATTATTTCAACGGCGCCCGCGCGGCCTTCGTGGTAGCGGATGCGGCGGCATCCGTCCGCGGCACGGCCATTTTGTATCCGTCCGCCTTTGTCTTGTCCGGCGACACCTGCGGCATCCCGAACGTTTCGGGCGGCGGCACCTTTGACCCGCTCGACGCGGACAAGGATGACTACACGCAGAACTGCGTCGGCGGCGCGGCCAACGGCCTGCCGTTTGAACTCTGGCAGGTCCACTCGCTGGGCCAGAACCTCCTCTTCGCCGACGGCCACGCGCAATGGTTCAAGGGCTACGACACCAACGCCATGACCTTCCGCTACGATTCCCTGCACGGCTGGGAATAAATTTCAAATTTTCCGTTCCGGCTCCGTCCGCCAGACGAAAATAAACCCGGCGGCGGATCCGCGCGCGGCAGGCAATCTTGACACTTCATCTTGACGCCGCCGCGCAGCGGTTTATTTTCGGCGGATGAGAAAAATCTCTTTCTGGCTGTTTATCCTCACTTTCACGATTTGTGCCGCGCGCGGACAAGACGCGGCCACGCAACAGCAGATTGACAAATTGTCCGGCCAGATCCAGGACATGCTGGAAACGCAGGCCGCGCAGACCAGGCGCCTCGACACGATGGAAAAGGAGATCGGCGATTTGCGCGACAAGCTGAACCAGCCCGCCGCCGCAGGTGACAGCGCGAGCGCGGACGATTTGAAAAAACTCGCCGCGCAGGTGCAGGAAATTGACCGGAAACGGCAGGCCGACGACGAGCAGATCCTGAAAACCATCGAGAAGCTCGGCAAAGTGAGCGGCGGATCAGCTTCGGGCCATAAATCGGCGGCGGCGGTTTCCAGCACGACTTCAACGGAGACTTCAACTTCGAACGCGGCTGGTCCGCAAAAGGGTTATGACTACACCATCGCAGCAGGCGATACGGTGGCGGCCATCGCCAAGGCCTATCGCGCCCAAGGCGTGAAGGTGACTTCGACGCAGATTCTGGCGGCGAACCCGGGATTGAATCCGAACAGTTTGATTGTCGGGAAGAAGATCTTCATTCCCGACCCGAACGCGAAGTGAATTTTCCGGAGGGACGAACTCCGCGAGTCCCAAACCAATCCGAAAGTCAGGGACTCGTGGAATTCGTCCCTCCGATTATTCAAGTTATTTCACCTTGAAGTGAATCAGCAGCACGCCGGCGGCGGCGAGGAGACAATAGAAGCCGAAGAATTTCCAGCGCCCGCCCTCGAGCCAGCGGGACAGCAGTTTCAATGCGAGCAGTCCGCTGATGAAACTCAAGACCATTCCGACGAGTCCCGGCACGAAAAGATGCAGCACGGAATCCTGCCCGCTCAACGCGTGCGCCTTGATCAGCCGGTGTGCCTCCTGCGCAATGACCGGCGGCGTCAAAACCACGGCCAGCGCGAAGCTGAATTCTTCCAGCTTTTGCTTCGGCAGACCAAGAATCAATCCCGTGGAAATGGTCGCGCCGGAGCGTGAGAAGCCGCGAAACGGCAGGCAAAGTCCCTGCACGACGCCGATCCAGAACGAGTGCTGCGGCTGGATGTCCGTGTGGCGCGGCGTCTTTTGTTCGTTCAGCCCGGCGTAAATGATCAGCACGCCCACCGCCGCCAGCGCGCAAGCGATCAACGGCAGATTGGAAAACAGATTTTCAATTTCCGCATGCTCGGCACCGCGCATGAAAACTTTTTCGATGAGAATTTTCAGTCCGTAACCGACGATGCCGGTGCAAACGGTCGCGCCGATGACCTGAATGGCGAACCATTGGGTCTGGCCGGTGGAGGCAAAGTAATCGCGCTTCCAGCCATTCCAAAAATAAACGATGACGGCAAACATCGTGCCGGTGTGCAGCATGACCAGCAGCATGGTCATTTCCGGGCTGGACGGATCCAGGCCCATGAGCTTTTCCGCCGCGATGACGTGGGCGGAGCTGGAGACGGGCAGGAGTTCGCACGCGCCTTGAATGAGCGCCAGAATGAGAATTTGAAAATAATTGAGCATGTTTCAGGGGCTTGAGCCGAGAAACATTTGGCGCGAAATGCGGACGCCGGGCAAGCAATAAAACTGCCGCGCGCCGTTTATTTTTTCGCACCCCAGACCGACTTGCTCTCCTCGGCACGCTGCTTGACCTTGAGCTGGCCCAGGATGGAATGCCAGGAGATGTAAATTTTATGCCACTGGCTTTCGAGGCCGCGCAGGCCGCCTTCGCCCATTTCGCTCAGGGCGCGCAGCGACGGCGCGCTGCCGATCAGGGAGTGGATTTCCTCGCGCGAGGGCGAGCCGACTTCGACGGAGGCGAAGATCAGCTCGATTTCCTGCACGATGATGCTCTTGACCTCGAGAAAATGCGTTTCCTCCGGCGGGCCGAATTTTTTCGCGCGCGCCACGTCCACGAAGTGGTTGAACTGTTTCCAGCACTCGATGTGGGATTCGATCTGGGTGACGACTTGGTTGAGTTCTTTGGCAGTCATAAGCGTTTCAGGTTGGCGGTTGTGAAAGTGCGGATTGCGGCTGGAGGAAAATGATGGTGCCGCCGCGCAGTTCGCGGGCGGTGACGAGCAGGCTGCCGAAATGGACGCTGACCTCGGTGATCGGCAGTTGGGCCGTGCGGGCTTCGCGAAACAGGGCCATGACGCCGCGCCCGATCTCACCCAGCAACTCTTTGGGGTAGGTGGAGGAAACGGTCGAGGTGATGATCCGGCCGTCGCGGTTCACGGTCAGGCTGCCCATCGGCAACTGCTGGATGGCGGCGCTTGACCGGAACAGCCTGTTTATTTTTTTTAAGAATCCCATGAGGCGACGAGTTTTTTGGTTTGTTCCAGAAGCAGGTTGGCGTCGGCGGCCAGCGGCCAGCCGACGAGATAGGATTTTTTGTTGTGGGCGAGCACCGTAAGCTGTTTTTCCATGCCGTTGGCGACCAGGTGCGAAAGCGGCCCGGCCTCGATTTTTTCGCCGAGCCGCCGGGCGATCTCGAGCGATTTACGCGTCCAGTCGGCCAGTTGGTCGTTGGCCTGGGTGCCGAACGCCTCGGGTTCGCCTAGGCCTTCGGGCGGGACGGAAATCACAAATTCCGCACCTTCGCGCGCGAGCAGCGACAGCTTCCAAGTTGTCTCGCGGTGGCTGGCGGCAAAAAACTGGGTTTCGGTGGCGGGATTCGCATTCTCGTCCATGGCCTGCGCGGATTCGAGGAGCAGCGCATTGATGGGTTTGGTGATGGTGCGTTCGCGATCCGGCTCGGCCGGCAGGTTTTCAAACGAGCCGGATTTCCACGCCAGGATTCTGCGGAACGCCGCCTCGCCGCGCGCGCCCTCAACTTCGGCGTCAAACAATTCGCCCTCTTGAAACCACAGCTTCGCGATCAGCGGCCCGCGCGTGATGCGCAACACCGTCGAGCTGCGGGAAAGACATTCCATCTGGATGATGTCCATGAGGCCCTTGCTTTGAATGCCGCGAAAGCCGCCGTCGGAGTCGCGCCCCAGCAACGACTCGATGCAGTCCAGAAACATTTTAGAATTCTGCTGCATGTCGGATTTGAGCCAGAACAAGTCCACGCCCAGCGCGTAGGCGCGCGAGCGAAACTCCTCGTCTTCCAGCCCGCTCAATACAATGGTGCGCAGTCCGGGAAACCGGCGGCGCACGACCGACAGCACCTGTAGGCCGTCCATGCGCGGCATCTTCAAATCGCAGATCAGCAGCCGGAACGACTCGGAGTCCAGCAACCCCAGCGCGCGCGAACTGGACGTGATCGTGCGGATCTCGGGCTTGCTCGGCAGCCGGGAGAAGATCTCCCGGCAGAGTTCCAGCCAGTCCGCGTCGTCGTCCAGAATCAGGATTTTATGTGGTGTTTCCATTCCGATGCTCACAACGGCTATCGCCTAACCCGGTTAAATTCAAGTGCGAAAATCATTTCTTTCACAATAGCAATCGCTGTTCCGAACCGATTCCCGCACCCCAATAACAATTAATCCTCCAATTAAGGACAGCCGGCCGTCCCGCCAGTCCAACGATGGGACAAAAAACGGGCCGCCCATCGGGAAAACCACCCACCCCGCCGCGCAATCGAACAAAATAAAAATGGTGGCGCGGTTTCTGCTAAAAGCCCTTGCAGCCGGCCGACCAAGGCGGGCCTGAAACAATAAATGAGTGCCGTGAAATCAAAATTTGTCGGAATACTTCGGGGCCTGTTGCGCCGCTTTGACGACGGTGAAACGGATGCGACGGGCGAGGTGGAACTCTCACGACCGGTCAGCGCCGCCGCGCCACAGATCTCCGCCGCCGTCCCGCCGCCCGCTGACTCCCAGCCGACGGTTGAACCGGTTGCCCCTTCGGTTCCCGCCAATCCTAACGAAATCCAACTACCGTTGCCGCCCATCCTCGCGGGTTTGCCGCTGGAATTGCGCGGCAAAATCATGACGGCCAACACGGCGGGCATGGTGATTTCGATTCCGGTGGACAAAGTCCTGCCGCAACTGGCGACGGGCATGGTCAAAATTTCCTTCGGCGAACTGCGGCACCTGGCAGCGGGCGTGTTTGCCAATTCCGGCGGCGAACACGACGCCAAGCCGGTCGCCCTGCCTTTGCATCAAGTGATCGCCCAGATCAATCCGGTGCTGCTCGCGCGCCGCTCCGCGCAGAAACAGGTTGAGATTTCCGACGAAATTGCCAGCCCGTTCGACACCCGCGGACAGGGCCTGAAAATATCCACTGAAAAAATGAAAGCCCCGGCCCCGGCCCCGGAGCCGCCGCCGATGTCCCGGTTCAGCCCGCCGGCACCCGCCGCGCCGGTTTCGCGGATTCCCGTCGGTGCGCCGCCGCCGACTTTCACTCCTCGTTGGAACACCCCTGCGGTCAACGGCAATGGCCATGCCGGCAGTCACGGTGGCAGCAACGGCAACGGCCATGGCGCGGCTCATGGCAGCAACGGCTCGCCCAAGCCCGCCGGATTTGATGTTCCACTGGAACCGGTCCCGCCAAAGGTCAAAGTTCCGGCCCCGGTTGAGACCCCGATGCTCGTGCCGCTGTCAGCGCTTTCAGAAAGCTGGCCGGAAACATTGAAACAGGAAATCGAGCTGTTGGATTTGAACCACGCAAAAGTGGCCCTGCCCGTGAACCTGATCGAGCCGGCGCTCAAACGCGGCCGCGTGATTTTCGCCTGGCGCGACTTGCGGTCATGGATTCAAAACGTGGCGGTCGCGGTTTCCGCCCACGACAACTTGGAACTGGAGCTGCCGCTCAAGGTGCTCGCGCCGCTGTTTTTTGCGCGCAAAAAAGACGGTGGCGATCACAAAAAAATATCGGTGGCGGAGGAGATCCCGAACTTGTTCTTCGGCTTTCCGCAACCGGCCAGCGAACCGGCGGCACCAACACCTCCGATTCCAATGCCCTCGGCTGTCGCCGCGGCCATCCCGGCTCCGCCGGCGGACACGAATTATTTCACCCGCTCCACCCAGCCGGAAACCACGGACTCGGAATTCAAGCGCAAGGGCGGCACGGATTTTTCGAACCGCGCCGCGACGCCGGCCGAAATCGTTTCCCGGGCGATGCAGCTGCCCGGCGTGGTCGGCACGGTCATCGCCCTGCCCGACGGCTTGAAGGTGGCCAGCCAGATTCCGGCGGAGCTGAACGGCGACACGCTGGCGGCGTTCCTGCCGCAGCTTTTCGCCCGGGTGAACCAGTGCTCGCGCGAGTTGCGCATGGGCGACATGAACAATTTGAGTTTCACCGTCGGCAACGTGCCATGGAAGATTTTCCGCGTGAACGCCGTTTATTTCGCCGCCTTCGGCCGCGCCAGCGAATCACTGCCGAGCGTGCAACTGGCCGCCCTGGCCGCCGAACTTGACCGCAAAAAAGTATAAAATTTATGGCAATCATCAATCAAGCAACGAAGGAACTGCAGGTAAAAATCGTCTATTACGGCCCGGCGATGGGCGGCAAGACAACGAACCTCGTGCAGGTCCACGACCATGTCCAGACCAACGCAGGCAACAAAGGCAAGCTCGTGTCGCTCGCGACCAGCTCCGACCGGACGCTGTTCTTTGACTTCCTGCCGATCGAGGCGATGACGATCAAGGGCTTCAAGACGAAGTTCCAGCTTTACACCGTGCCCGGCCAGGTGATTTACAACACCACGCGGCAACTGGTGCTGCGCGGCGTGGACGGCATCGTGTTCGTCGCCGATTCGCAATATGAAAAGATGCCGGAGAACGTCGAGGCGTTTCAAAACCTGTGCGACAACCTGAAGACACTCAAGCTCGACATCAACGAAATCCCCTACGTCCTCCAATACAACAAGCGCGACCTGCCGAACGTCGCGCCGATGGAATACATGGATTTTCTGCTGAACAACCGGGACGTGCAGGTGCCGTCGTTCGCCGGCACAGCACACAAATGCGAGGGCGTGTTCGAGACGCTGAACATGATCACCCGCATGTTGCTGCAGAAATACATCAATCAAAGCGTTCCACAATACGCATGACATGGCTACCCTCCCCCAACTCATCGAGGATGACATTCAGCGGATTGACGAGACGCTCCGCGAGTTCCTGGCTGCGGCGGACGCAACGGCGGCGCTGGTCATCGACAAGGGCGGCTTTCTCATCGCGCATCAGGGCGATGCGCGTGACTTTGACCTGACCACCATCGCGGCGCTGTCGTCCGGTGCCTACATGGCCAACCAGACCATCGCCAGCCTGGTAAATGAAACCAATTTTAACAGCACCTACCAGCAGGGGGAAAAATTCAGCATTTTCATCGTCAATGTGGATGACAATTGCATGTTGGTGGTGATTTTCAAATCCCAGACCGGCGTCGGCGTGGTGAAATACTTCTCCTCCGCCGCCGTCAAACGCATCGCGTGCCAGTTGGCGATCGCGCAGGAACGCGCGCCCGGGCAAGGACTTGATCTGTCCGTGCTCAACGTGGCCGAGACGGGACAATTCTTCCGGAAGAGAGAGGCCTGATCAGCCGCTTCCACTCTTAATCCTAACCGTGACTCGAATTCCTTCCAAAAACGGCTGGGATTAAGAGCTTCTCTTCCGGGAAGTTTTTTACGGCAGCTTGCTGTGGCTGCCGTCGCAGAACGGCGCATTCTTGGTGTGCTTGCAGCCGCACCATGCGACGGTCTTGGCCTCGGTGATTTCTGTCTTCACCGGCGCGAAGCCCGTGCCCTTGTGCGAACCGTCGCAAAACGGCTGGCCTTTGGAACGCCCGCACGCGCACCAGTAATAAGTGCCGGGTTCGACTTTTTGGACGAGGGGAGATTTTTTGGCAATGACGGGTTCGCTCATGCCTCCTTTGTAACCGCGCTTTTGATTTTGGCAAACTAAATCATTTCCAGACGCCCAGCGCCACGAGTTCCTGCGTCGCCGATTTCCCCCAATCCTGCCGGTTCGCCTTCGGGCTGGCCGGACTCGGATGCAGGATTTGGCCGACGCGGATTTTTGTGCCTGCCGTCACCAGCTCGCCACGCTTCATTGCAAACGCGCCAATGCCGACGAGCCATTCCGGCTGAAGAATTTCCAGCACGCGCCGCAGATGTGCATCGCAAATTTCTTCCAGCCGCGCACGTTCGGTTTTAGAGAGCTTGTCCGGCGTCACGTTGCTGCCGGTTTCCGACAGGAACGCCAGCGGACAATAATTCGCCACGAAATGTTCGGCGAAGAATTTCTCCGGTGAAACGAACCGCTCCGAAAACAATTTCCACAGCCGCCGGCCGCTGACCTCCGAACGCGGACAATCCCAACCCAGAATCGGACGTTTTGGATGTTCCTTGGCCGGTTTTTCGATCAGCGCGGAAATTTTCAGCCAGTCGCGCGCCGCCGCAATTTCACCGAACGGAATTCCCGTTTGCACCATGCCGAACGGCCCGGGATTCATGCCGAGAAAAACCACGCGCTTCCGGCCATCACCAAACCGGCGCAGATATTCCTCGTGCGCGTTCCAGGCGTAAGTGAGCGGATTGTAAACGTGCGCAACCGGCGTGGTGAATTTCAAACGCCCGACCATCCCGGAAAGTTGTCGCGCGGTGGCGATGAGTTTTTTGCTGGTGCTGGAGATGGCAAATTTCAAATTGCGGGCTTTGTTTCAAATTTCGCTCACGCCTTTTATGGTAATAACCAACCTGTCGCAACCAATATAATCCCGCCGCCAGCACCGGCGGCGGCAATGGGCTTATTCCAAAAATCCTCGCGTTGGTTTTTCTTTCTAGCCTGATCTGACGGCAAAATTACGACTTCTTCAGCCCGGCGATGGCGGCCCGCATCTCGTCAAAGTGCGTCTGCGGATTCATCGTGTTCGTGACGTGGACGATTTTGCCGTCAAGGCCGATGAGGAAGCTCACGCGCTTGGACAGGCTCACCACGGGCATTTTCGCATCGTAGGCGGCGATGATCTTGCCGTCCGGGTCGGCCACGAGCGTGAAATTCAATTTGTATTCCCCGGCAAATTTTTTGTGACTTTCCACCGAATCATGGCTGACGCCGACGATGACCACGTTGTTGGTCTGCAATTCCCCCATGCGGTCGCGCAGACCGCAGGCTTCCTTGGTGCAGCCGCTGGTGAAATCCTTGGGGTAAAAATAGAGCAGGACAATTTTCTTGCCGATGAGGTCGGCGAGCTTGAATTCCCGGCCGTCCTGGCCCTGACCGGCGAACAGCGGCGCGGGGTCGCCGGCCTTCGGCAGCGCGGCAAACAGCGACGTGGCGGAAACAAACAGCGAGGTGAAAAGCAGTTTTAGTTTCACGTCGGCTCCTGCTTTTTGGGACGCGGCGAGCGGCGCAAACCGTTTTGCAGCCACAGCCGCCAGACGAGCCAGAACGCCTCGTTGATGATGCCGCCGGCCATTTTGGACTGGCCTTCCGTGCGTTCGGTGAAAATGATCGGCACCTCCACAATTTTGAACCCCTGCCGCCAGAGCTTGTTCGTCATCTCAATCTGAAAGCTGTAGCCGCTCGAGTGAACCACGTCAAAATTGAGCGCCTGCAGCGCGCGGCGGCGGAAACATTTGTAGCCGCCGGTCGGGTCGGTGAACGGCATGCCGGTGACCAGCGCCACATATTTGCCGGCGAACCGGCTCAACATCAGCCGGCCCAGCGGCCAGTTGATGACGCGGATGCCGCCGACGTAACGCGAGCCAAGCACGAGGTCGGCGTTCTTCGCCGCCTCCAGAAAGGCCGGGATGTTGTCCGGGTTGTGCGAAAAATCGCAGTCCATTTCAAAAATAAATTCGTAGCCGCGCTCCAGCGCCCATTTGAAGCCGCTGACGTAGGCACGGCCCAGGCCGTTTTTTTTCTGCTCGTGCAGAACATGGATTTGCGGATGTTTTGCGGCGAGCTCGTCCGCGATCTTGCCGGTGCCGTCGGATGAATTGCCATCCACGACGAGCAAATCCACCGCGACCGGCAGCGACAAGAGTTTGGCCGCGATGCGCGGGAGATTTTCCCGTTCATTGACGGTCGGCACGATGATCAGCGTTTGGTTCATGCAGCGCGCAGATTGTCAGAAAGATTCGACCCGAAAACAAGCGGACAGTTCAATCACGCCAAATGTTTCGTTGCCAGCGGAAATCATCCGGCATAGCTTTTCCAAAAATGTTCACCTCGCTCTTCAACGGCTTCGCGGACTGGAGTTTTCTGCTCCTCAATCCGGTCTGGCTGGCGATGACGGTGTTCCAGATCTGGATGCTGGTTCACGCCGTCCGCAACAGGGAGTGGATCTGGGCATTTTTTATTTTCATCGGGTCGGGGCTGGGGGCGCTCTGGTATTATTTTTCCGTCTATCGCGGCTCGGCCTCGGCCACGAGCGGCTTTGAACTGCCGGGCGCGCAAAGCCGCAAGCGCATCAAGGAGCTTCAGGCGCAAATCTATCACATCGGCAACGCCTCCCACCATTTCCAGCTGGGCGATGTTTACTTTCAACGCGGCAAACTGGCCGAGGCCGAAAAATGTTATCGCGCCGCGCTGGAACTGGATCCGAAGGACGTGGACACGCGGGCGCATCTGGGCCAGTGCCTGCTCCGGCAAAAGCGGTTTGCCGAGGCGCGCCCGCTGCTCGAAGGTGTCATGCTCGAAAAACCGGATCACGATTATGGTCACACCATGATGGCGCTGGCCGAGACGCTGACGGCCCTGGGCGAAACCGACAACGCGCTGCTTTACTGGCAGCACATCACGCAAAGCCATTCCTATCCGCGCGCCAAGGTGCAGATGGCGGAGCTTTACCTCGCAAAAAACCAGACCGACCTTGCCCGCGCCGAACTCAAGGACGTTTTGAACGACGATGTTCACGCGCCGGCGTTCCAGCGCAAGCGCGACCGCATGTGGATCCGGCGCGCGAAAAGTTTGATGGGGAAATTATAGGCACAACTGCTTTTGCCTTTCGTGGCGGGGCCAATTGTAGCATGATAATCGAGTGTCAAATTTAATCGCCATCGTCGGGCGCCCGAATGTCGGCAAGTCCGCGCTGTTTAATCGCATTGTCAAGCGGCGCATCGCCATCGTGCATGACCAGCCCGGCGTCACGCGCGACCGCGTGAGCGTGGAGGCGGAATGGCACGGCAAAGCGTTCACGCTTGTGGACACCGGCGGCATCGGCCTGCTGCGTCGCGAAAAATCCACGGACATCATCACCAAAGCCGCGCTGGAGCAGGTCGAAATCGCCATCGAAGCCGCGAGTTCCATCATCCTCGTCGTCAATGTGCAGGAAGGCGTCGTGCCGCTCGACCGCGAGGTCGCGCAAAAACTGCGGGCCAGCGGCAAGCCGATTTTGGTCGCGATCAACAAGGTGGACACCAGCCTCGCGGAAAAAGACATGGACGAATTCGCCCGGCTCGGCTTTGAGAAGATGTTTCCGGTCAGCGCGATTCACGGCGAAGGCATTGAAAATTTGATGGACGCGGCGACATCTTATTTGCCGGCCGCCAGTCCGGAACCCGAAGTTCCCGATGCGGAAGTTTCCGCATCAGCCGAAGGCGAACCGGACGCGCCGGTGCGGCGCAAAAAAGGCCCGCTGCGGCTGGCGATCGTCGGCCGGCCGAACGTTGGCAAATCCTCCATCATCAACGCGCTCACCAAATCCGAGCGCGTCATCGTCAGTCCGATCCCCGGCACGACGCGCGATTCGGTGGACGTGCCGTTTGAAGTGAAAGTCGGCGACGAAGGTTCCGCCGTTACTGAAAAATATGTGCTCGTGGACACCGCCGGCATCCGCAAGACGCGCAGCATTGACGATTCCGTGGAATTTTTCAGCGTGCAGCGCTCCGAGGAATCCATCGCGCGCTGCGACATTGCCATTTTGGTTTTGGACGCCGAGTCCGGCGTTCTGGAACAGGATAAAAAAATCGCCGACCACATCGTGGAAAACCGCCGCGCGTGCATCCTGGTCGTGAACAAATGGGATTTGTTTGAGAAGGACATCCGCGAAAAGCGCAAAGAGGAAATCATTTCCCGCGAGAAAAAGGAAAACCGCTCCGCGCCAAAGGTCATGACCACGCTCGGCGAATTCGGCGAGTGGGTGCAGAAGAAATTGTTTTTCCTCGACTATGCGCCGGTGATTTTCACGTCCGCGAAATCCGGTTTTCATCTGGACCGCCTTCTTGAAGCCGTGCGCTACGTCGCCGCGCAGTTGCAGCAGAAAGTGCCGACATCCATCCTGAACCGCACCATCCACGACGCCGTCGAGAAGCGCCAGCCGGTCAGCGATGCCGGCCACCGGCTGAAATTCTATTACGCCACACAGGTGCGGCAGTCGCCGCCGGCGTTTTTGCTGTTCGTCAACCGCGACGAACTTTTTTCCGATCCGTATAAAAAATATCTGGCCGGCGAAATGCGCCGCGCGTTCGGCTACGAAGGCTGTCCGATCACGTTTGTGCCCAAGGCACGGCCAAAGACGGTCGAATCGGTGCGCAAGCCCAAGCCGTCAAATAAAAATCTGGCGGGGCGGATGGACGCCTACCGGGCCGCGCGGCATGAACGCTATTCGCGCAAGCCGAAGAGCAAATCGCGCGGCAAATAAGCCTGCCGACTGCGCAAACGGGCGGTTTGATTTCCAGAAATTCCTCTGGAGAAGCAGGCGTTTCACGGTTAATTTTTCAACACGAAATGAAAGTAACGCTCAACTGGCTCAAACAATACGTTGATTTCAACTGGTCGCCCGCTGAATTGACCGAACGGCTCACCATGCTCGGCCTCGAAGTCGAGGGCGTGCAGAAGATTTCCGCCGCATTCGACGGTATCGTCGTGGCGCAGGTCGTCACGCGCGACAAGCACCCCAACGCCGACAAGCTCTCCGTCTGCCGCGTGAACGACGGCACGGGCGAACGCCAGATTGTCTGTGGTGCGCAGAATTTCAAGGCCGGCGACAAAGTGCCGCTCATTTTGCCCGGCGCGTCGCTGCCGTTGAAGGCCGGCGACAAGGAGCCGTTCACCATCAAAGTCGGAAAAATTCGCGGCGTGGAATCGCACGGGATGCTTTGCTCGCATGAGGAATTGCTGCTCGATCCAGAAGCGATCGGCCACAAGAAGGAAGACGGTCTGCTCATCCTGCGCGAGAACGCGAAGGTGGGGCAACCATTTGGCGAATATCTCGGCCGCAGCGGCAGCGATGTGGTTTATGATTTGGAAGTCACGCCGAACCGGCCTGACTTGAACAGCGTCATCGGCATCGCGCGTGAAATCGCCGCGGTCACGGGAAATGCGCTGAAGATTCCAGAGGTCGGAAGTCAGAAGTCAGAAGTCAGAACGGAAAGCTTGGTTGCGGTGAAAATTGAAGACGCGGAACTTTGTCCGCGTTACACCGCCCGCATCATCAAGGGTGTGAAAGTCGGGCCGAGTCCGGCTTGGCTGCGCGACACGTTGGAGAAGGTCGGTATCCGCAGCATCAGCAACGTCGTGGACGTGACGAATTATGTCATGCTGGAAAGCGGCCAGCCGCTGCACGCATTTGATTATCATCTCATCGCCAAAGGAGCGGACGGCAAGCCGACCATCGTCGTTCGCCGCGCTGGTGCGGGCGAAAAATTCAAGACGCTCGACAATCAGGAGCGCACGCTCACGAATGAAATGCTGCTCATCGCCGATGAGACCAAAGGCATCGCCCTCGCCGGCGTCATGGGCGGCGCAAACACCGAGATCAACAACTCCACCGTGGACGTCCTCATCGAGAGCGCGTTTTTCGCGCCGGTGAATATTCGTCGCACCAGCAAGCTGCTCGGCCTGCGCAGCGAGTCGAGCTATCGCTTCGAGCGCGGCGCGGACGTGGGCATCTGCGATTGGGCGAGCCAGCGCGCGGCGCAATTGATCTTGGAAACCGCCGGCGGTCAGTTGGCCGAAGGCATGGTGGATGTTTATCCCTCCCCTGCCCAACCGAAGGAACTCACGCTGCGTTTCGCGCACTCGAAGGATTTGCTCGGCATCGGCATTTCGCACGCCGACCAAGTTTCGTATCTGAACAAGCTCGGTCTGGAAAATGTTTCGCAGCAGCCCGGCGAAGCGACGTTCTGCGTGCCATCGTGGCGCGTGGATTTGAAACGCGAAGTGGATTTGATCGAGGAAGTCGGCCGGCTGTATGGCATTGATAAAATTCCCAGCACCCCGCCGCGCGGCGCGCTCGGCACGAATGCCTTTGATGCCGTTTACGATCAAATCGCGGAAGCACGGCGTATTTTGACCGGCCTTGGCCTGAACGAAGCGCAGGGTCAGACGCTCATTGCGAAGTCAGAAGTGCGCGACAAGAATGAAGCTGAAATCGTTGCTTTGGCCAATCCTTTGAGCAGCGACATGGACGTGCTACGCCCGAGCTTGCTGCCGGGCTTGATTCACTCACTGCGGCACAACCTCACCCGAAAAAATAACGACGTGGCGCTGTTTGAAATCGGCCGCGTGTTCAAGAATGAGAACGGCCAGACAAAGGAAAATCGCAACCTCGCCATTGCCATCACCGGCCAGCGCGCGCTGAATTTCTGGAACGGCGATGAGCGTGACGCGAAGTTCGACGCTTACGATTTGAAAGGCATGCTTGAAGAATTCTTTGCCCAATTCGGCCTACGAGGAATTCTATTTGCACCTTGGAATGTAAAATCGGAAATGTTTTTGCAACTAGCAACTGTTTCATTGGGTGAAAAACTATTTCTTGGCACTTTCGGCCAGTTGCTTCCCGCACTTGCAAAGAAATACGATTTGCGCGATGCGGTTTTTCTCGCGGAATTCAATTTGGATTTGCTCCTTTCAAAACGCAATCCGGTGAAGTCTTTCAAATCGCTGCCACAATTCCCATCCAGCCGCCGCGACGTGGCGATGCTCGTGCCGGAAGCCATGACACACGAAGCCGTGTTGCAAACCATCAAGCAGGCCAAGGCTGCGAATCTTGAAACGGTGGAACTCTTCGACGTGTTTCGCGGCAAGGGAATCTCTGACGGACAGAAAAGCCTGGCATATGCCTTCACCTATCGCGCAGCGGACAAAACGCTCACCGATGCAGAAGTGAACTCCGCCCATGAAAAAGTCTTGGAGGCGTTGAAGACGCTATTGAAAGTGGAATTGCGCGCCTGATCATTCACTGACGCCGAGCGGCGGCATCGGGCAGTCCAGCGTGTCGGCGATGGCGCGGAGCAGTTCGGCTTCCGCTTCCAGAATCACGCCGTCCGCGCCGACCACCCGGCTGCTGGCTTCGATGAGGTTTTTCTTGATGATCGGCACGGCGAGCGCCAGCCGGTTCAGCGCGTCGTCGATCTGGCTTACACCGCATTGTTCAGGCGCCAGTAATACCAATGGCACATCCGCGGGCGCACGGAGATACGGCGCGCCGGTGGCGAACGCTTTTTGAATTTCGCTGGCATCGCTACTGCCGACGTTGGCCAGCGCGGACAAAACCACGACGCAATCTGACACGAGCGGCTTGAGCGTGTAAAATTGAACCGTCACCGGGCGCGTGCCGCCAAACTTCGGCGCGAGGTGATGCAAAACGATTTTTTGCAGGACAAATTCAAACAGCTCAATTTTGCCGTCGCTGCCGACGAGCCATTCAAGCGTCTGTGAAAATTGTTTGAACTGGTCCGCCGTCAGGTTGCGCAGCGCGCCGATGGCAAGATTCACCAGCGGCAGCCGCGCATGTTTCGCCACGGTGGCAACGTCGGGAAACAGCGCCGCCGTCTGTTTTGAAATGGGATCCGAAGCGCGGCTGGCGATGCCTGCGAGTTGTTCCGCGCGCAGTCTTTCATCGGCGCTCAAAAGCAGCGCGTAAATCAGGGCGCTGGCATCGAGCGGGTCGCGCGCGGCCTGACGCAAATTATCCGGCAACGCATCGCGCAACTGCTCGGCATATTTCAAATGCAGCGGCGTGGGGTTGCCAAGGTTGGGCAAAACGGCGTTCGTGCGGATGACCGGAGGTTTCGGGGCATCATCGTCACCGGTCAGAACCGCGCCGCCGAGAATTGCGCCGAGAACTTGCGGCATCGGCGGGCGCGTGTGTTCCAGTTCCGAAATGGCGGCGCGCTTCACAACTTCGATTTGCTCCGGCTTGAGTGCCGGAAATTTTCCGTCCCATGCCGGATCAATGGCGCGGATGCGGTCGGGAATCGGCGGGTGCGTGGCCATCGCGCCGAAGAGCGAGTCGCCGAGGCCGTTGCCGAAAAACATGTGACAGAGGTCGGGCGCGTGGTTGGACTCGAGTTTCGAACCGTAGCTGTAACGGCCGATTTTTTGCAGCGCGCCGGACAAGCCGGATGGATTGCGCGTAAACTGCACCGATGAGGCGTCGGCGAGAAATTCGCGCTGGCGGCTCACCGCCGCTTGAATCAACCGGCCGAAAAAAACGCCGATGGCACCGAGCGCAATCAAGGCGAGGCCGAGAATCGGCAGCGGATTTTTGTCGCGGCTGTTGCCGCTGCGGGCGTAAAGCAAAATCCGGCCGACCGTGGCGAGGCACAGCAGCCCAAAAATAATGCCGATGAGACGGAGGTTCAGCCGCATGTCGCCGTTCAAAATATGGCTGAACTCGTGGCCGATGACGCCCTGCAATTCATCGCGCGACAGCAGTTCGATGCAGCCGCGCGTCACGCCGATGGCGGCGTCGCCGGTGGTGTGGCCAGCGGCGAAGGCGTTGATGCCGCGCTCGTCGTTGAGCACATACACCTGCGGCATCGCCACGCCGGCGGCGATGGACATTTCCTCGACGACGTTGAGCAGCTTGCGTTCGTTCGTGTCGGTGGTGTTTTGACTCACCAGCCGGCCGCCCATCAGCGTCGCCACGGCGCTGCCGCCGGCAGAAAGCTCGCTTGTTTTGTAGGCGCTGCCGATGAAAATCACCGCCAGCACGCCGAGCGTCGAGCAGAGGAAAATTTTCGGATCCCACAAGACGAACTGGATGGGCGCGTCGTCGTAGCTGTGATGCTGCCTGGCATGGACGCCGGCAAAGACCACCAGCGAAATGAAATAAACCGACACGATCAGCAGCGCAACGGCGACGACAAAATAAAACACCAGCCACTTGGTATTGCGCCGGGCCTGGTCTTGTCGGGCGAAGAAATCCATTTCGTTAAATTGTTAAAAAGTTAAATCGTTGAATCGCAATTTTCCGATTTAACAATTCCACGATTCAACAAATTACGAGAACGAAACCTTCGGCGCGTCCTTCTGCTCCGGCTTGTCCACCACGAACAGTTCCGCCGCCGCGAAGTTGAACGTGTTCGCGATGAGGTTGCTCGGAAACACTTCGCGGTCGGTGTTGTAGGTCATCACGGAATCGTTGTAGGCCTGGCGCGCGAAGGAGATTTTATTTTCCGTCGAGGTCAATTCCTCGGTGAGCTGCATCATGTTCTGGTTCGCCTTCAGGTCGGGATACTGTTCGCTCACCATCATCAAGCGGCTCAACGTGCCGCCGAGGCCGGTTTCGGCCGAAGCCAGGCTTTTCATCGCGGTGGCGTCACCGGGATTCGCGGCGGCGGCCTTCGACGCGGCGTAGGCGATGTTGCGCGCGGCGGTGACGGCCTCGAGCGTGCCGCGTTCGTGCGCCATGTAACCCTTGGCGGTCTCGACGAGATTCGGAATGAGGTCGTAGCGGCGCTTGAGCTGCACGTCAATCTGCGCGTAGGCGTTATTGTAACGGTTGCGCATCGTGACGAGCTTGTTGTAAACGCCGATGACCAGCGCGGCAATCACGATGGCCACCAATACAAGGCCAGCCAGCAAAACCAATCCAACAATTCCAGCAGTCATAATATTCCTTTCGTTAAGTTCCCTGACAGTTTCATCGAATCGCGCCGCCGGGCAATGATAATTTCACGGCAAATTTGGAACTGATGTCACGGCAGGGCGGCGCGGGCACGCTGGAACACAGGGCCAAAGTGCTGCTGGCCGGCAAAGCCGACGCCGTGCTCGCCGCGAGCATTTTTCATTCGGCACCTACACCATCGGCGATGTGAAACAGCTTTTGAAAGCGAAGAACATTCCGGTGTGATAATAATATTCCGGCTCGATTGTATTTGCTTTGATTTGCCGGCAGCGGTTACTTGTCCGTATGAAGATATGGTTAAATCGTATCGCGTTGGGCATTTTTATTGTGTTCGCGCTACTCTTCGGAGTTATGATTTTGCGATCGCTCACATCCGCGACGGTTTCGGATCAGCAGCTTCAATTGGCACGCGCCAGCATACCCCAAGGCTCAAATGCGTTTGACGTGCTCCAAGCGGCGACCAATCATATCTGGTGGCCAAAAAATCAGGAACGGAAAATTTCCGATCTGGTGAGGGACACCAATTGGGATGACGCCTTGGCCAGCACCGTTCTGGCCAGCAACCGCGAGGCACTAGCCGGCTGGGATATGGCTGCTAAAATGCCGGACTTTCAGGTGCCGGAAGTTTCCACCGCAAATGACTTGTTGCCTTATCTGTCGAGCTGGAAACAACTGGCGCAACTGGCCGAAGTGCGGCAAAATGTTCTCCTTCACAACGGACAGGACAAGGAAGCGTTTGATCAGGTTGTGAATCATGTCCAGCTTGGTCAGCGGATGGTAGTGGGCTACTTTCGTTTTGAATTTCCGTTTCGGGTTTGACTGCGTTAAGTTTGGGCATGATTAAACCGAAGAAATCCCGCAAGGGTGATGCAGTTCAAGTGGCGCACAGCGTCTTTGCAGATGTGATTAAGCTGTCAGAGAAGCCAATCAAAGCACCGGCCAAGTCAGCAAGCAAGCCGCGACGAAAATAGGTTCTTATTTCGACTGAAATCCGGCTATAATCTCCGCCTTTTCTTTTTCATCTTGCTCTTTTTTTGCAGCATCAGCACGGTCAGCAATAACGGCGTCTGCCATCTCGGCCTGTTGTTTTCTGGCAAATTGCTTTCTGAAAATAGCAACGTAATCAGCTAAAGCATCAAAATCATAGACGGATAATTCTTTACCAGTAAATGTGATCGTGGCTTCGTTTTCGCCAATCGGAATTGAGTATTGAGCTAACACTTTTTTGCCTTTGTTCTTTTCGTTCGCTGCGGTTACTTCCGCGTGAAAATCTTTTAGCTCTTGAGGAGCTTGGCCTAGTGAAAATTCTTTAATCTCTGCATTTTTGCTATCGCCGGACTTATTTATACTATCTCCTTTGAGATTTGCAAGTTCTATATTCGCCTTAAAAACGGTTGCCGCCTTTCTTGCTTTGTCTGGCATGAATCCATTTTGAATCAAGTGGTTAGCAATAAGATCTTCGGTTCCATTATTAAATCCTTCCGCATAAAGCTCATTAAAAACTTTAGGATTCAAGGCTAACTCCTCTAAAGCATGAGCTTCTTGCTCTTTATTTAATGGGTGCATGAGTCTAATGGCCTGTTGTGAAATTGCTACAATAGACCCCTTTTCTCTCTCAATCAGTCCATATTGAGAAAGCGCGCCGATCACGCTTAAAGACGCACCATTCAAGCCTGCATACCCCAATGCGTTGACGGCAACCTCTGCTTTGATTTTAGCCTTGCCGGCCTTTCCATAAAGCTTTTTAGCCAATTCAATAGCAGCCGACAATGGAATGGTAGGGCAATTCCTGCTTCGTTCTCTTTTAGATTCAATTTCTTCATTCATGGTGACGTTAGGCTAAAACGAATAATTCCAACAGTCAAGTATAAAATTAAACTAAATAAGAAATAAATATACTTTCATTTCCGAGTATCTTATAAATAATAAACCAAGAAAAGTCTTGCGCTCCGCACAAAAGCCTGATACCATTCAATTGTTGCTGTGATAAACGCAGCAAAAAGGCCAGTGAGACAGCTTTGCGGGCATCTCACCGGCCTTCGAGTAAATGATGGTGAGTGTAGTTTAAGTGTAAAACCCCGAGCTGTTACCTCGGAATTGCGGGAACCTACCCCGTCGCTCACCCCATTCGTTATACAAACATAGCTAAAAGCCCGCCAAAGTCAACTGAAAACGTATGAATCGGCTATCAATTGAGGAACGGGCAAAGGTAATAAACTGCCTGATTGAAGGATGCAGTTTGCGCTCCACAGTCCGGCTTACTGGCGTTGCCAAGAAAACCGTGTCCCGAATCTTGGTTGAAACTGGCGAAGCGTGTGCCGCATATCACAATAAAATCATGCGAAATCTGCCGTGCAAGGTGATTCAAGTGGACGAGGTTTGGTCATTCACCTATTGCAAGCAAGCGAACATTCCAGAGCATCTACAAGGGCAAGATGGAGTTGGTGACACTTGGACATGGATTGCCATTGATGCCGACACAAAATTGATTCCTAGCTGGCACGTCGGGCTGCGAGACGCTACCGCCGCTTACGCCTTTATTCACGATCTGAAAGACCGGCTGGCGAACCGGGTGCAATTAACTAGCGACGGTCATAGGCCATATTTGCAGGCGGTTGAAGACCATTTCGGCGCGGAGATTGATTATTCCATGCTGATAAAAATGTATGGGCGCGAAACTGGAAAAGGTGAAGTTCGCTATTCACCGCCGGTTTGCATTGGGGCGCGCCGTCGCAAAATCATCGGAAATCCTGACCGCAATCTGATTTCCACCAGTTATGTTGAACGCCAGAATTTAACGCTCCGCATGACGAATCGCCGCTTTACTCGACTAACAAATGCTTTTTCAAAGAAAATTGAGAACCACAAACATATGATGGCGATTTACGCGATGAACTATAATTTTTGCCGGATTCACCAGACGTTGCGCGTCACGCCGGCAATGGAAGCGGGGATTTCAAATCACATTTGGAGCTTGGAAGAAATCGCGAACCTGATTGATTGAAATTATCAGTCAGGATAACGGCAAATCAAATCACTCTATCATACGAAGCATCTGGATTAGCCTGATAGGTCAATGCTTCATAAATCAATGAAACACAATTGAAATGTTGAGACGGCAGGGAGTTCGACAGCATCACCATCAAGTCTTTCCAAAAATGTTGTGATATTTGGATTCTGTTTTTAAGAATAATATCTCCGCGCTTGGGGCATTTGATAAGCGCACCGTGAAGCGAATCCACACAAAGAGAAAAAGCGACGATAGCGTTTTGGTGCGAAGCCAACAACCCAAATCGCGGCTCGGGAAGATTCGTGATAATGGGGCGCTGTGCTGTAAAATATGTTGTAAACGCCGCAACTTTTTTGAATGGGCTTGCTTCTGCAATTCCCAAAGGAGATGGAAACTGTTGGGTTATTGCCCCAAGAACACCCCAAATCTCGTTGACGTTTATTTCAACAACGTCCAAACCCTGATCAACATAAAAATCGTCAATATACTCGCAGACATTAATCATGTCATTGCGAGTATCGCCGCTGTAAAGGATGTTAAACTTTGCCAAGTGCGAGAGTTAAGCGTTGTGAAGATTCCCTAGCGAGCTTGCGAATTTCATCAGAATCCACCATCCGCAATCCGCCTTTGGCGTTTGGAAAGCAGACTGCGGCTGGAACTGGCCGGGCAATTTCGATAGGCTCCCCCTTAACTCCGGGCACGGGCACAAAAGCCCGTAAGAGCTTAAACTTTACTGGACGTTGACCTGGCATAATTCTCGTTTCTCGTTCGTTATTATTTTCAGTTTGTCAAGCAAAACTTTATCACACTTTTACTCTTGACGCTGCATATTAACCAAAAATGTGTCCCGTATGTCAATAGTCAATACACACAATGTCTAAATTTCACACATTCGTGACATGTGGGTTATAAACTATAGCCGTTGATAATCAACAGATTGAATAAGAACAGCACGAATTGTTCCATTTTCAATTATTAAATTACTCACTATTTTTTGCTTGATGTGAATAACTATGCAAATTACCAAGAACAACATTTTTTTACTGGGACTATCGGTTGTTTGACTAAATCCTTTAATAATTTGTTCAAGTCAAAATAGCCCACTACCCAGCGGATGCAAAACTCCCACGGCGTATTGATTGTTTATCTGGTCGGCACAGCAGTCCAAACCATGGGTTTGAATCAAATGCAGCACTGGACGGGCAAAACACATCTGACTCCAGACCAATTGAAGGGTTATATCCTCCAACTTAAACCCGAGCCCGGTGAGGCCGACGAGGCGTTTGCCAACGCCATCAGGGTCGAGTATCAAATGCAGATTGGAACGATGACTGCCATGCGCAAAGGAACCATGACCAATTCAGAAGATGGCGGGTATTATCCCGGTCGCGCGTTCGTCTGGCCCATTTTCAGTTTCAGCCAGACCAAATCGTTGTTTGCCCAAGGCGCGTTGAGACTGGTGAGCGCGGCCCCGCATCACTACGGCGATGCAAATATGGCCGGGATGGAGTCGCGGCCCGGAATGGCTTCGATTTGTTTGAGCGGAAATATGACGGGCCAAATTTTCTATTATATGATGATGCCTGCCCTAGCCAACTCGCTGGCAACCAAGTCAAAAGGCGACGTGCAGTTGCAGGCTACACGCACCATTCTCGCCCTGCGCGCGTATCAACTGACGCACGGAAAGCTGCCGCCGGATTTGAATGCGCTGGTGCCGGAGTTTTTGGAAGCCGTGCCGGTGGATGATTTTGATGGCCAGCCGCTGCGCTATTCGGCGGAAAAGAAAATCGTTTATTCAGTCGGCAAGAATCTCAAAGACGATGGCGGCGATGACCAAGCATCCCCGACCGATTCATCTAAACGCCATCTCGACCTCGTCTATAGATTTGATTTTTGAAAGCGGAATCTACGGTTTGCTTTATTAAACCGGCATGAGCCTTTTCGTGCCGTCCGCATGGCGGCAAAACCGGCACATTCCAATTTGACTCCGCCAGCGGTTGAATTCATTTTCTGGGCATGGATTCTACCTCATCCCGCTGGCTGCCCATCGTGCTGCTGACCTGCTCGAACATTTTCATGACCTTCGCGTGGTATGGCCATTTGAAGTTCAAGAGCAAGCCGCTGCTGCTCGTCATCCTCGTGAGCTGGGGCATCGCGTTTCTGGAATACTGCTTCCAGGTGCCGGCCAACCGCTGGGGCAGCAACTCGTATTCGCCCTACCAGTTGAAGATCATCCAGGAGGTCATCACGCTGGCGGTGTTCGTGGTGTTCGCGTGCTTTTATTTCAAGACGTGGCCGGCGTGGAACCACATCGCGGCGTTCGTGTGCATCCTCGCGGCGGTGGCGTTCGCGTTCTGGCCGAAAACGCAATAACCGCCAAGACGCCAAGGCACGGAGAAAGGAGAAAAATGTTTTATCACCTGGTGTCTTTGTGCCTTGGTGGTTGAAAACTGGCTTGGCTATGGGGAAGCGTTCTGTTTAATTGGCGGCGCTTGATGAGACCATTCCCCGCCATCGCCGCGCTCGCCTGCCTGTGCGCGATTTTTCCATTCCTTGCCCTGGCGCAGGAACCGCCGACGTGGGACATCCAGGCGCTCAACAACATCATTCCCGGCCTGTCGGCCGGCAGCATCATGATGCAGGGCGACACGGTCATCGGCACCAACGGCGTGTATGTGAAATACGGCCCGACGGTGCTGACGGCGGACACGGTGTCGTTGAACCGGGAAACGGGCGACGTCGCGGCCGACGGGCATGTCCACATCGAGACGGGCGACCAGCTCTGGGTGGGCGAGCACATCACCTACAATTTCAAGACGCACCAGATGCAGAGCGAACAGTTCCGCACGGGCAAGGTGCCGCTGTTCGCCGCCGGCAAGGAACTGGAAGGCAACACGACCAACCAGACCTACCACGCCCGCCACGCGTTCGTGACGACCGACGACGTGGCCGATCCGACGTTCCGCGTCCGCGCGAGCCACATCAAGATCGTGCCCGGCAAATACGTCGAGATGTGGAACGCGGTGCTGTTCGTCGGCGACGTGCCGACGTTTTACTTTCCGTATTACCGGCGCAACATCGGGCCGCACGCGAACAACTGGAACTTCACCGGCGGGTTCCGTTCTTCCTACGGCGGGTTCATGCTGAACAACTACACCTGGTGGCTGAACGAGGCGGTGGACGGCAAGGTGCATCTGGATTATTACTCGGAACGCGGCGTAGGCATCGGGCCGGACTTGAACCTGCACCTTGGCCAGTGGGGCGATGCGACGTTCAAGTATTATTACATCCACGATCACGACCAGTATGCGGGCACGAACGGCCTGCCGGATTACGGCTCGATCAACGAGAACCGCCAGCGCGTGTATTTCGGCTGGCAGGCGACGCCGGCGACGAACCTGAACCTCAAGGCGCTCGTCAACTACCAGAGCGACGCGATGATGGAACACGATTTTTTCTTGGGCAATTACGGGGAAAATCCGCAGCCGAACACGTTCGTTGAGGCGCAAAAATATTCGGACAGCTGGAGCCTCGACGTGCTCACCACGCCGGAGGTCAACAATTTCTTCAACCAGATCGAGCGGCTGCCGGACGTGAAGCTCACCGGCTACCGCCAGCAGGTTCTGGACACGCCGGTCTATTACGAGAGTGAAAGCTCCGCCGGTTATTACAAGGCGTTTTTTGCGCAGACCAACGGCGTGACGCCCTATCCCACGTATTCCGCCGCGCGCGCCGACACCTATCACCAACTGGTCGTGCCATGGACGTTTTTCAACTGGCTGAACGTCACGCCGCGCGTCGGCGGACGCTACACTTATTACAGCGCCGAGACCGGCCCCGGCGGCACGAACTCCATGGCCAACCGCACGGTGTTCAACACCGGCGTCGGCACGTCGTTCAAGGCGTCGCAACTGTGGTCGGGCGCGACGAATTCGTTTCTGCAGATTGACGGTTTGCGGCACATCATCGAGCCGTCGGCCAATTATGTCTATGTGCCGAACCCCAGCACGGCACCGGCGCAACTGCCACAGTTCGATTCCGCGCTGCCCAGCCTGCAACTGCTGCCGATAGAATTTCCCGACTACAACAACATTGATTCCGTGGACAGCGAGAACGTGATCCGCTTTGGTCTGCGCAACACGCTGCAAACGAAACGCGACGGCAAGGTTGACAAGCTGCTCGACTGGAATCTCACGATTGACTGGCGGCTCAATCCGAATGGAACCACCAACAACCTCGATGAGCCGTTCAGCCCGCAGCAGACATTCAGCGACCTTTACTCCGACCTCGAGTTCAAGCCACGTTCATGGCTCATCCTCGAATCCAAAATCCGCGAGGATGTCGAGAACGGCAACATCAACTTCGCGTTTGACCAGCTCACCTTTGAACCCGGCGAACGCTGGAGCTGGGGCCTCGGCTACTGGTATTTGCGCAGCGGCTTTGACGGCTTCACCCAGAGCGCCGATTCCATCACCAGCACGGCGTATTACCGGTTTGACGACAACTGGGGCGTGCGGATGGGGGATTATTTTAACGCGGAAAATGGAACCCTGCAGGAGCAGGTCTACACGGTCTATCGCGACATGCGGAGCTGGACCGGCGCCGTGTCATTCCGGGTAATCAACAACAACACCGGGCCGACGGATTATACGGTGGGCGTCACTTTCTCGCTCAAAGCCATGCCCAGCCAGCATCTCGGCCAGGACACCGCCGATCCGTCCAGCCTGCTCGGCCGCTGAGCTGCAAGCGAGTCCATGCGCTGCCCGCACAATCCTTCGCCCTGATGAATAAACGCGCCATTATCCAGAAAATCGTCGTCCGGCTCACGGAAGAATTGCAGGTTTATTTCCGCGCCGCGCAGTTCTCGCGCGCCGAAGCCACGCACGAGTCGAGCAAGGCCGAGAACAAATACGACACGCGCGGTCTCGAAGCCTCCTACCTCGCGCGTGGCCAGTCCAAGCAGGCGGCGGAGATCCAATCGGCCATTGCGGAATTTGAAAAGCTGCCGGTCAAAAAATTTGGCACGGACGAACCCATCGGCCTCGGCGCACTGGTGGAACTGGAGCACGGCGGCGAAAAATCATTTTATTTCATCGGCCCGCGCGCCGGCGGCACGGAAATCCTGCACGACAAAAAGGAAATCCTGGTCATCACGCCGCAATCGCCGCTGGGCGAACAGCTCATGGGCAAAAAATACGGCAACCAGCCGCAACTCAATTTTGGCGGCGCCAAACAGCCGGCGCAAATCGTCCGCGTGGAATGAAACGGCTTTCCTTGACCCGCGCGCTTAAAGGCGTAAAACTTTGCCTCATATTATGGCCACCAAAACGATCATCAAACCGGCAAAGTCGCCCGCGGCCATCGGACCCTATAATCATGCCGTCCGCGTCGGCGACCTGCTCTTCTGCGCCGGCCAGATTCCCATCAACCCCGCCGACGGCACTTTAGTTTCCGGCGACATCAAGGCGCAAACCGACCGCGTGCTGCAAAACATCAAGGCCATCCTCGACGACCAGAAGCTGACGTTCGAGAATGTGGTGAAAAGCACGGTGTTCATGACCAACCTCGCCGATTTCGCCAGCATGAACGAGGTTTACGGAAGATATTTCACCGACAATTTCCCGGCGCGTTCGACGGTTCAAGTGGCCGGCCTGCCCAAAGGCGCGAGCGTGGAAATCGAAGTTGTCGCCCACTTCTGATTTATGCCGCTCGGAATCCAACTCGCCATCGCCTTCGTCCTGGGTGGCGGACTGGGTTTGTTGATCGGCTGGCTGTTGGCCTCGCAAAAACAAACCGTTGTGCCGTCCGACGCGCGGCTGGAAAATGAGTTACGGCAGCAACTGGCGCAGCGCGAGACGGAGTTGACGCAGATGCGCGAGCAACTTTCTCAAACCAAAACCTTGCTTGCCACCGCACAAGCTAACCAGGCGGCGGCGGAAAAAATTCTGGCCGAACAAAAGCAACTACACGAACTGACCTTGCGCGACGCCAAGGCGGCGCAGGAAAAGGCGATTGCTGATTTGCGCGAGGCATTCAAAGCCATGAGCGCCGACGCGCTGAAGCAATCCGCGCCGGAATTTTTGCGGCTGGCGGAACAGTCGTTCGGAAAATTTCAAGAAGTGGCAAAAGGCGATTTGGCGCAGCGGCAGGAAGCGATCAAAGGTCTGGTTGAGCCGCTCAAACAGCAGCTCGAAACTTACCAGAAAAACTTGCAGCAGAGTTCCGTCGCCCAATCCGGCGCGCTGGGCGAAGTGAAAAAACACCTGGAAACATTGGCGCAATCCAATGTGACGCTCGCAGCAGAGACGGCGCAGTTTCGTTCCGTCTTGAAATCGAACCAGGCGCGCGGCCGGTGGGGCGAGGAAACGCTACGGCGCGTTGTGGAGGCGGCGGGCATGAGCGCGCACTGTGATTTCACAGAGCAGACAACCTCCGGCGAAAACCGCCCTGACCTTGTGGTGAAATTGCCGGGCGACCGCTTCATCATCGTGGATGCGAAGGTGCCGGACTTTGATTTTCTCAACGCGCTGGAATCGGCGGAACCGGTGAAGCGGGCTGAAGCATTGGCGGCGCATGCGGCAAAATTGAAAGGCACAATCAAGGCGCTGGCCGACCGAGATTATCCGCGCCAGTTTCCAAACGCGCTGGATTACGTCGTGCTGTTTGTTCCGGCGGAATCGCTGTTCAGCGCCGCGCTGGAAGGCGATCACGATCTAATTGTTTGGGCGGCGGAAAAAAGAATTTTGCTGGCAACGCCGGCGTCGCTCATCGCGCTGCTGCGTTCGGTGAGCGTGAGCTGGCAGCAGCACGCGCAGACGGAGAATGCGCAAAAAATCGCCGAAGCGGCGCAGGAATTTTACGCACGCGTGGTGAAATTCACGGAGCATTTCGAAAAAATCCGGTCGGGACTCGATCGCGCGAATTCCGCCTTCAACGACGCGGCTTCAAGCTTTCAAACACGTGTTCGACCAGCGGGCGAAAGATTGGCGGAACTTGGCGGCGCAAATTCAGCAAAGGAATTGGCCGATATCCAGCCGCTGGATGCGACACTGCGGCTACCTCCGGGTTAAGACTTCATCCAAAAGACGGAGATTTCTACATAAGCCGGCACCAAGCACACCGGCTTGGGCGAACCCGTAGTATATTCAAACCAGTCGAGACGCTGCTCGGCGCTCCATTCCAATATTCTTGGTTTTTTTGAGGAGGTCGTAGAAAATAAAAATACCGGAGAAACAATTCTCCGGCATTTTTGAAAGACTGGCGGCAACCTACTCTCGCGGAAGCTATACAACCACTACCATTGGCAAGACTGTGTTTGACGGCCGTGTTCGGAATGGGAACGGGTCGGACCACAGCTTTATGGCCACCAAATTGTTTAGCACGGTTTAAGCCGTGCAAAATTTATAAAGATCAATCCGAAGTAAATCGGCGGTTCTTTGAAAACTACACACAGGAGCCTATTGGCTCTACAACTCGCGAGTTGAAATTTGCATTTTCCAAAAAGGAAAAGCAATCAAGCCGCACGACCGATTAGTATTAGTCAGCTCAATGCCTCACGGCACTTATACCTCTAACCTATCAAACGGGTGGTCTGCCCGTGGTCTTTAGGGAGCTTGCGCTCCGGGAAACATTATCTTGGGATGAGCTTGGCACTTAGATGCTTTCAGCGCTTATCTCTTCCGCACATGGCTACGCAGCGATGCCCCTGACGGAACAACTGCCACACCAGAAGTGCGTCTAACCCGGTCCTCTCGTACTAAGGTTAGAACCCCTCAAGTTTCCTGCGCCCACAGTGGATAAGGACCGAACTGTCTCACGACGTTCTGAACCCAGCTCGCGTACCGCTTTAACCGGCGAACAGCCGGACCCTTGGGACCTTCTCCAGCCCCAGGATGCGATGAGCCGACATCGAGGTGCCAAACCGGATCGTCGATATGAACTCTTGGATCCGATCAGCCTGTTATCCCTAGCGTACCTTTTGTCCGTTGAGCGATGGCAATTCCACATTAAACCATCGGATCATTTGGGCCTGCTTTCGCATCTGCTCGACTTGTAGGTCTCACAGTCAACTTGGCTTATAGCCATACCCTCAACGCATAGTTGCCAACCATGCTGAGCCAAGCGTTGCGCTCCTCCGTTACTCTTTGGGAGGAAACCGCCCCAGTCAAACTGACCCGCACGCACTGTCCCCCGCCTGGCTTAACAGGAATCGGGGTTAGAATCCTAATTCATAAAGAGTGGTGTTTCACATTGCGACTCCACGAGAACCGAGATCCCCGCTTCAAAGTCTCCCACCTACGCTAAGCATCATGAACCAGAACACAATACGAGCTTACAGTAAAGGTGCATAGGGTCTTTCCGTCCTACTGCGGGCAGGCGGCATCTTCACCGCCGTTACAGTTTCGCCGAGATCCTCTCCGAGACAGTCGTTCAGTCGTTACAAGATTCGTGCAGGTCGGAACTTACCCGACAAGGAATTTCGCTACCTTAGGACCGTTATAGTTACGGCCGACATTCACGGGGACTTAAAGACCGAGCTTCGCCTTGCGGCTAACAAAATCTCTTAATCTTTCCGCATTGGTCACTTGTCACTCCCTATACGTCGTTTTAACAACTTTGCAGAGAGCTGTGTTTTTGTTAAACAGTCGCTAAACGCAATTTACTGTGGCTCACCGAAGTGAGCACCTCTTTTCCCGAAGTTACGAGGCTAATGTGCCGAGTTCCTTAGAGAGGTTTCTCTCGCGCGCCTGAGTGCGCTTACACTCACCCACCTGTGTCGGTTTACGGTACGGGCCGTCGGGGAAACAACTGCAAACTTTTCTAGACACAGAAACCCACCAATGCGCTTCGGCCGAAGCCTAAGCTCAGCATTCGATTGCCTAGTTGATGTCTTTCCATGCGTCATTCGCAGCCTTAATCCCGGCGGGCTCAGGAATATTTAACCTGATGTGCATCGATTACGCCTTACGGCCTCATCTTAGCTCCCGGCTAACCCTGGGAGGACGAACCTGGCCCAGGAAACCTTGGGTTTACGGCGAGCAGGATTCTAACCTGCTTTATCGCTACTCGTGTCTGCATTCTCACTAATCAGCGCTCCAGCGTCCGTTTCCGTTCGCCTTCGCTGCACTGATTACGCTCTCCTACCACTCCAAAGGTTCGAAAACCTCTGGAATCCATAGCTTCGGTATGTGATTTGATCGCCAATCATTTTCGGCGCGACCTCGCTCGATGAGTCAGCTATTACGCACTGTTTAAATGATGGCTGCCTCTAAGCCAACATCCTCACTGTCTAAGCAAAGTCACATCCTTTCCACTTAATCACATTTAGGCACCTTAGCTGATGGTCTGGGCTGTTGCCCTCTCGGCTACGAAGCTTATCCCTCGCAGCCTGATTCCTATGATACTGAGACCGACGGAATTCGGAGTTTGATTGGTTTTGGCAGCCTGGTGGGGCCCCTAAGCCATTCAGTGCTCTACCTCCGCCGGGTACTTCCATAAGACTCGCCCTCAAGCGATTTCGGAGAGAACCAGCTATCACGGGGTTTGATTAGTCTTTCGCTCCTACTCTCAAGTCATCTCAGGATTTTTCAACATCCACGAGTTCGGTCCTTCACTGCATGTTACTGCAGCTTCAACCTGCTCAAGAGTAGATCACCTCCGCTTCGGGTCTATTACCAGCGACTGGTCGCGCTATTCGCACTCGGTTTCCCTTCGCCTCCATCTCAAAGAGATTTAGGCTGGCCACTGATAATAACTCGCAGACTCATTATGCAAAAGGCAAGCTGTCACCGCTTGCGCGGCTCCAACACATTGTAGGCATATGGTTTCAGGTTCTATTTCACTCCGCTAACAGCGGTTCTTTTCGCCTTTCCCTCGCGGTACTAGTTCACTATCGGTTGCCAAGGAGTATTTAGGCTTATCCGGTGGTCCGGACTGATTCACACAGAGTTTCACGTGCACCGTGTTACTTGGGATGCCTCTAGACGGCTTTGAGTTTTCGCTTACCCGGCTGTCACGGTCTATGGCCCAACTTTCCAGATGGTTCAACTAACTCTCGGCCTGTCACATTAAGGTCCCACAACCCCGGGAGGACAAGTTCCCCCGGTTTAGCCTGATCCGCGTTCGCTCGCCACTACTGACGGAATCATTTCGTTTTCTTTTCCTGCGGTTACTGAGATGTTTCACTTCACCGCGTTTCGCTTCGGAGGACTATGAATTCATCCTACGATAACCAGCAATAAAGCTGGCTGGGTTGTCCCATTCGGAGATCCACGGATCAAAGCCTGCTTGCGGCTCCCCGTGGCTTATCGCAACTTACTACGTCCTTCATCGCCTCTTGGCACCAAGGCATTCACCATAAGCCCTTAGTAGCTTGATCACAAAGATTACCATCGAATTAACGACGGATAACTCAGCGAATTGTATTTAATTGCCCTAGTATCTACCTATGTGTAGTTGTCAAAGAACTCACCGAAATGCCGTGCCGGACTACTAGATCCAGCCGATTCACTTCGTAAATTTTATAAGGAATCAAGTGGTAGGCGTGACTGGAGTTGAACCAGTGACCCTGCGCTTATCAAGCGCATGCTCTAACCAACTGAGCTACACGCCTGTAAACTTGGTGGAGCTGAGGAGATTCGAACTCCTGACCTATAGCTTGCAAAGCTACCGCTCTACCAACTGAGCTACAGCCCCACGCGATGAAATTACTTTCATGCCGCTGGCCAGCGTTCGATCTCATTCACTTGATTGCCCAAAGAACAATGCTCTTGAAAATTGAATTGTGCGATTAGCTCCGAACCTATCCGACTCTTGCGAGTCGTCCGACCTCGGAAGTCCGATTTTTACCTCGGACCCGTGGTTTCTCCTTAGAAAGGAGGTGATCCAGCCGCAGGTTCCCCTACGGCTACCTTGTTACGACTTCATCCCAATCACCAGTCATACCTTCGGCACCTTTTAAGGGGCGACTTCGGGTGCAACCGGCTTTCATGATGTGACGGGCGGTGTGTACAAGGCCTGGGAACGTATTCACGGCGCCGTAGCTGATGCGCCATTACTAGCGATTCCAGCTTCATGCTGTCGAGTTGCAGACAACGATCTGAACTGGGCCCGGTTTTTGGGGATTTGCTCCACCTTGCGGTCTTGCTTCCCTTTGTACCGGGCATTGTAGTACGTGTGCAGCCCTGGCCGTAAGGGCCATACTGACTTGACGTCATCCCCACCTTCCTCCTCGTTGAAGCGAGGCAGTCTGTCCAGAGTGCTCCCAGTTAAGGGGTGGCAACAGGACACAGGGGTTGCGCTCGTTGCGGGACTTAACCCAACATCTCACGACACGAGCTGACGACAGCCATGCAGCACCTGTGCAAACTGGTATTGCTACCTCGTCAGGCTTTCACCCTTCTACTATTTGCATGTCAAGGCCAGGTAAGGTTCTTCGCGTTGCATCGAATTAAGCCACATACTCCACCGCTTGTGCAGGCCCCCGTCAATTTCTTTGAGTTTTAACCTTGCGGCCGTACTTCCCAGGCGGCACGTTTATCGTGTTAACTACGCCACAAGCGGGGTCGATTCCGCTTACAGCAAACGTGCACCGTTTAGGGCCAGGACTACCGGGGTATCTAATCCCGTTTGCTCCCCTGGCTTTCGTGCCTCAGCGTCAGGAAATGTCCAGAGACTCGCCTTCGCCACTGGTGTTCCACTTGATATCTACGCATTTCACTGCTACACCAAGTATTCCAGTCTCCCCTCCATTCCTCTAGTCAGACAGTTTCCAATGCAGTTCCGCAGTTAAGCTGCGGGATTTCACATCAGACTTGTCAAACCGCCTACGCACCCTTTACGCCCAGTGAATCCGAACAACGCTTGGGACCTCTGTATTACCGCGGCTGCTGGCACAGAGTTAGCCGTCCCTTCCTCTTCCGCTACAATCAATGACACACGTGTTGGGTGAGTCAATTTGTTCGCAAATGACAGGGGTTTACGGGCCGAAGCCATTCATCCCCCACGCGGCGTCGCTCCTTCAGGCTTTCGCCCATTGAGAAAAATTCTCGACTGCTGCCACCCGTAGGTGTCTGGACCGTGTCTCAGTTCCAGTGAGGCTGGTCGTCCTCTCAGACCAGCTACCCGTCTTAGCCTTGGTGAGCCGTTACCTCACCAACTAGCTGATAGGCCGCGGGCTTATCGTAAAGCGTCAGGCCTTGCGGTCCCCAACTTTGAATTTCCAATGATGCCATCAAAAATTCACATCCGGTATTAGCTCGCCTTTCAGCAAGTTGTCCCAGACTTTACGGCAAATTACCCACGTGTTACGCACCCTTGCGCCACTCCGACATCCAAATATTGCTACCTGAATGTCAGCGTTCGACTTGCATGTCTTATCCACGCCGCCAGCGTTCGTTCTGAGCCAGAATCAAACTCTCCGTATAAAAACGTTAGTTGATTCCCGCCAGATCGTGAGACCCGGCGGCATTTTACTTATTTTTTGGTTAAACTCCTCAAAACCAGCGAACTAACTCGCCGGCCTTGAAGGGGCTCTTTACTAATCGCACAATTCAATTTTCAAAGAGCAGCAGGTGTCTAAACACCTAAAATCTTGCTCGAAACCCGACCTGTTTTGTTTCCCATTTAGGGGACAAAAAAACCCGAGCGCCGAAATTCACTTTCACTCGGCTTCTCAGATTCGAGTTTCAGGGGCGCGAATCTTATCAACATCGCACCGTTTGTCAACAGGCTTTTCAGCCAGCCTTGCTCATCGCGAAGGACGGACAATCTATCAGGATCAAAACATCATGCAAGCGTTTTTTTTATTATTTTTCGGTGCATCAAAACACCGCCGGACCACCGCATGAAAACCGTCCAAAGGCTTGTAAAATAAGGGTTATTCCAGCCCCCGCTCAATCAAATCATTTTCGTCCAGCCCCAAATAATGTCCCAGCTCGTGCAAAAAAGTTGTCCGCACTTCTTCACGAAAATGTTTCTCGTTCGTTTCCGCGACGCCCCAGATGTTTTGCAGATACAAAATAATCTGCGGCGGCAGCGGCACATCATTTTCCTCCACAAACTCCGCGCCAGTGAATAAACCCAGTGTGTCCGCTTCGATTCCATCCGCCTGCAATTCCCCATTCGGCTGGCGCTCGAAGATCACCGGCAACTTTTCCGCGCGTTCGCGCAACGGTTCCGGCAGCGCCGTGAGCGTTTCCTCAACTTCCGACAGCGCCATACCGCATAATTTTTCCCAGTTCAAATTCACGCTGTAATTCTGACGCGCGATCCTCCTGAGCGCAACTTTGCACCGCGCGTTTTTCGCTCGCACTTGAACGGCGCGCGTCTATCGTTTGTCTGATTACAACATTTATGACCACCAAAAATCCGTCACCCACTTTGTCAGTTTTCCGATTTGTGTTTGTCGCGATGCTTGCGTGCCTTTTTACCTCGCGCGCGGCGACCAATGAAATTCCCGCCGAACTCGGCGTGTTGCGCGCCACGTTGACGAACGGCCTGCAAGTCATCATCGTCCGCAACACCATCGCGCCCGTCGTCACGACGATGGTGAATTATCGCGTCGGCTCTGACGAGACGCCCGCCGGATTTCCCGGCACGGCGCACGCCACCGAACACATGATGTTTCGCGGCAGCCCCGGCTTGAGCGCCGACCAGCTTGCCGCCATTTCCGCCGCGTTCGGCGGCGATGACAACGCCGACACGCAGCAGGCAGTCACGCAATATTTCTTCACCACACCGGCGGAAAATCTCGAAGTCGCGTTGCGCGTCGAGGCCACGCGGATGCGCGACCTGTTGCCCGACGAATCGCTTTGGACCAAGGAGCGCGGCGCCATCGAGCAGGAAGTCGCGCAGGATTTGTCGAATCCCGAATACGTTTTTTACGAGCAGCTTCTTGCTGCCGTTTTCAAAGGCACGCCTTATGAGCACAGCCCGCTCGGCACGCGGCCTTCGTTCGACAAGACCACCGGTGCGGATCTGCGGAAATTCCACAACACTTGGTATGTGCCGAACAATGCCATTCTCGTCATCGTCGGCAACGTCGAGCCTCAAACTGTTTTGGAACAGGTGAAGAAAGTTTTCGGCGAAATTCCGGCCAAGCCGCTGCCCGCGCGCCCGGAATATAATTTCGGCACCGTGACGCCGGACACGCTGAAGCTTGATACGGATTTGCCTTATGGCATGACCGCGATCACGTTTCGTTTTCCCGGCGCGGACAATCCGGATTTTGCCGCCGCGCAAATTTTATCCGACGTGTTGAGCAGCCAGCGCGGAAAACTTTACGGACTTGTGCCGGATGGCAAGGCGCTCTTCGCGTCATTTGAATACGAAACCCTGCAAAAATCCGGCCTGGGCTACGCCATCGCTGGATTCCCGGCTGGCGCAGATTCAACCAATTTATTGAGTGGTGTTAAGAATATTCTGCTCGCCGAAATCACCAACGGCGTCAGCGGCGATCTGGTGGAAGCCGCCAAGCGCCGCGAAATCATCAGCGCCGAGCTGCAAAAAAATTCCGTTTCCGGCCTTGCCTCCGCGTGGTCCACCGCCGTGGCAATCGAAGGCCGCAACTCGCCGGACGACGACATCAATTTGTTCCGCGCTGTCACGATGGACGACGTGAATCGCGTCGCAAAAAAATATCTGGATTTTGACCACGCGATTTCCGCGATCTTGACGCCAACGCCATCGGACAAGCCGATTTCCGGAAAAAGTTTTGGCGGCGGCGAATCGCTGGTTTCCACCAAAAACGCGAACGTGAAACTGCCGCCGTGGGCGCAAAAAATCACGGAACAACTGCCCGTTCCCGCCACGACGCTGAATCCGTTCGTCACGAATCTGGCCAATGGAATCAAGCTGATCGTGCAGCCGGTGTCCGTCAGCGACACCGTCAGCATTTACGGCCGCGTGAAAAATAATCCCAAAGTCCAGACGCCCGCCGGTCAGGACGGCGTGGATCAGGCGCTGGACAAACTTTTCTCCTACGGCACGAAGTCGCTCGACCGGCTGGCGTTCCAAAAGGCGCTCGACGACATCGGCGCGAACGAATCGGCGGGCGCGGATTTCTCGCTGCAGGTTTTGCCCGACCAGTTTGAACGCGGCGTGCAACTGCTCGCGGACAACGAGCTTTCCCCGGCGTTACCTGCCGATGATTTCAAAATTATCCAGCAACAGCTCACCGCCAGCGTCGCCGGCGAAATCAAAAGCCCCGGCCACATCGCCGGCCAAGCGCTGACCACCGCGCTGTTTCCGAAGAACGACCCGGCACGGCGCGAGACGACGCCTGAAAGCGTCAAGTCGCTCACGATTGACGGCGTGAAAAAATATTACGCCGGCGCTTTTCGGCCCGACCTCACGACGATTGTTGTCATCGGCAACATCACGCCTGAAAATGCCGTCGCGGTCATTTCAAAATACTTTGGCGGCTGGCAAGCCGACGGCGAAAAGCCGAACACACTATTTCCTCCGGCGCCGACTAATGACGTTTCCGTGACTCATGTTCCCGACGCGAGCCGTGTGCAGGACAAAATCACCCTGGCGGAAACATTGCAAATCACGCGGACGAACGAGGATTATTACGCGCTGCAGCTTGGCAACCACGTTCTCGGCGGCGGCTTTTACGCGACGCGGCTGTATCGTGATTTGCGCGAAAAGAGCGGGCTGGTCTATTTCGTGGACTCCTCGTTCAACGTCGGGCTGACGCGCGGTGTTTACCAAGTGGAATACGCCTGCGATCCGCCAAATGTCTCCAAGGCGCGCGCCGTGATTTTGCGCGACCTGAAGGACATGCAGACGAAAAAGGTGTCGGCGCAGGAACTTCATCAGGCCAAGCTGATGATGCTCCGTGACATTCCGCTGGCGGAATCGAGCGTGGATTACATCGCGCAGGGCTGGCTGGCCTATTCGGCGCTTGGACTGCCGCTGGACGAACGGGTTCACGCCGGAAAAATCTATTCCAAGTTCGACGCGGGCGATGTCAAAAACGCTTTTGCCAAATGGCTTCGGGCTGACGATATGGCGCAGGTGACGCAAGGACCGGTGCCGAAATGACCGGCGGATGTCTGTAGTGAATTTCGGAATTGAGCTGCCGGCGTTCAATTGCGCTGGCAGTTTTGAAACTGGTTCCTTATTGTCGCATTAAGCAAACGGAAGAATTCAAGCCAAACATCAAAAACCATGAGTCCAATTTACAAAACTTTAGCCCGATTCACCTGCGGGACGGCATTATTGTTCGCGGCCATAATTTTCGCCGGCGGTTGCAGTTCGATGGACAAGCCGGCCTCGGCCAGCTTCGCCTCGGTGGTCATCATCAACCAGACGCCGGAGCAGATCCGCCAGGCCGTCCTGGCCGTGTTCCAAAACAACGGCTACCAGATGATTCCCCAAACCGACGAGACCCTGGTGTTTCAACGCGAAGCCACGCGGGGCGAAACGATTGACTACGCCGGATTCGCCGGCGCACAGCAGGGCGAGCGCGTCGTCATGCGCGTGCGGGTGAACGTCCGGCCGAAAAATCCCAGCGCTTATTGGGTGGAGTGCAAAGCCTACGCCGTGTGCAACCCGGACCAGCCGGTTTTCGAGAACACCACCGCGCTGTTCAATTTCCAGAGCAAGCCCTACCAGAAATTGATGGATCAGGTCGCCCAAAAGGTGGTCTTGTCCACGCCGGCACCGTGAGCACGTTCCCCGTCAGCCTCGACAAGGAAAACCAGCTCGCACAGCGCATGGCCGCGCTCGGTGTGCGCGAAGCCGACATCGAGGAATCGTTCGTCCGCTCCAGCGGGCATGGCGGACAGAACGTGAACAAGGTTTCCACCTGCGTCATGCTCATGCATCGTCCGACCGGCGTGTCGGTGAAATGCCAGGAGACACGTCAGCAGGGAATGAACCGCTTCATCGCGCGACGGCTGCTGCTCGACAAGATCGAGGAAAAGAAAAATGGCTTCGTCGCCGCGCAGCGAGCCGAGATGGAAAAAATCCGCCGCCAGAAGCGCAAGCGCTCCCGCCGCGCCAAGGCCCGGATGCTCGCCGACAAATCCCAGCACGCCGCCAAAAAAGCCGCGCGCCGGCCGGTCGGGCCGGAGTAAATTTTCCCCGGTCGCGCGCAGGAATAATTGCCTTCCACGAACTGTTTCAGCAAACTGTCGGCTCGTGAAGCCTGACGACATACTCATTGCCCTTCAAGACCTCACCAGCCAGGAGCGCATTGAATTTCTGCCGCTCGCGCCGGGCACGCGGAAACCCTCGCCCTACGCGCCGATTGAAAAATATCTGCTCGACCTGAAAAACGGCTCGAAACCGGAAACCGCCGCCGAAGACCTGTTCACTGCGCTGTGCGAGGACGTGCTGGGCTTTCACCCCACGCGCCAGGTCGGCGTGAAGGAAGGCTTCGTGGATTTCATTTTGCCCGAACGGACGGGCGAACTGGTTCCGCTCGAACTCAAGCCGCTGTTCCAGCGCGACGGCACGGACGCGGTTTATGGCAAGGACGCCAATCCCAAACACCACGTCGCCCAGGTCAAAAAATATCTCCGCGACCACGAATACCTGATTCTCACCGACCTGCGCACCGCATGGTTTTTCAGCGCCCGCGACTTTTTCTTTGAGGACAAGCATTTCAGCACGCTGCCGTTTGCCGATTTTCTCGCGCGCTGCCGCGAAACCCGCAGCGTGCTGGATGTTGTGCGCCGCCTGGAAGACACGGCGGAGAAGCCGGAACTCGAACAGCAGTTCTTTGCCGACCTGAAAATCTGGTTCGATGAATTCGACAAGATCAAATGGACGCCGCCCGAACGCGCCGCCGAATCCATCATCCTGCTCATTAACAAGCTCATCTTCGCCCGCACGGTCGAGGATTTCGGCCTCGTTCCCTACCACTACACGCAGGACGAATACACCCGCCAGACCAAAAACTGGGAGGCCAAGGGCGCGCACCGCATCGTCCCCAAGTTCCTCGCGGAGTTTGAGGATTTTTTCGACGAATACTACGATACCGAGATTTTTTCCGCCCGCGTCTGGGAACGACTGGACAAAGACCCGGCCAATCTCCAGAAGTTTTGCGACAAGCTGAATTTCGTCCTCGGCATCAACACCTGGGACCAGACCTTCAGCACGCGCGGCATCGTCCATTACAACTACCGCCGCATTGACGAGGACATTTTCGGCAAAAGCTATGAAATGTTTCTCGCGTCCAACCGCAAGGACGAGGGCATCTATTACACACCCGCCGGCATCACCGGGCCGATGGCCGATTCGCTGGTCAATTCCCTCGCCGGAAAACTCGTGGACGAAATCTGCGACGCCGTCGGCAGCCAGAAATGTGATTTCAAGCGCGCCGACCAGTTGATGGCGCAGTTGTTTGAAATCCGCGTGGCCGACACCGCCTGCGGCTCCGGCGGCTTTCTCATCAAGGCCCTGCGCAGTTTCTGGCAGCAATACCAGCGCATTGACAAGGCCTGCGCGTGGGTGCTGAAAATCCTCAAGCCCGAAAACGGCGAAATGTTCCTCGCCGAAATGCCGCCCAACGTCGAGGCCGCGCTCGCCTTCCGCCGCCGCCACAATTTCGACACGCGCCGCATCCTCATCGCGCAGATTTTGCTGCGCCATGTCTTTGGCGCGGACAAGGACCCCGGCGCGCTCGAAGTGGCCAAGACCAACATCTGGAAGGAGGCCGTCAAGCTCTCGCCCGCCGACTACAATTACCGCGAACTCAAAACCGACGTCGTCAAAATCCTGCCCAACCTCGAACTCAATTTCCACTGCGCCGACTCGCTGGTGGACGTGGAACTGGAGAAACAAGCCGGATGGCTGGCGGAATATCATCAGGCCGAGTTGAAAAAACTTTCCGAACTCCGCGCCGCTTACATCCAAAATCCGATGCGGCATGAATCACTGGACGAGGCGCTGGCGTTGCGGAAAAAAGTCCGCGCCAATTTTGTCGAGCATTTCCAGGGTGAAAACCTGCCGTGCGAGCCGGGCGGCTTTGCGCTCCATTTCTGGCCGTGCTGGTTTGCGGCGGATGGAAAAGGAAAGGGGAGCGCGAGCGTCCCGCTCGCTGATTCCGGCGTCGCGCCGGAATCCTCGTCCAACAAATTAAAAATGGGTGAACATGCGCCGGGCGCGACGCCCGACGCAGCGCGCGAGACGCGCGCGCTCCCCAAACAAAGCGTTGCCGGCTTCGACGGCATCATCGGCAATCCGCCGTGGGAAGGGTTCAAGCCCGTCCGCAAGGAATTCGCCGCCAATTTCTATCGCGGCAAGCCGCAGTTCAGCAAAATGGGCATGGACGGCCCGACGTTTGAAAAATGGTTCGCCGACGAACTCAAGGACAACAAAGATTTCGCCGCCAAGTGGGCCGAGCACGAAGCCTATTACGAACGGCACAAAGAATTCTTTGGCAAAACTTTTAAGAAGCAGGGCACGGGTGACTGGAACCTGTTCAAGCTTTTCATCGAGCGCGACCTTTCGCTTGTCCGGCAGGGCGGGCAATTCTCGCTGCTCGTTCCGTCCAGCATCCAGACGGATGAAGGCTGCGCCGATCTCCGTCGCTGGTTCATCACCGAACACCGGCTGGATGAACTGACCTCGTTTGAAAACAAAGGCTATCAGGTTGTGGAGAATGGAAAGGAAAAGCGAAAGCAGATTTTCCCGGATGTTCACCCGCAGTTCAAATTCGGTTTTTTCAAAGTCGTCAAGGGCACGGCCACGCCCAAAGACCACGCCTTCGATGCGCGGTTTTATTTGCACGACCCGAAAGACGCTTTTGGGCCATCAATTCGTTACAGTTTGGAAGATGTGGCAAATTTTTCTCCGGAAAAAGTTGCGTTCATGGAATTCCGTTCCGCCCGTGATTACGAACTGGGCAAGAAAATCCGGGCCAAGCACACACTGCTTGGAAACTTGGGCTATCAGTTCCGCCGCGAACTACACCTTACGGGCGATGCCAGATTTTTGCATAAGATTGGCAGCAAGAAACTTTCTTCTGGCGAAATGCCGTTGTTGGAGGGGAAATCCATTTCCCAATATGATGCGAAGTATTCGCCACCTTCTTGGTTTGTCGAAGAGCCGGAAGTTCGCGTTGAGCTTTTACGGAAAGAAGTCTTTCGAATTGGCGATTTTGTCCGCGACAGCGAAACAAAGATTTTTGAGGGAAAGCCTCTGCCAAAATCGCGCGACGAGTTGGAAGAAATAATTAAAGCCGCCTTTGAGAAACGGAAGTTCAAGCTGCATTACGAATTTGAACGGCTGGCCTATCGTGAAGTTGGAAGTTCGACAAACGAGCGGACTCTTATCGCTTCAATGCTTCCGGCGCGTGCGTGCTTCAGTCACAAGTTGATGTATCTGACTCCGTGCCGATACAGCTTGGGGGCAAAAGGAAGATTGGAGCAGGATGAAGTTCCGCTGCAAGACGCGGAGGTGCTGCTTGCGTTGATGAATTCACTCACCCTGAATTTCTACGTTCGCTGCAAGGTTTCCACTGGTGTCAGCGTTCACCATCTTTACGAATTACCGATCCCTGAACTTTCCACCGCGCAGAAAAAGAAGCTGGCCGGGTTTGCCGACACGCTGTTGAAAAATCCGCGCGCCGTGCCGGAACGCGCCGCGCTGGAAACCTTCATCGCCCAGCAGCTCTACGGCCTGTCGCTGGATGATTGGAAACACCTGACCGGCACCTTCACCTTCGGCGGCGGCGACTCCAAGGCCGAGCTGGACGAAATCATCCGCCAATCCCTCGCGCTCTGGCAATCCTGACCGGCCCGCGCGGACGACCCGCCAAAAATATATTCGCCGATTCCATGCGTGCGGCTGGGACGGAACGGCTAACCTGTCGTTCCATGAACATCCTCATCGAAGACGCGGAGAAGCTGGAATATCTCACCAGCAACAGCCTGTGGACCAAAAATCCCACCGACGGAAAAAATTTCAGTTCCACCGGCAACGCCTTTGCGGCGGCGAAAAAAGAATTGATCGGCAGGTTCAACATCGTCTGCTACATCGCCCAAACGAAGCAGTTCATCAACATGAACCACGGCAAGGGCAAGGGCGCGGAAATCGTGGCAGCTTGAATCATCCATGACGGAATTGAAAGCCCTTTGATCTGCTTCCGGTCGTGATCAAACAAAAGCGGCGCGTCATCGCTGACGCGCCGTGAGTTTTGAAATTTGAAATTGGATTTACGCCGGCACCGCCCGTGACGCTTCCATCTCAGTCTTGCGCTGGCGCATGTTCCGGAAAAATTCAAAGCCCTCGCGCGTGCGGCGGACGAACATGTGCTTGTCTTCGAGCATTGTCTTGATGATGCGCAAAATCGGTTTGGGCCGCATGTAATAGTCGCGGTAAAACCGGTCCATCTCCTCGAAAATTTTCTCCTTGCTCAAGCCGGGATATTCCAGCGTGCTCTGCTGCTGGCCGTCGCCGACCACCAGGTCGGTCTTGTCCTTCTTCACGAACCAGCCGTTCTGGCGGGCCATTTCGTAAAGCTCCGTGCCGGGATACGGCGCGGCGAGCGAAACCTGGATGCTGAACACGTCGAGTTCCCGGGCAAAGTCCATCGTGTTCTGAATCGTCTGCTGGGTCTCGATCGGCAGGCCGAGGATGAACGTGCCGTGAATGAGCACATCGGCCTTGTGGCAGTCCTTGGTGAACTGGCGCATCTCGGCCATCGTCACGCCTTTCTTGATGCGGGTGAGGATGTCGTCGTTGCCGCTCTCGTAGCCGACCAGAAACAGGCGGAGGCCGTTGTCCTTGAATTGTTTTACGGTGTCGTAATCGAGATTGGCGCGGCTGTTGCACGACCAGGTCAGGCCGAGCGGCGCGATTTTTTTGGCAATCTCGCGGGCGCGCGGCAGGTTGGCGGTGAACGTGTCATCGTCGAAAAAGAATTCCTTCACTTCCGGAAAAACTTTTTTCGCGTAGGCCATTTCGTCGGCAACATTCTGCGCGGAGCGGACGCGATACTTGTGGCCGCCGATGGTCTGCGGCCAGAGGCAGAACGTGCATTGGGCTGGGCAGCCGCGTCCCGTATACATGCTCATGTAGGGATGCAGGAGGTAGCCGTTGAAATATTTCTGGATGTCCAGATCACGCCGGTAAACATCCGCCACCCAGGGCAGCGCATCCATGTCCGCGATCAATTCGCGCTCGGGATTGTGCTTGATCTTGCCGTCCGCAGTTTTGTAGGAAAGCCCGACGACGGACGCGAGATCACGGCCCTCGGCAACTTCCTTGCAGGTGTAATCAAATTCCTTGCGGCCGACCCAGTCAATGGCCGACGAGGCCTTGAGCGTTTCCGTGGGCAGCACGGCGGCGTGTGCGCCGACAAAGCCGATCTTGGTGTCCGGCTTCTGCGCCTTGATGGCTTCGGCCACCTTGCAATCGTTCTTCAGCGACGGCGTGCTGGTGTGGATGATGACGTGATCAAATTCCTTCGCGACGGCGAGGCACTCGTCCTTCTTGATGTCGTGCGGCGGGCAGTCGAGCAGCTTGCTGCCCGGCACAAGCGCGGCGGGCTGCGCGAGCCAGGTCGGATACCAATAGCTCGTGACTTCGCGCTTGGTCTGATAACGCGCGCCGGCACCGCCGTCGTAGCCGTCAAAACTCGGAGGTGAGAGGAACAGTGTCTTGCTCATTCGTGTTCTAAATAAATGATTTGGTTGGTTGAAAATTTACTCCGCCTTTTTCACGTCTTTGATCTTTGCCAGCAGCTCATCGCGCTCGGTCGTGTCGCCGGTGCCGCAGTGGCTGGCAACGTGCGGCTCGTGATGGACTTCGTTGGAGAAAGCGCCACGCGCACCGGCGGCAGGCGAATTGATCGCCGCCTTCGCCTCGGCCAGATGGCCTTTGCCGATGGTCGCGCCGTTGAACGCGCGTTTCGCCAGTTCTGGCGATGACGGATACGGCTTGGGCTTCGAGCCAAAGTTGTATTTGATATTTTTCCAGTTATCGCCGCTTTGGTAATTCGTGCCGAGCGCGCCGCTGGGATCGTAGCCGCAGTGCACCATGCAATGTTCGCAGCGCGGGTCGCGCGCGACGCCGTTGACGACGCCGTATTTTTCCCACTTCACTTCACGCAACATTTCTTGATAACCGCCGTAGTGACCGTCGGTCATCAGATAGCACGGCGCTTTCCAGCCCTTGACGTTGTAGGTCGGAATCGCCCACGCGGTGCAGGTCAGCTCGCGTTTGCCGGCCAGAAATTCCTGATACACCGGCGTGCCGAAAATGGTGAACGCCTTGCCCCACTGCTCGATCTTGGCGAATTTTGCGCGCGTCATGTCACGTGTGAGGAAGAATTCTTTCGGGTCGCGGCCGAGGCGCGAGACCATGTCTTTCTTGGCCGCGTCGTAATCGTAGCCGGGCGAAATTGTGTGGCCGTCCACTTCGAGCGAGCTCAAATACTTGAACATGTCCTCGATTTCCGCCACGTCGGTTTCGCGATAGACCGTTGTGTTCGTCGCAACCTGGTAGCCGCAAATCTTCGCCATCTTGATCGCCTCGACGCATTCCTTGAACACGCCTTCGCGCTCGACGATGAGATCGTGCGTGAATTCCAAACCGTCCACGTGGACGTTCCAATACATCCACTGCGTCGGGCGAATGACGACTTTCTTCTTGGCCGCGTCGTCTGATTTGCGGATGACGTCGGCTTCCTTGTCGGTAATCAGTTTGCCGTCGAGCAGCTTTTTCAACATCGGCTCGATGGCCGGCGAATAAATGGCCGCGAGGTAATCGCGCATTTTTTTGCGCATGAACATCCCGTTCGTGCAGATGTAAAGCACGCGGCCCTGTTCGAGCAGACCGGCGATAAGTTCCTCAATCTTCGGATAAATCAACGGTTCGCCGCCGCAGACCGAAACCATCGGCGCGTCACATTCGACCGCCGCCTGCAGGCATTGTTCCAGCGGCACCATGTCCTTGAGCGACGTGGAATATTCGCGGATGCGCCCGCAGCCGGTGCAGGTGAGGTTGCAGGTGTGCAGCGGTTCGAGCTGCAAAACCATTGCGAATTTTGGAGTTTTGCGAAACTTATGTTTAATGATATGGCTGGCGATTTTCTTCGTCAGCGCGAATGGGAAACGCATAATTTATTTTATCGAAGCCAGCTCGGTGGTGATGATCGGAAATACGCTGGGCGCATTCGTCGGCACCGGATCCGCCTTCAGCAGATGGCCCGCCCCCGGCAGGAAAAAGTCCAAAGGCGAAACACTGCCGCTGGTGTTGATGCCGCTGCAACCGACTCCGAACAGCACCAACACCGCCAGCATTGCCAGCAGACATAAATTCCGGTTCAATCTCACTCGTTTTCAGTATAAAACACAACGACGTGATGGCAACTTTTAATTCCGCACCGGCCCGCGCCGCAAAATGGGCGGCCATCACCGCCGCTTTTTTGATGCTCTCCGCCGGCCTCCTCGGGGCTGAAGATGCGCAGTGGAAAATTTCCGCCGCGTTTGCCAGGTCGGAGTTTCAACGCGCCCAAAATGAGTTCCGGACGGACGCAAAAAATCCGACGAACGCGTGGCAGTTCGCCCGCGCCGCGTTTGATTTCGCCGAGTTTTCAACCAACAACCTTCAGCGCGCCGATCTGGCCCGGCAGGGCATCGCCGCGAGCCGCACGCTCGTTGCCCGCGAGCCGAAGATCGCCGCCGGCCATTATTATCTGGCGATGAACCTCGGCCAGCTGGCGCGCACGGAATTTCTCGGCGCGCTGCGGATGGTCCGCGAAATGGAGCGTGAATTTCTGGCGGCAGCGGCGCTGGACGCGCGGCTCGATCACGCCGGGCCGGAACGAAACCTGGGCTTGCTGTATCGCGAAGCGCCAGGCTGGCCGGTAAGCATCGGGAGCCAGCGGCGGGCACGACCGTTTGCAGAACAGGCGGCCCGGCTTTCGCCGGACTATCCGGAAAACCATTTGAACCTGATCGAATCCTATTTGAAATGGGACGAACCCGATGCCGCGAAAAAGCAGTTGCACTCGCTCGACGCCATCTGGCCGAAGGCGCAAAAGAATTTTGCCGGACCAAAATGGGCGCACAGTTGGGACGACTGGTCGCTTCGCCGCGCTACCGCCCATAAACAACTCGACCCATAAGCCGCAACCGGTTAATTTAACCTGAATTTAACAAAATTTTCCTATGGCTCTTATCCGGCAGTTGATTTAATCTGCTGCTGATCATTGGAGTTGTAAAAAAGTTTCCGCCTCATGGCCAAAAAACTCATAGCGGCATTGACCGACTCGACCTTGTTCCTGCAGGAATGGTTCGCCAATCCGCAGCGGACCGGCTCCCTCGCGCCCAGTTCGCCGCAATTGGGAGCTGCCATGGCCCAGTGGCTGCCGGCCAATCCCGAAAGTTTTGTGCTCGAACTCGGCCCCGGCACCGGTGCCGTCACGGACGCGCTCATCAAGCGCGGCCTGCGCGAAGACCGGCTCGTCGCCATTGAACGGAATCCGAAGATGGCGCGGCTCTTGCGCGATAAATTCCCGCGCGCCCAGATCATCAGCGGAGACGCCTGGCATCTGGACCACCTGCTGCGCAGCCGGCGCGAACCCATCACCAGCGTCGGCGCGGTCATCTCCAGCCTGCCGCTGCTGAATTTCCCCCACGCCGAAGCCGAGGCGCTCACGCAGAAAATCCGCGCCGTGCTGGAACCGGACGGCAACTGGGTGCAATACAGCTACCATCTCGGCAAAAACCAGATTCGCGGCGCGGCCAGCTTCCAGTTGCGCGCCACCAAGATCGTCTGGCTGAATTTTCCGCCCGCACGCGTCAGCGTCTTTCATAAATAAATTTCTGTCGGCCGGCATGTTCAAGTTTTCACTCGATTTAGAATTATTCTAAATCTTGACCGGCTTCCGGGTTCTGTTTAATTTGCTCCTGCAATGAACGTGGGCGATAAAAAATCAGGCACCGAGTTCGGCGAGCGGCTGAACAGCGGCGGCCTGCGCCTCACGCCGCAGCGCCAGCAGGTCTATGACGTGCTGCTGCACAAGCGCGACCATCCGACCGCCGAAGAGGTTTTCATCCGCGCCAAGCGGCAGATGCCGGAAATCTCCCACGCCACGGTTTACAACTGCCTTGATGCGCTGGTAAAGTGCGGGCTGGCACGACAGGTAACGCTGGACCGCGGTGCAACGCGCTTTTGCCCGAACATGCACGAGCACGGCCATTTTCATTGCGATGCCTGCGGGACGGTTTTTGACGTGGATTTGCCCGTGCCCGCCATGCCGTTGCCCAAGGGTTTCAAGGCCGGACATTTTGACATCGCCATCCACGGCACCTGCCCGGATTGCGACCGGAAGAAATAATTTTATCGAACGATGAGCACCGCGACCGACACCATTGAGAGCCTGGTCAAACAGGAATACAAATACGGCTTCGTCACCGACGTCGAATCCGAGTCCACGCCGCCGGGCTTGAGCGAAGACACCATCCGCCACATTTCGGCCAAGAAAAATGAGCCGACATGGCTGACCGACTGGCGCATCAAGGCGTTCCGCTACTGGCAGACCATGCCGGAGCCGACGTGGCAGTTCGTCAAATATCCGAAAATTGATTTTCAGGCCATCAGTTATTTTTCCCAGCCCAAGCCGCCAGCCAACGCGCCGAAAAGTCTGGACGAGGTTGATCCCAAGCTGCTCGAAACCTACGAAAAGCTCGGCATCCCATTGCGCGAACGCGGTCGCTTGGCCGGCGTGGCGGTGGACGCGATTTTTGATTCCGTGTCCGTCGGCACGACGTATCGCGAAGATTTGGCTAAGAAGGGAATCATTTTCTGCTCGTTCAGCGAAGCGGTGCACAACCATCCCGACCTCGTCAAAAAATATCTCGGCTCGGTCGTGCCTTACACGGACAACTATTACGCCGCGCTCAATTCCGCCGTGTTCACCGACGGTTCGTTCTGCTACATCCCGAAAGGCGTGCGCTGTCCGATGGAGCTTTCGACGTATTTCCGCATCAACGCCGCCAAGTCCGGCCAGTTCGAGCGCACGTTGATCGTCGCGGACGACGGCGCAAGCGTGAGCTATCTCGAAGGTTGCACCGCGCCGATGCGCGATGAAAACCAGTTGCACGCCGCCGTCGTGGAACTCGTCGCGCTCGAAACGGCCGAAATCAAATACAGCACGGTGCAAAACTGGTATCCCGGTGACGAGAACGGCGTCGGCGGCATCTACAACTTCGTGACCAAGCGCGGGATGTGCAAAGGCAAAAACTCGCGCATCACCTGGACGCAGGTGGAGACCGGCTCGGCCATCACTTGGAAATATCCGAGCTGCATTCTGCTCGGTGACAATTCCAAGGGCGAATTTTATTCCGTTGCTGTCGTCAACAACATGCAGCAGGCCGACACCGGCACGAAGATGATTCACATCGGCAAAAACACGAAAAGCACCATTGTTTCCAAGGGCATTTCCGCCGGGCGCGGCCAGAACAGCTATCGCGGCCTGGTGGAAATCCGCAAGAGCGCGGCGAACTCGCGGAATTTTTCGCAGTGCGATTCGATGCTCATCGGCGCGAAATGCGGCGCGCACACGTTTCCGTATATCGAGGTGAAAAACACGTCATCGTCCGTCGAGCATGAGGCTTCGACTTCCAAGATCGGCGAAGACCAGATTTTTTATTGCAACTCGCGCGGGCTTTCGACGCAGGACGCGGTGAACATGATCGTGAACGGCTTCTGCAAGGAAGTGTTCAAGGAACTGCCGATGGAATTCGCCGTCGAAGCGCAGAAACTTTTGGGCGTGAGCTTGGAAGGCAGCGTCGGCTGATCTTTAAATGAACAAAACCGGTCAATAGCATGACAGAAGCAGAGTTAAATGACGCTCGCACACTTTGGAAAATGTTCTACGCGTGGGAATCTTTTCAAAGAGTGCAAAAACTCTGCGAGTATGTTTTACAAGAGAAGATGGATGAAAATCATCCGGCTTACTATTCGTTGATCACCTCAATTTATATCATTTACGGCAGACCGTTTCATAAAAGCCGCGGAGTTGGAAAATTGGCGAATGATATTGTTCCAAAAGAACACACAAAATTGCACAAGGCTATGTTGTTTCATCGAGATTCGATTTACGCGCACACGGACGCGGAAGGTCCTGATATGGGTGACGATGGATGTGCAAACCAGGTTCGTATTGTCGTGGAGAACGGCATTTATCAAATGGCATTAACACAATTCAAAGCACTGCCAATTGTTCTCAAAGATATTTTGATTTTGTGTAAGGCTTTGCAGGAAAAAACGGATTATCATATTGCAAAAATCCGAAGCCGAACTTTGAAATTAATTCCGCCTGTGAATGGAGAGTATTTTTTGAATGTGAGCAGTGTGAAACAGCCTTTCGTTTCCAAGGCGAAAACTACTTTTTTTAAAATTAAATGAGCAAGCAACCTATTCTTGAAATCAACAACCTCCACGCGGGCGTGGAGAACAAACAAATCCTCAAGGGCTTCAGCCTGACGATCAACGCCGGCGAAGTCCACGCGTTGATGGGCCTGAACGGCAGCGGCAAGAGCACGCTCGCCGCCATCCTCGCCGGCCGCGACGGCTACGAAGTGACCGACGGCACGGTGAATTATCTCGGCAAGGATTTGCTGGAACTCGATCCCGAAGAGCGCGCCCGCGAAGGCGTGTTTCTGGCGTTCCAGTATCCCGTGGAAATTCCCGGCGTGAACAGCACCTATTTTCTCAAGGCCGCGCTGAACGAAATCCGCAAGTCCAAGGGCCAGCCGGAGCTGGACGCGATTGAATTTCTGGATCTCGTCAAAGACAAAATCAAACTGCTCGAGCTCAAGGACGATCTGCTCAAGCGCTCGGTGAACGAAGGTTTTTCCGGCGGCGAAAAGAAGCGCAACGAAATTTTCCAGATGGCCGTGTTGGAACCCAAGCTCGCGATTCTCGACGAGACGGATTCCGGCCTGGATATTGATGCACTGAAAATTGTTTCCAGCGGTGTGAACAAATTGAAGCGCGCGGACTCCGCGCAACTGGTCATCACGCATTATCAACGTCTGCTGAATTACATCGTGCCGGACTTTGTTCACGTCATGGCGGATGGACGCATCGTGAAATCTGGCGGCAAGGATCTGGCGCTGGAACTGGAGGCGAACGGTTACGATGGAATTCTCAAGGGACTTTGAGTAAGCTGCCGGCATGAATTTAACCGACGAACAACGCCAGCGCGTTACCGCGTGGATTTTGCAGGGCGCTAAACTTTCCGAAGTCCAGAACCGGCTGGTCTCGGAATTCGGCATCAAGTTGACTTACATGGAAGCACGCTTCCTCGTGGATGATTTGAAGCTGACGCCAAAAGACCCGGAACCGCCGAAAGTGGTCGCGCCGCCGGCAGCGGCAACCGCCGCAGATCCAGCCAAACTCACGGTTGAAAAAAATCCCGCGCCGGAGGGGACACTGCCGGCTGCCGGAGGCGCGGTTTCCGTGACCGTGGATAAAATCACCAAGCCGGGTGCAATCATCAGCGGCAAGGTGGATTTCAGCGACGGCCAGACCGCCGACTGGTATCTCGACCAGACGGGCCGGCTCGGCGTCGTGCCGAAACAGGCGGGCTACAAACCATCCGCCGCCGATGTGCAGGAATTCCAGCTCGCGTTGCAGCAGGAAGTCGCCAAGCTCGGCTACTGATTTAATTTTAAGTTTTTAATTTTTAATTTTCAGTTGAAACACCAGCACCGGCTTCAACCAAAAACCCAAAATTAAAAATTCAAAACTCCCGCCGGATTTGGCACATTGAGCCGCGATGCGTGAAAAATTCCGGGCCTGGGCCGAATCCCTGGAAACCTTCTTCCTCGAAGTCGTTTTCGAGGAGCGTCATGATTTCAAGGCCAGGGCCACACGCGGAGTCCTGTTCGGCGGCTCGAAAGTTTTCACGGTCATCGTCAAGCTCCGCCGCTGGCTTTACAACGTCCGCCTCCTCCGCGACAAAACTCTCGGCGTGCAGGTCATTGCGATTGGCAACCTCACCGTCGGCGGCACCGGCAAAACGCCGGTCGTGGAAAAATTTGCGCGCGAACTCCGCGATGCCGGCCGCAACGTCGCCATTCTCTCGCGCGGTTACCGCTCCAAGCCGCTGCCGATCCACCGGCAGTTCCTGAATAAAATTCTTTTCCGCGAAGACCAGACGCCGCCGCGCATCGTGTCCGATGGCAAATCGCTCCTGCTGGATTCCGAAACCGCCGGCGACGAACCTTACATGCTCGCATCCAATTTGAAGGACGTCGTCGTGCTGGTGGACAAGGACCGTGTGAAGAGTGGCCGTTACGCGATTGAGAAATTTGGCTGCGACACGCTGCTGCTCGACGACGGTTTTCAATACTGGCATTTGCGCGGCCGGCGGCATGATGTCGTGCTGATTGACCGGCAACAGCCGTTCGGCAACGAGCATCTGCTGCCGCGCGGCACGCTGCGCGAGCCGCCGTCGCACCTCGCGCGCGCCCACACAATTTTCATCACCAAGAGCGACGGCAACACCGGCGAACTGCGCGAACGGATCAGCAAATTAAACTCTACCGCCGCCGTCATCGAATGCGTGCATCATCCGCTGTATTTCGAGGATGTCTTCAGCGGCGAACGCAAGGGACTGGATTTTCTGAAGGGCAAAAAAGTCGCGTCGTTGAGCGGCATCGCGCAGCCGGAAAGCTTCGAGCAAAGCCTCGTCAAGGTCGGCGGCGAACTGGTTTATTCCAAGCGCTTCGCCGACCACCATCGGTTCACCCAGCAGGAAATCCTCAACGCCATCAACCGCGCGAAAAAGCGCCAGGCGGAAATCATCATCACCACGCAGAAGGACGCCGTGCGATTTCCGAAGATTGACCGGCGCGACCTGCCGATTTTTTTCATGCGCGTGGAAATCAAAATCGTCGCCGGCGCAAACGACTTTCAGGATTGCGTCAGCAAAATCTGTTTCCGCTGAAATGGACACGGTCATCTATTGGTTTGCGCGGGGCGTGGTCGCCTTCCTGCAGGCGCTGCCGCTGGTCTGGGTCGCGCGGCTTGGCCGCGCCGCCGGCGCGCTGGCATTCTGGCTGGATGGCCGGCACCGGAAAATCGCGCTGAAAAATCTGACGATGTGTTTCGGCCAGGAAAAATCGCCGGAAGAAATTCATTCCATTGCGAAGGAAAATTTCCGGCGCATCGGCGAAAATTATTGCGGTGCCATCAAGACCGCCGCGATGACGCCGTGGCAGATGCTGCCGCATTTCGACCTGACGCTCGCCAGAAGCATTTTGCCGCACGAGGCCAACGCCGGCCCGCAGAGCCGGATCGTAGCCCTCGGGCATTTCGGCAACTTCGAGCTTTACGCCCGGTTCGGTCAGTTCGTGCCTGTCTTCAAATGCGCCACGACCTATCGCGCACTGAAACAGCCCGCACTCAACCGCCTCATGGAGGAACTACGGGCGAGCGAAGACTGCCGTTTTTTTGAGCGGCGGCGGGATGGCGCGGCGCTCAAGGCGGCGATGAACGACACCGGCCTGCTGCTCGGCCTGCTCGCCGACCAAAGCTCCAAGGGCGTGCGCATCCCGTTTCTCGGCCACGACTGCGACACTTCCACCGCGCCGGCGGTTTTCGCGCTGCGCTACAACTGCCCGCTGCACACCGCCATCTGCTACCGGATTGGACTGGCGGAATGGCAGATTGAAGTCGGCGACGAGATTCCCACGCGCGAAAACGGCCAGGCACGGCCCATTGCGGCCATCATGCGCGACGTGAACCGCGCGTTTGAAGTCGCCGTGCGCCGCGATCCGGCGAACTGGTTCTGGGTTCACCGCCGCTGGAAGGATTGAAATGAGCGCCGAATTCAAAACTCCACCACGCCGCATTCTGGTTCGCGGAACGAACTGGCTCGGAGACGCCGTGATGACCACGCCCGCGCTGCTGCGCCTGCGCGAGAAATTTCCCGGCGCGCACATCGCGCTGCTCACGCCGGAAAAATTGCGCGACCTGTGGCGGCATCATCCGGCGGTGGACGAAGCGATTTCATTTACACCAGAAGAAAGCATCTTTGCCATCGCTCGAAAGCTGCGTCGGTTGGGCGAGTCTCCTGGCGAGCCGGCTCGCGGGGACGCTCGCCCCACCAAATTCGACCTCGCGCTGGTGCTGCCGAATTCACCGCGCTCAGCGCTGGAAGTTTTTCTGGCGAGGATTCCACAACGCATCGGCTACGCGCGCCCGTGGCGGAATTTTTTCCTGACACAAACCATCGCGCCGCGCACCGACGCTGTCAAAATGCAAAAACGGTCGCTGGGCGAAATCAATTCACTCATTGCCGACAACTCAAAACTTAAAACTCAAAACTCAAAACCTGCCCCTTCTGCTCACCAAATCCACGAATATCTTCATTTAACCGCCGCGCTGGGCGCAAATCCGGAGCAGATTGCGCCGAAGTTGACAGTGACACCGGAAGAAATTGAATCAACGAGGAAGAAATTTGGCTTGGAAAAAATTGACGGGCCGATCATCGGCCTGAATCCCGGCGCGGAATACGGCCCGGCCAAACGCTGGCCGGTGGAGAAATTCGCCGCCGCCGCCAGAGAAATCCAGCAGCGGACAAACTGTGTCTGGATTTTGTTTGGCGGCAAAAATGATGCGGCGGTCACTGATCAAATCGAATCCGCAATCCGCAATCCGCAATCCGCAATTTTCAATCTGGCCGGCAAAACTTCTTTGCGCGAACTCATGGTGCTCCTGAAATTTTGCCGCATGCTTTTGACCAACGACACCGGCCCGATGCACGTCGCCGCCGCGCTCGGCACGCCGGTGGTTGTGCCGTTCGGCAGCACGTCGCCGGAACTGACCGGGCCGGGTCTGCCGGGCGATGCGCGAAATCATCTGCTGAATTCCGACGCGCCGTGTTCGCCGTGCTTTTTGCGCGAATGTCCGATTGATTTCCGCTGCATGAACGGTATCAGCGTTGAACAAGTTGTTGAAGCAACCGTTAAATCGTTGAACTGTTAAATCGTTGGATCGGCGCCTCCGATTTAACAATTCAACGATTCAGCGAATTACGCTTTTTGTCTTCGCGTCTTTGTGG